>VFSW01012229.1_pt1 | contig 12004 bp, 10 predicted proteins | sample 5358111 | NCBI WGS metagenome assembly VFSW01 (sample SAMN11554181, study PRJNA540505) | mine drainage metagenome | isolation source: sediment from site ElyBrook_90M | place: USA: Ely Copper Mine, Vershire, VT | collected 2017 | reverse complement strand
TTCATCCAATAAAACAGTGCGCCCATCGCGAGGAGCATCAGCGCCCCTCCAATTTTCAGAGCGCGCGCGATCACGAAGCCATACTTGCTCGTGGCCGGATCGTACTGACAGCAAAAGAGGAGTATCTTATCGGCCAGCGTGCCGACCTTCCCGCCGGAAGCATCCATCAGCCCGAACTTCAAATCGTTGGGCGCGAATTCCACACCATAGAAGTACCGTGAAATCGTCCCTTGCGGCGTAAGCACCATGATACCAGCCGCATGGGCGTATTGATGATTTACGGAATCGTAAGCATACTGAAATCCGACTTCCTTCGTCAGCGTCTCGATCGTCGATTCCGGAGCTGTTAAAAAATGATACGCGCTGGCATGCTCCGTCTGATGAAAATCTTCTAAGTAGGATTGTTTTTTCTTCGTCGCGAGTGCCGCGCCCTCGTTCGGATTGATGCTGACGGACACGACCTGAAAATCCTTGCCCGGGTCGAGCGAAAGCGGGCTTAACCCGCTAAAGACGCCGTTCATCACCATCGTGCAAAGGTGCGGGCAGCCATAATAGGCCATTACGAGAATGACGGGCGTGGTCCCGAAATAAGTGCCAAGCGTGGTCATGTTACCATTCTCATCACGTACGGGTAAACTCAGGTTCACCTGCGCTCCCAAATGCTGAATGAGATCGACGTGCTTCACGATGTTTGGCAATCCCTCGGCTGCGGGAGGGCCTTGAACATCGCCCTTAAAAAAGGGCGCGTCCTGCGCCATCGCCAGCGAAGAAAAACCCAGGAGCAACACGGCAACAAAGAAGGAATTCAGAAATGATGCATGACGAACGATGAATGATGAAGTGACGCCTTCATCATTCAACGCTAATGCTTTCGTTGTGCGAATCATTTTCATTTCTATCCTTTCTTCATCCTTTCTTCTGGCTGCAATATTCGTTAGTGCGGTTGCGGGATATTCTCTACACTCATGTTCCCGCCCGTCACGGTGTAGGTCCCGCCGGGAATCCGCTGGTCGCGCCGAATATACACGCGCCCGGCACTCGACGCGCTGGGAATCCGAATCGTCCCATCGTCCGCCGAAGTCCCTCCGGCCCGCACGGAAAACCCGCGCTGGAGTAAAATTTCTTTCGCGAGTTCGATCGGAATATGGACCGTTCCCGCTGCCTTGTTGATGTATCCGAACGATTCCAACACCTGCACGACGGAGTCCCGATATTCCATTCCTTCCTCCAGCGGATGCATCTCCTGGCCGGGCGCAAGCTGCAAGCGTGGCTTCGGCGGAAGCTCATCCGCCTTCGACTTCGGCAGGTGGTTCACGATGGCATTCTCCCGGCCGATACGTGTATCGTTCGCCTTCATAATCACATACGCGAGAAGATATGTAAAGACCATCAGCACGCCGAGCCACGCCAAAAACTTATAAACCGGCCGGACGTTGATATCGCCTTCCTCGTGCCGAGTTTCCGGATTGCGAATATCCGTCGTATCGAGCTCCTGCAATCGCTCGCGCTTCGGATCGTTCATGTGACTGTGTTGCCCCTTCATTGAGAAGTAGTGCTAAAGTGCTGGTGGTCTATCTTATTTCGTAATTCGTAATTGACTAATGTGCTCCTTTGGGGTGCAAGGCAAGCTGAAGTTCCGGTTCGCCTTCGGGAAGCATTCCGCGTTTCTTGTATTCCCGGACGAAGAGGAATAGGAATAGCCCGACGAAACCGAGTGGCGCTGCAACATCGGCCCAGCTAAAAAAGAATTCCTCCCCATGCCAGTTCGGCTCGATCAACCAGTAGAGATCGACGATGCGCATCACAAAAAGCAAAGAGGCAATCGGCACAAGGGTCCGCATGCTTCGCTTTAAGTCCCGCGAAAGCAACAGTGCGAACGGTAGTATAAAATGCACAAAGATGACTAAGTACGCCACGATCACCCATCCACCGCGAATCCGCTGGTGATACCAAAGTATCTCCTCGGGTAAATTACCGGCATAGGTGATAATAAGCTGCGAAAAACAGAGATACCCCCAAAGAAAATTAAACGCAAAAAGAAGCTTGCCCAAATCGTGCAGATGAACGGGCTTGAGAATGCTTGCCAACGGTTCTTCCTTCATCAAAAAAGAAAGAATGATGATCGCGAACGTCAGTGCTGTAATCCCCTGACCAACAATAATGATAAAGCCATAAATCGTGGAATACCATTGCGGCAGGAGCGACATCAGCCAATCGACCGAAGCGAGCGTCATCACAACAAAGTGAAAGAGGAATCCGCCGCCGGAGAAATTTTCGAGTTTCCGGCTCCAATGGAAGCCGGGGTTTTCATCCAGGTTCCTCGAATAGCGATTGAGGACGATCGAAATGGTGATCCAAAAGCCGAAATATAGAACGGTCCGGATAATCCAGAAGGGAGTGTTCAACCAGCTGGTTTTTACGGAAATGGATTCGCTGGCCTTGACAATCACGGGATTCGTCCATGAATACATGTCCTTCATTCCGAAGAAGATAGGAATAAAAAGTAACGCGGCAATCGGAAACAGCCGCGAATTTGCCTCGAAAATACGACGCGTTATTACGCCCCACGCGCCACCCGAGACGTATTGAAGCATCAGCAAGCCAAGGCTTCCAGCGCAAAGCCCCACAAAGACCATGTAGCCCAGGAAATAGCTACGAAAAAATTGTGTGGGCGAGACCGCCGCAATCGAAACGAGCAGAAGGACGAAGCCGATCACAGCCGCAATCAGGCCGTTGCGGCCATAGCGGTCGATCGAAGCGGGTACCGGATAATTATTCGTGCTCAAAACTTTTTACTTCAATTTCGATAAATCGGATGGCGGAAGATCCGCCACGTTTGCATTCTGGCTCAACTGCAATGCCCGGATGTATGCGATGATCGCCCACCGTTCGCGCGGCGGAATTTGCATCGAGTAATCCGGCATTCGACCGAAGCCATTGGTGATGACATCGAAGAAATGGCCCAGCGGCGCGTTCCGCAGCCGATCCTGATGATAGGTCGGCGGCGGACTGAATCCTCGGTTTACGATCATACCCTGTCCATCACCGAGCACGCCGTGGCACGGCGAGCAATAAATATTGTATCGTTCCTGACCGCGATCCAAAATTTCGCGGGTGATCGGAAAGGGGAAGGTGTTCACGTCGCTTCCAGCTTTAGCGTTGGTATCCTTCGGCGCCGCATCCACCGCGGTCATCTTCCCAGTGTATAATTCAGAATCTCCCCACAAATATCCACGAGCGAGCGTACCCTTGACGAGCGGACGCGAAGAATTGCTATCCGCGAACATCTCGCTGCCGCGATACGGCAAGTACTTCGGCTGGTCCTGCATATCCTGCCGGCAGGCCGATAAATTAAGAATTAGAAATGCTGAATTAAGAATGAGAAATAGCTTCCATCCATGCTTCTCATTCGTACTTCGCAATTTGTAATTCGTAATTGCTCTCTTATCCTTCGACACGCGTCACCTCCGTCGGATTCAAGCTATTGAGGAATTCGGTCACGGCAGACTCGTCGTATTTCGGATCGCGCGCTTCGATGCACAGAAAAAACTTGTTGTTCGTCACGAGCGAAAAGCGCGGCACGTTAAAAACCGGATGATAGGGCGACGGCAATCCATTCATTACGAGCATCCCGATCGCGGCGGAAAGTCCAGCGATCAAAATCGTCGATTCGAACGTGACGGGAATGAACATCGGCCACGGAATGAACGGACGCCCTGCGATATTGAGCGGATACCATGTTGACGCCGCCGAACATGCGAGCAAGTACCCGCCCGAACCGCCCAGCAATCCACCGATCAGGCAGGCGAGCGCCACTTTGTTGTGTTTGCGATGAAATCCTATCGCCTCCGACACCTCTTCGATCGGAAATGGTGTGTAGGCATCCATGACGCGGTAGCCCGCATCGTGCGCTTTTTGCGCGGCGACCAGGATGGCGGTTGGCGTGTCGAATTCCGCCATGATACCGTAGATCGGATATTTCTTTTTCTGCTTCATGCGCGTTGATCGGTCAAGCCGATGCGACCTCCTCTTCAAAAGATCCCTGTTCTGGATGTCCTTTCGGTATTGCCGCGGGCAAGAGCATCTTTAATTCATACATTGGAATCATCGGCAAGCTCCGCATAAAGAGGAGCATCATCGAAAGGAAGAAGCCGAGCGTGCCCGCGAACGTCAGCATGTCGAAAATCGTCGGCTTGAAATATCCCCACGAACTTGGAAGATAATCGCGCGTAAGGCTCACGGCAATGATTTCGAAACGTTCGAGCCACATGCCGATATTCACCACGATCGAAATGATAAAGAGAATGATCGTATTATTCCGGATTTTCCGCCACCATAAGAATTGCGGCGTGATGACATTGCAAAGAATGAGGATCCAGTAGAACGTCGCATACGGCCCGAACATCCGGTTCACCATCATGAAGTGTTCGTACTTATTCCCGGCATAGAGCAGACCGAAAAACGCTTCGAGGCAATAGCTATAACTTACGATCAGCCCCGTGGCGAGCATCACCTTGCCCATATTATCAATATGGCGCTGGGTGATAAGCTCCTTTAGATGGAATAACCTCCGAGCAGGGATCGCCAGTGTGAGTACCATCGCAAAACCGGAATAAACTGCGCCGGCAACGAAATACGGCGGGAAAATCGTCGAATGCCAGCCCGGCACGATGCCGACCGCGAAATCCATACTTACGACCGAGTGAACCGAAAGAACGAGCGGCGTGCACAGCCCGGCAAGCAGAAGATAGGCGGTTTCATACCGGCTCCAATGCCGCGCAGAGCCACGCCATCCGAGCGAGGCGAATCCGAAAATCTTCTGGAGCAACGGCTTCTTCGTCCGGTCCCGGAGCGTCCCAAGATCGGGCACCATGCCGATGTACCAATAGACGAGCGAAAGCGTGAAGTAGGTTGATACCGCGAACACGTCCCACACCAGCGGACTCTTGAATTGCGGCCACACGCCCATCGTGTTCGGCAGTGGGAACAACCAATACGCCAGCCACGGACGGCCCGTATGGAAGATCGGAAACAATCCGGCGCACATGACGGCAAAGATCGTCATCGCCTCCGAAAAGCGATTGATCGAATTGCGCCATTCCTGCTTGAGTAAGAACAGGATAGCGGAAATGAGCGTACCGGCATGTCCAATTCCGATCCACCAGACGAAATTAGTAATATCCCATGCCCAGCCCACCGGCTGATTATTTCCCCAAATCCCGATGCCTTTGAATACGAGAACCGTGAGCGCAAAGAGCAAACCCACGGCAAAACTGGCCCCAACGAGCATCGCGCCGAACCACCAGCGCGGCGTGCCCATCACGAGCACAATATCCGAAATCTTATCGGTAATCGACTCGAACGTTTGCGTCGGCCCGATGATCGGCGCGAACGACGGGTCCTGATAGCCCTTCTTTTGCGTTGGAGCCTCTCTCAATTCTGTATCTTGAAATGCGCTCATACGACCTCGGCCTCCTTATTTAATCGGGGATCGATGATCCGCTTGATTTCGGGATTCGGGTTGCGAACAACGCCGAGATACGTCGTGCGCGGATGCGTATTCAAATCGCCCAGGAGCGCATAATTCCGAGAATCGGTCTTCAGCCGTGCCACGCGGCTCGTAGGATCGTTAATGTCGCCAAAGACGATCGCGTCCGTCGGGCACACCGCTTCACAGGCGGTGATAATATCTCCATCGCGCACACGCCGGTTTTCCTTCTCGGAGTGAATCTTTGCTTCCTGAATTCGCTGTACGCAATACGTACACTTTTCCATGACGCCGCGGCTGCGCACAGTTACATCCGGGTTCCGCGCCATCTTGAATTGTGGCGTAGTCCAATCCTGATAAAGAAGGAAATTGAAACGCCGCACTTTGTAGGGGCAGTTGTTCGAGCAATACCGTGTGCCCACGCAACGATTATAGGTCATGTCGTTCAAGCCCTCCGCGCTGTGGGCCGTCGCATCGACTGGGCAAACCAGTTCGCACGGCGCCAATTCGCACTGCATACATGGTACAGGCTGAAAATACGTTTCGGGATCTTCCGAGGCGCCGGTATAATAACGATCGAGGCGTATCCAGTGCATCTGCCGATGGCGAAGCACCTGCGCTTTTCCGACGACCGGAATATTATTCTCCGCTACGCAGGCCACCATGCATGCATTGCAACCAATGCAAGAGTTCAAGTCGATCGTCATCCCCCACGCATAGCCCTTGTATTCATATCGCGGGAAAAAACCATCGTCCTTCGAAGGTTCTTCCAGCCAGGGATGTCCGCGATCCTCGTGGACGTAATTCAGGTCCTTCTTAAAATCGGAAAAATCAATGGCTCGGACGGGATCGCGATCCTCCATCGTAAATTGAACTTGCGTCGCAGCGAGGGGATAGGTCTGGCCCTTTTTGGAGACTTTCGCGCCGGTAGCGAACCAATAGTTCTTCGTTGTCCGAATACGTCCGGCATTGAACCCCAGACCACTGCCCACGCGGCCGGCGCGCTCGCGCCCATAGCCTAAGTAGAGTGTGATCGTATCATCTGGCTGTCCGGGCGCGATCCAAATTGGGGCATTAACGCTCAAGCCGTCTAATTCGACATGGATAACATCCGCGTCATATTGCGCGCCTTCGAATTGAAGTGGCGCGTGAAGATTCAGCTTCTTCGCCGTAGCCCTGCTAATGAGCGCTGCATTGTCCCACGTGAGCGTGGAAATCGGTTTCGGCATCTCCTGCAGCCAGCCATTATTGGCATATCGGCCATCGAACACCGAAGGATCGGGGCGGAACACAATGTCGAAGCCTTGCGCCGGTTTCATCGCTGGCGAAACCGTTTGCGGATGATCGGTCATCGGCTGCGAAGATGCGGATTGAGCAGGAAGCATCGTAGACGATGCGCCCGCGGCGGGTGCCACGCTGGTGCTCTGAATGATCCCATCATTTAGCGCGCGCCGCCAGGTCTTTTCAACATCGCCGCCCTTTATGCCGCCGGTCCAATAATTCTTGACGATCTCGTAAGCGGAAAGAGTCGAATTTTTCGTGAGTGTCGTCAGCACCTCTTGCGCGGTCTTGCCTCCGTAAAGTGGCGCGATAAGCGGTTGCACGATGGAAGCCGTGCCATCATGGGCTTTCGCGTCGTCCCAGGATTCGAGAAAATGGGCCGCGCTCACATGCCAGTGCGAGAGTATCGCCGTCTCATCCTGATACGAACCGTGATGCGCGATGAACGGCACCTTTTTCATCGCCGTCGCAAAATTCAAGTCGGCCGGAGCGGAATAAACAGGATTGACCCCGCCGAGAATGATGAGCGAATCGACCTTGCCGGCCGCCATATCCTGAGCAAGTTCCGTTATCGATGCAAGATGATCGACTGGGCTTGCCTCGACGGGGGCGGAATAAAATACCGTCTGCCCAACATTTCCGAGCGCCGCGTTCATCTGATTTGCCAGCGCATGAACGTACGGCGATTGCCACTCTCCGGCAATTACGATCGAGCGGCCTTTCATCGCGAGCAAATCCTTCGCGATGGCATTCAAATAATTCTGCTGCCGCGAATCGCGTGGCGCAGGCGCGACGCCGACATTGCTTCCAGCCTGCGCACCCACGCCCAATGCCGCGGCGAGCGCGCCAACGAATCCTTCGAACTCTGAAGGCCGGACGCCGAGCCGGTTATCGGCGTTCGCTCCCGTCGGCGAGATGCTCGTTTCGATGACGTAAAGCCGGCTCATGTCCTTGCTCGAAGCGCTGACTTTGCGTTTCTCCGCCCAATCTCGCGCGTAGCGTACACTCGCACCGCCACTCTCGGCGGGCACCATAAAATCGCTGTCGAGCGCAAGGACGCGGTCCGCTTTGTCGAAACGGTATTGAACGTTCGCGCCGCCGATCGCGGCGAACTGTCCGTTACCACGGGCCGGCTCGAACTGATGCCATTTCGCCTGCGGATTATCGGCGAGAATGCCCTGCATCATCGCCGTGAACGAAGGCGATGTAACGGACTCGGTCAAAAATCGGAATCCCTCGCCCTTCGTTGATTGCATGAGAGAGGCGCGACCAGCCATTTCGGTCATGAAGTCGTCCCACCTTACGATGTCACCCAAATGAGTGATAGCCTGCGAGCGATCAGGATCGTAAAGCTGGAGGATCGCCGCCTGCGCGTAAATATCGGTTGCGCCCAGACTCGCGGGATGCTCGGGATTGCCCTCCACCTTCGTTGGACGGCCTTCGTTGCTGCGCACGAGCAGCCCAACCGCGCCGCCGGAACGCGGCATCGCCGTTGCGAAGTATAGCGGCTTGCCTGGGACGATCTCTTCGGGCTGCGTTATATACGGAAGAATATCTTCCTTCGGCTGCACGGTACAAGCCGCCAACCCTGCCAGCCCGAGCGACGCGCCCATCAGCTTCATAAACGAACGGCGGCTCACCGGGTCGATCAGCACTTCCGTCTGCGAAGGATATTCGCGGCGAACATAGGCATCGAATTCCGGAGAATCGGCAAGCTCGTCGAGCGACTGCCAATACTTACGGCCGCTGGTAGCCGTAACCTTCAGAGCCTGCCCTGAGCTTGCCGAAGGGTCACGGTGCGCCGCATTGGATCGGTCACGCTCCGCCACCGCGACCGGAAGATCACGGTTGCTAATCACGGGCAGTTCTAAATTACTTTCCATTACCGATGGCATGTCGAGCAGCTCGTTAATACATCCTCACCCAGAACATGATATTCTTTCTTCAATTTCAGTCCTACTTCTTCCTGATTCGCGGGTGGCGTGTAGGCCATGTTAAACACCTGGCTTCGCGGCCTCAGATATCGCTCCGGCGCACGGTGGCATTGAATGCACCACTCCATTTGCAGCGAGGATACCTGCGTGATGAGCGGCATCTGATCGACCCGGCCATGGCACGTCGCACAGCCGACTCCCTTCGCAATATGGATCGAATGGTTGAAATAAACGTAATCCGGGAGGTCGTAGACGCGGGTCCAGTGAATCGGGATGCCGGTCTTCCAGCTATTTCGCACCGGTTCGAGATATTTCGTCGTCGAGAATAACTGCGAGTGGCAGTTCATGCAGGTCTTCGTCGGCGGCATTCCGGCGGAAGAACCGCTCTCGACGGAGGTATGGCAGTAGCGGCAATCGATGCCGTCATCGCCGACGTGATGCTTGTGACTGAATTGAACGGGCTGAAGCTTAACGGTATTCTCCTGATTCCAATACGAAGAGCGGGGCAATCCAAGAAAAATATAGTAGACCGCGAACACCGTGAGAACGCCGGATCCGATGATCGACGCTCGCGCGAGCGAATTCGTGCTCTTATTGAAAATTTGCCCCATCAGGAAAAATTAGACGTGAGGATTCCTACTGTGTCAATATCGAAAAAGGCTCCTGACTCGGCAATTACGAATTAGAAAACAGGACGGATGCGGCAAGCATGTCCGACCACGCGTGCGAAAATCTCGTTTGAAACCCTCCCGGATTCGTAATTCGTAATTGCGCGAGTCTTTATTTACAAAAATAATACAAAAATGGAGCGCACGAATAAAAACCGTAATTTTTAATTTGCAACGCAATTTTTTCGATACGCTCAGGCATGATTGTAGTTTGTCAGGAGGGTTGCAAACTAAAGTTCGCGCTCCTATCGTTACTCGTCACTCATTACTACTTATGAATAACTTAAAGCTCCTCTCAACCTATCAAACCGAATTCGAAGCCGAACTCGTCCGTGGCAAGCTCGAACGCGAGGGCATCGAAGCGATGATCGAAGCGCAGGACCGCTCGAACATCCTCCCCTCGCTCGATTACGCCGGCGGCGTCCATCTCTATGTCGAACCCGAAGATTTAGAACGTGCAAAGGTGATCGTCGAAAGTACCGATGATGACCTGACGGACGAGATGGAAGAGGCGTGAACCCGGATTTAAATTGCAGAGCGGGATAAATCATCGCCTCCGATACATCCGTTTCACCACCGCGATCTGCGATCCGTGCCATGCATCGTGACGCACGGTCATTCGGACAAGGTGTGCGACCGTATCGTAGCCGAACACTTCACCGTCGAGTTGATCTTCGGGCACGGAAACAATCGCATTTCGCAACTGGGCACGATAGCGTTTTAAATTTGAGATCGCTTCGGCAAGCGAGTCGGCCTTGGGAACCGGCAACTCCTCATGCGGCGTGAGCCGCCGCTCGATCGCATTCGCGTAGTGCCGGTAGCAATGCGCGAGATGGACCAAGTGCCACATGATTGTCCCTGCCAGCGGATACCCCTCTTCGCGCTCGGCTTCGAAATAAACCGAATGCTGGTAGGCGGCCTCTTCTTCCGCGATCCCATCCAATACCGATTCGAGCGATTCCCATTTGTAGCTCCAGGCATCCTCGAAGGCGGCGAGCATTTCTTCTTTGCGAGTCATGGCGGGTGAACAAAACTTTTCTTTCGGCTGTGCGAATAAAAATAAATTACCTGGTCGTAAGAAATTCTTACGTTCAAAATTCTAAATTGGGCAAGCATTGCCGTTTTTAGGCTTCCGTGGGATTTGGAACATTACTGGTGTAGATTCCGACAAATAGCTATGCTGTGGAAAAGAAATCTACGTAAGGGACCCAGATGAACATGAAGAATCTCTTGATATTAGGCGCCGGAACCGCCGGCACGATGATGGCCAACCATTTGCACCATAAAATTGGCGAAGAATGGAAGATCACCCTGCTCGACCAATATGCGAAGCATTATTATCAGCCCGGATTTCTTTTCATTCCGTTCGGCCAAGTTTCGGAGGAAGAGCTGATAAAGCCCAAACGAGATTTTATCCCACGCGATGTAGAATACATCGAAGCGATAGTGGACCGGATCGATAGCGCCGGGAACCAACTCAGGCTGGAATCCGGGAAAATCCTTCCTTATGACATCCTTATCGTTGCCACCGGCTCGAAAACAGCCCCCGAACGCACGGAAGGACTCTTGGGCAGCGATTGGCGTAAGCGAATCTTCGACTTTTATACGCTGGATGGCGCTATCGCATTGCGCGAGGCGCTGAAAAAATGGAAGGGTGGCCGGTTGGTGGTTCACATTTCCAGGGCACCCTTTAAATGTCCGGTGGCACCGATTGAGTTTACGTTCATGGCCGAACAGTGGCTTACCGAGCACGGACTGCGCGATAAAACGGAATTGATCTATGTGACGCCGTTCCCCGGACTGTTTATCAAGCCCAATTGCGGCAGCGTTCTCGGCAGTGTTGCGAGGACCAAAAATATTACAATGATTCCGGGTTTCAATATCGCCCGTGTCGATAATGAGCAGCACAAAATCGTTTCGAAGGATGGAGTAGAAGTTCCGTATGATCTGCTCGTCGAGATCCCGACACATATAGGGGATGCCGTAATCGAGCGCTCGGGCCTGGGCAATGAACTAAATTTTGTTCCCACCGATCCCCACACGCTTCAATCGAAAGCACAAAAGAATATTTTTGTAATTGGCGATGCCGCCGATCTTATGGTTTCCAAGTCGGGATCGGTCGCTCATTTTGAGTCCAGCGTACTCGCCGATAACATTCTCCGATTCGTGAAAGGCGAAGCGCTTAAACCAGAGTTCGATGGACATGTGAATTGCTTCATCGAGTCGGGGTACAAGAAAGCCCTTCTGATCGATTACAACTACGATTTGCAACCAATGCCCGGTACGTATCCTATCCCTGGAGTTGGCCCGTTCTCGCTGCTGAAGCAAAGCCGCTTGAACCACCTTGGGAAGCTCGCGTTGCCATGGATTTATTGGCACCGCATACTCAAAGCGCGGCCCTTGCCCGGTATCTCTTCCAGGATGAGCCGTGCCGGAAAGATTATTCCAACCGAACAGGGACCAACATCGCCAAGTAAAATGTGAGCAGGTGCCGTAGCCACCGGTTGCACTCGCGGGTACTTTTTTCGATCGACTTTTCGTTCTATCTATTAATAATCGCTTTTCACTTATTTTTTTAGAATTACTTTTATGGCCGAATTACAAAAAGCAATCGAAATCGGACTGAGTCCGAA
>VFSW01012228.1_pt1 | contig 12004 bp, 13 predicted proteins | sample 5358111 | NCBI WGS metagenome assembly VFSW01 (sample SAMN11554181, study PRJNA540505) | mine drainage metagenome | isolation source: sediment from site ElyBrook_90M | place: USA: Ely Copper Mine, Vershire, VT | collected 2017 | reverse complement strand
TGGCCCAGCAGCGCTTCGACGTCTTGTGATTTGCTTGACACGATAGATTTCCAGTTGCTCTCAACGCTTGCGGCTCATCGCCGCGTATTCAAGGTTGTTTCCCGCTTCCAGGCGAACTTAAGGGGCGGGGCGCCGCGTATCCGGACCCAAGCCGGAGACGCGCAGCGACGCCGAATCCACTCCGGCCAATTGATCGAGGGTCACATCCTCGAGCGCGCGCCGGATCGCGGCGTTGATCCGTTGCCAGGCGCCGCCGACCCGGCAAAGCCGCTCGATGCCGCATTGACTCGAGGCGCCGCTGCACTCGGTGATGGCGATCGGCCCCTCGAAGACGTCGAGAATCTGCGCCGCGGTGATGTTCGCAGGACTCCGCGCCAGCCGGTAGCCGCCCTGCGCGCCGCGCGAGGAGATCACCATGCCCGCCCGCTGCAGGCCCTTCAGCACCTTGCTCACGGTCGGGCGGCTCAGACGCGTGCGCTCCGCCAGTTCCGCCGCGGCGCGATGCCGCGCGGGCTCTTGCGCTAGACTTGCGAGCACGACGGTTGCGTAATCGGTCAACTTGCCCATTCGCAACATGAAAACAGCCTTCCCTCGGGAGATATCAAGTGGGACTAGTTTAGTCCTAATTGAATGGAAGCGCCAGTCGTGGAGGGGTTCGAGGCGCCGGCCGTGGGAGCGTTCGAGCGCGGCCGCGGAGCGCTTCGAAGCATGCCCCGCGGATGCGACTGCAGCGCGTTCGTGGCGCCGCTGCCGGCGCGGATGCAGATGCTTTGCAGCGGCCGCCACGGGCGCGTAACGCACACGGTTTTGTTATCCTTGCCGACTAGTCCCCAAGAAGCAACACCGAGAGACGCCCCGTCATGAATACAGCTGAATTGGCCGCCACGGCGCATGCGATGGTCGCGAAGAACCGAGGTCTGCTGGCCGCCGACGAGAGCACCAGCACCATCCTCAAGCGTTTCAACACCATCAAGCTCGAGTCCACCGAGGAGAACCGGCGCTCCTACCGCGAGATGCTGTTCACCACCCCGGGTGCGAGCGAGTACATCAGCGGCGTGATCCTGTACGACGAGACGATCCGGCAAAAGACCCGGGACGGGGTGCCGTTCGCGAAGTACCTGAGCCAGCACGGCATGATCCCGGGCATCAAGGTGGATGCCGGCGCCAAGCCGCTGGCGGGCTTTCCGGGCGAGACCATTACCGAGGGGCTCGACGGGCTGCGCGAGCGGCTGGCCGAATACCATCAGCTCGGGGCACGCTTCGCCAAGTGGCGCGCGGTGATCGATATCGGCGCAGGGATTCCGACGCGCCACGCGCTGGAGGCCAACGCGCAGGCGCTGGCGCGCTATGCGGCGCTCTGCCAGGAGGCGGGGATCGTACCCATCGTCGAGCCCGAGGTGCTGATGGACGGCGATCACCCGATCGAACGCTGCGAGGAAGTCACCAACGCGGCCTTGCAGTGCGTGTTCGATCAGCTGTTCGCCGCCCGCATCGTGCTCGAGGGCATGGTGCTCAAGCCGAACATGGTGATCGCAGGGAAGAAGAGCGCCAGCAAGTCCTCGCCCGAGCAGGTTGCGGAAGCCACGCTGCGTACGCTCAAGCGCCACGTCCCATCGGCGGTTCCCGGAATCGCGTTCCTGTCCGGCGGGCAAAGCCCGACCGAGGCGACGTTGCATTTGAGCCTGATGAACGCCGCCGGGCCATTGCCCTGGGCGCTCACCTTCAGCTACGGGCGGGCGCTGCAGGACACGGCGCTGCGCGCCTGGGGCGGCAGCGCCGCCGGCATCGCGGGCGGTCAAAAGCAGCTGCACCTGCGGGCGAAGCTCAATGGCCTTGCGGCGGGCGGCAAGTACCAGCCGGCGATGGAAAGCTCCGCGGCGTAATCCGGCGCCACGGCTCAAAGTCTGAAGTACACCTAGAATCCAGCGGCGCCCGTCGTTGAACGCAACCGCTCCCATCGTCCGGATCCGGAATCTGCGCTACGCCGTCAACGGGCGCCTGATCTTCGACGGCCTCGACGTGGACATCGCTCCCGGGCGGATCACCGCCATCATGGGGCCGAGCGGCACCGGCAAGACGACGCTGCTGCGCCTGATCACCGGCCTGACGGTGGCGGACTCCGGTTCGTTGCTGGTCGCCGGGCAGGACATGAGCATCGTGCGCCGATCCGAGTTGTATGCGCTGCGCCGGCGGATGGGCATGCTGTTTCAGAACGGCGCGTTGCTCACCGACTTCAACGTCTTCGAGAACGTCGCCTTTCCGCTGCGCGAGCACACGGATCTTCCGGAGCGGCTCATCCGCCAGCTGGTGTTGACCAAGTTGCAGGCCGTGGGCTTGCGCGGCGCCGCGGAGCTCATGCCCGCGGAACTATCCGGCGGCATGGCGCGGCGCGTCGCCCTGGCCCGGGCGGTCGTCATGGACCCGCAGATCCTGATCTACGACGAGCCCTTCGTGGGTCTGGATCCCATTTCCCTCGGCGTCATCCTGCGATTGATCCGCCGCTTGAACGATGTGCTCGGCCTCACCAGCATCGTGGTGTCGCACGACGTCAATGAAAGCTCCTCGGTGGCCGACACGGTCTATCTGCAGTCGGGCGGCAAAGTGGCGGCCCATGGCACCCCGCGGGATCTGCAAGCCGATCCCTCGGAGGTGGTCCGCCAGTTCATCGGCGGCCTGGCCGACGGTCCGGTTCCATTCCATTTTCCGGCGGCGGATTATTTCGGCGAGCTGCTCGCGCGCGGTGGCGAACCTTGAACCCGATCAAGGAGCTCTGGAGCAGCCTGATCCAGGCGCTGGTGGGCCTGGGCGACATCACCCGATTCCTGGTGCGGCTGCTCCTGCGCACCCCGCGGGTGCTGCTGCGCTTCGACCTCGTCGTGCGGCAGATCTACAATTCCGGCGCCCTCTCGCTGGTCATCATCATGCTGTCCGGGCTGTTCGTCGGGATGGTGCTGGGACTGCAGGGGTTTCAGCTTTTGCAGCGATTCGGATCGGAGGAGGCGCTGGGGACGGCCGCCGCCATCGGCCTCGTGAAGGAGTTGAGTCCGGTGGTGACCGCGCTGCTGTTCGCGGGCCGCGCCGGCACGGCGCTCGCCTCGGAAATCGGCTTGATGCGCGCCACCGACCAGCTGTCGGCCATGGAGATGATGGCGGTGGATCCGATCGAGCGGGTCGTCGCGCCGCGGTTTCTCGGCGGCGTCATCGCGATGCCGCTCCTCGCCGCGATCTTCAGCATGATCGGCGTTTACGGCGCCCAGCTGGTCGGCGTGCAGATCATGCACGTCGATTCCGGCAGCTTCTGGTCGCAGATGCGTGCGGGCGTCGATTTCAGGGACGTCAGCGAGGGGCTGGTCAAGAGCTGCATTTTCGGCGTCGCCTGCAGCTTGATCGCCGTCTATCAGGGCTACTACGCGATTCCCACGGCGGAGGGAGTCGGGCGCGCAACGACGCGCACGGTGGTTGCGTCGGCCGTGGTGGTGCTGTTTCTGGATTATCTGCTGACATCGGCATTTTTGTAGGGGAGCGGGTTATGCGCAAATCGAATACGTTGAATATGGGAACCGGCGCCTTCGTGCTGCTGGGCTTTGCGACACTCGCCTTCCTGACCACCCAGATCACGAGCCGCGGACTGCACATCGGCAGCGCTCCGCATTACGATGTCAGCGCCAAATTCGACAACATAGGGGACCTCAAGGTGGGAGCCCCCGTGTCGATGGCCGGCGTCGAGGTCGGCCGGGTGGCGCGAATCGACCTCGATACGCGCGAGTACAAGGCGGTCGTGCTGATGCGGCTCAATGCCCAGTTCAACCAGATTCCGACGGACAGCGACGCGAGCATCTACACCCAGGGTCTGCTCGGCGGCAAATATATCGGGCTGACCGCCGGCGGTGCGGAGACCTACCTCAAGGACAAGGGTCAAATCGATTTCACCCAATCGGCGTTCGTGATCGAGAATTTGATCGGACAACTGGTGGCGAATTTCGCCAAGAGCCCGAGCTCGTCGAGCTCTGCGGATGCCGCCGCCACGGCGCCCAAAAGCGGCGCGGCCGCAACCACGCAGAAGCACAAAAGAGATCGATCCGGATGCGCACGGCCGTCCTGCCGGCGGCTTGCCTATGCCTCGCGGCGGCCGCCGCAGTTCTCGCCACCGGGGCGCGGGCCCAGGGGAGCGCGCCCGCGGCGGCCGCGCCGAACACGCTCGGGCCGCAGCAGACCGTCGAAGACTCTGCAAAGCGCATGCTGTCGGAGCTCGACGCCAACCGCGCGATGTACACCAAGGATCCCGCCAAGCTCGATGCCCTGGTGGCCAATGTGCTGCTGCCGAACTTCGACAGCGAGTATGCCGCGCGGCTCGTTCTCGGGCAGTCGTGGCGCACCGCGACTGCCGACCAGCGCCAGCGCTTCGTCGATGCGTTCTATCATTCGCTGCTGCGAAATTACGGCAACGCGCTGCTCAATTTCACCGCCGATCGCTTCGTGATTCTGCCGTACAAAGGCGACCCGGGAGACACGCAGGCCACGGTGCGCACCGAAGTGAAGAAATCCAGCGGCGAGAAGGTGCCGGTGAATTTCAGCCTGCACAAGACCGATACGGGCTGGAAGGCCTGGGACGTGGTCATCGAGGGGATCTCCTACGTCAAGAGCTTCCGCACCGATTTTGGCGCAGAGATCCAGCAGAAGGGACTCGATGAGGTGATCGCGCGGATGGAGAAGGAGGGTTCGATCAGGCCCAACGGCGTCGCGCCCGGCAAATGAGGGGCGCGCTGTGAAGGTGGGAAAGCAACAGGCGGCCTCATTCGAGGCGCTCCCGGACGGGCGCGCGAGGATTGCCGGAGCGCTCGATTTCTGGACGGTGACGGCGCTTCTCCCGCTGGGAAGCGAGGCGATCGAGCAGGGCCGCGCGTCGGCGATCGATCTTGCCGGAGTGACCGCGAGCGACAGCGCGGGCCTTGCGCTGCTGATCGAGTGGCTGAGCATCGCGCAGGCCGCGGGCCGTCCCCTGCGCTACGAAAACGTTCCCTCGCAGCTCCGTCAACTCGGGGCATTGAGCGAGGTGGACGATCTGATCGGCGCCGCCTGAGCCGAAGCGTCCGGCAGGATCAAGGTTCGGGAGGCCGGGGCACCGGTTGTTGCGGTGCAGCGGGCGCGGATGGGGGCGGTGAGATCGAAGGGCCGCCCGCCGCGGGACTGTCCTCGGCGCCGGGATCCACCAGCTGCTCGTCGATCATTTTCCCGTCCGAGACAAGGTACGCGCGCCGCGCCAAATACGCATCGCGCACGAACGCATACGGGTCGTAGACATTTCTGAGGGTCTCATCGAGGGGCAGCAGCCCCGCCCGCAGGTCGACCAGATAGGGCAGGTATATCCCATAGGCGATATAGGGGTTCTTGATGTATTGCGTCGGCTTGGTGTAGGCGTCGACCACCTTGGCCGGCCCGTCGCGCAGGTCGGAGGGCCCGAGAATCGGCAGCTCGACGAACGGGCCGGGATGCACTCCCCAATGCCCCAGAGTGAGTCCGAAATCCTCCTCATTGCGATCCAGTCCCGCCGAGGTGGCGGGATCCAGCACGCCGGCGATCCCCACCGTGGTGTTGAGCACGAACCGTCCGAGATCGTTGGCCGCCGCGAGAAATTTGCCTTGCAGCGCATCGTTGATCATCACCGTGGGCGTGTTGATGTTGGCAAAGAAATTGCTGACCCCCGTGCGTATGGGGTGCGGCACGACCTTCACGTACGCCCGCGCGGCCGGACGGGCGATTGCCTTGTCCATGGCGGAGTTGAATCGGTAGACCCCCCGATTCCAGGACTCCCATGGATCCTGGGGGGAGCGCGGCCTGTCCGGCGGGAGCGTGACGCAACCGCCAAGCGCGCCGGCGGCGACCACGGCCAACGCCAAGCGCATCAATCCTGCTTTTGTCATGTTCCCTTTTCATCTCCCAATTGGCGACTGCGAACGCTTGACGGTCCAGGCCGGGTCTTTCGCCCCAGGGCTCGCACCGAGACGCGCGGCTAAGCGACTAGTGACGATCGTTGTCGTCGGCGACCGTATTCTTGCGTTTTTTTGGCATCGCCGCACGAACTTCCTCGAGCAGAGCGCTGATGCGGGCGCGCTGGATGGCGTTCAGATTCGGCAGTCCGAGGGCGAGGGACAGCTGATTCGACGCGGTGGGCAGATCGCCGTTCATCAAATAGTAATCCGCCATGTAGTAATACGAGTCGGCCACGTTGCCTGCCGCGCTCGCGGCACGGGCGATCAGCCGGGCCTGATTGGGCGTGGGCTCGACCTGGTTGAACAAGTCGTCGAGGATCAACTGGGCGCGCTGATTGTCGCCCGCGTGCATCAGCGTTTCGGCGAGCCGTATGGTCACCGGTACATTGCGTGGAAAAAGCCCCAGGCCCTTTTCCAGGATGGCCTGAGACTCCTTGGTCTGGCCGTTGGCGAGATAGGCCTGTCCCAGAGCCCCGTAGAACTGTGTGACCAGGGGATACTCGCTGATCAGCGCCTTCAAATCGGGTACGGCGGAGGCGGGTGCGCGCGCATTGATCTCGGCGACCGCCCGGCCGTAGCGCTCCTCGACGGTGAGACCCGCTCCGTTCTTGATCAGGTTGGCGTAATACTCGCGCGCGGTTTGCGGGTTGCCCACCAGCGACCGCAGCCGCTCGCGCATCAAGAGATAGCTGAGCGAGTCCTCGTGGTGAATGCGCCCGATCAATTCGGCGCGATTGCGCGCCTCTGCGACACGCTCCGCCGACAGCGGGTGATCGATCAGGAATTCGATCGATTTGACGCGGTCGGGGCTCGGCGAATTGCGGTTCAATTCCTCGAACATGGTCGCCATGCCGAGCGGGTCGTAGCCGGAGGCCGCCATCGTGCCGATGCCGATCCGGTCCGCCTCGAATTCCTGCGAGCGGGTGTAGTTGATCTGGTGCTGAATCGCCGCGCTCTGCGCTCCGAGGATGGCCCCTTCCATGACCGAGGGATCGTTCCGGCCGGCGGTTGCACCCAGCAGAATCGCCGCCAGCATGGCCGCCGTGGACACCAGGCCCGCGTGCGTTTGATCGATCATGCCGCGCACCAGATGCCGCTGCGTGACGTGCGCGGTTTCGTGCGCCATGACGCCGGCAAGCTCGTTCTCGTTGCGGGTGACGAGGAACAATCCGCTGTTGATCGCGATGAACCCGCCGGGCATGGCGAACGCGTTGATCACCGGGTCGCGCACCACGAAATAGTTGAACTGGTGCTGGCCTTCCTCGGCGTGGCTCGAGAGCGAGTGGCCGATGGTCTGTATGTAATCGCTGACTTCCGGATCCTCGAGCACCAGGCCCTGGGCGCGCATCTGGCGGGCCCAGGACTGTCCGACCTGATACTCCTCGTCGAGCGAGACGGCGGCGGTCGCCGGACTGCCGAGGTCGGGCAGCTCCTGTTCCTGTTCGGCCGGCGACTGACCGCTCGCCCAAGCGACACTGACGCTCGTCCCCACGGCGAGCGCCGCGGCGAAAACCGTCAATGATTTCAATAGCCTCATCGAGCCTCCGTAAACACCGTTGGAGTACCCGCGACGGCCCAAAGTTCTAATCCCGGTGCGGGTTGCGATCTTGGCGCGGGTTCCAATCCGGGCGGGCGGACGCCCCCGAGGGGGCCTTCAGAGGACTTCGGAAGCATAGTCTGCCAGACGCGAGCGCTCGCCGCGTACCAGGGTGATATGCCCCGAATACGTCCATCCCCGGAAGCGGTTGACGACATAAGTCAGCCCGGTGGTCGTCTCGGTGAGATAGGGAGTATCGATCTGCGCGATATTGCCGAGACACACCATCTTCGTGCCGGGGCCGGCCCGGGTGACCAGCGCCTTCATCTGCTTGGGGGTCAAGTTCTGCGCCTCATCGATGATGATGAACCGGTTCAAGAAGGTGCGGCCGCGCATGAAGTTCAGGGACCGGATCTTGATTCGATGCCGCAGCAGATCGGTGGTGGCCCCCCGGCCCCAAGTCCCGCCGGCCTGGCTCTGAGTGAGCACCTCGAGATTGTCCATGAGGGCACCCATCCACGGCTCCATTTTCTCCTCTTCGGTGCCGGGCAGAAATCCGATGTCCTCCCCGAGCGGGATCGTCACCCGCGTCATGATGATCTCGCTGTAGCGGTTGTGGTCCAACGTCTGCGCAAGACCCGCGGCCAGAGTGAGCAGCGTCTTGCCGGTGCCCGCCGGTCCCAATATCGTGACGAAATCGATCTCCGGATCCATCAACAGATTGAGCGCGAAATTCTGCTCGCGATTGCGCGAGCTGACCCCCCAAACGTTGTTGCGCTCGGTGCGGTAGTCCACGGTCAGCTCCAGAACTGCGGAGTCGCCCTCGAGCTTGCGCACGATGGCCTCCACGCCGCTCTCGCCCGGATCGTAGACGAATTGATTGGTCTGCCACTCGTGCACCAGAGGGCCGCGGACCCGGTAGAAGGTACGGCTGTGCTGCTGCCAGGATTCCATGCCCTTGCCGTGCTTTTCCCAGAAGTTCGGCGGCAGCTTCTGCACACCGCTCTCGAGCAGGTCGGCATCCTCGATGGTCTTGTCGCTGGAATAATCCTCGGCCTGCACCCCGACGATGGCGGCCTTGATTCTGAGGTTGATGTCCTTCGAGACCAGCGTGACCCGGGCCTCGGCGAATTTCCTCTGCAATGCGAGGGTGTCGGCGAGGATGGCGTTGTCGGCTCCGTGGCCCGGCAGCCCGTCCGGAAGCGACGAATCGAGCAGTTGCGTCTGAAAGAACAGCCGCCCGGCGGGCGGACGCTTGCCGTGGTTGATCGATACCCCCGCCGGCAGCGCGAGACCGCGGTCGATCTCCTTTTTGTCGGCGCCTCGCATCAGCTCGTCGAGAAAGCGGCTGACCTGGCGCACGTTGCGCGCCGCTTCCGACACGCCCTTCTTGCCGGCGTCGAGCTCCTCGAGCACCGTCATCGGGATGTACACATCGTGCTCTTCGAAACGGAATATGGAGGTCGGGTCGTGCATCAGCACGTTCGTGTCCAGCACGAAGATGCGCCGCTGGGCTTTGGATTTCGGTACTTTCGCGGCCCCGGCGGGCACCGGCCGCAGGGAGGAGGTCACAGCGCCTTCACCGCCTCGAGAACCGCTTCGGCGTGCCCGTTCACCTTGACTTTGCGCCACGCCTGACGGAGCACGCCCTTCGCATCCACGAGAAAGGTGCTGCGCTCCACCCCCAGATACTTCTTGCCGTACATGCTCTTCTCCTGGATCACGTCGAACAATTTGCAGACTGCCCTGTCGGGATCGCTCAGCAGCTCGAAGGGAAATCCCATCTTTTCCTTGAATTTCAAGTGCGATGCCACGCTGTCGGGAGAAATCCCGACGATGCGGGCATGTGCCTTCTTGAAGCGCGCGTGGGCGGCGGCGAAATCCTGCCCCTCCTGGGTGCACCCGGGGGTGTTGTCGCGCGGATAGAAATACAGGACGACGTGCTCGCCGGCGGCATCCCCGAGACGCCACTGGCCGGCCGTGCCGGCGAGAGCGAAAACCGGGGCTTGCTTGCCGATCTCAATCTTTCTCATGACGCGGGGTTCTCAAGGTTCTCGGGGTTCTCAGGGTTTTCAGGTTCTCTGGGTTCTCGGGGTTCTTTTCAAGGTCGCTTCCGGCGCGGCGTATGGCGCGGCGCGGCCGAGCCGTCAATTCTTCACCGGCTCGAGAATGGCGTCGAGGTTCAGGTGATCGCAGAAATCCATGAACTCCTCGCGCAGCACGCCGATGTGCAGGCGGCTCGGCACGTTGACGATCATCTGAACGGAAAACATCGGCGCCCCGGTATGGGCGGCGGCATACGAGCGGGTCGACAGCTCGGCGATGTCCACCCCGCGTTGCGAAAAGAAACCGGACAGTCCCGCGACGATTCCGGTCTGATCGAGGCACACCACGTCGATGGAGTAGGGCAGCATGTCATTGCGCGCCGCACGTTCCTCGGTGCGCCGCAGCTGAATACTCATGCCGGTGGCGTCCGCCAGCTTCTTGAACTCGCCCTCGAGTTTCGCGAGCGTGTGCCAATTGCCGTTCACCAGCAGGAGCATCGCGAACTCGTTGCCCAGGGAGGTCATACGGCTCTCGCTGATGCTTCCCCCGCAGTCGGCCACCGCCTTCGACAGCTCATGCACCATCCCGACACGGTCCGCGCCGACCGCGCTAATCACGATATGTTGTTTCATCGGGTCAAATTCTACCGGATGGACGCTTGCCACGGTGCATGTCGGCCAATTAAGGTAGCGGCTGTTTCCCCCCCTCCAGGAGCTCTCGGAATGTTGCGCGGAAGTCTGGTCGCCATTGTCACGCCGATGACCGCCGACGGCGGCCTGGATTGGGCGGCGTGGGACCGGCTGCTCGATTTTCACGTCAGCGAGGGCACCGACGGCATCGTGATCGCCGGGACCACCGGCGAGTCGCCGGCGCTGTCGCTCGAGGAAACGGAGGGGTTGACGCGCCGGGCGGTGGAGCGCTGCGGCGGCAAGTTGAAGCTGATCGTCGGCTCGGGCACGAATGCGACCGCGAGCACCGTGGCGCGCACGCGCACGCTGTCGCGGACGGGTGTGGATGGCGTCATGCTCGTGACGCCTTACTACAACAAGCCGCCGCAGGAGGGGCTCTACCGGCATTTCATCGCGGCCGCGGACGCCTCGGACGTGCCCGTCGTTCTGTACAACGTCCCCAACCGGACCGCGGTCGATCTGCAGCCCTCAACCGTCGCCCGCCTCGCCCGGCATCCGCGGATCGTGGCGCTGAAGGACGCCAGCGCGAGCCTTGCCCGGGTGCGCGAGCTGCTGAGTTGCTGTCCGGCGGGTTTCTCCGTGCTGTCGGGGGACGACGCCACGGCGGTGGAGTGGATCGGCGCCGGCGCTCACGGAGTGATTTCGGTGACGGCCAACGTCGCTCCCCGGCGAATGCGCGCGGCCTGCGCGGCGGCGCTCACGGGCGATCTGGCGGCGGCGCAGGCCTTGGACGGCGAGTTGCAGCCGCTGCACAGGAATTTATTCGTCGAAGCGAACCCGATCCCGGTAAAGTGGGCGGTCGCCCGGATGGGCCTCATCGGCCATGCGATGAGGCTCCCGTTGGTCGAGCTGTCGCCTGCCCAGCACGACAGCGTGCTGGGGGCCATGCGCGCGGCGGGCATCAGACTCGAGGATCAGGCAGCGTGAGATTCATTCGACCGGCGGCAATCATCGCCGCAGCAGTGGTTCTGAACGGCTGCCATTTCCATTGGCTGCACGGCTTTGCGCCGGATTGCCACAAACCGCAGGAATACCAGCGCGCCGTTCAGCTCGCGCCGCTCAAGGTGCCCTCGGGACTGGATTCGCCGAATACCCAGGGGGCGCTGGTGATCCCGACCGTTGAGCTGTCGGCGCCGGCCCCGGGCCCTCACGAGGCCTGCCTGGACACGCCGCCGCGCTACAAGGCCGCGCCCGCCAACAAGGCAGGGGCCGCTCCGAGCGGCTAGAAGCCGGCCGGACGCGGTCCGGCCGCCGTGGCCGGAGAGCCCGAGCCCCCCGAAGAACCGAAGTCCCCGGGCTTCCCGGTTCTCGTGGATCGCAGACTCCGTCCGCCGATTTGATCACCCAGGCCGCCTCCGGTACCCTTGCGGGCCCGCGACGGTTCGGCATTGGCGTTCCCAGCGGAGAGGTGGCCGAGTGGTCGAAGGCGCTCGCCTGGAAAGTGAGTAACATCCCAAAAGGTGTTCGAGGGTTCGAATCCCTCCCTCTCCGCCATTTGAGCTATGATTTTTCGCGAAATGGAGGGATGTTAGAGGGTTCGACAAAATCGCGGATGCGATTTTGGACGCGCGCAGCGCGCCCGCAGGGCGAAGGCCAGGATGGCCTGAGTCAATCCCTCCCTCTGCGCCGTTTGAGCTATGATTTTTCGCGTGTACTCCTCGAGTCTATGGCGGCTCGCGTCGGCATCTTCGCGGCGACTTGCCACGAACCCCGTCAGGCCCGGAAGGGAGCAGCGGTAGAGG
>VFSW01012227.1_pt1 | contig 12004 bp, 12 predicted proteins | sample 5358111 | NCBI WGS metagenome assembly VFSW01 (sample SAMN11554181, study PRJNA540505) | mine drainage metagenome | isolation source: sediment from site ElyBrook_90M | place: USA: Ely Copper Mine, Vershire, VT | collected 2017 | reverse complement strand
TGAGGACGATCGCGTGCGGGAGCACGATCCGCTCGTTCGCGGAGTTCGAGAGGTCTCGCTCGTGCCATTGGGCCATGTTCTCGAGCGGAGGCAGGGCGAACGCCCGGACGAGTCGCGCGAGGCTCGTTACGTTCTCGCTGACGAGCGGGTTGCGCTTTTGGGCCATCGTCGAGCTGCCGACCTGCCGCGCCTCGTCGAACGGCTCCTGGACCTCGGCGATCTCCGTCCGCTGGAGGTTCCTCACCTCCGTGCCGAGCCGCTCGGCCGTCCCGGCGATGAGCGCGAGCAGGTTCGTCAACTCCGCCAGGCGGTCGCGGCCGACGATCTGCGTCGGGGCCTCGTCGGCGGCGATCCCGAGCCGGCGCATCACGCGCGACTCCACTTCGCTCGCGTGGCGCCCGAACGACGCCCCGGTGCCGACCGCGCCGGACATTTTGCCGACCGCGAGGCGCGGGCGAAGCTCGTCCAGGCGCTGACGGTGGCGCATCACTTCCGCGGCGGCGACCGCGACCTTGTAACCGAAGCTGATCGGCACCCCGTGCTGGCCGTGCGTCCGGCCGACCTCGGCCGTCGCGCGGTGACGGTGGGCGAGTTCGACGAGCACCTTCGCGAGGTCCGTGAGGTCTCCCCGAAGAACCGTGAGGCTCTCGGCGAGCTCGAGGGCCAGCGCGGTGTCGGTAATGTCGGCGCTGGTCGCCCCGAAGTGCACCCAGCGTCCCGCCGGACCGGCCGCTTCCGCGAGGGCCCGGGAGATCGCCATCACGTCGTGGCGCAGCGACCGCTCCAGCTCGTCGACGCGGTCGAGCGTGACGGAGGCGACGTGGGCGGCCCGATCGATCGCCTCGGCCGCTTCCTTAGGGACGAGGCCGAGCTCGGCTTCCGCAACCGCGAGCGCCGCCTCGACGCGCAGGGCGCGCTCGAGGCGGGCACCGCGCGAAAAGAGCGCCCGCACGGGTTCGCGTCCGTAGCGGAACTCGAGCGGACAAAAGAGGGACGACGACTCGTCCGCCACGACCGGGGAGCCGGAGCGGGCTATATAGCGGTTCGCCGGCCGCCGTCGGTCGCCGCCTCTCGACCCGCGGCTTCTTCAAGGCCGGACCCGATAGACCGCCCCGAAGATGACGACCGGCCTTCTGGTCGCGCTCGGGGGCAACGCGCTCCAGCGCGCCGGAGGCACGGGCTCGTGGGAGGAGGCGCGCGCCCAGATGCGCGCGACCGTTGCGGTGCTCGCCGAGGTCGCTTCCGAGGGCCACGCGCTGGTCATCACGCACGGCAACGGACCTCAGATCGGTACCCTCCTCCGCCAGAACGAGCTCGCCGCCCGCGAGGTCGCTTCGCGTCCGATGGACGTCCTCGGAGCGGAGACGCAGGGACAGATCGGCTACCTCATCCAGACGGAACTGACCCCGGCCCTGCGCCAGCGCAAACTGAGTCGCTCGGTCCTCACGATCGTGAGCCGCATGGAAGTGGCGCGGGCGGACCCGGCGTTCCGACACCCGGAGAAGCCCGTCGGGCGGTACTACACCGACGACGAGGCGCGACGGTTTCGCAAGCAGCTCGGGTGGTCGATGGAGTACGACGGCGCGCGAGGCGGTTGGCGGCGCGTCGTGGCGTCGCCTCGCCCGGTGCGTTGGCTCGAGGGAGACGCGGTCCGTCACTTGCTCGAGGCGCGTCTCGCGTCGAGCTGGGTCCCGGTCGTCTCGGGCGGTGGGGGGGTCCCCGTTGTCCGGCGCCCCGACGGAGGCTACGAAGGCGTCGAAGCCGTCATCGACAAGGACCTCGCCGCCGCGCTGGTCGCGCAGGAACTCGACCTCGACACGCTCGCGATCGTGACGGACGTTCCCGGTGCGGCGGTCGCGTTCCGTCGGCCGGGCGAGCGATGGCTGCGTGACGTCTCGCTCGCGGAGCTCGAGCGCCTCGCCGCGGCGGGAGAGTTCTCCGCGGGCAGCATGGGGCCGAAAGTCGAGGCCGGGATCTCCTTTCTCCGCCGCGGCGGCCGTCGGTTCGTGATCACCGACATTCCCTCGCTCGCTCGGGCCTTACGGGGCGAGGCGGGAACTCGCGTCACGGCGGACTAGCGCGGCGAGGCTCGTCCCGTCGGAGGATGCGGTCCACCCCGGTCCCGTACTGGAGCGCCCGCTTCGGCCGCTCCGCAAGGCGCGACGGCAGGCCGCGACGCTCGGCCCAGGCCCGGAGGAACGCCTTCGGTGTGGGCCGGGGGCTGCGGAGTGCGACGGGGATCGCCCGGGCGGCCGCGACGAACCCCGGGTCGAGGTACGGCGCACGGACCGTCTTGCCGAACCGCCGCGCGATCTCGAGCGACCGGGGCCAATCGTCGTCGAGCAGGCGGGCGAGGTCGTCGGCGGAGCGCCGGTTCAATGCGTCGTCGTCGAGCGTACGGTAGTGGGCGTAGCCTAGGAAGAGCTCGTCCGCGCCCTGGCCGCAGAGTACTTCGGAGGCAGGAGCGTGGCGGACCGCGAGGCCGAAGGCGACGAGGACCCGTCGCACGACCGACGATACCGGCGAGGTCGTCTCGGCGAGCTCCGCCGCTGTCGCTCGGACGTCCGCTTCCGACACGATCGAGGGAACCCATCGTAGCCGCAGGATGCGCGCGGCCTCCTCGGCGTCGAGGAGGTCCGGGCTCTGCGGCGTGCCGACCGTCGCGAGGACGAGTCCCCGGCGCTCGCGGAGTTCCCAGGCGAGGAACGACGAATCGAGACCGCCCGAGAAGAGGAGCGCGAGGGGTCCGGAGCCCGTCATCCACGGCGAGAGGGCCCGTTCCCAGGCGGATTCGAGGGCTTCGAGAAGCCCGCTCGGGAGCGCCTCCATCGGGTGTCCGGCCGGCCCGCTCACGCCGAGCGAACGCTTTAACGACACCGCGCGTCCCGCGCCCGATGGCATCGACCGAGCCGACCGGATCGGCCTCCCACGGTGGGCGACGTGCCCTGTTCGTCGACCGGGACGGCACGCTCAACCCGGACCTCCACTACCTCCGGGAGCCCGAGCGCCTCGAGCTCTTTCGCGGTGTCGGAGAAGTGCTCGCGGTGGCCCGCCGCCACGACTACCTCGTCCTCTGCGTCACCAATCAATCGGGGGTCGAGAGGGGGTTCTACCGGGTCGAGGACGTCGAAGCGATCCATGCGCGCCTCAACGAGCGGCTGAGGCCGTACGGGGCCGCGGTCGACGGGTTCTACTACTGTCCGCACACCCCCGAGCGAGGGTGCGACTGCCGCAAGCCGGGCACCGGACTCTTCGAGCGCGCGGCGCGGGAGTGGGGTGTCGACTTTCCGACCAGCGCCGTCGTCGGGGACCGCGCCCTCGACATCGTCGCGGGCCGCCGGCTCGGCGCGGTGACCGCGCTCGTGCGGGCCGTTCGCCACGAGGCGGCGATCCGAGCCGAGCTCGACGAGGGGCACGTCGTCCCCGACCTTACGGCCGATTCGTTCCGGGCCGCGGTCTACCGGATCCTCGCCCGAGGCTGAGCCGGTCCCTCCCCGTCGGCCCCGGAAGGCGTTAAGCCGACCGCCTTTTGGGCCGGCGAGGGTCGGTCTCGTGCTCTCCTCGTTCGCTCTCGCGGTCGCCGGCGTCGTCGCGACCTGGGGGCTCGCCGGAGCGGCGGTCGTGGCTCGCGCGCTCACGGCGCCGGCCGGCGCGGTCGCCGCCGTCTTCGGCTCGCTGATCGTCGTGCTGGTCGGGTTTCCGTTCCTCGCGCTCCTGATCCTCTTCGTCGTCGCGAGCGTCCTCGCCACCCGCTACCAGCTGGGCGAGAAGCGACGCCGCTCGGTCCAGGAAGGTTCGTCAGGGGAGCGTGGGGTCTCGAACGTCGTCGCCCACATCGTCGTGCCGACGGCGCTCGCGGTCGCGGCGGTCGGGCTCTCCCCGCACCTCGAGTTCGGAGCCCTCGCGGTCCTCTACACGAGCGCGCTCGCCTTCGGGGCCTCCGACACGTTCGCGAGCGAGTTCGGCGTGCTCGCCGGCCATGCTCGCAGCATCCTCACGTTCCGACCGGTCGAGCCCGGCACGAACGGCGGCGTCTCGGCGGTCGGCCAGGCGTTCGCGTTCGCGGGCGCCGTCACGACCGCGCTCGTCGCGGTCGGCGTCTTCGCGGCGTTCGCCATGCCGGTCGTCCGCCCCGCCGAGTTCGTCGCGACCGCCGTGGTCGCGGGCTTTGCGGGTTGCCAGGTCGACTCGGTGCTCGGCGAGACGTTCGAGAACCGTGGGGTTCTCACGAAGGGGACCACGAACCTCCTTGCGATGATCGCCTCCGTCGCGATCGCGACCGCGATTTGGGTCGCCGTCGGGGGGACGATCTAGTGCCGACACGCCGCGAGACGGGCAGCGTCGTGCTCCTCTCGGGAGGGATGGACTCGGCCACTTGCCTCGCGCTCGCCGCCCGCGACCGCCCTCCGGTGCACGCCCTCACGGTCGTCTACGGTCAGCGGCACGTCCGCGAGATCCGCTCCGCGCGGCGGCTCGCCCGCCGCTACGCGGTCGCCCGGCACGTCGTCCTCGACCTCCCCCTCGGTCCCTTGCTCGAATCGGCCCTCACGCGCTCGCGACGCCCGCTCCCGAGGGGGCGTCGTCGCCCCGGGTCGATCCCGACCACGTACGTGCCGGCTCGGAACACGATCCTCCTCGCGGTGGCGCTCGGCTACGCGGAGAGCGAGGGATGCGGAACGATCTACTACGGCGCCAATGCGGTCGATTACTCGGGCTACCCGGATTGCCGCCCCGAATACGTTCGGGCGTTCGCGCGACTCGCCCGGCTCGCGACCCGCGCCGGTGTCGAAGAGGGGCGGCCGATCCGCGTCGTCGCCCCGCTGCTCGACCGGTCGAAGGGGAACATCGTGCGGCTGGGCGATCGGCTCGGGGTACCGTGGGAGCTCACCTGGAGCTGCTATGCGGGCGGCGTACGGCCCTGCGGCCGCTGCGATGCCTGCCGACTGCGAGCCCGAGGGTTCCGCGAAGCGGGCCGCCCGGACCCGCTCGGGCCGGGGACCCGCCTCGGCGCGGGACGGCGCGCTTAGGCCGCCGGGGTCACCGGCGAGCCGCACGCCGAGCAGCGCCGTGCGGCGCGCGGGATCTGCGAAAGGCACTCGGGGCACTCACGGGTCGTCGGCGCCGGCTTCGGGGCCCTCGCCTCCCGGCGGTCCATGTAGCGCTGGTACGGCAACGCGATCGCGAAGAACACGACGATCGCGATGATGATGAACGAGATCACCGAGTTGAGGAACGCCCCCTGCTGGAACGTGCTCCCGTTCACGGTGTACGTCCACGAGGAGAAGTCGAATTTCCCGGCCACGCCGATGAGCGGGGTGAAGATGTCCGCGACCAGCGCGGTGATGAGCGCGGAGAACGCCGCGCCGATGACGAAAGCGACCGCCAGCTGGACGAGGTTGCCTCGCATCAGAAACTTCACGAAGTCCTCTCGGATGGATGCCATTCCGTCGCCCTCGGGCCCGACGAGCTGGCCGAGCTATTTGGACTTACCGTCGGTCGCCCCGCCGCGCGGGGGACCCCCCGGGCGCCTCACATCGTTTCGAGGCGCGCGAGGCCGAGGAGGTCGAGCGAGTTCCCGAGCGTCTGCCGGACCGCGGCGACGAGCGCGATCCGACTATCGCGTTCGCCCTCCGACCGCAGGACGGGGACCGCGTGGTAGAACCGATTGAACTGGTCGGCGAGGTCGTGCGCGTACCCCGCGAGCGCCTGCACGTGGGCCGAGCGCGCGACGTAGGCGACCGTGCGGGGCAGCCGGGCCACCACCCGCACGAGCGCGGCTTCCTCCGGATGCGAGAGCCGGGCGGCATCGAACGGGTACGGCGGCCGGTCCGCGTCGCCTTTGCGAAGTACGCTCGACGCCCGCGCGTACGAGTACTGGACGAACGGTCCGCTGCGCCCTTCGAACGAGAGCGCGTCCTCCCACCGGAAGACGACCGGCTTCTCGGGAGCGACGCGAAGGATGTGGTAGCGGATCGCCCCCGTCGCGACCGCCTCCGCGATCGCTTCGACCGACTCCTCGGCGAGGTCCTCGCGCCGCGCCACGACCTCGCCCCGGGCGCGCGAGACCGCCTCCTCGAGCAGCTGGTCGAGCCAGACGGCCGACCCCCCTCGGGTCGACATCCGGCCCCCCTCGGGGACGGTGATGTCCTGGTAGATCAGATACGTCGGCCGTCGGGTCTCCCCGAGCTCCTCGAGCAGGACGTCGAGCGTTCGCGCGTGGAGCTGGTGGTCCTGGCCCAGGACGTCGAGGACCCGGGCGAACCGGGCGAACTTCGACAGGTGGTAGGCGACATCCCGCGTGACGTAGAGGCTCGTGCCGTTCCCCCGCTGGACGACGATGCGCGTCGACTCCTTCGGCAGCCCGTGCCCGCTCGCGTCGATCGCCCACGCACCGTTCTCCTCCTGGATCGCGTGGGGAGCGGACCGCAGGCGCTCGAGGACGCGTTCGACGGAGCCGTTCTTGAGGAAGTCGGACTCCCAGACGAGCTCATCGAAGCCGATCTTGAGGCGGGCGAGCGACGCGAGCATGCCGCCCAGGATCGATTCGCAGAGCTCGCGGTGCTCCGAGGGGGCGTCCCCCGACTCGATCCGGTGGACGAGACGCGCCACCTCCTCCTGGGCTTCGGGATGCTCCTTCAAGTAGGCGCTGAGCGCCGGGTACGGCCTCCCGCGATGTCGGTCGGGCTTCTCGCCCGGAACCTCCTCGCCCTCGACCGCGCGCCGGACGGGCTCGGGCCATTCGGCGCGGGGCTTCGACCATATCCAGGTGATCATCGCCGCCTGGCGGCCCATGTCGTCGACGTAGTACTGGGTCGTCACCGGCGTGCCCGAGGCGCGAAGCGCCCGCGCGAACGTGTCGCCGATGATCGCGTTGCGGACCCGGCCGATGTGGAACGGGCCCGTGGGGTTCGCGCTCGTATGCTCGACGCACGCCGGCTCGTTCGTGGCCTCCCCATGTCCGTACCGGTTTCCCCGGCCGAAGACGAGCTCGAGCGTCGAGCGGGTCAGGACGGTCGGGTCGGCGGTGAAGTTGACGTAGGCGCCCTTCGCCCGGACCGACGCGATCGCGGGAACCGGCGCGAAGTGGGCCGCGAGCGCTTCTGCGATCTCGGGGGGCGCTCGACCGGCGCTCTTCGCCAAGCGATGGACCGCGAACGCGAGGTCCCCCTCGGGACCGCCGTCGACGTTCAGCGCAGCGCCGAGGGTCGCCGGGTCCGCCGGCACGCCGGCCTCGGAGGCGGCGGCGGAGAGTCCGGCGAGGACGGCGTCGAGGACCGGGGCCCAAGGGTCGACCGCCACGGACGAGGTCATGCTCCGAAAATTCACCGCCGAGTAGAGCCCGGGGTACGCTTTAGCGGACGGCCCGTCTTAACCCTTCGCGATGGGCGCCCTCCTCCTCGTCCGGTACGGCGAGCTCGCCCTCAAGTCCCCGCCAGTGCGACGTGAGTTCGAGCGGTCGCTGCGCCGCAACATCCTCGCCCAGCTGCTGCGGGACGGGGTCACGGGCCGGCTGCGGGCCGACCGGGGTCACCTTTACGTCGAGACGGACGAACTCGAACGGGCCCTGCGCGTCCTGCGCCGGGTCTTCGGGGTCACTTCGGTCAGCGAGGCCCACGAGGTGCCCACCGACCGGCCGGCGATCCGGGCACGGCTGCTCGAGCTGGCGGACCCCCGCCTCCCGCACGGCGCGTCGTTCGCGGTTCGGGCCCGACGCACGGGGCAGCACCCGTTCACGAGCCAGCAGCTCGCCGCGGAGCTCGGTGAGGCGGTGCTCGAGTCGTTCGCGGACCGCGCGCTGACGGTCGACCTCGAGCGACCGGACGTGGAACTCCATGTCGAGGTCCGAGCGAACCGAACCTACCTTTACTTCGACCGTGCGTCGGGCCCGGGCGGTCTCCCGCTCGGCGTGGCCGGGCGGCTCGTCGCCCTCGTCGACGGGCCGCGGGGGGCGCTCGGGGCGTTCCTCATGATGAAACGGGGCTGTCGCGTTAGCCTGGTGGTGCTTCCGGACGCCGAGGGGTTGGTCCACGGAACGCTCGGCCGATTCGACCCCTCGGTCAACGTCCTCCCGTCCCTGCCCGACGTCGAGTCGTGGAGCTCCGCGATCGCGACGGAGGCGGAGCGGTCGGGCGCCGACGGCGTTGTGCTGCCGATCGGAGTCGACGACTACGCCACGGCGAAGGCCCGGTGGGGCGACCGGGTCCTCTTCTCTCCGACCGTCGGTCTCAGCGACGAGGAGGTCTTGGAGCGGTGGCGGAACGTGACCGCGCTCGCGGGATGACCCAGCGGCAGCTCGAGATCGCCGAGCGGACGCCGGACGCTCCCTCGCCCGCGCCCGATCCGCCGTCCGGGCCCGCCGCCTCCCCGGTTCCTGCCGAGCCCGAGGAGCCGTCGAACGCCCGTCTGAGGGAACGGCAGGCGCGATGGCTCGCGGAACGGGCTCGATTTCGCCCTCCCGAGCCGGCGGTGAAGCCGTCGTCCGAATCGAAGTAGAACAGAGTCGAAATAGACGGACACGTTCGCCTCCCCCGTGGCGATACCGGTGCCCCCGGTCCTGACGGCCCTCGTCGACGCGTTCCTGCCGTCCGCCCCCGCGACCGCGCAGGGTCCGGCGTACCCCGCGGCGAGCGAGGTCGGGGTCGACCGCCGCGTCAGCGAGCTGGTCGCCGAACTCCCCGAACGACCGCGCCGGGAGTTCGGGAGCCTCCTGCGCGCTCTCGAGAATCCGGTCCTCAACCTCCTGCTCTCGGGCCGTCCCGTGCGGTTCTCCCGGCTGGCCCCGCCCGAGCGGGAGGAGTTCCTCCGGGGTTGGTCCGAGAGCCGACTCGCGCTCAAGCGCAAAGGGTTTCACGCGGTCAAACGCCTCGCGGCCGCGTTCTACTACTCCGCCCCGGTCGCCGACGGACGCCATCCGCTTTGGGACCGGATCCATTACGCCCTCCCCGACGTACCGGCTGGGATCCCCGACCCCCTCGCGTCGTTCGCCCCGATTCGTCCCGACCGCGACACCGAGGAGACGGCGGATGTTTGCGTGGTCGGAAGCGGGGCCGGCGGGAGCGTGATCGCCGCTCGGGCCGCCGTCGCGGGGTTGCGCGTCGTCCTCCTCGAGGCCGGTGCCTGGATGGCGCCGCCGAGCTACCCGCGCGTCGAACGAGACGCGCACGAGCGCCTCTTCCTGGGCCACGGGATCGTCACGACCTCGGACCTCGCGTTCGGCCTGCTCGCCGGAGAAGCGATGGGCGGATCCACCGTCATCAATTGGATGACCTGCCTCCCGCCCCGCCCCGAGGCCCGTCGCGAGTGGGCCGAGGAGGGCGGGATCACGGGCGCGGATGGGGCCGAGTTCGACCGGTGGCTCGGGGCCGTGAGCTCCCGGATGCGGGTTTCGACGGACGAGAGCGACGTGAACCCTGCGAACGATGCGCTGCGCCGGGGGGCCGTCGCGCTCGGCTACACCTCGGGGAGCGACTGGGACATCATCCCGCGCAACGCGGTCGGTTGCCGCTCGCGCTGCGGGTTCTGCACCTTCGGATGCCCCTATTCGACGCGGCAGTCGACGCTGGTGACGTTCCTCGCGGACGCCTTCGCCTCGGGGGCACGGATCTACGCCTCCACTCGTGCGGAGCGGGTCGAGGTCGAGAACGGCCGGGCGGTCGGAGTGCGGGCCACCTTCCGGGACGGCCCGCGACCCGTCGCGGTGCACGTTCGCGCTCGGGCGGTCGTCGTCGCCGCGGGCGGGCTCCAGACTCCGTCGCTCCTCCTGCGCTCCGGGGTCCGAGGTTCCGGCGTGGGACGCGGGCTCCGCCTCGACCCGACCACGGCCCTGGCCGCCGAGTTTCCTCACCCGATCCGGACGTGGGACGGACCGCACCAGACGGTCGGGGTCTACCGGTTCCAGACGACGGACGAAGGCGCGCACGGGCCCTGGATCGAGATCGCGCCGGCCCACCCGGGGCTCGCCGCGCTCGCGCTCCCCTGGTCGAGCGCCGCCGACCATCGTCGCCTCCTCGAGAGGATCGAGAGGGTCGCGACGCCGATCGTCCTCGTCCGGGACGTCGGGGAGGGTCGGGTCACGATCGACGCGCAGGGACGCCCGGTGTACGATTACCGGCTCACCGACCGCGACCGACGCAACCTCGTCCGTGGGGTGGTGGAGACGGCCCGGATCCTCCGCGCGGCGGGCGCGACCCGCCTTCTGTCCCTGCACACGCCCCTCATCGAGGTCGGGCAGGGCGACCGCCCGCTCTCGGAACGGGAGCTCGACCGGTTCGTCGACAACGTCACGCGCGCCGGGGTTCGCGAGAACTCGATCGCGCTCTTCTCGGCGCACCCGATGGGGTCGGCTCGGGCCGGGCCGGACCCCCGGCGCTCGACCGCCCGACCGACCGGAGAGGTTCACGGGGTCGACGGGCTCTGGATCGGCGACGGGAGCCTTCTGCCCACGGCGCCCGGCGCGAACCCGATGATGTCGATCGCCGCGCTCGCGTGGCGCACCTCCGACCACCTGATCGCGAGCCTGAAAGGACGCCCCGCTCCCTCGGGGCCGGTCGGCTAGGGTTATCAGGGCGGCCCGGGTGGCCCCGGTCCGCTCGAGGGCATTCCCGCATGACGATGTGGACCGTTCACGGCGCTTTCCTGGCGCGACGGGGCTTCTGGCAGCCGTTCACGAAAAGCCATGAAGCCGCCTCGGGAGAGATGGCCCGGGAGTGGACGCTCTCCGAGATCGGCGGATGCCATGGGGTCGAGCGGCACCGGATCCGGATCGACTCCGTGACCGAGATCCGGGCTCCTTGAGACGCCCGAGGACCGGGCGCGGGACCGCGAGGATGGCGCGAGATCCGGCGGGGCCCGGAGACGAGACGGAACGCGATCTTCCCCCTCCCGCCGAGGCTTCGGGGGCGAGGCGGGCAGCTCCTCGGGACCGCGCGCCGGTACCGCTCCTCCTCCGCTACGTGAAGTACCTGACCGTCGGCTTCACGGGCGTCGTCGTCAACCTCGTCGTCTTCTCGCTCGTCCTCGGTATCGTGCTCCCGGCCGGTGGGATCGACCTCGTGCGCGCCGTCGAGCGCCTCGCGGTCACGACCTCGTCGAACCCGTTCGACAACTTCATCGCGAGCACCGCGGCGTTCGCGGTCGCTACGCTCAGCAACTTCACGCTCAACAACGCCTGGACGTTCCGGACCTCGGGGATCCTGCGCCACCGCGTCCACGAGCGACTCGGTCTGTACTTCGGCGTCTCGCTCGCCTCGCTCGCGGTCAACGAGGTCGTGTTGTTCTCGCTCGGGGGGATCCTACCCCCGCTCTACGGACAAGCGATCGGTATCGCGGCGGGGAGTGTCGTGGGGTTCGCTGGGAACTTTCGGGTATCGTTCGCCGAGGCGAAGGCCGCACCGCCGTCGGCCGGACCCGCCCGGTCCTTTGGGGGCGAGGAGAGCGGCCGTGCAGGCGCTCCCTCCGCATGGCCCGCCGAGCGCCGCACGGGCGACCCCAGCGGAGGCGCCAATCGTTAAGTCCGCACCGGGCGTCCCACGCTAACCCGAGGAGAAGATGAGCGCGACCGCATCCCCCGCACCGCCGACCGAGGAGCAGGTCCAGGAGGAGCTCATGCGCCTCGAGGCCTACCGCAACCAGCTGAACGCGGTCATCCAACAGCACCAGATCCTGTCGGCGTCGCGCCAGGACCATGTTCGCGCCCGGGAGAGCCTCGACGGCGTCGACCGGGCTCCCGCGAACGCGGAGTTCCTCTTGCCGCTCGGCGCCGAGGCGTTCGTGCGGGGGTCGGTCGACCGCGAGTCCCCCGTCCTGATCGGCATCGGGTCGGGGATCCTCGTGGAGATGGAGCGGCCGAAGGTCACCGAGCTCCTCGCGGACCGCCTCGTGCGGATCGACCAAGCGGTCCGCGACCTTGAGAACCAGATGGCGACGCTCGACGAGCGGATCCAGCTCCTGTCCCGCCGCCTCGACGCGGTCGCCCGGGCGAGCGCTTCGAGCGATGTGGGCGGCG
>VFSW01012225.1_pt1 | contig 12006 bp, 8 predicted proteins | sample 5358111 | NCBI WGS metagenome assembly VFSW01 (sample SAMN11554181, study PRJNA540505) | mine drainage metagenome | isolation source: sediment from site ElyBrook_90M | place: USA: Ely Copper Mine, Vershire, VT | collected 2017 | reverse complement strand
TGTTTTTTTCGTGAGTTCTTTTCCGCCGCTGACGATCAGCGGTCTTCGGGGAACATGATTTGCGCGGTCTGATACAGATACCGACGCCAGTTCAACCACTCGTGACCATTGGAACTCAAGACCCAAAAATTGCGGACGCCGTAGTTGTTGAACACCGCCAGTGTCCGCTGGCTGTTGAACAGCGCGATGTCCGTTTCGCCGGCGGCAAAATAGATCGGCATCCGGAATTTGTCATTGATGTTGGTTTGGCTGAGCAGCGATTTGATGTTCTCCTGAAAAGCGGGAAGTTGATCCTGCCAATAGCCCGAACTAAACACATAAAGTTCGCCAAAGGTTTCGAGATGCGACAATCCCGTGTTGAGGGTGACGAACCCGCCCATCGAAAGCCCGGCCACCGCACGGTTCTCGCGATTGGCGCGAGTGCGATAGTGGCTGTCAATGTAAGGAATTATGTCCTTCAGATATTCCTGCGTGCAGGCATCGTCCGCGCCCGGCTTGGGCGGCGTGCCGGAAACCACGCCGCTGGTGTTGGGCATGGCGACGATCATCGTCCGCGCCTTGCCGGCGGCGATCAGGTTGTCGAGAATCAGGTTCGCGAAGCCGCCGGAGCGCGGACTGGCCGCCGTCCAATGACTGTCATTCTCGCCGCCGCCGTGGTTGAGATAAAGCACCGGATAATGTTTATCGGCGTTGGCATCGTAGTCTGGCGGGAGATAAACGTGCATTTGTTTCTCAACACCGGCCGAGGTCTGGTAATGAACGATCTCGACCCGGCCATGCGGCACATTATTGCTGGCGTAAAACGAAGTATCGTTGGGAGCCGGCAACGCGGGCAGGATCGGCACGGGATTGCGCGGAGTCGCCGGCGCGCGGTTGATGCGCAGCCTGGCTGGCATTTCGCTTTGGGCGGCCAGACCGTTGGCCGGAGCGGCAGAAGCCTTGCCCACAGATGTTGCCGGCGGACTGCCACCGGGGGCTTGCGCCCGGACAACGCCATGAACTATTATGCTGGCAACGAAGACCACGACCATGAAAAAGCGGCGCACCATTGGGTGCCGCCGATGTGGCGAGGCTGGGATCGCGCATTTGATAAAAGCGGGTAGGAATTGATTGTCCACGCGCTCACTCGCATTCAAAACGGCGCGGGGCCGCAAAAATTGGTTTTTCGAATCGGTGAACATGACGCGATGTTGATATTATCAAGGCAATGTCTCAATGGGCAAACGTCCATTTTCCCCGGTCTTCGTCCATTCGCCGGACGATTTCCGGGGTGCAGTACGGAATGTATCTGGAATGTTGGCTGCGAGTTATATGACAGTTGTCATATTGGCTGAAGCGAGAGCTTTATCCGATGCTGTTTGCAAGAATTCACCGACAGATCAACAACCTATAAATCCCATGAAAAGAAAACTAGTATTACTTGCATGTTCTTCCCTTTTGGCTGGCCCGCTTGGCATGGCCCAAACCAACCAGCCGGTGGAAGATTTCCAACCTTCGAGCTTGAACCAGCCCGGCCAGCAATACCCGCAGGTCAACTCGCAACGCTACGCGCGATTCCGCATTGCGGCGCCCAACGCCCACAGCGTCAGTGTCAGCTTGGGTCTGGGCGGACGCGGGGGCACCACCCTCACAAAAGCTGATGACGGCTCGTGGATTGGCACCACGGCAGGACCGATGGATGAAGGCTTCCACTACTACCATCTCACGGTTGATGGGGGAGTCTTCAACGATCCTGGCACCTTGAACTTCTACGGTTCCACTCGTTGGGAAAGCGGCATCGAAATTCCCGCTCACGACCAGGACTTCTACGCGCTCAAAGACATCCCACACGGCCGGGTGCAGATGGTTCTTTTCCCCTCGAAATATACCAACAGCATCTCTGTGCGCACCGCCTTCGTTTATACGCCGCCGGATTACGACAAGGATCCGACGAAGCGTTATCCGGTGTTGTATTTGCAGCATGGCTGGGGCGAAAATGAGTATGCTTGGTGGAACCAAGGACACGCCAATCTGATCATGGACAACCTGATCGCTGAAAACAAGGCGAGGCCGTTCATCATCGTGATGACCTATGGCATGACCAACGAAGGAATGCGCCCGGGTGGACGCAGACCCGGCGGCCCGGGTGGTGCCGCACCTGCTAATGCAGTTGCCGCCAACGCTACCAGCAACGCCCCGGCCCGGGGTCCAGGCGGTCCCGGCGGACGCGGGGGCGGCTTCCCAAATTTCACTGTTGCCGGATTCGAGACGGTTCTTGTTGACGAACTGATCCCGTATATTGACGCCAACTTCCGCACGCTCGCTGATCAGCCGCACCGCGGCATGGCTGGCTTGTCCATGGGCGGCATGGAGACTCACAGCATCACTCTGAAGCATCTCGATCTATTCTCCCACATCGGTCTCCTCAGCGGCGGCGTCATCACACCCGCGGATGTCACCAACACACCCGGTTTCAAGGAGAAAGTCAAAGTCGAGTTTTGCAGTTGCGGCAGCCGCGAGAACCCCGGCAACCAGATTGCCAATCACGAAGCCCTCGATAAACTGGGCATCAAGAACACCGCGTATGTGTCGCCGGACACCGCCCATGAATTCCAGACTTGGCGGCGCAGCTTGCACGAAATGGCGCCATTGCTGTTTCAGGATTGATGCCCGGCGCAACCCTTGCTAAAAACAATCCGATCCCAATATCCGAGTCAACATGAAAACTGTAAGAATTCCAATTGTTCTTCTAACCCTTGCGGCTCTGCCGCTCCTGGCTCTCGCGGCCGATTTCACCGGCACCTGGAAAAGTGAATTTGATTCGCAGATCGGCACCCAGAAATACACCTTCACCTTCAAGCAGGACGGCACGAATCTGACCGGGAAAGCCAACTCGGAAATCGGCGACCAGAAACGCGAAGCCGATTTGAAGGAAGGCAAGGTTGACGGTGACACGATTACGTTTGTCGAAATGATGAATTTCCAAGGCAACGATATTCGCATCGCCTACACTGGCAAGCTCTCCACCAACGCCAACGAAATCAACTTCACCCGCGAAGTTGGGGAGTTTGCCAAGGAAGAAATCGTGGCCAAGCGGGAACAAGCTGCGCCCGCCGCGGCACCGGAGCCACGGACCACGCGTCGGGGCGGGCAGCCCATCGTCCTTGGCCCGGATGACAAACCCGCCTTTCCGGAGCCGCCCGCTGGTTTCGCCGCCAAGCGCGAGGAAGTTCCGCATGGCAAGCTGGAAATGATTGAATACGACTCGAAGACTGTCGGCAACAAACGCAAGGCGCTCGTTTATACGCCGCCGGGCTATTCGGCCGATACCAAGTATCCCGTCCTTTACCTGCTGCACGGCATCGGCGGAGACGAAGAAGAATGGCATAAAAACGGCAGTCCCGAAGTCATCCTTGACAATCTTTTCGCCGACAAAAAGGCGGTGCCGATGATTGTTGTGATGCCCAATGGCCGGGCGCAACCGAACGACCGCGCCGAGGGAAATGTGTATGCCACCGCTCCGGCGTTTGCAAATTTCGAGAACGATCTGCTGAACGACCTTATTCCATTCATCGAATCAAAATTTTCCGTGAAAACTGATCGCGAGGACCGCGCGCTCGCCGGACTTTCCATGGGCGGCGGCCAGTCGCTGAATTTCGGTCTCGCACATCTCGACACCTTCGCGTGGATCGGCGGCTTCTCCTCCGCGCCAAACACCAAACCGCCCGAAGAATTGGTGCCCGATCCGGCAAAGGCGACGGCAATGCTCAAGTTGCTCTGGATTTCCGGCGGCGACAAGGACGGGCTGATCAGCTTTGGCCAGCGGACTCATTTGTATCTCAAGGAAAAGCATGTTCCGCACATCTGGCAGGTGGACTCCGGCGGCCACGATTTTACCGTCTGGAAGAAAGATTTGTATCAGTTTGCCCAGTTGATTTTCCGGTGAGCGCACCCGTGGAAGCTAAGACAATTGTCGAACAAAGAACCCCATGCCTATGAAGACACCTAGTTCAAACCTCAATTCACGCGTCGGCTTGCTCGTGGCGGCGCTGCTGGCCACGGCTGCAACGGCCCGTTCTGCCGATACGCCCACCCTCAAAGACGCCTATAAAGATCATTTCTATGTGGGCGTGGCCATCAACCGCACCATTGCGACCGGCAGCGCGGTCCGGGCCAACAATGTGAACCGGAACATGGACCAGATCAATAAAGACATTGCGCTCGTCATCGAACAGTTCAATCAGATTTCCCCCGAGAACGACCTGAAGTGGCAAATGATCCAACCGCGACCGGGGCCGGACGGCTATGACTTTGGCCCGGCTGACGCCTATGTGAACTTCGGCTTGACCCACAAAATGTATATCGTGGGACACACGCTTGTCTGGCACGCTCAGACGCCGAGCTGGGTGTTTCAAGGAACTAATATGCCGCCCGGGATGACCAATACCCCCACACCGACGCCGGCGCTGGCCACCACGAACAACACACCTGGGAGCAATGGATTCGGCGGGCGACGATTTGGCCGCGGCTTCGGCGGTTTCGGTGGTTTTAATATGAACGGTCCTCACGCGTCTCGCGAAGAGTTGCTGCAACGGATGCACGACCACATCGCCACCGTGGTCGGTCGCTACAAGGGCAAGATCAAAGTCTGGGACGTCGTGAACGAGGCTGTTGCCGATGGCGGCACCAACATCCTGCGGACCTCGCCTTGGGAGCAAATCATCGGGCCGGACTTCATCGCCAAGGCCTTTGAATACGCGCACGAAGCCGATCCGGATGCGATTCTTCGTTACAACGATTACTCTTTGGAGAATCCGATGAAGCGCCACAAACTCATCACCTTGATCAAATCACTCCAAGCGCAGGGCGTCCCGGTGATGGCCATTGGTTCGCAGACGCACGTCAGTGTTTCGTCGCCGAGCTTTGAACAGGAGGACAAAGCACTGACGGAGCTCGAGACGCTCGGCCTGCCAATTCACATCACCGAATTCGACGTGAACAGCGCGCAGGGCGGTCAGCGCAACACCAGCGGTGATGTGGCCGCCAACGCCTCCACCACTCAGGGTGGTTTGGTGAGCGATGCCGACAAGAAGCTGGCCGACGCCTACGCAGGTCTTTTCCGCGCGTTTATAAAGCATGACAAATACGTGAAAGTTGTCACGTTCTGGGGTGTGAATGACGGAGTCTCATGGCGCGCCCAAGGCCGTCCGTTGCTGTTCGATGCAAAGGATCAGCCCAAGCCGGCTTTCGATGCAGTCATTCGTGTCGCCACCGGGGAACAAGCGAAATAGCAATAGTTTTCCAACTGGCCGGCACCCTGCCAAGAAAGCATGAAACCCCAACTCATCTAAATCTAAAAAATGAAGCAAAGCCGGCTATTATGAAAATAAAACCACGATTGATCGTCTTGGCGGGATTGTTCCTGATGTCCGGCTGCGCCCATGTCCAGAACCAGAAGGCTGAAGCGAAGCAAGCTCCCGACAAACATTTCTATGTCTTCCTATGCTTTGGACAATCAAACATGGAGGGCTTTCCGGGAGTTCAGGAACAAGACAAGACGAACGTGGACAATCGTCTTCAAGTCCTGGCCGCAGTTGATTTTCCGAACATGGGCAGAACCAATGGCAATTGGTATCCGGCGGTTCCACCACTATGCCGGCCAGGCGCAGGCCTTTGTCCAGCGGATTATTTTGGCCGAACGCTGGCTTCTAATCTCCCGCCCAACATCAAGGTGGGAATCGTCAATGTTTCCGTCGCCGGCTGTAAAATTGAACTGTTTGAAAAGACTAATTACGAATCATACGCATCAACGGCCGCGCCGTGGATGAAAAACATCATCAAGGCTTACGGTGGAAATCCCTACCAGCATCTTGTGGACATGGCAAAACTGGCGCAGAAAGACGGCGTCATCAAAGGCATTCTGTTGCATCAAGGCGAATCAAATTCGGGTGACAAGGAATGGCCGAACAAAGTGAAGGGCGTTTATGAAAATCTGCTCCAAGACCTGGATCTCAAGGCCAAGGACGTGCCGCTGATCGCCGGCGAACTTGTGAATGCGGACCAAAAAGGCGCTTGCGCCGGCATGAATAAGATCATTGACGAGTTGCCCAAGACCATCCCCACCGCGCACGTCGTCTCCTCGGCGGGTTGCCCCGGTCGTCCAGACCATCTTCATTTTACTCCGGTCGGTTATCGCGAGTTGGGAGCGCGATATGCGCAGGCCATGTTGCCGTTATTGGGTTACAAGGTCGCCGAACCCAAATAACGGTTGACGCTTGTCTGGTTGTTCGAGTCTGTTAATGCCGACGCTTACCTGGTCGCGCTGTTTGATACCAAACCCGTGGCGGAGGGATTGGCGTTTTTAGCAAGAAATTATTTTATGAGTAACAGGACGTTTATGGCAATGATACTGGCGATGTTCGCCGCCGGACTGAGCCTCGCGCAGCCGCCCGCGCCGGTCATGGTCGAAGATGGACTGGTGCAAGGCACTTCCGAAGACGGTTTGACGGTTTATCGCGGCATTCCATTTGCCGCGCCGCCGGTCGGCGACCTCCGCTGGCGCGCACCGCAGCCCGCCGCGAAATGGGAAGGCGTGCGGCAAGCCACCAAGTTTGGTCCGACGCCGATTCAAGGAACGAGAAACGGTCCAGGCATGAGCGAGGACTGCCTTTATTTGAATGTCTGGACACCCGCGAAATCCGCGAGCGACAAAATCCCCGTGCTCGTTTGGATTTACGGCGGCGGCTTCAGCGCGGGTGCCACCTCGGAACCGAACTACAGCGGCGAGAAGTTAGCCAAAAAGGGCGTCGTGCTGGTCAGTATCGCTTATCGCGTCGGGCAACTTGGATTTCTGGCGCATCCGGAATTGAGTGCCGAGACCACGAATCACCTTTCGGGAAATTACGGTCTGCTGGACATGATCGCCGGTCTTCAGTGGGTGCAGAAAAACATCGCCGCGTTCGACGGCGACCCGGACAAGGTGACAATTTTCGGCGAATCCGCCGGTGGCATCGCGGTCAGCATGTTATGCGCGTCGCCGCTGGCCAAAGGATTATTCCAAGGCGCGATCTCGCAAAGCGGCGGCTCCTTTGTACCGCCGCGCCCCGCCCCTTTCCCCGGCGAGAATATGAAACGTCTTGCTGACGCGGAGCGTGGCGGCGAGGCTTACGTCAAGAGCGCGGGCGTTTCGTCCATCGCGGAATTGCGCAAGTTGGCTCCCGACCAGCTTCCCGCCGGCCGCGGCTTGGGCATGTCCTGGCCGATCATTGATGGCTGGGTGATTCCCGACGACCAATACAAGCTTTACGCGGCGGGCAAATACAATGACACGCCGATTCTGGTGGGCTACAACTCCGACGAGGGCGCGAGCTTTTCACCACCGAAAACCCCGGAGGATTATCTCACCAGCGTCAAAGCGCGTTACGGCAAATTCGCAGAAGATCTTATCAAGGCCTATCCCGTCGGTTCGAACACGGTGCCGAAAACCGCGCGCGACCTGACCCGTGACGCCGCGTTCGGCTGGCACACTTGGACTTGGGCGCGCTTGCAGGCGCAGACCGGAAAATCCAAGGTCTTCTATTATTATTTTGATCAGCACCCGGAATATCCTGAAGGCTCGCCCCGGTTCGGTTACGGTTCACCGCACGGCATGGATGTCGCCTACGTTTTCGAGCATCTCAATCCCAAGAATCCGCAGACGACGAAGACGGACTTGGAAATCTCGAAGGCCATGTCCACCTATTGGGTCAATTTCGCCAAGCACGGCGATCCCAACGGCGAAGGTGTTCCCGCGTGGCCGGCCTTTAACAACCGCGATCCGCAGGTGATGTATTTCAACCAAACCCCGCACATCGGGCCGGTGCCCAGCGCCGAATCGCTCAAGGTTCTCGATGAGTATTTTGCCTGGCGGCGGACGCCGGAAGGCGAAGCCGCGGTGAAATAGACCGCGCCCGCCTCGATCCGGATTTACAATCTGGCCCGGACTTTCGGTGACTTCACTGCGGTTGACGACCTCGTATCAGTATAACGTGCTCCAAAACCAGATATGGTCGTCCACCCACCGGATTTCTGATGCGGAAATAAAAGGCCGCCAGAACTTTTTGTTCCGGCGGCGGCGACAAATTAGGATCTAAATTCAGTCCGCGCTATCCTTCGCTTCCAGTTTCTGCCAGACGGCACCGTAGATGGCAATAAGGACAAAGCACACCACCGGCACCACGAAGCCGGCGCGCATCGAATGCACGTCCGCGATGTGGCCCATGAACGGCGGCGCAATCGCCCCGCCCACGATGGACATCACGATGAGCGAAGATCCCAGCTTGGTGTGGTCGCCCAGCCCGCGGATTCCCAGCGCAAAGATCGTCGGGAACATGACGGACATAAAGAAGAAGGTGCCGAACATGGCATACATGCCCAGCTTGCCGCCGCCCATACAGACCGCCGCCAGAGCGACGTTGATTGTGGCATAAGCGCACAACACCAGATGCGGTTTGAACTGGCTGATGACGGCGCTGCCGCAGAAGCGTCCCGCCGTGAACAGCACAAAGCCGATGGCGCCCAGCATGGTGGCGGCTTTGGCCGGCGACACGTCGGGGTCGTTCTCAATGATGTAATTGACGCAGAAACTGAAAATGCCGGTCTGGGCCGCGACGTAAAGGAATTGCGTGACGACGCCGAGCGTAAAATGTTTGCGCCGGAACAAATCCCAATTTTTTGAAACCACGATGAACGAACCGATGTAGGCGACCACGATTAAACCGTATTTAGTCGGGTCGAGCAGATTGGCAGGCAAATTGACCAGCACCCAAACCAGTCCCAAAATCGGCGCGATGAAGAAATACAGCAGGCCCCACACAACCGCCAGCGCGATGCCAATGCCCGCCAACTGGCCGCCGGAAGGTTTGAGGCTGGTTGTTTGATCGGCGGATTTTTTGCTGTCATCCTGGGCATGCAGGTCCGGCACCGGTCCGAAAATGAATACGATCAGCAATAGCGCCGCAAGAATGCCGATAATTAGGTAGGGAGTGGACAGGCCGGCGTTGGCATTGGTGGTGGCGGCCACGACGGCATTGGTGGCTGAAGCGGCAGCGCCCGATCCACCACCATTTCCTGCGAAAACGAAGTATCCGCCGACGATCGGTCCGAGAACCCAGCCTACGCCGTTGAACGTCTGCGCGATGTTGATGCGCGTGGCGCCATGTTCCGGTGCGCCGAGCACGGTCGCGTAAGGATTGGCGATGGTTTCCAGGCAGGTCATCCCCGCGGCGATGACAAACAGGCCCAGCAAAAATGCCGAATAGGTGCCGATGCTTACCGCGTGAATGAAGAAAAAGGCGCCACTGGCAATCAGCATGAGGCCGACCAAAATGCCGCCCTTGTAACCGATCTTGCGCGCGATCAAGCCGGCGGGAATCGCCATCAGGAAGTAAGCGAGATAATTTGCGGACTGCACGAGGCCGGACTGTTCCTTGTTGATGTGGAGCGAATCCTGAAAGTGCTTGTTCAGGATGTCAATCATGCCGTTGCAAAAGCCCCACAGCAGGAACAACGAGGTAACGAGTGCGAAGGTGACAAAGAGGTTTCTGCCGTCCGGCAGGCGGAACAAACCGCCGCCTGTGGAACCGGATTTGGAGGACTGGACAGGTGTAATCATGTTTTAGGTGTGAATTGTTCCGTGTGAGTCTTTAGAAATGCGGGCGCAGGTCAAGTTTCAATTATGCACAAACGCAAAAACGAGGGCATCCATTCATCCAGCGCGCCGGAGCGTCTGCGGCCCAGCCTGCCCGCGCCTGGATTGCGGCAAAACCGTTGCTGCGGTTGCGGTTTTTCTTTCCGCCTCCGTTCGGGCGATTGGATTCAAGCCAATTATTTCAACAGCGACCGGTGCCGGTAATGCAGAATCTTAAACTCCGGCTCGTCGCGAATCGTTTCAACCAACTCAAACTTGTCCTCGAACGGCGGAAAAAAAACACCGCCGCCCGCCACTTCGCGTTGCACCAGGGTCAAGTAAAGGTCGGAGCAAAGTGGCAGCGCCTGCTCGTAAACCTGGGCGCCGCCGGCGATGAAAAACTCCAGCGGCGAACTCGCCGGATCAAGCTTCAACACGTCCTTGATGATGCGCAAATCCACCGTCGCCGCGCCGCCGACTTTGGGCAATTCAAACTGATGCGGCATGTCGGGAATGTGCGTCTTGCCGCGCCCGACCCAGGCCCCGCCAAAAACCTCGGGGAAATCCCGCTGCAACCGCCCCGGATGCCGGCTAAAGACGATGTTGATCCGGTCCGGCAGCGGCTTGAAATCCTCCGGAAGGTGCCACGGGATTTTGTTTTCCACCACAATCACGCGGTTCAGCGACATCGCGGCGATGGCTTTGAAATGTTTCATCCGTTTCAGTTTGCCGGCACGCCCAGCGCCTGCAACCGTTTTTTGAACAGTTCCGAATCCGGCTTCAAACGCACCGCCCGCTGATATGCACCGATGGCGGCATCCATTTTATGCTCGGTCGAAAGCGCATTGCCCAGATTGTAATAAGCCTCGGCAAAATCGGGTTTGTAAAAAATCGCGCGTTCGTATTCGGCAATGGCCTCGTCGGTCCGATGCAGCTTGTTGAGCGCGAAGCCCAGGTTGCAGTGCGTTTCCGGTTTCTCCGGCGCGAGCTGCAACGCCTGATGGTATTGCGTCACGGCGTCATCCAGCCGGCCGGTTTTGGCCAGCAGGTTGCCGTAATCGTAATGGATGGCTTCCTCGTCGGGATTGATGGCGAGCGCCGTTTGGTAATGAGTTTCCGCCGCGTCAAATGCCCCCTGTTGCGCCAGCAACCGGCCGAGGTTGGTGTGCGCCATCCAACTGCGCGGATTCTTTTTGAGCGTGTCCACCCAGAGCGTTTCTGGATTTTGGTAAACGTGGCATTGCTGCCAGGTGAGCACGCCAAAAATCAGCAGCAGCAAGGCCGCCAGAACCGTTTGCAGCCGCCGGTCGGCCTGGCTCGCTTCAAAAAACTTGGCCGCGAGGCCGAGGCCGAGGACAATCAGGCCAAGACAGGCCAGATATTGATAGTGGTCGGCCACATACGAAAAATAAAACGTGTAGAGCGGGATGAATCCCAGCATCGGTGACAAGACGGCGGCAAAAAAAATCAGGGCCGCCGCCGGCTGGCGTCCGAATTTGCGCCGCCCCAACCAAAGCGCCGCCGCCGTGCCCAGGCACCCGGCCAGCCAAATGTATTGCCGCCAGTCGCCGGCGTTGATGTCCCAGCGTGGATAACTGAACGCCAGGTTCGCCGGCCAGAAAATTTTCTGCGCATAAAACCACAGCGCGTGCGTGGCGATCAGCAGCCGGTCCAGTGCTCCGCCGAGCAAATGATATTTTGGCAGGTAATTTCCCAAATGATTTTCCCACCAGACCGAGAGCAGTCCCATCCCCAAACCGAGCAGCAAAAACGGCAGCGTTTGAACAATTCGCCGCCAGTTCACCGGTTCATTTTTCAGCCACAGCACCAGCAGCAGCACCGCCGGCAACGTGCAGGCGGTGGTTTTGGCGAACAGCGCCAGCGCGAACAGCGCCAGCGCCAGCACGTAAAACCGGCGGCCTTTGCCATCGCAAAAATTCAGCCACGCGAACACCGCCAATAGATAAAACAGCGTGGACTCGGTGTTTTTCAGTTCCGTCACCCACGCCACGGTTTCCACCTGCACCGGGTGCAGTGCGAAAATCGCCGCCGCCAGCCACGCCCGCGGCAGCGCCAGCCGTCGCAGCAGCATCCAGACCAGCAGCGCGGTGATGATGTGCAGGCAGACGTTGACGACGTGATAGCCGGCTGGATTCAGTCCCCACAGCGCGTATTCCACCCGCAGTGTCGTGAAGACCAGCGGAAAATATTGCGACTGTGAATGCGCCGAAAACCAGATGCGCGACAATCCATCCGGCACAGTGAGCAAGGAGTTCTCCGTGACGTAAGCATCGTCGCCCCAGATGAACCCCGCGGAAAACACCGGCCAATACCCCGCCAGCGCGGCCAAAATTATAAAC
>VFSW01012224.1_pt1 | contig 12006 bp, 9 predicted proteins | sample 5358111 | NCBI WGS metagenome assembly VFSW01 (sample SAMN11554181, study PRJNA540505) | mine drainage metagenome | isolation source: sediment from site ElyBrook_90M | place: USA: Ely Copper Mine, Vershire, VT | collected 2017 | reverse complement strand
TCGGCGTGACGTCGATCGCGCGCGAGCGCGGCTGGCCGCCGGCGCTGAGCGCGCCTTCCACCGAATCGGTCGAGGTGGCGGGACGGCGATTCGCCGCCGCGTTCCGGCGCCTGCTCGAGCCGGACGAGACCCGGGGCGCCCGCGCTGGTGCGGCGCAGACGCAGGTCCCGCGCGACGAACCCCGCACGACCGGCGGAGCGGTCACGCTGGGCGGGGCGGCCGCCGCCGACTGGATGGGCCCGGCCGGCGGCCCTGCCGGGACGGGCTGACCCATGGCCGGCGGGGTCTTCGAGCTGCGCAGGGATGCCATCACGGGGTGGTGGGTCGCCGTGGTGGTCGACCGGGCGTACGAGGCCCCCCGGTTCGCCCGGCAGGCCCGGTCGCTCGCCGGGCGGGAGTGCCAGAACTGCACCGCCGCGCGCATGGCGGAGCCGTGGATCCGGACCCTGCGGGGCCATGCGTTCCGCGTCGCGGGCGACGAGCGGGATGCGCGGAACGGCGAGGCGCAGCCCGGGCTCGGGCTCGTGGCGGACGTCGGCGCGTGGCTGACCATCGTCGCGCCCCACGAGCATCACGGCACGCTCGCGGCGGAATCGCCGCAGGTGGTCATCCGCATGCTGGAGCTGGCGCGCCGCATCATCGTGGACGCGCGGGCGCGCGGCGGCACCGAGTACGTGCAGGTCGTGGAGAACCGCGGCCGGGAGGCCGGGGCGCTCACGAACCACCTGTGCCTCGACGTGTACGACCTGCCCCAGATCCCGCACCGCGTCGGCGAGGAACTGGGCGGTTCGGCCCGCTTCGTGATCCGGGAGGGCGTCTGCCCCTACTGCCGGCTGGTCCGCGAGGAAGTCGCCTCGCGCGAGCGCCTCGTCTTCGAGGATGCCGCGAGCGTCGCGTTCGCGCCCTACGCGTCCCGCTCGCCCTTCGAGCTGTGGGTCGTACCCCGTCAGCACCAGGCGGACTTCGGGCTGGCCTCGGACGCACAGCTCACGAGCGCCGCGGAGACGCTGCAGAAGGTCCTGCGGCTGCTCGACGCGCTCGACGCCCCCCCGTACAACCTGGTGCTCCACACCTCGCCGCTCCACCAGCGGGTCGACGAGACGTACCACTGGCACTGGGAGGTCCACCCGCGCCTTCGCGAGATCGGCGGGCTGGAGCTGGGCACCGGGCTTCCCGTGAACCCCGTGAGCCCTGAACAGGCGGTGGCGGAGCTCCGATCGCGTGCCGGACTCGATCGGACGGAGTGGTCGCCGTGAGCCGGCCCGCCCGCCGCCTCGCCTGCCCGGAGGCGCGCTACGCGTCACAGCCTGCCGCCGCCGACCGTCACATGGCCGCAAGACACGGGACGTTCTGGCGTGCCGCACCGGCCGTGAAGGCCCCCGGACCGTCGGGTTCGTCCGCTGGGACTCGCCGGCAGAGGCAAGGGTGGCATCGATCGACCTACTGCTCCCGCGATTGGGGGTCGCGGTGAGCGCAGAGCGGACGTCCGACCAGGCGTTCATCGAGGGGCTGTTCGCGCAGCACCATGCCGAGATCTACGGCTTCCTCGCCCGCATGGTGCGCGATGACGACCTGGCCGCGGACCTCAGCCAGGAGACCTTCGTCAAGGCCTTCCGGGCGCTCGGTACGCTCGAGTCGCCCGATCGTGCCCGGGCATGGCTCTTCCAGATCGCCAGCCGCACGGCGCTCGACGAGCTGCGCCGGCGCAGGCTGATCCGCTTCGTGCCCTGGGCGGGCGAGTCGCGCGGGACGGCCCCCTCCGCCGAGGAGACCGCGATGCGGTCGCGTCTCTCCGGGGAGATGGAGCGGGCGCTCGCGCGGATCCCGGATCGCCAGCGCGGCGCCCTGATCCTCGCCGAGGTGTACGAGCTGTCGGGCGCCGAGCTGGCCGCCTCGCTGGGGGTCACGCACGTGGCTGCGCGGGCCCTGCTGACCCGGGCCCGCGAATCGCTCCGGGTGGCGCTCGCCGAAGAGCGGCGGACTTCCGCGGAGTCACGCCCCGTCCCGGCCGACACCGCGTCGCCGCGGGTTGAGGGCGCGACCGTGAACCCGGCACGACGCTCGGAGGAGCGGCGATGACCGGGGCAAGGCGTGTCGCCGGGGCAGGGCGTGGCACCGACCGCCGGGAGGGACGATGATGCCGCCCTTCCGTGGAAAGCGCCTCACCCACGAGCGGGCGCGCGAGTGGCTGGCGGAACGGCTTGACGGCCCCCTCCAGCCGCCGCGGGAGGATGCGCTGGCCGCGCACCTGGCGTCCTGCGCCTCGTGTCGCGAGGTCGACGCCGAGTACCACGCGAACCGGGCCGCGATCCGTCTGCTGGCCGCTCCGGTGCCGCCGCGCGACCTCCCCGCACGGACGCTGGCAGCGCTGGAGGTCGAGGTCGGCCGTGTCCGGCCACCGAGGGCGGCACCCGTGCCGCGACTGCGGGGCGCGAGGCGCGGCAACGGCGTAGCGTTCGGGTCGCTGCTCACCGTCGCGCTGGTCGCGGTGGTGGGCGCGCTGCTGGTGGGGCCGGCCGTCCAGATCCCGGTACCCAACGTGGGCGCGACCCCGTTCGCCATCGCCCCCGTGGACCTGGCGTTCGTGGGGATCCAGGGCAACGTGGTGCGGCTGTACCGGGCTCGGCTCGACCGCGCGTGCCCGGCGGGCAACATCTCGTGCGCGAACTTCGGACCCGAGGCGGACCAGGTAGTCGGCATGCCCCAGACGGCGGCGGTGAGCGGTCTCGCGTTCGACCCGGCGGGCCGGCACGCGGCCATCGCGGCCAGGCCGGGCACCGGCACCGCCACGACGTACTACGTGGTCGACCTGGGCGGCGGCAGCCCGGCTTCCGGCGCCCCGACCAGCCCGTTCGGATCCCCGGCTGCCGTTGCCGGCACGGGATCAGCGTCTGCGGCCGCACCATCGAGCGCGAGCGCGGCCCCACGGCACTCTGCGTCGCCGGTCGCGAAGGGACGGGCAACGCCGCTGGTTCAACCGAAGACCGTCACCTCCACCCTGCATCCGTCGCCGAGCGAGCACGCTGGAAAGTCACCCGCCATCTCGGTGAATGCGACGCGGCGGCCCACCGCATCCCCTTCCCCCACGGCATCGCCAACAGGCGCAACGCTCGGGCCGGCCGGATCGAGCGCCGTCGCGGGCGGCGGCGCCGGTGCGGGGCCGGCATCCTCCGGCGCGCTCGGGGGTCCGGTCGGGATCGCGACGCTTCCGCCGGTGCTCGCGCAGCCGATCCTGGCGGACGTGATACCGACGGGGGCATCCCCGGCATGGTCCCCGGACGGCACCACGCTCGCCTTCAGCGCGATGCCGGCGGACGGCTCCATCGGCCCGGACATCTACACCTGGCACCCGGGAGACCAGTGGGCGGTCCCGATCACCACCGACCACGCCTCCTCGTTCGCCTCGTGGGCGGGATCCCGGATCGTGGGCAGCACGTACACCGCGGAACCCGGCAATCCGGCCGTGCTGGTTCCGCAGTCGTTCGTGCTGGATCCGCGAACCGGCGACCGGCGCACCGTTGCCGGTACCGGGCTCTGGCTCCCGTCGGTGGACCCGACCGCCCGGTACGTGGTGGGCTGGGCCGGGACGCTGCGGCTGGTGGGACAGGTGCCCGTCCCCGACCAGGGCCAGCTGGTGTTCACGCAATGGAACACCCTCGATCCCTACGGCCTGCCGGCGCTCACCGCGCCGGAGGCGACCCCGACCCCATCGCCGACCCCGGCGCCGACCGCCGCGCCCGCCTCCCACAGGGCCCGGGCAGAGCGAACCGCCCCGGCCTCGTCGGCCGCAGTCACCCAGTCGCCGGGTGGAGCAGAGCCCGCATCCGCGGCGGCGTCCGGAGGCGCCCAGGCTGCGGCCGGCAGCCTCGAAGCGGCAGGCACCACGCCCGCGCCGATCGATGCCTCGCCGGCGCCCGGCGTCCAGCAGTTCGAGGACTGGGCGATCGGCTGGTCGCCCGACGGATCGGCCTTCGCGGTGTGGGAAGGGCCGTCGGTGGGCGTCCAGACCGGCACGCTTTCCCTGCACGGGGTCGACGTGGCCACCGGGCAACTTGCCACCGGCGCCCCGCTCCTCGGCCCCGTGGCGGCGTGCCGCGGCTTCTCGATGGGCCTCGACCGCCTGGTCTGGGCCACGCCCGCCGACCTGCGCGGCTACAGCCAGCTGCGCGTGGTGGTCTGGGGATCGTTCGGCCGGGGTGAGATGCGCAGCCAGGAGCTCGATCAGCAGGAAGTGGTGCCGGCGTTCTGACTACGGCTCGGGCCGCCTGACTTCCGGCTCGCGTGCCGTGCGCTCGGCCGCCTCGAGCATCGGGATGCGCACGCCGCGTGCCCGCGCCACCGCGATGGCCCGCTCGTAGCCGGCGTCCGCGTGGCGCATCACCCCGGTCCCCGGGTCGGTGGTCAGCACCCGCTCCAGGCGCCGCGCCGCCTCCGGCGTCCCGTCGGCGACCACCACCATCCCGGCGTGGATGCTGTAGCCGATGCCCACCCCGCCGCCGTGGTGGAGGCTGACCCAGGTGGCCCCGGCGGCGGTGTTGAGGAGCGCGTTGAGGAGCGGCCAGTCGGCGATCGCGTCGGAGCCGTCGCGCATCCCCTCGGTCTCGCGGTTGGGGCTGGCCACCGAGCCCGCGTCGAGGTGGTCGCGGCCGATGACGATGGGGGCCCGCAGCTCGCCCGACGCGACCAGCTCGTTGAAGCGCAGCCCGGCCCGGGCCCGTTCGCCGTACCCCAGCCAGCAGATCCGGGCGGGCAGCCCCTGGAAGGGCACCTTCTGCTCGGCCAGGGTGAGCCAGCGCCGCAGGCTCGCGTCGCCGGGGAAGAGGTCCAGCAGGGCCCGGTCCGTGCGCAGGATGTCGTCGGGGTCGCCCGAGAGCGCCGCCCAGCGGAAGGGCCCCTTGCCCTCGCAGAAGAGCGGCCGGATGAACATCGGCACGAACCCGCCGATCTCGAAGGCGTCCGCCACGCCCCCGTCGGCGGCCGCCTGGCGGATGTTGTTGCCGTAGTCGAAGGCGATCGCGCCGGCACGCTGCAGCGCCAGCATCGCCCGCACCTGGCGGACCACGCTCTCCCGGCTGGCCGCCACGTACGCCTGCTGGTCGCGCGCCCGCAGCGCGAGCGCCTCGGCGAAGGCCATCCCGCCCGGCACGTACCCGCCGAGGAGGTCGTGGGCGCTGGTCTGGTCGGTCAGCGCGTCGGGCCGCCAGCCCCGCCGCACCAGCTCGGGCTCCACGTCGGCCGCGTTGGCCACCAGGGCCACCGAGCGGGGCCGGCCCTCCGCGCGGGCCGCCTCCACCCGGGCCAGCGCGTCGTCGAGGTCGTCGGTCAGCTCGTCGACGTAGCCCGCCGCGTGGCGGCGTTCGGCGCGCGCGGGGTCCACCTCGAGGCAGAGCGCCACGCCCTCGTTCATGGTGATCGCCAGGGGCTGCGCGCCGCCCATCCCGCCCAGGCCGGCGGTGAGCACCACGCGCCCCTGCAGGGTGCCCCCGAAGTGCTGGCGGGCCAGCTCGGCGAACGTCTCGTAGGTGCCCTGGATGATCCCCTGGGTGGCGATGTAGATCCAGGACCCGGCGGTCATCTGGCCGAACATGGTGAGGCCCAGCCGCTCGAGCTCCCGGAAGACGCCCCAGGTCCCCCAGTGGGGCACCAGGTTGGCGTTGGCGATGAGGACCCGGGGGGCATCCGGCGTGGTGCGGAAGATGCCCACCGGCTTGCCCGACTGCACGAGCAGCGTCTCGTCGTTCTCCAGCTCGCGCAGGGCGGCCACGATGGCGTCGAAGGCCTCCCAGCTGCGGGCGGCCCGCCCCGTGCCGCCGTACACGATCAGCTGGTCGGGCGCCTCCCCCACCTCGGGATCGAGGTTGTTCATGAGCATCCGCAGGGCGGCTTCCTGGCCCCAGCCCTTGCAGGTGCGCTCGGGACCACGGGGGGCGCGGACCGGCCGGGGGCCGTGGCCGGGCGTGACGATGGGCGAGCCGCTGGGGCCGGTGAGGGTGGGCGACGGTCGCGCCGCCTCTGATGCAGTCGTCATGACCGGGAACCTACGAGCACGCCCACCGCCATGCAAGACCCAACCTGCCGGAGTTGTCCGGCAGGACGTCCGACGCGCGCCGCCGAGCCCGGAGGCGGCACACCGCGCGGCCGCTCGTCCTGGCGCGGATCAGCGCGACACGTCGCGCCGGGACATGCCCCACGCGCCGAGCAGGATCCCTCCGACCGCGATGACCACGCACGCGACCACGCCGAACGGATCCCAGTCGCCGATCATCGGCTGTCCCAGGTGCGCGGTCAGCGCGAGCTGGTGGAACCAGTCGGGGAGCTTGAGCGGCGGCGCCAGGAGGTCGATGAGATACGTGGCCACGACGACCAGCGCGGCCACCTCGGCCGCGAGCGAGGTCCGCCACAGGCCACCCACGGCGAAACCGACCCCGACGATCGCGACGGCGAACAGGCCGAGGGAGGCCGTGCCGAGCAGCGCGTCCCCTGCGGTCGCACCCCCGACGGCGGCCCCGAGCCCGATCCCGAGCGCCACGATCACGGTCATGAGAGCGACGGCAAGGATCGCCGCGACCCCGCCGGCCACGACCCAGCGGGCCCGGGACATGGGCACCGCGAGGATCTCCTCGAGGCGGCCCTGGACCTCGTCGGAGGTCCACTTCGAGATGAAGGTCGTGGCGGCGAAGCCCGCAGCGATGTAGAAGAGCGCGACGTACAGCTGGAGCCAGCCGCCCGCGGTCGCGAAGTCGTAGCCGGGGAAGATCGTCGCGAACGTCCTGGTGATGCTGGTATCGCTCCCGACCTGGCTCGCGAACCCTCCCACGAGCGATGCGAGCAGCGCACCCATCAGACCCATGCCGAGGCCCCAGGCGAGCGCCCGCGGCAGCTGCTCGCCGAACGCCCGGCTGAGCGGACCGCGGACGCCGAGTACCGCCCCCGGCGCGTGAGGGAGCGAGAGGCCGGCCGTCACCCCGAGGTCACGGCGGCTGAACAGCTCAACCCCGAGCGCGAGGAGGACCACCCCAACGATCCCCACGAGCGCAAGGCCCGGCCAGTCGTAGAACCCGGCGAGCGGGATGTGGTTGGCGGTCCAATGGAACGGGCTCAGGTCGACCAGCGGGCCGCCCACGTTCAGGCCGCTCGCCGCCCACAGGGCAACCATGACGATCCCGGCGACGCCGGCCGACCCGGCGCGGCCGAGGAGCGGAGCGAGGGCGAGGGCGAGGCCGCCGAAGAACATGGCGATGAAGCCGGTCCAGAGGGCGAACCCGACCGAGCCGCCGAGCGGGATCGGGTCGCCGAGCTTCGGGTCCCCGTACGCGTTCGAGCTCAGCGTGATCATCACCGCGACGAAGGCCATCGCGACCCAGAGCATGGTCAGGTGCGCCGCGAGCTTCTCGAGCGCGATGCGACGCTTGCCGAAGGGTGCCGCGGCGACGAAGTCGAGGCTGCCGCGGGCGGCTTCACCCGCCAGGGTGCCCGACAGCGCGAGGATCGACCAGAGCCCGGCGCCGAGCGCGAACAATGCCCCGTACTTCCAGCTCATGTAGCCGCCGAGCGTGCCGAGCTTCGGGCCCATCAGGGTGGCGTTGCCGAAGAGGTTGACCATCGAGGCCGGCATGCTTCCGATGAGCTTGTCGATCTCGACGCGCGCGGCCGGCGTCGGGAAGACGGTCCCGATGGCGGCGCCCATGACGAGCGCGAGACCGCCGAAGAGGCCCGCGGCGATGATGAACGCGAGCCTTGAATCGCGGATGGTCTTGCCGTAGATGCTCCCGAAACCGTAGAGGCGGCGATGGAGCGGGATCGGGGCGAGGGCGGCCGCGGCTGTGCGCTGCGGCATCCCGGCGCTGACGGCCATGGCTACTTCACCTCGACGGGCGCCTGCCCGTACTGGGCAAGGAACGTCTCCTCGAGCGAGGGCTCCCGCGAGACGAAGTCGAGCAGCTCGTGGCGGGCCGCCGCCTGGACGACCGGCGTGATCGCGCCGGCCACCCGCATCCGCAGGACGTGGTCGTCGGCGACCAGATCGCTCACCCCGGGGAGCGCCGCGAACTCGGCGGCCGGCACGGGACCCGCGAAGCGCAGCTCCACCTGGTGGTGCGCCAGGTCGCGCAGCCCCTCCACCGTGTCGAGCTTGACGATGCGACCCTCGCGGATGATCGCCACGCGGTCGGAACTCTTCTCGACCTCCGAGAGGATGTGCGACGAGAGAAACACGGTCGCGCCGTCCGCCACGCAGTCGCGCAGGGTCGTGAAGAAGGTCTGCTGCACCAGTGGGTCGAGGCCCGAAGTCGGCTCGTCGAGGACCAGGAGCTCCGGGCGGTGCTGCAGGGCGATGATCACGCCGACCTTCTGCTTGTTGCCCTTGCTGTACTCCCGGAACCGCCGGGAGGCGTCGAGATCGAAGCGCTCGATCAGGGAGCGCTGGTACGCGGGGTCCACGCCGCCGCGCAGGTTCGCGAAGTACTCCAGCGTCTGACCCCCGGTCAGCCGGTCGTACAGGGTGAACTCACCCGGGATGTAGCCGACACGGCGGTGGATCGCGACCGCCTCCCTCGTCGCGTCCAGGCCGAACACGCGGGCGGATCCGCGGGTCGGGCGGATCAGGTCCAGGAGCACCCGGATGGTGGTCGTCTTGCCGGCGCCGTTGGGGCCGAGGAAGCCGAACACCTCGCCCTGGTCGACCGTCAGGTCGACGTCGACGATGCCGCGGGCCTGCCCGTAGAACTTGGTGAGCTTCTCGGTCTGGATGACGGCGGTCATGCTGCCTGTCCTTTCGCGGGGGTTGTCGAGTCGAACCAGAAGCGCAGCGTCGCCTCGTCGGCGATCGGCCACGCGAGCCGTGAGGTGCCCAGGATCCGCTCGAAGGCCTCGATGTAGGTCCCGATGGTCGACTGGACGGTCTCGAACGAGACGGTCCCGTCCAGGCGGCCGAGGAACAGCGGGATGATCTCGTCCTGGAGCCCGAGCATCACGGACGTGATGACGCTCGCCGTGCCCTCCGACGACGCGACCGAGAACGCTCCCTCGGCGGCCCCCTGGCGGAGGATGCCTGCCAGCAGCGGGGTGAGGCGCGCCCTGGTCGCGGCCCGGAGCCGCGCAACGACGGTCGCGTTCTCGTCGGAGTACCAGATGCGCATGAGCTCGGCGACGGCCGCGGGCTGGAACTCGGGTTGCTCGCGCTTCCACCGCGCGATACCCGAGAACACGCCCTCCAGCTTGGCGAGCGCGCCGAGGTCCGGGTCCGCGGCAACGGGCTCCACGCTGCTGATGCCGACCTCCACCATCCGGTCGATCACCGCAGCCAGGAGCTCGGCCTTCGACCCGAAGTAGTGGAAGAACGCCCCCTTCGAGGCACCGACCTGCTCGATGACGTCGGCGATGCTGAGGTTGTCGTATCCCTTCGCCTGGATGAGCCGCAGCGCGGCGTCGACGAACGCGTCGCGCCGGACGGCGTGAGCGGCGGGATCGAGCTTCCGTGCCACGCGATCCTCCGTAAAACAAACCGACTGTCGGTCTATTTTATCCGCGGCGGCACAGACGTCAACACGATCCTGTTCCGGTCGGCCCCTCGCCGGTGGGCTGCTGCTCGTCCTCACGGACCGGTCGGCGCCCGCTACGATGGACGCGGCTCGGCGTCACGCGGACGTCGATCTGCCCACGCTCAAGGCAGGTATCCCCCATGTCCATCGTGCTGGACGGTTCGTCCCTGACCATCGACCGGCTCGTTCGCATCGCGCGCGACGGGGAGCGGGTCGAGCTGGATCCCGCGGCGCTCGAGCGCATCCGCGTGTGCCGGACGATGCTCGAGGAGAAGCTCGCCGCTCGCGAGATCATGTACGGCACCAATACCGGGATCGGCGAGTTCTCCGAGGTGGTGCTGACCGACGAGCAGGTGCGCGACTTCCAGCGCTACCTGGTCTACAACCACGCCGCCGGGATCGGTGACCCGGCCCCGGTCGAGACGGTGCGCGCCGCCATGGCCGGCCGCATCAACGTGCACGCCCACGGCAACTCGGGCTGCCGACCCGAGATCACCCTGGCGCTGGTCGAGATGCTGAACGGCGGCGTGACCCCGGTGGTCTGCCAGCGGGGCTCGGTGGGTGCCAGCGGCGACCTCGCACCGATGGCGCAGATCGCGCTCCTGCTGATGGGCGAGGGCGAGGCGTGGTTCGAGGGCGAGCGGCTGCCCGGCTCCGAGGCGCTGCGCCGGGCGGGGATCACGCCGCCGGGCCTGCAGGCACGGGACGGGCTCGCCACGATCAACGGCTCGAACGTGCTGACCGCGATGAGTGCGCTGCAGCTCTGGGACATCGACCGCTGGCTGCGCCAGGCGGAGATCGCCGCGGCCATGTCGCTCGAGGCGCTGCTCGCAAACATGAAGCCGTACGACGTCCGGCTCCACGAGCTCCGCGGCTTCCCGGGCGCGGTACGCGCCGCCCGCGCCATCGACCGCGTGCTCGCGGGCAGCGACCTCATGACCGGGAAGATCAAGACGAAGGTGCAGGACGCCTATTCGATGCGCTCCACCCCGCAGGTGATCGGTGCGGCGCACGATGCGGTGGCCTGGGCCTGGACCCAGGTCGAGACCGAGCTCAACGGCGTCGGCGACAACCCGATCTTCCTGCCGGATGCCCGGCTGACGCTCACCGGGGCGAACTTCCAGGGGACCCCGGTGGCGCTGCCCATGGACATGGTGGGCGCGGCCGTCACCATGGTCTGCGTCCTGTCGGAGCGGCGGCTCAACCGGCTCACGAACCCCGGGCTGTCCGCCGGTCTGCCCGCGTTCCTCACGAAGGGGGCGGGCATGTTCTCCGGGATGATGCTGAGCCAGTACACGGCCGACACGCTGATCGTCGAGCAGCGGATCCTCTCGGCGCCGGCGTCCATCCAGTCCATCCCGGCCGCCGCGGACCAGGAGGACTTCGTCTCGATGGGGATGAACACCGCCATCAAGAACGGCCAGATCCTCGACAACGCCTACGGCGTGCTCGGCATCGAGTTCATGGCGGCCGCCCAGGCGCTCGACTTCCGCGAGTTCACCCCGGGCGCCGGCACCCGGACCGCGCACGAGGTGGTGCGACGCCACGTCGCGCACCTCGACGAGGATCGGCCGCTGCACACCGATCACACGCGGATGAAGCAGGTGGTCCGGTCGTGCGAGATCCTGGACTCGGTCGAGGCGGCCGTGGGGCCCCTCGTCTAGGCACCGGCCGAGGCGCGTGTCCCCGCCAGCCCTCTACCTGCGCGGCCTCGCGATCGGGTTCGCGATCGCCGCCGCGATCGGACCGATCGGCCTGCTGTGCATCCGGCGGACGCTCGCCGAGGGCCGGGCGATCGGCCTGGCGACCGGGCTCGGTGCCGCCACCGCCGACGCGCTCTACGCTGCCGTGGCCGCGTTCGGCCTCACGGCCGTCGCCAGCCTGCTGATCGATGAGCGCCGGCCGCTCGGGATCCTGGGGGGCGTGCTGCTTGTGCTGCTCGGGGCGCGCATGTTCTCGCGGCGTGGCAGGGAGCCGGCCGGGCAGCCGGTCGCGGGCGCCGTACAGGCGGGGCATCCCGCGCCGGCATCGGGCATGTCCCGGACCAGGTCGCATCCCGGCCTCCCGGCGGCCTACGCGACAACCCTCGGACTCACCATCACCAACCCGGCCACGATCCTGTCGTTCGCCGCAGCGTTCGTGGGCTTCGGGCTCGTCGCCCACGGTGGGCCGGGCGCAGCGGCGCTCGTACTCGGTGTCTTCTCGGGCTCGTCGGCGTGGTGGATGCTGCTCGTCGCGGTGGTCGGCGCCGTCCGGCCGCGCGTGGGCCCGGTCGGCCTCCGGCGGGTGGCCGCCACGTCCGCCGGGCTCATTGTCGCCATCGGGGCGGTCGCCATCTGGACCAGCCTCCTGTCGGCGTGACCGCCGTCACCCGGCGGGGAGGCCATGGAGCGGGCGGCACATCCGGGTCGTGCCGCGCAGGCGAACCGCGGGCCATCTCCTGCGGTAGACTCTCGCGAAACCCAAG
>VFSW01012223.1_pt1 | contig 12008 bp, 13 predicted proteins | sample 5358111 | NCBI WGS metagenome assembly VFSW01 (sample SAMN11554181, study PRJNA540505) | mine drainage metagenome | isolation source: sediment from site ElyBrook_90M | place: USA: Ely Copper Mine, Vershire, VT | collected 2017 | reverse complement strand
CCCACGCAACGTCGGCACGCTGGATCCGAAGGACGCGAACGTCGGCACGGGCCTCGTCGGCGCACCCGAGTGCGGGGACGTCATGCGCTTGCAGCTAAAGATCAATCCCACAACGGGCGTGATCGAGGACGCGAAGTTCAAGACCTTCGGCTGCGGGAGCGCGATCGCATCCAGCTCCTTCGCGACCGAAATGATCAAAGGCAAAACGGTCGATGAGGCTTACGCGATCAAGAACACGACGATCGTGCAGGAACTGAACCTACCCCCGGTGAAGATTCACTGTTCGGTATTAGCCGAGGACGCGATCAAGGCCGCAATCGAGGATTTCAAAAAGAAACGGGAAAAAGCAGTGCTTGAAGAAGCTGTCGCTTGAACCCGTCATTGCGAGGAGTCCCGGCGGACGACGAAGCAATCTCTCCGGGTATTGCAAAACCGCATGAGATTGCTTCGTCGAATCGAACCCCCTTCGGTCATTCGATTCTTCTCGCAAGGACAGCAAAGAAAGTGTTTATAAAAAAATAGGAGAATTCAATGTCAGAAGTAATGGAAATGCCTTCGTTAGAGGAAACGACCGTCGAGCAGGCGTTTACCGATCTTGAAAACGAGATCACGCTCACGGAAAAAGCTTCAAGCGAAGTGCGAAAAATCATGGAAGCAAACAAAATTCCGGAGACCTATGGCTTGCGCGTCGGCGTAAAGGGCGGCGGCTGTTCGGGGCTTTCGTATTCGCTCGGCTTCGATGCCGAGCAGCGAGAGAGCGATAAGCTTATCGTGAAGGAAGGCATCCGTATTTTCGTCGATCCGAAATCACTTTTTTATCTCTCCGGTACGCAACTCGATTTCACCGACGGCTTGAATGGCCGCGGATTCGTGTTCAACAACCCGAACGCGACGAAGACCTGCGGCTGTGGAAGCTCCTTCGGAGCGTGAACGCATTTGTAGCCATGACCTTTAGGTCACGGTTGCAGAGCGTTTGTCACCGATTCGCACCGTGACCGAAAGGTCACGGTTATATTATGACCGACCACTTCCTCACCTTCGGTATCGACCGCACGTTCAACGTGGATCGTGATCGTCTCGAAAAGCGATTTCACGAATTGCAATCGGCTTCGCATCCCGATCGGCACGTGACCGAAGAAACGGATCGGCGCGAGCAAGCACTTGCGGAATCGAGCGACATCAACGCGGCCTATCGGACCTTGCGCGAGGCTATCCCGCGCGCGAAGCACGTAGTCGAACTTTACGGCTTTCCGATTTCCGATCAAAAAAGCGTGCCGCCGGGGCTGCTTATGACCGTGATGGAAGCGCAGGAAAAAATCGCCGAGTTCGAAAACGCGAAGGATCGCGAAGCGAAGCAGGAAGCAATGAATGAGCTGATCGCTATCGTCGAATCATTGGAAGACCAGCGCGAAGCGATCGACGAAGAACGAGAGCAGCTTGCGAAAAAGTGGGACAGCGCTATGCATTCGAACCAACTTTCAGAAACAGAGAAAGAGGAATTAGGACGCATGGCGCAGCTAATCAGCGAGCGCGCATATATTGAAACACTTCGTATCTCCGTCACCGCCACCCGGCAGGGAAAGCCTGCTATGATTCAGCATTAAATTTTGAATCCAAATATTCTTTCTAGCTTTCGCGAAGCGCAGGACACTCTTGCTCAATTTACGAGCGAAGAGAAAAATCTCTCCCTCGTAGATAAATTCGTGGGTCTATTGGTCGAGACCTTTGAGGGCGGGCACAAAGTTTATACCGCCGGCAACGGCGGCAGCCATTGCGACGCCATGCATTTTGCCGAAGAGTGGACCGGCCGGTACCGCAAGGACCGCAAGCCGATGCCCGCGCTGGCATTCTCCGATCCATCGCACATCACATGCACCTCGAATGACTATGGCTTCGAATATGTTTTCGAGCGAATGGTCGAAGCATTTGGAGAGACGGACGACGTATTCCTTGCAATCACAACTTCGGGTAACAGCAAGAATTTAATTCTCGCGGCGGAAGCTGCGAAACGAAAAGGGATGAAGATTGTCGGTTTGCTTGGCAAGGGCGGCGGAGCGATAAAGCAGCTCTGCGATATTCCGATCGTCGTTCCTGGCGCAACGAGCGATCGGATCCAGGAATTGCACATCAAGATCATCCACATCGCTATCGAATGCGCCGAGCGAAGACTATTTCCAGAATTATATTGATTCATTTGCCCAGCTAATGCCGCTTACCATTCAATTGCCAGGTCAGAATAATGGCCATTCGGGGCGCGTCGTCGGGATCGATCTTGGAACCACGAACTCGCTCGTGGCTTATGTCGATCGCGGAGTGGCAAAAATTATCGAAGGGCCGGATGGCAAGCTCGTCCCATCGGTCGTGACGCTGAACGATCGCGGCGATGTCGTCGCGATCGGCGAGAAGGCGCGCGAGCGCTCCATGCAGGATGCCCAGCACACGGTTTATTCCGTCAAGCGATTGATGGGGAAATCGTATCAGGACGTCAAGAAAGAGTCCGGCATGTTAGGCTACCGCCTCGTGCCGGCCGATGAAGGCTTGGTGCGCATTCAGATCGGCAGCAAACTTTTCACCCCGATCGAACTTTCGAGTTATGTGCTTGCCGAATTAAAACGACGCGCAGAGAACTTTTTCGATAAGCCGGTTACGCGCGCCGTTATTACTGTTCCCGCGTACTTCAACGATTCGCAGCGCCATGCCACGAAAGACGCCGGGCGCCTGGCGGGCTTAGACGTGCTCCGCATAATCAGCGAGCCAACCGCCGCCGCGCTTGCCTACGGGCTCGATAAGACGAAGGAGGAAATCGTCGCGGTCTATGATTTGGGCGGCGGCACATTCGATATTTCGATTCTCAAAATTACGAATGGCATTTTCGAGGTCCTTTCTACCAATGGCGATACCTATTTAGGCGGCGATGACATTGACCGGCGCCTGATGGAGCTATTCATCACGCAAATCCAATACATGACGCCGACATTTGCGCCGACGCCGGAGCAACTGCAGAAAATCCGGCGCATTGCGGAGCACACGAAGATCGCGCTTTCGACGCAGCAGCATGTCCTGGTCGAGATTGATCTGCCGGAATCCGGAATTGCGTATCGCAGGAACCTGACCTATCAGGAATTCGAGCGCGTGGCAAAGAGTATCATCGAGCGAACGCGAAAACCATGCGAAGATGCCCTGCACGATGCGAAGCTTCGGGTGGACGAGATCGAGGAAGTAGTGCTCGTCGGCGGCGCAACGCGGATGCCGATGGTAAAAGCGCTCGTCAAAGAAATTTTTCAGCGTAGACCACACGACGAATTAAATCCCGAGGAGACCGTCGCACTCGGGGCCGCAATTCAGGCCGATATTCTCGCGGGACAAACGAAGGATATTTTGCTGCTCGATGTCACACCGCTGTCGCTTGGAATCGAAACCATGGGTGGCATGATGAGCACGATCATCCCACGCAATACGACGATCCCTACGAAGGTATCGGAGACCTACACGACGTTCGTCGATAACCAGACCGGCGTCGAGATCAATGTATTTCAGGGCGAGCGCGATTTTGTAAGAGACAATCGCCATTTGGCATCCTTTACGTTAAAGGGCATTCCGCCGATGCCGGCCGGCGCGGCGAAAGTCGATGTTACGTTTCTGATCGACGCCGATGGCATTCTCCAAGTGCGCGCACGCGAAACGCGTACGGGGACGGAGCAGCAAGTGGAGGTGAAGCCTTCGTACGGCTTAAGCGAAGAAGAGATAACACACATGCTGCAGGATTCTATCACGCATGCACCGGCGGACATCGCGGCGCGACGGTTAGTAGAAGCGAAAACGGAAGCACAGCGCATTCTCGCGGCAACGGAAAAGGTTCTGGGCCAGCTTCGCCGCGGGCAACTTGCAATTTCGGCGGCAAAGCTCAAGACGATCAACGTGGCGGATGTGATCGATGCGCTCTACGCCTTACGCCGCGTCGTGAACGGCGAGGACGCCGCCGTTATCACTGAGCAGCAGGCCATCCTCGAACGCGCCACCGAACCGCTCGCCCACGAAATTATGAATGCAAGCGTCGCAGAAGCATTGGAAGGAAAAACAGTCGAACAAGTGTGACCCACCATGTGTCCCCAACCATTTTGTCCCTGTCCCCTTCGGTACACGGTTAATACCGGTTGCGACACCTTCACCCTATGGCCACGGCTACGAAATTCTCATCATTTATTCTTTTAACTCACATGAAAGCAACCGAATTCAAACTGAAGAAGCGTCCCTATTCGGACGAAGAGGCGAAAACCTTGTTGGCAAAAGTGATCGACGCCGAAACGAGCGACTGGCATTACAACACGCACCATAAAGGCTACGTCGATAAGCTGAACGAGATCGAAAAATCGCTGCTCGACGCCGATCCGGCGAAATCGAACGGGAATTATTCCATATTCGGCGAACTCAAGCGCCGGTGGACCTGGAATCATTCCGGCACCCTCCTCCACGATGTGTATTGGGAGTGCCTGGGCGGCGATGGCGATCCAGCCTTCGGCGTCGAAATCCACGAGCAAATCCAACGCGATTTCGGATCGTTCGAAGAGTGGAAGACCGACTTCAAAGCAACCGCGCTCGCCGCGAAGCTTTCGGGGTGGGGATTGCTGGTATTCGATACGCTTGGCTCGGGTCAGCTAAAGAACGTGCTCGTCGATGAACATCATTATGGTGCGGTCTGGGGCGCGATTCCGCTCGTTGCGTGCGATGTGTTCGAGCACGCCTACTATCACAAAGACGGCCCGAAGCGCGCAGCCTACATCGATAATTTTATCAACGGCCTTCACTGGGGACGCGTTAACGAACGATTTTTGAAATACATAGCGCGATAATTCTTAGCCGTGACATCCAAGTCACGGCGTGCTATATCCATCATTTTTTCGCGTCGCGACCGTGACCTTCGGGTCACGGCTACACATCTCCACTATTGGCCTCCGTTACTTTCCTACCGATGGGCGTCACCTGCGAAGCTCTCCTTGGCGAGAGCTTCTTAGACGTCGCGCTCGCGCATAATATTGACTTGCAGCATAATTGCGGCGGAGTCTGCGCGTGCTCCACCTGCCACATGAAGGTAAAGCAAGGCATGGCACTATTGCCGGAAATGGAGGATGACGAGGCCGATCAATTGGATGAAGCTGAGGGCCTTGCGCTCGAATCGCGGCTCGGATGCCAATGCAAAATTCAGGAGGATGCAGATTACATCGTCGAGATTCCGCAGCTTAATCCTGCGATCGCGAAACTCTTTCATGAAGGCGCCCATTAATTACAAATTACAAATTACGAATTACCAAAAGGGTCTTGATAGATGACGTGGTCTGACATTGAAGACATTGCCGAGGCATTAATGGATGCACATACGGGTGTGGATCCGCTCGCGGTGCGGTTTACCGATCTTCGAAACTGGATCGTAGAACTCGAAGATTTCGAGGACGATCCTCATGCTTCGAACGAGGCAAAGCTCGAGGCCGTGCAGATGGCGTGGTATGAACTTTGGCAGGACTCTTGAACCACAACTACACGGATTGGGTGAATTTTTAAGATTGAGAATGGATTTATTTTGAAGAAATTAATCTTAGGGCACTGAAGATCAATCCTAAAGCTCCATCCAATCCGCGTAATCCGGTTCTGGATTCTTTTTTGATGAATAACGGTACACGAATTCCAGTTTTTCCTCTTGGAGTCGTGCTCTTTCCGGAGAGCCGCATCCCGCTGCATATTTTTGAGGATCGCTACAAGCGCCTCATTAACGAATCGCTGAATGATCATTCGCCTTTCGGCATCAATTACGTCGAAGAGGATAAGCTTCATGCCGTCGGATGCTCGGCTCGGGTGGTCGAAGTGCTGGAACGCCATCCAGATGGCGAGATCGATATTGTTACGGAAGGCGAGCGGCGCTATGAAGTCCTCGAATTCGAGCAAAGCGGTCCCGACCAAATTTCGTTTGCCACCGTTCGCTGGCTCGATGACGAACCGGAAGAGCGCAATACAAAGCTGGCGGGCGAGACGATCAATCTCTTCAACGAGCTTACTGAAATCGCCTACAAAGGCACGATCGATCCGCTGGATGAGGCAATGTGGAATGCGGAAGATCGATTTCCGTCGTTCAAGATCGCGCAGAAATCCGGCTTGGAAGCCCCACAGCGACAAGCACTGCTTTCGGTGACGAGCGAGAACGAGCGGCTCTCGATGCTCCATAAATTCCTGGCGCAGCTTATCCCAAAAGTAAAGGAATTCGAGACCGTTCAATCGCTCATTCGCAATGACGGCTATATCGTGACCTGGAACAAAAAGCCCGGTTCAAACGATAACGCCGCTTCGTCGTAAGTGCTGAGTGCGAAGTGCTAAGGTACCGAGTGCTAATATTCGTCCCGATGGGACACCAGAAATTTTTTAACTACACGAATGAATAAAAAAGCAAAACGAGTTAACAAGAAGCATAAGAAATCCGTAGAGCGCGTTAAACGTAAAGCCAAGGAGGCGATCACCACCGCGAAATCCACGCGGCGCGCCCCGAAACCGGCTGCGAAGAAAGCCTGACCACAGATGCATGGATGATGCGGACTTTCAGGATGGAATTTTAAAATTTACGGACATAACTTCCACGGACTGAAATTGATCTTCTTTTTCAACCAATCCGCGTAATCTGCATCTCCGTGTAATAAAGGTTCAGGTTTCCGATGATTGTTCTCGCGAAGCTTCTTTCTCGCGCAACGCCCATCATCATGGGCATTCTGAATGTCACGCCGGACTCGTTCAGCGATGGCGGCGATTTCATTTCTTCCGGACGCGCGGTAGAGCATGCGCTCCAAATGGTTCGGGATGGCGCGGATATTATCGACATCGGCGGCGAATCTACCCGACCCGCCGGTGGAACCTACGGGGCCGGCGCGAAGCAAGTCTCACTCGCCGAGGAATTGCGCCGCGTGATTCCGGTGATCGGTGAAATACGATCGCGGAATAGCGATGTGCTGATCTCCATCGACACGCAAAAGGCTTATATCGCCAATGCGGCGCTTCAGTGCGGTGCTAATATCATCAACGACGTTAGCGCGGGAACGAATGATAAAACTATGTTTGCGATTGCAGCGAAGCATCGCGCTCCCATCATTTTGATGCATGGTCACGGCCCGCATTTTCAGAAACCCCTCCTCGAGGACTACGTGTATGAGAATGTGGTGCGAAACGTATTTTTTTACCTTGAGGAATGCATCCACACCGCCCGCGCCGCTGGGGTAAAAGAAATTCTGGCGGATGTTGGCATTGGCTTCGCAAAAAGTTACGAAGATAATCTAAAGCTCTTAAAATATCACGCGGAATTTTCGTCTCTCGACGTCCCATTAGTCCTTGGTGTTTCTCGAAAGAGCAGCATCGGTAAGGCAATGGGCAACAACCCTCCACCAAAAGACCGATTGATTGGCAGCATTGCCACCGCGTGTTACGCCGTGCAGCATGGCGCGAAAATTATTCGCACACATGATGTGAAGGAGACAAAGGAAGCGTTGGCTGTTATTGCAGCTATCGCGTCTTCATAATTCATCCACCAAACTCAGCATTGCCATGAAAACCTATCGCAAAGAGATCTGGATGCACCTGCCCACCGAATGGGGATATGTCAACATTTCGCGCGAGGTGCAGCAAGCGATCGACGAGAGCGGCGTGAAGGAAGGAATGGTGCTTGTGAATCCGATGCACATCACCGCGAGCGTCTTTATCAACGATGACGAGCACGGCCTGCACCATGATTTCGAATGCTGGCTCGAACGCCTCGCTCCACACGCGCCGATCTCGCAATATGATCACAACAAGACCGGCGAAGATAATGCCGATGCACATCTCAAACGACAGGTCATGGGCCGTGAGGTCGTAGTCGCTATTACGGAAGGAAAGCTCGATTTCGGGCCATGGGAGCAAATTTTTTATGGTGAATTCGATGGCAAGCGGCGAAAGCGAGTGTTGATTAAGATTATCGGGGAATAGAACCTGAATTACGCTGATTTATTTGACATCATTGAGACTGAAATCACGAGCCATGGATTTCAAGGACGCAGTTTCAACTCCTGTGCTGCGAAAAATTCTTCTGGCCTTTTTTTTCGTCATGATTGGGCTGAATGCGTATCAAACGTGGAGGATCGCATTCGTTCGGCACGAAGCCGATTTCCCGGCCTATTTGGCTGGCGCGCATGGATTGCTGAATGACATGAATCCCTACGCCCCGACTGCCGTTCCGCCCTATAATACTCTCGCGACCTACCGGCCATTTATCTATCCGCTCTTCATTGCCTGGTTGTGGGTTCCGTTTGCCCTACTTCCGCCAATTGTGGCTTCACTGCTTTGGTATTTCATTGCGGTCGCGATATTTTTAAAAGTGCTTCGGCTTCTTGCAACGCTCCTAAAGATTAGCGATGAGCGGCAGCGGCTACTTTTTTATGGAGCATTATCTATTCTGTTTGTTTCCGTCATCCAGTCGGATCTCATGTTCGGGCAATTGAACCTCTTCGTCCTGCTCCTTCTGCTGCTGGGAGTGGAATATTCCGATACAAGTTTGGTGAAATCGTCATTGGGCTTTGGCGCGGCCATCGGCTCGAAACTCATGCCCATCGTCGTACTTCCGGTCATCGCGCTCAGAAATCTCCGCCTTTCCATACTCACGATCCTCTCGATTTTACTCTTCGCGGTTGTCATCCCATTCCTGGTAGCAGGAACGAAGATTTTTGGATATTATCACTATTGGCTGAATGGCACGATCTCGGGCGAATTCGCGCATACGAAGTATGGGTATAGCTCGTTCGATTTGGCGGGCGTCCTTGCGCAATTAGCCGGAATGGACCAACCAACGGCCATCCTGCGCGTTATCTGCGGAGTTGTGCTGCTTGCATTTCCGCTTATCCTCATAAAGCGTGGGAACCAACTCGCCGCATTTATTCTCGCGTTCCTACTTATTCCGCTCACGGCGACTCGCAGCGAACCCGATCATTTGATTATTCTTATGCCGGCCGTGGGACTTTTAATCGCACACTTTCTGAAGACCGACGCACCAGTCTGGAAATGGTTTGGATTGCTTGCCCTGCAACTCACAATTCTTTGGGGATACAACCAAGCGATTCCATTCGATACTGCGGGCATGCTCATCTTGTTTGGAATCGTATTTGCGACCGGGCTTCGAATGCCATCTGCCGACAAAGTTCCATTATCCCCCGCTGCTATGACAGAGACCTGAAAAATCCTTCCGCGTAATCACCAAAATTAGCGTAATCGCCCGGAGCTTGCCGAAGGGTTCAAAAGCCCATAATGGAAAGCTCTCGCATGATGGCGCAAATTTCGGGGTGCTTCATCAGCTCTTCGTAGAGCCAGCTCGATTCTGTTTTTGCGGCGGAGAGATGCCGTTCGAGTTCCGCCTTATCGCGTCGAAGCGCGGCCTCGCGGATACCGAGGACGCGCTCTTCCTCCTCGGAAAAACGTGGTCCAAGCTTTTTTTCGAGGGAGCCGAACGCCCCGCTTACGCGCTTGGCGTGTTCCTCGTCCTTCGGCTCGTCGTGGTCTGAGAATACTTCCTGATCGCCCATAAATAATGCTAAAGTGTTGAGTGGTGAAGTGCTAAGTGCGGCATATATTACCGCTCTATTACGAGGCGGCGTGTTTCGATGGCATCGCCGGCTTGAAGTTGAACAAAGTAAGTCCCGGTTGTGAGCCGGGAGCAATCCATGGTATAGGTCGAAGGGCCAGCCGGGAACTCTGCTGCGTTTGGAGAGAGCACTGTTCTCCCGCTTACGTCCACAACCGTCCACTTGATTTGTACGCTTACCGGAAGTGTAAATAGTGCGGTGACCTTCCCGGTTGAAGGATTTGGGGAAATGTTGAAAACAATTTGCGTCGCGCTATTTGAGCCGACCTCGCTCGGCGATGCCGTCACATGCGTCGTATAAACGCCGGAGCCTTGTGTCGCAATCGCGACAAAGCCATCGGACTGCCGCGCGTCAATGTTTTCGACAATAGCGCGACCGATCGTTTCCACGCCTTCCGGATTCCACGTTACATTCGGTCCGGAAATATTCGTTGTAGAAAACAATCCGACGCTCGTACCGCAGAGATAAAGTTCCTCGCCATTTTGATGGACGATCGTGACCCACCGCACCGACGGACCATCGCCGGAGCCATCGGGATTTTGTTCGAGATTACCGCTGGCGTCATACCATGTCGTCCCGCCGTCGTTCGAGCCAAAGATACTGATGACATGATAATTCGAAAAGCAGACTACGATGCTATCCGCATTTTGAGGATCGACCGCGACGCAGCAAATAAAAGCATTCTTCGGAAAAATCGAGCCGGTGATTTCCTTGGGAGTGGGCGAAGCTCCATCGGCATTGTCCATCCGATAGAGATGGCCGTCGCTCGTGCCATAATAAAGCCGGTGTGCCGGAAGGACCGACATGCCGAGCGCGGTAATATACGTGTTTGCCGCCTGGGTGGAATTATCGAGCTGGATCCAGTTTACATCCGTGGTGTAACCTTGATTATCCGGTACTCCGGCGAGATCGTCATTGCGCCAAAGGGTGTTATTGTCGGCAAAATACATCTGATTGGTATTCGCGGGATCGAGCATCCACGGTGTAACGAATTGTGCCTGGGTCGCGCCGTTCGGCATCAAACCCGCATAGCCCTGGACAGAATAGTCCGCGCCAATCGTCCAGCGGCTAACATATCCCTCCTGAGATGACATATAGTACGCCACTTTATTATCCGCGATGGCACAATAACACCCATCCCCGCCGGCGTATGGAATCCAGTAGTTGGCGGAATCATACGATAGCCACGATCCCTGGTCCTGAAAGCCGCCGAGGACGGTGGTGTCGCCTGGCGTGGCATGATCGAGCGCCACATCATAGAGAATGCTCGCCGGATCGTTAAAATTAACATCCTGCCAAATGACCGGAAAATTTGGATCGTCATAGCCAAGGACATCCTCGGTCTTGTATATCCCACCGTCATTTGCATTATATGCAATGGACGGATTGGATGGGTCAAAAATCAAATCGTGGTGATCGGGATGATCGTTCATGGCCTCGCCATACGCCCCATTTGCCGGATCGTAACCGCCAATCCACTCGACCCTATCCGGCGTTGCAAAACCATCCCAGGATCGATACAAATTGGTGCCGCCGAAGAACACGATGTTGGGGTCGCTAGGATGGACCGCGAGGGTGATGGCATATCCACCGTAGGTATTTAAACCATAGGAACCAACGGAATCGGTCGCCGCGGGAACGTTTGCGGAACGATCTTCCCATATTCCGCCGCTTCCGGAACCATCACCGGAGCGATAGGTATATTTTTGAAGAATGGCACCATAGAAAATATTTGGATCGACGCCGCCAAGGTAAAGCACTTTCTCGTTCGATGGCGCAATAGCAATTTTCATTCGTCCCGAGTTGCGTCCCCAACCGGCGGGAGTAATATTCGTCCAGCGAAAGCCGTCGGTCGAGCGCCATAGTCCCGCCGTGGATGCCTCGCCGCCTTCCTCTGTTTGTCCGCTCAAATAAGCATAGAGAATTCCTGCGGAGGTGATTGCAACATCTGTTTCGATGGAAGCGTGAACTCGATCCCCAAGAACGCGATCCCAATGGCCGCCTCCATCATTGGAGCGCATGATCGCACCGAAAGCCGCAGCATAAACAATATCGGAATCGCTACGCGAACTGTCGAGGACAATATTCCATACACCATCAAACGCACTGTCGAGAACCGTTGGGTGGGGACTGACGGTCGAGAGAAGCACGTTCCATGTAAGGCCGTCATCCGTCGATTTATAAATTCCGTTTCCGATATTGGCACTATGATAATCCGGTTCGGTGTAGACCGCGGTGCGACGCCATGTAGTGCTGATGAGTTCGCCCGTTCCGGCATACCAAATCCCGGTTTTGCCGGGGCGATGATCTTCTATGAGCGAGCTCATATCCTTCAGGTCGCCCGGCGCGGTCGTTCGCGCCCAGCTC
>VFSW01012222.1_pt1 | contig 12008 bp, 8 predicted proteins | sample 5358111 | NCBI WGS metagenome assembly VFSW01 (sample SAMN11554181, study PRJNA540505) | mine drainage metagenome | isolation source: sediment from site ElyBrook_90M | place: USA: Ely Copper Mine, Vershire, VT | collected 2017 | reverse complement strand
GTGGTGAGCGGGACCGAGAGGAGGCTCGCGTACTTGACGTCATCGATTCCGGCCAGCCGCATCTTGGCCGGTATAACGACTCCCAGTTCGGTCAGCGTTTTCAGCAAGTGAGCTGCCGTAAAATCATTGGCGCAGACAATGCCGTCGGGATGGGTTTTCGCCAGCGCCGCCTTCACTTGTTCCTTGTCTTCCGGATTTATGCGGCAAACGATTGGTTCCCGATCTCCAGACGCTTTCTCCAGGGCCTCGCAGTAACCCGCGATTCGAGCATCGACGGTGGGAGCCGATCCGGGGCGGCCAAGAAACATGACCCGGCGGCAGCCGCACCGGAGCAGATGAGCGGTAATCGTGTATCCTGCTCTTCGATTATCGATGCCAACCAGGTCATACCGGCTTCTTGCGGGATAGGAAACCAAATCGCGATCCAGGAGCACGATCGGGATTCCAGCCTTGTCGAACACCGCCGCGATAGTGCGGTTGATGGTGTCCCTTTGCGGAGTCAGTTCCAAGGGTGCAAAGAATACGCCCGATACTTTTTTAGCGACAAGTTGCCGGCAGGCCTGTGAAGCCTGCTGCTCCAGGTTCGCCTGGTCGCCTAGCGAGCTTCCCCAGAGCAGGACGTGATGGCTGCCGTGCTGCGCCTCGGCCATTCCCCGGCATATCGGCTCGAAGATTTCTGTACGGCCCAATTCTGGGATCAGTAAGCCAAATGTATAGCCGCGCGCCGCCGTATCCGCGCGAACATAGCTTCCCGATCCAGCGCGTCGCTCGATAATGCCGGCTAACTGAAGCTCACGCAGCGCGCGATTTACCGTGGGCCTCGACGCCCCGAACGTTTTTACCAGTTCTGATTCGCTGGGCAGGCGCTGGCCCGCTTCGTACTGACCGGATGCGATTGCATCCGCAAGCGTTTGCCGAACTATTTCGTGCTTCGGTCGAGAAGAGAGAGCGTTCACGACCTGATAATACAAGTGGGGCGCTCAAATGTAAAATGTCCTTGACATGTGTTCGCGGGCGGAGATATATTTCCATCTGCTGTTCCGTTGAACTCATCGAGTTCGTAGAGCTGTCAATACAAGTCAACGTGGACCAAGTCAACCTAAACGATGATGCGATGTCTGATGCCCCTGCTGATTGCCGCGTTCCTAAGCATGGATGGCGCAAACGCCCAGCTTGCCGATAACTTTAATCCGCCACGATCCAATTGCTGTCTGCTCAACGCCGCTAAGAGTCTTGCGGATCAACTTCAGGACTGGAATCAACTGGGCCGGTATCATGAGGCCAACCAAGAGTTGAAGAAGCAACCGGCCAATCCCCGGCGCGTTGTCTTCATGGGTGATTCGATCACTGATTTTTGGAAGCTTGACGAGTACTTTCCCGACAAGCCTTATGTGAATCGCGGCATCGGCGGTCAGACGACGCCGCAAATGCTGGTTAGGATGTATCCCGACGTGATCGAGCTGCATCCTGGAGCCATGGTGCTTCTGGCCGGGACCAACGACGTTGCGCGGAACACAGGCCCGTCAACGGCCGAGATGATCGAACAGAACATTATGGCGATGACTGAGCTGGCACAACTTCACGGGATCAAGGTGATCTTGTGTTCACTGCTGCCAGTGAGTGATTACCCGTTCCTGAGGCAACAAGGCGAAGGTTCTCGACCGGCGCCCCAAGGGCTTTTGCCGGGACGTGGTCCGTTCCCTCGCGTCAAGATGACTGAATCGCATCCGCTAGGCGACATCCTCGCATTGAACGCGTGGATGAAGGAGTACGCCAATCGAGCCCATGTCATTTTCGTGGATTATTTCACGCCTTTGGTGGACGAAAAGGGTTGGCTCAAAGATCCCGATTCCGCCGATGGCTTGCATCCCAACGCCGATGGGTACAAAGTTATGGCTCCGATCGCCGCCGCTGCCATTGAGAAAGCGTTCCAGTAATGGTTCGCCTGGGGCGCCGCGCGAAGCTCGGGATCCTGACCGCAAGCCTCGCCGTGATTTCATGGGCAGCGGACCGCGCAGGCCCAGATCCGGATGGGACATTGCATATCCGAGATATCGCCATCCCACTTTCGAGCTTTCTCAGTCCCGAAGCGCGTTCCTACATGCTCCATTTACTGCGGGACCGGCCCTTTGCAGGAGGCCCGAGCGCAGCGCAGGATATCAAAGGCTACCGCGCACGCCAAGACGAGATCATGAATTGGTTTCTCAAGCCGATTCGCGCGCGATACCCCGTGAATGTAGAGCATAAGACGATCGGCGGAATTTATACGGATGTCGTCACGCCCGCAGATGGTGTTGCGGCGAAAAATAGGAATCGAGTGCTGCTGAATATGCATGGCGGCGGCTTCGTATCGGGCGCGCGAACCGCGGCCCTGATCGAATCCATCCCCATAGCTTCGATCGAGAAAATTAAGGTCATCACGATCGACTATCGAATGGGGCCGGAATATAAATTTCCCGCAGCCAGTGAGGACGTCGCCGCGGTTTATAGAGAAATCCTCAAAGAGTACCGACCGGAGCACATCGGTTTGTACGGTTGTTCGGCGGGCGGAATGTTGACGGCGATGTCGATTGCGTGGTTCGAAAAGATCCACGTCCCGAATCCTTCAGCAATTGGCGTGCTCTGCGCCTCGATTGGCGAACTGACAGGAGGAGATGCGAGCTTTATCACTGGTCCGCTGAACGGTTTCGCAACCTCGTCTGCCCGCCCAAGCTCAAACGGGGGCGCGCAGTTCCGTCCAGCATATTTGAGCAATGTCGATCCCAAAGACCCACTGGCTTATTCCATCAATTCGCCCGCGCTGGTGGCGAAATTTCCACCCACGCTGCTAGTGACGAGCACCCGCGGAATGGAGTACAGTTCCGCGATCAATTCACACAACGCATTGGTGCGGGCGGGCGTCGAGGCCGAACTGCATGTGTGGGATGGACTGCCGCACGCATTTTGGTACAACTCCGACCTGCCCGAATCCCGCGAGGTCTACGACGTGATTGCACGCTTCTTCGACCGGCACTTCGGCAAATGACACCATGAAAACTACCGTCTGGTTATTGAGTTTTTCCTTATGCCTCGCTGCCGCGCCGCAAAAGGCGGCCCTCAACGCGAATGAACACTGGGTTGCCACTTGGGCGACCGCTCAGGCTGTTGCTCCCGTTGCACCGCTTGGCGCTCCTCCTCCGCGTCCCCAGGCAGCGCCGGCTCGGCCCTCGCCAATCGGACCAATTCCAGAGACATTCAAAAAGCCAAAGGTGCGGGTGCTTGTTCGGACCAGCATCGGCGGGCGGCGCGTTCGAGTGCAGCTTTCAAATGCGTTTGGCAATCCGGCTCTTACCGTTGGAGCTGCCCACGTCGCCCTTCGCCAGAAAGACGCCGCTATTGTCCCCGCATCGGATCGCGTCCTCACGTTCGGTGGACGGGGTTCGTTGAACATTCCCCCGGGAGCTTTGGTTGTGAGTGATCCGGTGGATCTGGACGTTCCCAAGCTCACGGATTTGGCCGTGTCGATATACCTCCCTGAAGACACCGGCCCTCCAACGGTCCATCCCTTGGGCCTGCACACCACCTACATTGCGAGTGGGGACGCCACCGCGGATACGACCTTGAATCCGACTACAACCACAACCGCCTATTTCTGGCTCTCGGGCGTCGACGTCCTGGCGCCTTCCAGCGCTTCGGCGATCGCGGCTTTCGGGGACTCCATTACGGACGGCTTTGGGACCACCGCCAACAAAGATCAGGCTTGGCCCACCCTTTTGGCGAGCAGACTGGCGTCCAACAAACCCACCGCCATGCTGAGCGTGCTGAACTTGGGAATCTCCGGAAATCGGGTGCTGCGTGACGTGGCCGGCACAAATGCGCTGGCGCGATTCGATCGTGATGTGCTCGCGCGTCCCGGCGTGCGGTGGATGATTGTGCTGGAGGGAATCAACGACATTACGTTTTCGGCAATACCGGGAATTCAGCCTGGCCAAGCCGTGACAGCCGAAGACCTGATCTGGGGATACCGGCAGATGATCGAGAGAGCGCATATGCACCGTATAAAGGTGGCAGGCGCGACTATCATGCCGGTGGAAGGCGTGGCTACCTACACCGAGAACGGGGAGGCGGTACGCCAAGCCGTGAACCAATGGATCCGAACCAGCGGGGCGTTTGACGCGGTCATCGATTTCGACGCCCTGACGCGCGATCCTGCAAACCTCAAAAGGCTACGCGCGGAATTCGATGCCGGCGACCACGTGCATCCTAACGATGCCGGAAATCAGGCCATGGCGGACGCAATCGATCTTTCCATCTTTCTCAAATAGGAGCGCGATTTTGGCAACCAAACGCCTGCTACTGCTATCGATCCTGACCTCTTGCGCGGTGGCTGCGAGCTCGTTCGATCCCATTCCTGTTGACGGCGGGTTAATTGCAGGCACGCCCTCGCCGCAATGGAGCTACGGGATTCGCGTGTTCCGTGGAGTGCCCTATGCCGCCGCTCCCATTGGCAATCTGCGCTGGCGGCCGCCTCAGCCGGTTGTGCCCTGGCAGGGCGTAACAGAGGCTGATCGCTATGCTCCCTCGTGTATGCAGGCGCCGACGGCCAAAGATTCCAATGCCTGGCAGGACGGCCTGACACCGGTTAGCGAAGACTGCCTCTACCTGAACATCTGGACTCCGGCGAAGAGCGCGAACGACAACCTTGCGGTCATGGTGTTCATTCCCGGCGGAGGCAATGTACGCGGGTCCGCCTCGGAGTTGCAATACGACGGGAACAACCTCGCAAAGAAGGGGGTCGTTTATGTGAGCATCAACTATCGCCTTGGCGTCTTCGGATTTCTGGCACACCCGGATCTGACCAGGGAATCCGAACACCACGCTTCCGGCAATTACGCCCTTCAGGATCAGATTGCCGCGCTCCAATGGATCCAGCGAAACATCGCCAAGTTCGGTGGGAATCCAAATAACGTGATGCTCTTTGGCCACTCGGCCGGTGCGAGTAATCTCGCCGCGCTGATGGCCAGCCCGTTGGCCAAGGGACTGTTCCATCGTGCTCTCGGACAGAGTGGCGGGTTGGGCAATCAGGCCCCGCTTGCCATGGCTGAGGAAGCCGGAGTTAAGTTTGCAGAGTCGCTGAGAGCGCACTCCATCTCGCAGTTGCGCGCAAAAACGGCGGAAGAGATTTTGAACGCAGGGAGAATCGTCAATGCGCCAGTCGTGGATGGTTGGGTATTGCCGGATACCGTGTACAACATTTTCGCTGCGGGAAAGCAAATCGACGTTCCCCTGATCGCAGGCTCTGTAGGCGACGACGGGCCGGGAGCGCGAATGCCCACAAAAGCATCGGAAGTTCCTGCCTGGGCTCGCGAGAACTATGGCGCTCTTGCAGATGACTTCCTGAAGTTGTTCCCAGCCGCTACCGATACGGAGGCGGCCAAAGCGTCGCACGATCTCCGGCGGGACCGATCTCTGGACGTCGCGAGAACCTGGCTTGCCCTGCATGCTCAGGCGGGCCGTTCGAAGGCTTACTGGTATTTGTTCAATCACGCCTCTCCGATGCCTCCGGGTGCGATGTTCAGCGGGCGACCCGCGGTGGAAATGGGCTCCTATCACGGCGGTGAACTCGTCTACGTTTGGAACAACCTTAATCTGAAGGACTGGCCTTGGACCGCAGCCGATCGCAAACTGGGCGAACTCATGTCAACGCTTTGGACCAACTTCGCCAAGACAAGCGACCCAAACGGCGCTGGTTTGCCGAGCTGGCCTGCTTACGATTCGAAGAAGGAAATGCTGTTATACATTACAACGGACGGAAAGCCGCAGCCGCCGCCCTACGAACAGCAACTCGATTTTCTTTCCAAGGCCGCCGCGGGGAGAAGCCGCTAGAGGGCATGGCTAAGTTTCTAGTCTTGTTGTCAATGCTCGTGCTCACCGGCTCAGCCGGTGATGCTCAAACTCCAGGAAAAGGCCTGATTTACCAGCCCGCATCGGGGCGGTTCTGGGATCCAAGCGTCATCTACGTTGCCGGCAAATACTATATGTATTCCATGTACGGAGGTGACAGTATCTGGCTTGCCACCTCGAACGATGGCGTCCATTGGAGCGATCATGGCGTGGTCTTGAAGTCCGAAGGATTCAAGAACAATCGAGTGTGGAAGCCATATGTTGCCAGAGTCGGCGACAAGTTCATTCTCAATCACGGAGCTTTCACCGACCAGGGCACGAACAACAATTTGCTTCGTTTTTATGAATCGCCGGATCTCATCCATTGGAAATATCTGTACGAGATTCCCATCGATACAAACTTCTACAGATCCAACGGCCGCTGGGATCATATGTATACGATTCCCAAGAACGAGCAAAACCCCAGCCAAGGATCTTGGGGCTATATGGTCGCCGATCCGATCGGCCACGGCGGGTTCGGCATGATGGATTCTCCCGACGGCATCCACTTCACACCCCTCAAGGCTCCTCAGATACTCGCGGATTTTCGAATTCCCACTCTAGAGATTGGTGGGATTAAGAAATTTGGGCAGAAGTATTATCTGCTCGGCGGTAATGTCAATCATTACGGCTTCTCCGGTTACGGAGTCTACACCTATGTTGCGGACTCGCCCAACGGGCCGTTCCGCCCGGATCTGGACGCCTATCGTTTGACCGGCACCTCTGGAATCGACGGCAACTATTACATCCATGTTTTAGCGTGTTTTGTAAAAGACAGTCCGGAGGACCTGATCAGTGACCCATTTACGTTTCGAACTTCGACGGACACCGACGGACAAGGAACCTGGTTTCTCCCGATGCGCAAGGCAGTCGTGGACCCTCAAGGCCATCTGCGCCTGGCATATTGGCGCCAGAATGATCTTGTCAAGGGCAAGGAACTTCGAGTGGAGACAGGGGAGAACTCGGTCGCTTTTCCGCCTGGGCAAACCGCAGAGAATCCGATCGTACACGTCGCCGGCCGTGGCGATCGCCTCCTGATTCACACCGACAAGGACTGGAAATCGTTTCCGTGGCTCGATGCCGGGAAGACCAGAAAGGCGATCGTGCTTGTGAATCGTCAATTCGACCTGACTAATGGCTTGATCATCGAAGGCCACATCAACGCAAAGGCCGTTTTTCACGGCTATAAAGACGCCAGCAAATCCTACGCAGGGTTCTTCATTGAAGGTATGGGAAAAGGTTCAGGCACAGGCATCCTGCTGGAGATCGGTGAGCCGCAATGGCGTGAGTCCCTGATAGGACGCATTCAGACGGACGGTTCTTTCGGTTTCGAAGGACTCGACGCGACGGGCCGAGCCAGTGCAACCGTAACCGGACTTGACGATGGTAAAGACCATACCTTCCGGCTGTGGCTGCGTTCGGGCCAGATGGAGTTGTATGTCGATGACCTGCTCATGCAATCGTTCTTCTATTTCAAGGCGACGGGGCGCATTGGCTTCATTGCACAGGAAAGCGAAGTGAATTTTTCAAACCTCAGGTTCTACTCAATGAGCCTGTGAACTCATAGAAGAGGACCACGATGAAACTGCAAATTCTGATCGGCTCCACGATGCTCATTGGCGCAGCGATGCTGCCGATTTCCTCCCGAGGACAGGCGGCTAGCGGGAATCATACGGTCGTCATCGATGACGATGGGACCGTTCACGTCCCTGCTCAAGCCGTGCCGATGTCTGGCTTTCTCAGTCCAGAGGCCAAAGCGTATGTCACGCAACATTTGAAGGACATGCAGGACCCGCACATGTTGGCGCAGGACAACGGCGTGCCGCGTTTCATGAAGGGGTATCTGGAGCGACAGAAGGTTCTGTATCCGGTGGATCGGGACGACACCAAAATTGCGGGTGTGCATGCGTATGTTTACACGCCAAAAGCGGGTGTATCGACTGCGAATCGCGATCGCGTACTGATCAATCTCCACGGCGGAGGCTTTTCCGGATGCTGGCCTGCTTGCGCCGAACTGGAGTCCATCCCGATCGCTGCGCTAGGCAAGATTCGCGTAATCAGCCTGGATTATCGTGAAGGGCCAAAATACAAATTTCCCGCGGCAAGCGAAGATGTTGCCGCGGTATATCAGCAGCTCCTCAAAGATCATTCACCGCAAAATATCGGCGTCTACGGCTGCTCCGCGGGAGGCATGTTGACCGCGATGTCGGTCGCCTGGTTTGAAAAGCACAATCTGCCAAGGCCCGGAGCCGTCGGAATCTTTTGCGCTGGAGCGGGTTCTCCCACTGGCGCGGGATTCGGGGGCGACGCAGCGTACACCGCGGGACCTCTGGGTGAGGCGCGGATCATGGCGGCGCCGCCCAGAGAGAACGCTCCGGCGAACCAAGCACCGCGTGGACTAGGCTACCTCGCGGGCACCGATCCGAAGGATCCGCTGGTGGCCCCCATCAACTCGCCGGAAATCATGGCAAAGTTTCCGCCAACATTGATTATCACCGCGACTCGCGGCTTCGAAATGAGCGGGGCTCTTTATACCCACACTCAGCTGATCAAGCTGGGCGTCGACGCCGAACTGCACGTCTGGGAAGCGCTGTTCCATGGATTCTTCTATAATCCCGATGTGCCGGAATCGCGCGATTGCTACGACGTGATCGTCAAATTCTTCAATCGCCACCTCGGACAGCGAGCTTAGGAGAAACTCATGAACCTGCGGTTAATATGCGCGTTCTGGGCTGCCACCGGATTTCTATCCGCGCAGCCGGGCGCCAAGAAACTGACCGAGGCCGATTGCACAGCGGAAAAACTGGGCGCTTCGATTCCGATTGACGCGATCGCCGAGCCGGTGGCGGCGGTGACTTTGAACGCCCCGGTTTGGAAACCCGCCGCCGCGCCGCTGCCCGCGTACTGCAGCATCGACGGCTCGATGGCGCCTGTTGAAATCAGCGGCAAGGCGAAGCCGATTCTCTTCCGAGTCTTGTTACCGTCGGAGTGGAGCCAGCGGGCTGCCCAGCTAGGCGGTGGTGGGATGAACGGGATGATTCCCAACCTCACAATGGCCTTCGGCGTCACCACAGGGGCCGGGCTGCTGGAGCGCGGTTTTGCCACGTACGGAAGCGACTCGGGACATACGATGGCGGGTACCGACTGGGCGCTAAGCGATGAATCCATCAAAAACCTTGGGTACATGCAGCTGAAAAAGACACACGATGCCGCGATGGTGCTGATCGAGCGTGCTTATGGACAGAAGCCTCGTTTCAATTATTTCTTCGGTACCTCCCAGGGCGGACGCGAAGGCCTCACAGTAGCTCAGCGGTATCCCACCGATTACGATGGCATCATCGCGAACGTGCCCATCGTGAGCTTCTCTTCGCTGATGCTGGCGCCGGAGTTGATTCGCATTCAGGAAAAACCGCTGGCTAACTGGGTTACTCCAACCAAGGTGAACGCCATCCGCGGGGAATTCATGCGGCAGTGCGACAAACTGGATGGGCTCGCAGACGGCATCGTCAATAACTACACGGCCTGCATCGCGCTCTTCGATATCCAACAAGGCAAGAAAGGACGCGACCCTTGGGCTGCGAAGCGCTGCCCCGGCAACCGTGATCCCGATCCCGCGGATACCAGCGCCAAGGCATGTTTGACCGACGGGCAAATCTCGACGCTAGAGATGGTTTACAGTCCCTATCTGTTTGCCACACCGCTGGCCAATGGCGTGAAACAGTTTGGAATGTGGGTGCCGAATACCGATCCCAGCGGATCGGGGCTTATATTGCCGGGGCGTTTTCGCGGCCAGGAAGGCGCCGCGGCTGACGCGCCGATGCACCGTCATCTGGGAGTGATCGGCGTCACGGGTTTTCTCATGCAGGATCCCACTGCGAACCCGCTGGACTACGTCGAGGGGGGCCGCTGGAACTCGCGCCGGATCGAATTGTCGGAATGGTTGGATTCCACCAACCCGGACCTCAGCAAATTCGCCAACCACGGAGGCAGGCTGATCGTGACCATCGGGACTAACGACACCTTGGCGTCTCCGGGGGCGCAGTTAGCTTACTATCGCTCGGTGATTGAGCGAATGGGGCGGGACAAGGTCGACCAGTTCGCCCGCTTCCTCGTCATTCCTCAGACCAATCACGGATTAAGCGGCATGAATTATACAACGGACGGCGATGGAAAAACGATCGAAGCTGTGCCGATTCCAAATACATACGATCGGCTACCAATACTCATGGATTGGGTGGAGAAAAAGGTGGCGCCACCGAAGCAATTGACGGTAATCGGGGGAGGGCGGAGCCTGCCACTGTGTAACTATCCGCTCTATCCGAAATACGTAGGTGGTCAAGCTAGCGATGCAGGATCGTACATCTGTGCACAGTAGATGCCGCCACCGCTCGACGTGCATGCTGAGCGCAGTTGTACTGCTGTTCTCGGCCCAGCTGTGCAAGGCACAAACCGTTTCGTTCAAACATCCCTGCACACAGTTCGAGTTTAGCGCTCCCGGCGTCGAGCTTTCGAAAGCAGAGTCTAGCCCGGCGAGCGGCGCGTTACCAGCGTATTGTCTGGTGCAGGGCATGATCAACAAAAGAATTGGGGCGGGAGGGAAGCAGTTTGGTATCGGGTTCGAACTCCGGTTGCCGGACGCCTGGACGGAGCGCTTCCTATTCCAAGGTGGCGGCGGCATGGATGGCGTGGTCCGGCCCGCAACTGGCGCGATTCCGATTTCGGGCTCCACTGCCGCGCCAGCCTTGGCGCGCGGTTTTGCGGTGGCCACCACGGACTCGGGGCACCAAGGACAAGGTGGGTTGATAGGCGCAGCGGCCGATGCTTCATTTGGAGTCGATCAGCAAGCGCGGGTGGATCAAGCCTACGGCGGTTTTATGGCGGTCACCGAGTTGGCACGGCAGATGATCGTCAGCTACTACGGCCAGCCGTGGAAGAAGTCCTATTTCATGGGTTGTTCCAACGGTGGTCGGCAAGCCCTTTTGGCGGCTCAGCGTTTTCCGCTGGCATTTGACGGCGTAATGTCGCTGGCCCCAGCCGCTCGGGTGGGCACTGCCACGATCAGCTCCGTTTGGGATACGATCGCTTTCTCTGAAATAGCTCCCAAGGACGCCGCGGGACGGCCGATTCTATCCAAAGCGTTGTCCAATGCTGATCTAACACTGGTGGCCAACGCGGTGGCCAAGGTTTGCGATTCGAAGGACGGCGTCAAAGACGGCCTCATCTTCAACACGAAGGAATGCCACTTCGATCCGGCGGAGCTGGTCTGTAAAGAGCGCAAGACTGACACATGTCTTTCCGCGAATCAGGTAGCCGCACTGAAAAAGGTGTTTTCGGGCCCCAAGAACTCGCGCGGCGAAGCGCTGTATTCGGACTGGCCCTATGATACCGGTATTGCGGCTCCAGGCTGGCGCGCGTTGAAGTTGGGGACGTCGCAAACCGCAACGCCCAATTCGGCGGACGTCACGTTGATGTTCAGCGGACTCAAGGGCTTTTTCTTCACACCACCCGACCCGCAGTTCGATCCGATGAAGTTTAACTTCGATATTGACCCGGCGCGCCTGAACGACACCAGCGTTCTGCAGGACTCGTTGTTGACATTCCTTTCGACGTTTTCCGCCCGTGGCAGCAAGCTCATGCTCATTCACGGGATGAGCGATCCTTTCTTTTCGGCTTACGATACTGCGCGCTATTACGAGCGTGTGGTGCGCGACAACGGCGGGTTGGACAAGACGATGTCTTGGGTGCGCTTCTTCGAAGTGCCGGGCATGAACCACTGCGGAGGCGGCCCGGCGCTTGAGGATTTCGATCCGCTCACCGCGCTGGTGGAGTGGACGGAGAAAGATCAGGTTCCAGAACACATGGTGGCGAAGGGCCAAACATTTCTGGGCGTAAGCAGGCCGGTGTGCGCATACCCTACGTTTCCACATTATCGTGGAACCGGTTCGCAGGACGATGCGGCCAATTTCGAGTGCAAATAGCGGTACGAGGAACAAGCCTGAACAAGGTTGAGCAGGCCAGTATCGCGCGTAAGAAGAGAACCGGCCTTTGGCATTCCGATCCTCAAACAACCTTAACCCACTATGCCA
>VFSW01012221.1_pt1 | contig 12008 bp, 14 predicted proteins | sample 5358111 | NCBI WGS metagenome assembly VFSW01 (sample SAMN11554181, study PRJNA540505) | mine drainage metagenome | isolation source: sediment from site ElyBrook_90M | place: USA: Ely Copper Mine, Vershire, VT | collected 2017 | reverse complement strand
ACGAGTCCATAATCCCAAAGTAATCGGGGCCGAGTCGCAAGAAACAGGTAACGAAGAAGAATACGCCGGTGCCAATGAATAGATAGCTGAAGATAGACCCGAGCGCAGACCTTCCCAGCTTCTTCTTAGCGAAGATAATGATGATGGCCGAAACAAGAAAAAAAGCAGATGTAGCCCACGAGGCAATTTCTGCAAAAAGTTCAATGTCCATGGCTATTTATTTATTTCGATATTCGGATATTTCGCGAAGATAGAGCCGAGGGCATTCTTCACGATTTGGCCTGAAAGTTCGACGTACTGGTCGACGAGGTTTTGCAGGGTTTCCTTGGGATTGTCGCCAACGCTCGTTACCACGCCGTCGTTGTCCACCTGGAGACCTGAAACGCTACGCGCCTTCAAGATAGCGATTTCAGGCCCGAGAATGACCGATTGTTTCTTAATAATCTCCGTAATGAGTGCCGTGTATTGCTGTGTATCTTCCATACTCGTAAATAATGGATAGCGATCCCCTTCAGTGTAGCATCGGAAAAATCCCGCAAGTGCGGCCTCGTGCATAGCGTGAATGCTTCACCTTCGGTACTTATATCTGGGTGCCAGCCACCACACCCGTGGTCCAGCAGAGCTGGAGTGAGTAGCCGCCTGAAGGGCGGGTGATATGCAAGAGGTCGCCGACGAGGTAGAGATTCGGCACCATCTTCGAGCGCATGGTTTTCATATCGACTTCTTCGGGAGGCACTCCTCCGTCAGCCACGACCGCTCGCTCAAAGCCCATAAGCCCGGTAATAGTAAGTGAGAGAGATTTCAAAAGCTCCGCGAGCGCGCGGCGCTGCTCGCGCGTAATACTGTGCACTTTCGTTTCCGGATTAATAGCGGGCACGAGCGAGAGCAGCGTATCGGTCATGCCCGGCGGCACCAGTTCCTTGAATACATTCTTGAGCATTTTATTCTTGGCGCCATCAAACACGCTCGCAATGCGCTTGTCGAGTATGCCAAGATCGAGCGCAGGATACAGGTCGACGGTCGCCGTGACATCCCCCTCGTGCAGAAGGTCCGCGACAGCTCCCGCAGCGTTCAAAATAGTCGGTCCCGATAAACCGAAGTGAGTAAAGAGCAGCGCTCCCCTTCGCACGAGTTTCTTGCCGTCAGTACTGCGGAACGTAATTTTAGCGTCGGGTGCGGTCATCCCGGAGACTGCCTTCACCCATTTCTCGCGCACCTTCAGCGGCACGATGGTCGGGGTGGGTTCCACTACCGTGTGCCCGAGCTCTCGCAGCCATTTGAATCCGTCACCTGTAGAGCCCGTCTCAGGATGCGAGACGCCACCGGTCGCAAAGATATAGACATCCGCATGGTACTCGTTTTTTCCGGAGAACACACTCTGTATCTTTCCGCCGCGTGACTTTATCTGCGTCACCGGGGACTTCGTCCGTACTTCCACCCCCCTCTCCTTCATATAGGTTTCAAGTGCCTTCAATACGTCCAATGCTTTCTCCGTATTCGGAAACGTACGCTTATTGCCCTGCACCACGAGCGGCAGGCCATGCTGCTCAAAAAAGGTGAACGTATCGGCGACGCCGAAATGCGAAAAGGGAGAATATAAAAATTGCTCGCCCGTCCCGTACTTCGCGAGGAATTTCTTCTCATCCATTTCGGCGTTCGTGATGTTACAGCGGCCACCGCCGGAGATACGCAGCTTCTCGCCCAGCCGTGCATTCTTCTCAAGAAGCAGTACACGCTTACCACGCTCGGTAGCTTGGCCGGCGGCCATCATGCCTGCGGCTCCGCCCCCGACTACTATCACGTCATATTCCATTCCCTCACCCTCTCATTTCGCACCCGAAAAGACCAGTCGTATACTAGCCACATGAATTATTGGCTGATGAAATCCGAGCCGGCAAGCTACGGCATCGAGCATTTAAAGAAGGATAAGAAAACCGCATGGACCGGTGTTCGCAATTTCCTTGCTCGCAATTTCATGCGCCAGATGGCAATCGGCGACGAGATTCTCTTTTACCACTCAAGCTGCAAAATCCCTGGGGTGTACGGTCTAGCGAGAGTTGTATCGAAGCCCCACCCCGACCCGACGCAGTTTGATACGAAGTCCCATTATTTTGAAAAGCGCGCGACCTTAGATATGCCGGTCTGGGATCTCGTCGATATCGCCTACGTTTCAATACTCAAAAATCCGGTGCCCCTTTCTGAAATGCGCGACAATCCGAAACTCACCGGGATGGAAATCCTCAAACCTCGCTGCCGCCTTTCCGTGACGCCGGTCTCCCCCACCGCCTTCGCTGAAATCCTCCACCTTAGTACATAAAGGTGCCAAGGACATTTATTTGGTATAACAAGAACAGACCCCCGGAAGCGAGTTTTAAGAAGATAATGAACGCCACGGGGAGCGAGCGACACCGAAGGAGTCTGACTGAGAGGGGGCAGGATCACATGCTCGCATAGTCCCCTCCGATGCAGACGGTGCGGTCGGTAGCCAAGCACCGCATGAGCTACCCGTTTAGTCCATGGCACACCGCGAAATCTCCTCGGGAATACCTCGGCTCGCTACACTTCCAGAAGGTCCGCCATCCCGGCGGACCATTTCTTTATTTTTTGTATTGCGGCCAACAGGTGATAGGTTTTTCCTTGATGAGTTTTTCGAGTTCCAGCTTGGCATCCTCTTGGGTTCCGAGCACATCAATGAGGCCGTTCGCGCGCGCCTCCTCGCCGAGCATGCTGGAGCCATCGGCAAGCGCGCGCACTTTCTCCACCGCAAGATGTCGATTAGTGGCGACAGTCTGTATAAAATTCTCAAGAGTCGTAGCGAGCGACTTGTGGATATATGTCTTTTCTTCGTCGGTAAGTGGCCTATTTGGATCACCTGTATCCTTGAAAACGCCAGTCGAAAGCGAGTTGTACGTCAGCCCATCAGCAACATTCTGCTTCGCGTTATCAACATAGGACGATGTCACCCCGATACTTCCCACATCCGATTCTTTCGAAGCAACGATCGTATGTGCTGCACTCGCCACCCAGTACGCAGCTGAGTCGCCATAGCCGCGGATGAGGGCGACTGAGGGCTTTTTCGTTGCCTTGAGTGCCGCCTCAATCTCAACCGCCGCCTGAGGCATACCGCCAGTCGAATCAATATCAAGTAGAATGGCTTTCACGCTCTCATTATTTCCAACATCTTCGAGGTATCCACTAATATCTTCAGACGATGCGTATGCGTCGCAGCCGCTACTACTATCCCCAGATGATTTTGCATCCGGTGTGTATGTCACCAAGCATCCATGGATATCAAGTGCAACGACATTGCACCCTGCACCCAAAAATGAGCTTGCATCACCCTCCCCAAGAACCGACCCTCCCGTTTGCATGGTGTTCGCGACCCAGCTCCCTATAGCTGAGGCAACGACGACGAGCACAAACAACACAACCGCGCGCCCAACCCCAGCAAGCAGGGGGCGCTGGCCATGTAGCCATACCAGCACGTTCTCCTTCCACGAGCCTGGTTCCATATCTCCCCAGTATATATCCTCTTCCACCTCGACACTTAACGTGTAACCTATTCTTTATTTTCGGTTGTGTGGTGACAGAAATTGACATAGGCAATAGATATAAGCAATACTACCGACAGGGTGTTTCCTGCCCTTTTGGAGGAGGTTTGTCATGGCCCTATGGTCACCTATCCAACTCGCCGCAACCGGTGCGCGCATGCTCGATGCAGTAGTGCCCGGCTGGCACAATCTAATCGACACCGAGAGGCTTGACGTCTCGAGCCTCTGCGACTGCGGCGTCGCCCAGATCTACGAGAACAACTACCAGTTCGGTGCCGCCGAACTGAAACTGTCGGACGACGAGCAGGTGGCTAACGGTGTCTGGGTGAACGAAGCCGATGCCGATCTTCGCCGCAGCCGCTACCGCTGCCTCACGCGGGCCTGGAAGATGGAAATTAATCGGCGCCGGAGCGCTGACAACGACAACCCGGTTTCCGAGCAAAACAAACTGCCGTTCGCGGCCTGAAGTTCTACCCGAACAATATGTTCTTCAAGCCCGCTGGCTTCAACCGGCGGGCTTCGAACTTTTTTCTTTTTGCTTTTGTGCTTCTCTGACACGCTACACCTAGGTGCGAGGTTTATGGGCCGTCGTGGGCGCGCTTGAGAGCTGCGATGTCGAGTTTCATCATGTCCATCATGGCGAGCGCAGTGCGCTTCGACTTTTCCGGATCGGAATCGCTCATCCACTCACCGAGCATCCTGGGTACTACCTGCCAGGTTATGCCGTAGCGGTCAGATATCCATCCGCAAGCAATTTCCTTCCCGCCTTCCTTGAAGGCGGCCCAAAGGGTGTCTATTTCCTCTTGCGTATCGCACTGGGCGATGAGCGAAATGGGGCCGATGCCGTTGGTCATCGGGTTCTCTCCGCCCTGCAGGCACATAAAGGTCTCACCCATCAGCTCGAAGGAGCCGACGAACTGGCCGACCGGACCGGGTGCTTGCGGGAGCATCGTTACCTGCCCGACGCGGGAATCCGGGAAAAGCGTCGTGTAAAACTCCATAGCCTCCCGGCCATTTTCTTTGAACCAAATAAACGGTTGTATCTTTTTCATCTCAGAAGTACACCTGTCCCGATATGAATTTTCTCTTACCGGATACCAGTGTCGATATCGATGGCGAGTTTCGTGGTGACGCCGTCTATTATGACGATAGTGGCGGGAACGCCTGTGGCACCCCCTATCTTAGGCTGGGGAGTGGCCATCGCGACATAGTAGGTTCCGGCTGGAAGAGATGCGGAGAAGGCGCCGCTTGCGTTCGGAGTAAGAATGGTCACCAGTGTTTGCTGGTCGGCCTTGTAGACAGCCACTTTGCGGGCCGCGTACATTTGGGCAGTGGGCTTGCAGGGATTATCGACGTTTTCCACCGGGCAGATAGGACCGATGGTCATAGTGCCGGAGAGTGTTCCGGTCGCGACCTCGTCACCCCCCATGCCGTAGGCTACCGAAAAGGTGAAGCGGTAGTCGCCTGCGGCGATGGGCTTCTGACTTTTTGCCGGAGCCACACTCATGAGCGTCACGTGTTTGTTGCCGAAAGAAATCGGGCTGCCCGTCACGAAGGTGACAATTTGAGTACGTGTGCCGTCTTCGAGTTTCGCCTTAAGACGCACCTGTCCGGCCCAGACGCATTGCACCCCCGTAGGACAGCGACTGTCTTCAAGCACTTCAATCGGCGTGATGTGTACGCCGAATTTGTAGATACGCTCTCCGAGCGCAGTAGTAGTACGTTCCTGCTCGCCAGAGGGCGTGGTGGTAGTGGGGGCTCCCGTACCCCCGGGTGTCGTCGTAGCGATCGGCGCCGGCCCCATACCGAGGAAGCCCGTACCCTTATCGCTGAATGCCCAGACGCCTGCGGCGCCAAGTAGGAGTGTAAGTAAGACCAAAGCGAGCCCGATAGTGAGATTTTTATTCATAGAGGTAGTGTATCGGGGACTAGATGTAGCGTTCATGAAGTCGCACGCAGACTTCAAATTTTAATATTCAATCGTGAATGGGAATGAAGCCGAGGCATCGTTCTCAGGTATTCCGGATGGATTGTCTTTCATGAGCACGAGCGTTGCTTTGCCGATGTAGGAGGTAGGAACCGTGATAGGAGCCTTGAATGCCACAAATTCAGAGGTCATCCAGTCGCTTTGCGCTTGCGCGATACCCGTGGCAATAGTCTTGCCGCTGGCATCAAGCACCTTCACGGGGAAGGAAGCCTCGAAGTACCACCCGCGTGCCTTTCCCGTCACGGTAAAGGACTTACCGGTCACGGCACCCGGAGTCGGATTGGTAACGACGATATCATTCACTGACGCGTTCTTGTACGTTATCGACGCGGCCACCTGGGCGGGCGTCGGCTCCTCTGCGTACGTCCGGCCGTCCGGAGTCTTGCACTGGCGAGGATAGCTCTCCATCACTGGGTACCCAGCGGCGACACAGGCCTCAAACGACTTCACGTCCGCAGCGCTCACCACTGGCTGTGCCACAGTAGGCGCAGCGGCCTTTCCAGGCCCAAATACGAACCATGCCCCCGCCCCAAGCAGGATAATCAGCACCACAACCACGGCGCCCACAATCGTGTCTTTGTTCATATAGTCAGTGTATACCTATCAGATGTAGCGTACGAAGACCTGTGGGCTATATCCTCCTAGACGTCCCACCTCCCCTTTTCTGACACCGACCAACTTTTAGCACTACTTTCCCTGCGGAGGTGACTAGAGGGAGATTTCTCCAAATTGCTCATCCTCAATATCTGCTTCCGCTTCTTGTTTCGTATGATGCACTCTGCCCTCTAGATGATTAGGAGGAGCGTAGAGTGTATAGAGTTTTAGGAATTCTTTCCCGCTATTTATGATGTTATGTCGAGCACCGGCTGGTACGAGCACAGCAGATCCGTCCGAAACTGGATATTCCTTTCCATCAATAATGGATACGCCCTCTCCCGATTCGAACCGAAGAAACTGGTCCACGTGATGCACTTCTTCCCCAATGTCTTCACCCGGTAGAAGCGACATAAGCACTATTTGAGCATACTTGCCTGTGTAAAGGACGCGACGAAAGTCCTTGTTCTGGAGTGTGTGTTTTTCAATATTTTCAGCAAACGGTTCCATACTTACTACCTTATCATCGAGACATGAGGAGAGTATGAATTCCTCCTTCGTCTTCGACTCTGCAGCTATGGGAGGGCTACGCTCCACTTAGAGGTAGCGTTCGAAGTGCCCTTGGGCTATATGTACTCAGAGGTGCCACCTCACCTTTTCTGACTACCCTTAAAAATAATTTATTCTGGGATTGTATTTTCAAACCAGGTGGGCAGCTCGGTGGTGGTGATAGCGAATACGTTTGTGCGATTCGCGAGTTTGCGCAGACGTTCAATTTTAGTCGTGTCAGTCCCACGGTCGCGGCCCGAATAGTACTCACCGTCAGCCAATGCAAGGAAGAAAGTATTAGGTAAATTCGACTCATTTGCTTGCCGTATAAATTCCTGCAGATCGCGATACTGATTATCTTGCGCACCACCGCTCTCCTTTGTGTATTTATGAGAAGCGTATATCTGCTTGTCTTTATATTTCCAAATAAAATCTATCGTCTTTGCTGTATGGGAAGCCCCAGCAGCATGTACATCCTTGCGCTTTTGGACCAATCCTTGAAACACTACCCAGGTGTCATGTCCGGGTGCGTCAAAATCTTTTACTCCTTTGAGGCTCCTAATAAATTTCCCAGCGACATGCTCGTGCAGTTTTTGTTTACTTGGATCCTTCGTAAAAGTATCTCGGAAGAAATCATTACCGCGTATGGCTAGCTCTACCTCTTCGAGGCTACGTCCGGTACGGGTAGCAAAAGTCTGTATCTTTTTGAGAAGGCCGGGATCGCGCTTGTCAAGCAAATTAATAACGTCCTTCGCGTTTTCGCGAATTGCTTTAAGAAATTCGTCCTGGTATTCAGGGCCTGAGCCCGTATTAGGCATACGTATTGATGAAGTGTCGGGCCAAGGAATAATCCATGCGGCGTCGATACATACCATCTTTACGCAACCCTTTGAAAGGTGTCAAGAAGACGTCCTTCGTCTGTTCACGAAATTCGTCAATACGTGCATTTAGTTCTTTAATCAGATCATCCTCAATTGCCACGTCGCTTTTAATACGTGTGATCATACGACTCGTGTGTACGATGGGATAGTTCCCGAGTTCCCATCCACTAATGAATCGGATGGAGGGTGCTTTGGTACCATCTATGGCAATGAAGCCTAGCTCACCTTCTGGATGATTAAAAATGAGACGCTGATTCATACGCGGCTTCGGGAGAAGATTCTTGAGTTCCTCAAGCTCGCCGATGAAATCATTATCGTGATAAACCTTCACATTGCTCGTCTGTGGGGCAAAGAGCGCTAGACATACCGGATTATCCGTGTCGAGGAACATGCTCTGGTCGTGTAGAAGTATTACCGAGTCGAGGCGGTTCACAGGGAACGAGCTTTGGAGGAAAGTGGCCGGAATGATAGCAGCCACATACTCACAATACGCGAGACACTTTTCCAGTGCGTATTTATAGAGATCGTCGTGAATAGTATTCGGAAAGTTCAGACCCCTGCGAGTGGCCGAGTTCTTTGCGAGCCATGGCGGATTCGTGATCGAAACCTCATAACCAGTCGGAAACTCAGCTAGAGTATCCATAAAAAGCACGTTCGAATCCTGGGGTTCGATATCGAAAGACTCAAACTCTTTGGCGAACCCTTCCTGCTGAAGCGCCCGAATTATGTTGTTCGCCCCCGCGAAGGGCTCGAGCACTTTCTTCTCAGCGAGTCCTATCTTCTTTGCCCACTGTCGAAAAGGGTCAAGTACGAAAGGGTTGCCTTCCGTATAGAACCGCCCATTCTGACGCTTTTGTATAAGTTCAGCACTAGTCATTACTTTCAGTATATTCTGGATTTTGATCAATGTGAACTACAGTTCACTATCCTGAGGGGATAAGTATCAAATCGTGCCTGTCTCAATCAACTCAGGGCTCTGTTTACAGAAGACAAAGAAGCGCAGCAAAAGGCCCCAGATACTAGGCGCGGGAAGGCGGGTTGCGAGCGAGAGTTGTGGGGGCGGGAGACTAAACTGGAAGCAGCCGGACCGCAAGGAGTAGGTAAAAGAAATGACCGACCAAGCGAAGTGCGCGGCGGCATTTCTTGAAACAAACGACTATGCAGTACGAGCGCCCTGGAACGCCGAAGCTTTCTCCCGGCTCCGCAACCAGAGCGACTAGTATGACTTCAATCTGCGAGATTTTTCATGAGTTCGTATCTTTTCGAGCGCCTTTGCCTCGATTTGGCGAATACGCTCTCGTGTTACTCCGAATTCCTTCCCCACCTCCTCAAGCGTGTGATACACGCCGTCCAAAAGCCCATGGCGCATCTCGAGAATCTTGCGCTCCTTCGGACTTAGGTCGTCGAGGATGTCGCGGACCTGCTCACCAAGAATACGCTCGGATGATTCCTGAATAGGAGAGGGAATCTTATCGTCGGCGATGAAGTCACCAAGCGTGGACTTCTCATCGTCGTCGGAGCCAATAGGGTTCTCCAGCGAGAGGGTGTCCTGATTGATTTTCTCAATCTGGTAAATCTTATCGACTTCCACACCCATCTCCACAGCAATCTCCTCTGGCTGTGGGTCGCGGCCCAGAGTCTGCGCGAGGCGGCGTGAAATCTGCTTGTACTTGGCGATGGTTTCCACCATGTGCACCGGAATACGGATGGTACGCGACTGGTCGGCAAGTGCGCGTGTGATAGCCTGACGAATCCACCAGGTAGCGTACGTCGAGAACTTGTAGCCCTTCTTCCAGTCGAACTTATCGACGGCCTTGAAAAGGCCTAGGTTCCCTTCCTGAATGAGGTCAAGCAGCGTGAGGTCCGGAGAGCGGCCTACGTACTTCTTGGCGATAGACACCACGAGACGGAGGTTTGAGCGCGCAAGGATGTTGCGGGCTTCGTTGTCGCCGGCGTCGATGCGCTTGGCGAGCTCGCGCTCCTCCGACGCCGTCAGGAGTGGGTACTGGCCGATTTCGCGGAGGTAAATCTGGATGCTGTCGTAGCTGGAGGACTCGCGGCCCTTGATGTTGCGGGTGGCGAGGTACTGGTCGGCATTGTCTTCAAGCATGCCGCCTTCGAGAATGTCGATACCCGCGATGGTGAAGCGCTCGTAGAGCTCGTCGAGGAAGGAGACGTCGTCTTCCACGTGCGGGAACTCACGAAGGATTTCGCTGTAGGTGATGTAGCCACGCTGCTTGCCCTTGGCAATCAGAAGCTCGGCCTTATCGGCTTTGGCGCCTGCGGCCTTTGCCTTGGCGCCTTTGACCGCTGCACGTACCACCGCCTTTGCACGAGTTGCGGTCGGTGCCTTCCCCCTCGTCAGGGACCCAGCTGCTTTGTTAGCGGCCTTCACCACTTTCTTGGGAGCTGCTTTCTTTACGACTTTCTTTGCTTTCGCAACTTTCTTCACCACTTTCTTTGCAGGCTTCTTAGCCGCCTTCGCGACTTTTTTCGGAGCACTTTTCTTTGCTGGCTTGGTAGCCTTGGTGGTTTTCTTCACGGTTTTTTTGACTACTTTTTTAGCTTTCTTCGCCATAGTGGAGGGACTAGGAGGAATGTATAAATGTGTATGAAGGACAAATGTCCAAAACAGAGAACCTAGCCTAAGGTCGAGAGCTTTGCAGACAGTGCGGTGCACGTCTCCATAGCTTCGTTGATAGAGGTCGCATCGCCTGATGCTTCCGCCAATCGGAGATGCGTCGTGGCAAGAGCCAGACTCTCGTTCAGCACTATTTTCTCGTACGCACGCAAGAGGTCATCTGCGTCTGATTCAGTTGGCGTCTCCCCGAAGGCAAGTCCCGCCTCAAATAGCCAGCGTTCTTCCGGAGGGATCTCCGGGAACGGTGTGCCGTTAATACGAATATACTCCGTTTCTATACGCTTTGCAATGGGATTTTCTGGATAGGTGGCCCAAATAGCATGGAGGAGACCCCCACGATGGAGTGAGGTCGTGGGAGCCTTCACGCCACGGATGATGGGCTTGGCGGGACTCGATTGCCCTTGGGCTTCGCGGCTGACTTTTGCGAGTGAGCCCCGTATAGCGTCAGGGGTGAAGCCAAGTGCACGAGCCACCACACCCACAAAATGCTCACGCTCCATGGGGCTCTGCATAGCGGCAACCAGAGGGAGAATGATGCGCTCTACCGAGAGGACGAGCTTGTGCGGGTCGCTGGTAAAATTTGCGAGCACCGAGAGAAAGAACTCCACGATAGGCTGCGCGTCTGCGATGAGCTTCGTCATGGCTTTTGGGTCTTCCTTGGCGATGTCGGCCGGGTCCTTGCCCTCGGGCATCTTTACGGCCTTTACCTTCATGCCAGCGGCAAGTGCAGCCAGTGCGTTCTTCGAAGTCGCGGCAAGCCCTGCCCTATCACTATCGAGTGCGAGCATGAGATTATCCGCGTAGCGCTTCATGAGCGAGAGGTGCTCCTTAGAGAGCGCCGTGCCGGAAAGCGCCACGGTATTGGTAAACCCTATCTGATGTAGGTGCAGCAAATCCATCTGCCCTTCGACCAGAATGGTGAATCCGCGTGTGCGAATGGCGTCCTTGGCTTTATCCATACCAAAGAGGAGCTCGTGCTTGTGATAGAGCTCGGTCTCGGGACTATTGAGGTACTTGGCCTGATCATTGGGATCGAGTGCCCGGCCGGTGAAGGCAACCGTGCGCCCTGCGGAATCCCGTATCGGGAACATGAGGCGGTTGCGGAACCGGTCGTACCAGGTGCCCGCCTTCCCGTCCGCTTCCTTGATGAGCCCAGCGTCAAGGAGCTCGCGCTGAGTAAAGCCGTCCTTACCGAGAGCTTCAAGCACATCCCGCCACGCGTCTGGTGCGTAGCCGATGACCCAGGCGGCAATGGTCTCCGGGGTGAGGCCACGCGCAAGCGCATACTCATAGGCGGACGTGCCGAGAGCAAGACCGCGCATATAGAATGCTTCCGCGCGTGCCATCGCTTCGCGCAACCTATCGAGCTTCCCTTTGCTTTCGCTGGTGCGCTGGTCGTACACGATTTCTACCCCTGCTTTTTCCGCAAGCATCTTGAGCGCTCCTTTGAAGTCCACCCCCTCCATTGCCTGAACGAACGAGAACATATCGCCGCCCTGCGAGGTGCTAAAGCAGTAGTAGCTACCACGGTCCACGTTCACAAAAAATGACGGGGTCTTTTCTTTATTGAACGGCGAAAGACCCTTCCAGTACTTCCCGGACTTGGTGAGCTTTACGTACGGCGCCACCACGTCAAGAATACTCAACTTTGCTTTTATCTTCTCTACGGTATCAGTTGCCATATATCAGGGTGCGTAGTGAACCCAGCACCAAAGCTGCGCGTTGGTGCTGGGCTTTATCTTCTCTACGGTGTCGCCTCCAGTCATTTGTTTCATTCTAGCTTGTATCGCTCTGTTTTGGGTTCG
>VFSW01012220.1_pt1 | contig 12008 bp, 7 predicted proteins | sample 5358111 | NCBI WGS metagenome assembly VFSW01 (sample SAMN11554181, study PRJNA540505) | mine drainage metagenome | isolation source: sediment from site ElyBrook_90M | place: USA: Ely Copper Mine, Vershire, VT | collected 2017 | reverse complement strand
TTCCGCTCGATCGGTGACTCGTGGATCTGTTCAATCGTGTAGGTTCTAGGCGCGGTTGGTAGTATCAGCACGTCAATCGAATTCCATGTGCTTGCCGTTGCCTGGCGAAATGCACCCAGTTGATATGCCGCTTCAAATGCATCAACTGCGCTGTATTTCGCCCCACCTGCGATGATGCTCGCGACAGTAGCATCCATATCCGTAACGTGGTCTTGTATAAACGTAGAGATAGCAGCGTAGCGTTCCGCCACCCACGGCCCCTTGTAGAGCAACTGAGCGGCGCCGAGAAACGGGGCCAGGTCAACAGCCACTGGCTCACCGCCCAACGTGACCAACGCATCGATAGTCGACTGGTAGAGTGACCCGTTGTACGGATCGCCAAAGAACTGTAGCTGCTCGCCGTATGGCACCCCAAATCGAAAGCTCTTCGCTCCAGACCATGGGGTCGCACCCGAACCCACACCAGCTTCACGAGAGTAGGGATCGTTCGCATCCAAGCCACTGACCACGCGCAGTACCATCGAGGCATCAAGCGCTGTCTCCGCAAAAATAGAAACGCAATCCAGCGTGCGACAGGCGGGGACCACGCCATGTGTACTCACCACTCCGCGTGTCGGCTTCAGTCCAATAATGTTGTTGAACATCGCCGGAACACGTCCGGAGCCTGCCGTATCCGTTCCCAGCGAAAACGTGACGCTCCCATTCGCAACGGCAACAGCAGAGCCAGCACTCGATCCACCAGAGATGTATTCGGCATTGAACACGCTGGAGCAGGTCCCATAAGGCGTTCTCGTCCCCACCAGTCCGGTCGCAAACTGATCCATGTTCGTCTTCCCGATCAGGATTGCGCCAGCCGCTTCAAGCTTTGATACCACGGTCGCACTCTCCGCAGCCATGTACGAGTAAGCGGGGCAAGCGGCCGAGGTCACCATATCGGCCACGTCGATGTTGTCCTTCACCGCAAAGGGAATTCCATAAAGAGGCAGCGAAGCACTATCCGTCCGCATCAACGCTTCCGCACGAGCAACTGCTTGCTCGCGCGGCACCACCGATATCCACACAGGCCGAAGACCCTCGGTTGCAATCCTGTCGTATACGCTCTCGATTACTTCCTTCGGACTCAAATGTCCCGCGGTATAGGCTGCCTGCAGTGATGTGATGTCCATGTCACTCCTAATCGTTTCTGCGTTAGCTCCGTGCCATCCATGACCCCTATGTTGGGCGTACCGAGACAAGGAGTTGTCCGCCGCTAACCAACGCTCCAGGCGCGCAGTGCACCTCTTCCACTACGCCATCCACATGCGAAGCCACAACGATCTCCGTCTTCATGGCATCCAGCACGATGAGCTTCTGGCCATCCTTCACTACGTGGCCTTGCTCGACGGCAATCTGAAAGATGCTTGCGGTTACGGGCGATGAAATAGCCTCACAACCGTCTGCCACGGTTGCGCTTGCCACCTCTTCCAGAGCCTCGTCCTGCTCGGCTACCGTCAGTAGACCCGCGACTCGCCAGCGCTCGCGCTCTGCATGGAAGGCTTCCTTCTGATGCTTCTTGAACACCGCCGCCTCATCACGGATCGAGTCAAGAAACTTCTGGTACTCCGCCAGGTTGAATGTCGTTTCCTCGATGCGCAGTTCATATCGTCCATGCGGAAACAGTTCTCGCGCACGCAGCAGTTCGTCCGCGGTTATCGGATAAAACCGTATCTGATCGAAGAAGCGCAGCGACCACGGCGTGCCCTCAACGAAGGCTGTTGTAGACTTCCACGTGTTCCAGACCTGAATCGTCCGCCCGACCAGTTGATATCCACCCGGACCCTCCATGCCATATATACACATGTATGCGCCGCCAATACCGACAGCGTTCTCCGGTGTCCACGTCCGTGCCGGGTTGTACTTGGTCGTTACAAGGCGATGCCGCGGGTCAATCGGTGTCGCCACCGGGGCGCCAAGGTAGACATCGCCCAGTCCAAGCACCAGATAGCTTGCCTCGTGCACAATCCGATACACATCCTCAATCGAATCCAGCCCATTGATCCGCCGTATAAATTCAATATTCGAAGGACACCACGGAGCATCCGGTCTCACGGCCTGCATATACTTCTGCTGCGCAAGCTTCGCCTGCGGATCGTCCCAGGATAGCGGCAGATAAACAATGCGTGACGGAACCGTAATGTCCGTCAGCTCCGGCATCGTTCGATCCATCTCATCGAGAACCTCGATCAGTTTCTGCCGAGCCATCACGCGGCTGTCATAGTGGATATGAAGTGACCGTACTCCAGGCGTAATGTCGATGATCCCCGGTAAACTTGCCGCACGCAGGTTCTGTTCCAGAATATGCACACGGAAACGCAGATTCAGATCCAGTTGCAACTCGCCGTACTCCACCAACAGATACTTGTCGCCATCGGCCCGAAATACCATCGCCTGCGGCCGGTCCGTATAGGCTGCGATCACTGCAGGCTCCGGCACGGATACCGTCGGCAGGGAAGGGGGTTCGCTTTTGAAGTCCTTCAGGAATAAATCCTGCGCAACTTCCATCGCCTCTGCCTCGGCCAACGTGACACGTCGAAACTGGATCAGATCGCCAGCCTTTAATTGTCCCAGCTTCCATAGCTCGGCCTGCACAATCGTCGCGGGACAAACAAAGCCACCAAGACTAGGCCCATCCGGACCAAGCAGAATCGGCATGTCTCCCGTAAAGTCGATCGTCCCAATCGCGTAGGCGTTATCGTGGATATTCGAGGGATGCAGGCCCGCCTCACCACCATCTGCTCGAGCCCACCGGGGCTTCGGCCCCATCAGGCGAACACCCGTGCGATCACTCTGATAGTGAACCTTCCAGTCGGTCGCAAACAGCATCTCAATGTCGTCTTCGGTGAAGAAATCCGGAGCCGTATGCGGTCCAAACAACACGCCGATCTCCCATCGCCTGCTCAGTGTTGGAACATACTCTGCCGGCAACACTGCTGGCTCGCGCAGTGCAATATCTGGCTCTCCGAGATGGACTACATCGCCAGCCCGCAAAGCCCGTCCAGCATGGCCGCCAAAACCACCCAGCATAAACGTACTGCGGCTGCCCAGATACGGCTGCGTATCGATTCCGCCGCGCAAGGCCAGGTAGCTGCGAATGCCTTCCTTTGCCGCTGCTCCCAGCGACAACACACTGCCACTGGCCACCGGAATAGCGACCCATCTCTCCACCGGTTGGCCGTTCAGCTTCGCTCCCATGTCTGCCCCGGCTAAAGCGATCAGAGCATCCGCATGGAAGCGAATCCGACCGCCCATAGTTGCAAACTCAATCGCAGCCGTCCCCTCCGGATTTCCCACCAGTCCATTCGCTATCCGCAACGACTGATGGTCCATCGGCCCCGAAGGCGGTACACCCACGTTCCAGTATCCAATCCGTCCGGGATAATCCTGAATGGTCGTCTGTGTGCCGCCTTCCAGTACCTCAATTGCATTCCGAGAGAACGTAAATCGGCCTAGAAATGCAGTTGTAACCTTTCCCGATACAAACTCCGGTGTCGCAGCAATCTTCCGCAAATAACGCAGGTTCGTCTCGGTGCCATCAATGGAACTCGCCGCCAGCGCCGCATCTAGCTTCAGCAGAGCTTCTTCACGATCTCTTCCTGTCACGATGATCTTGGCTATCATAGGATCGTAGTAAGGCGTAATGGTTGCTCCGGACTCAATCCACGTCTCCACGCGTGCCAACTCCGCACCCGGAAAGCGAACCAGCGTCAATTTGCCCGGCGACGGCTGAAAATTCTGTGCTGGGTCTTCGGCATACACTCGCGCCTCAATCGAAGCTCCTGTTCGCTTAATGTCGAATGAATCAAGCGGGGCCATCTCTCCCGCTGCTTGCAGCACCATCCATTCCACCAGGTCCACGCCCGTCACCTGCTCCGTCACGCCGTGTTCCACCTGTAGCCGGGTGTTCACTTCCAGAAAATAGAACTCGCCGCTGTCGTCGTCGTAGATAAACTCCACCGTGCCTGCCGACGCATAGTTCACCGCCTTACCCAGCAGAATCGCGGAGGCATACAACTGCTCCCGTGTCGTATCGGATAGTCCCGGAGCTGGTGTCTCTTCAAGCACCTTCTGGTGGCGTCGTTGTGCAGAGCAGTCCCGCTCCCCTAACGCGATCACACCACCCTTGCCGTCGCCAAATATCTGCACTTCAATATGTCGAGCCTGTGCAACATACTTCTCCAGATACACTCCGCTATCGCCAAAGTTTGCACGGCTTAATCGCAGTACCGAGTCATACGCATCAGTCAGTTGCTCCGCCGATAGACATACTCGCATCCCAATCCCGCCACCGCCGCCGGAGCTCTTCAGCATGACCGGATACTTCAGTTGTTCGGCCTGTATCAGCGCATCTTCCAAGTCCGTCAGCAGTCCAGTTCCCGGCAACAAGGGAACTCCGCATCGCTGCGCAGTCGCCCGCGCGGTATGCTTCAACGCGAACGCTTCAATGTGTTCTGGTTCAGGCCCGATAAATCGAATGCCGCGTGCAGCGCACTCCCGTGCAAACACTACATTCTCACTCAAAAATCCATACCCGGGATGGATCGCTTCCGCCCCCGTCTGTCTCGCTGCAGCAAAGATTGCTTCAAACGAGAGATAGCTTTGTGCCGCAGGTGCTGGCCCTATCAACACCGCCTCATCCGCATCGTAAACATGTAGCGAGTGGCTATCAGCCGTGGAATAAACCGCAACTGATCCAATTCCCATCCGTTGCAACGTCCGTTCAATCCGACAGGCAATGGCTCCGCGATTCGCAATCAATACTTTCTTAAACATCGTTCTCCTCGGCCGCATTCCAAATCAACACTTCTACCGGCGTGGGGTTGTATGCATTACATGGATTGTTGAGTTGCGGGCAGTTGGAGATCACCATCAATACATCCATCTCTGCACGTAGCTCCACATATTTCCCCGCATCGGAGACTCCGTCTTCGAACGTCAACTGTCCTGCCGGTGTCACAGGAACATTCATGAAGAAATTGATATTTGCCGTCAGATCCCGCTTGCCTAGCTCATGCCCCGTCTTCATCGACCAGGTCAGCGCGCCCTTCAAGAAACTCTGCCTGCAAGCATGCATGTGTCGTTTGTCCAGCGCATAGCGAACCATGTTGCTCTCGGTCGAGCAAGCTCCCCCCAGCGTGTCATGGCGCCCACATGTATCGGCAACAATCGTCAGCAGCACATTGCGCTCGGTAGATATCAATCTGGTACCCGTCGTGAGATAGATATTCTGCTGCGTGCGAATCGTATCCTGCGCACTATACCGATCGGCATAGTCGTGAGCGTTGTAGAACAACGTATCCACCGCCTGGTTGCCTTCAAGGTCCACAATACGCACAAACTGTCCACGCAGAATCTCATGAACAAACGAATCCCCGGCACCAATCACAGCTCGAAATACGGCCTCTTCCTCGACTCGTGGGCTAGTCACTACGACTGCATCTGGCATCATCACCACTCCTGTTTCTGAGCAAAGGCGTTAGAGGAAATACCGCTCCGTCAAGGTAAAGCCGCGCTCATTCTCGGCGCAGTATCGACGGCACACATCGTCACTGCCTGCCGCACCCACGCGTTTCAGGGTCAGCGTCACAGGAATCGATTGATACTCCAGATCCGGATCCATCGGATGTTGGCAGGTATTCAGAATCACCAGCGTATTCATCTCCGCCCGCAACTCCACAACGTCGCCTGCCTTCGCATGTCCACGGACAAACTGCATGCTGCCATCGGACTGCACTTCAACCTTGCTAAAGAAGTTGACGTTCATCATCAGATCGCGACTGCCCAGACCATACTTCGCCAGTTCGATCAAAAAGCCATCCAGTGCACTCTGGTGCCAGTCGTTGCGGCCCTCCTGATACGCCAGCGCACCATACTTCGCTGCGACCATCGCGGCATCCGAACACCCGCCCAGCGGATCATGCCAGCCCACGCTATCCTCCGTGATAGAACACAGAATCCGTGCCATATCGGAATACAGGACTGTTCCTGCCGTCAGTCGTGCCACATGCTGCGCCTTGAGCGTATCCGGCAGGTTCAGACGCTCCGCAGGATTGTCCGCATTCAGAAACAGGGCCCCCACATTTGCATTGTCCTCCGTTGCCTTAATCCGCAAGGCTGTACCACGCTTCAGCACATGCGACCAGGTAGACGACCCATGCAGTTGTTCCTCCCACAAGATCTCAGAACTCAATCCGACCGACTTTCTTCGGCAACGGTGCCGATCCGTAAATAATTCGAAGTCTTACCAGCCGTCGCTGTTACTTCTGCTCGGGCGAAATCTGCCAAACGCTGGCCTGCCGCAGGTTGGATAGCCACACCGATCCAAATCCAAAACGAACCCCATCGCCCCCTTGTCCCTTCCACTGCCGCACTGGAAGATTGCTGGCGGCGTCCACCTGCGTCAAAGGGAAATCAAACATAGCCGCCCACACGGAGCCCGCACCAAACGTGATCTCGCCACCCTCGCCCGGAATCCCGCAGGCGATCGTCGCCATCACTTTACCGGTAGCCATATCCACGCGCGTGATCGAACCGTCACCCTGGTTCAGCGTCCATACTGAGCCTGCACCCACGGTCAGAAACCGTGGCTTCGGCCCCACGGCAACTCTCCCTGCTACCGCCATCGTCTTCGGATCAACCTTCAAGAGCTCGTCATGCCCAAATGAAGACAGCCATATAAATCCATCCCCAAACGCAGGGTTCTCCGTCTCCGAAGGCAGCACAACACTCCCAACAATTGTGTTCGTAGTCGGGTCAATCCGCATCAGCGTACTCGGCTTCGCCACCATCCATATCGAACCATCCCCTACCGTAATTCCACCTTCAGAGTTCGCCGGATCAACCGCAATCTCTGCCGTCACCTTGCCCGTCTGTTCATCCATCCGCACCAGCATGTGGCCCCCGCAGCTAGGCACCCAGACCGAGCCAAAACCATACGCCAGACCAGAGCAAGGACGCTGAATCGTTACGATCATTCCTACATTCCCGGTCGCCGGCATCAGTTGCACCAGATGATTCACGCGCGCACTCGATACCCATACGGCATCCTTCGCCATCACCGACCAATCCGGCGACCCCTCGACCGGGTACACCGCCTGCTTCGCCAACTCGCTCAGCGGTCGTACTACCCCCGACACCGACACCCCCGCTCGAACCACCGTCTTGACCGGGGCCACATTCGACGGTTGCTGTGCGACCACCAAGTGGCTGCCAAACGCAAAAATGGCTACTAAGTCCATCAGGATCGTTACTCGAAACCGCTTACGCATGAATAGATCGCTCCTCAACATGCCGAACCTACACTGCCGGTAAAGAACCGATGGGTTACGTTCTGGGCTGACCGAACAGGAATGACTTTGGGTAACTCCTACTAGAACAAATAATGCCGGACTACTCGCGCCGTATTCAAATCTCCTATACGGGTTATAGGCAAAGTGACTGGCATAGATATTTGTTATGGTCGCAATCGAGTTGCCGCATAACGCGCTCCCTGGCTTTCTTTCTCGATCTAAACTCAGTATCACTCGCGACCATACGTTATCGATCCTCCAACGAAAGACCCTACCGTTCCAACGTCAGGAGCCAATGAAAGCGACGAACGTACGCTTCTTAAGTCTTATCGGTAGCCTCCTGCTCCTGCAGGGATTCGCCGTAACCGCGAACGCCCACGCTGACGTGCCAACATTCACCGTTGGTTGGTCCGTCTATGCAGGTTGGAATCCCTACTTCTACATGCAGAAATCCGGAATACTAAAGAAGTGGGCCGACAAATATGCCATCGCCATCAAGGTGCAGCGCTTCGATTACGCCGCCTCGCTGGATTCCTTCGTCGCGAAAAATATCGATGCCTGCACCATGACCAATATGGAAGCGCTCGACATGCCCGCCGCCGCCGGTGTCGACTCCACTGCCATCATCATCGGCGACTACTCCAACGGCAACGATGCCATTCTGGTGCGCAACGGTCTCACCTTCGATAAACTTCCCGGCCAGCGCATCATGCTCGTCCAGAAGACCGTATCGGAATATCTCCTCGAGCGCGGAATGGTACTCAACGGCCAACAGGCACAGCTCTCCAAACTCCGCCTCATCAACACGTCCGATTCCGACATCGTCCCGGCCTTCCTCAACAACACGTCGAATCCCGTTGTCGTTACCTGGAAACCGCTCGTCTCCCAGATCCTCGCCGACAAGAGCATTCACTCCATCTTCGACTCTTCCAAAATCCCCGCTGAGATCCTCGACCTGCTCGTCTTGCGCACCGAAGTCCTCAACCGCCCCGACGGCTCCGGCGTCAAGTTTGCCAAGGCCATCAGCGGCGCCTGGTACGAAACCGTCCAGCAACTCGCGGCAGGCCAGCCCCAGGCCATCAAGTACAGTGCCGCGGCCTCTGGCGACTCCGTAGACTCCTACAAGGAGCAACTCAAAACCACCGCACTCTTCGCCACTCCCAAGTCCGCATCCGAATTCGCCACCGGCCCAGCCATCAAGCAAAAGATGGATCTCGTCCGCCAGTTCTGCTACGCGCATGGACTTCTGGGGCAGGGCATCAAGTCAGTAGACGACGTCGCCATCACCTATCCCGACGGTTCGATCCAGGGCCGCAAAGATCGCGTCCGCCTGCGCTTCAACGCCACCTACATGCAGGCTGCACAACAGGGGAAGCTATAGACGCTATGGCTAACTTCTCACCATTCGATATTCAGGCCAGGCCCAACCGGCTCCTCAGCCAGTCCCTTTCGGTGTTGCTGTTTGTCATCTGCATCGGCTTGTACATGCAGACGTCCATCAGCCGTCATCGCGAAAATAGCGAAGACCGTGTCGTCCCCAACGCACGTCAACTCGCCGCAGGAATCCACGCCTCTGTCTTCGAGCCAGCCGAAGAAGACGACTACATCCCCGCAGACAACGCCTCCCGGTGGGAGCGTCTCCACCACTCGATGATCTGGAAAGACACCGTCTCCAGCGGACGCCGCTTCTTCATCAGCCTGCTGCTGCTTATCCCGGCCATTCTCCTCGCACTACACATCGGTCTCTTCCCCTGGTTTGGCGCGGGCTTTCTGCGCTTCGTCCTCTTCTTCGACAAGATCGTCGCGCTCTCGCTACTGCCTATCCTCTTCATCGTCTTCGGCATCGACGAGTGGTCCAAGATCGCTCTCATCGTCATCGGCGTTGCGCCCACCATCATCCTCGATGTCAGCCAGATGGTCCGTGCCGTCCCGCAGGAGCAGATCGTCAAAGCCTTCACCCTTGATGCCAACAACTTCGACGTAGCTTATCGCGTCGTCTTTCGTCAGGTCCTGCCACAGGTCATCAACAGTCTGCGGCTCAATCTCAAGCCCATGATGCTCTTCCTCTTCGCCGGCGAGATGATCGCCGCGTCCGACGGTCTCGCCTACCGTATCGCCATCATGCGCCGCCACATGGGTATGGATGTCATCCTGCCGTACGTCTTGTGGGTAGCTTTCCTGCTGTTCCTCATCGACCTTTCGCTACGGGTACTCAATAGGAGGATGCATCCATGGTTTCAATCCTGAGCGCACCTCAAGCACGCCCGCACGCAGCAGCCTCTTCGTCAGAGTCACCCAGCCCCACGGCCGTCCAGATTCAGAATGTCTCCGTCTCCTATCCCATCGGTAAAAAAGCCCGCAGAACCATCCTCGAAGACATCAGCATCGATATCCAACAAGGGGAGTTCGTCGTGCTCCTCGGAGAAACCGGCTGCGGCAAAAGCACGCTGCTCCGCATGATCCTTGGTCAGGAGCATCCAACCCAGGGCCACATCGCCGTCTCCGGCAGCGCGGTCCAGCGTGTCGACTCCCGTTGCGGCTACGTACCTCAGAAGTACTCGCTCTTCCCCGATCGCACCGTCCTCGAAAATCTTGCCATGGGCCCCGAGACCTCCAACTATCACATCCTCGGACGGCTCAAGCCCAGCTTCCGCGCCTTCCGCAAACAAGTCCACGCCGAGGCGCTCAACCAACTGCGCCACATGGGCTTGCAACAGTCCGACGCAGGCAAGTATCCCCATCAGCTCTCTGGCGGCATGCAGCAGCGCGTCGCCATCGCCCAGGCCCTCATGATGAAATCCCGCGTCCTGCTTATGGATGAGGCCTTCAGCGCACTTGATCCCGCCACCCGCAGCAGCCTGCAGCGACTCCTGCGCACCGTCTGGAGCGAGACCAGGCCGACCGTCGTCTTCGTCACCCACAACACCGCCGAGGCGCTCTATCTCGGCACGCGCCTCATCGTACTGGCCCGCTCCAGTCACGCCGATCACTGTGGCTCACGCGTCGCCCTCGACATGCAGCTACCTGCCTCCGGCATGAGCCTGCGCAACAACGGTCAGGAGTTCCTCGATCTCGTCGACCACATAGAACAGTTCTCGCGCGGCGACCACCTCACCACGCCCTCGCCCGACGGAGAGATACGATGAAATATCCCCGGATACTTGGTGCCTGCACCCTCATCATCTTGGCTGCTATCGCTGGAAACATCGCCTCAGTGCGCGGTCAGGAAGCCAAAGCCTCCGCAGCCACACCCGACGACATCCAGTTCTTCAACGACAAAGTCCGTCCCGTCCTCGCGCAAAACTGCTACAAATGCCACACCTCCGAGGTCATGGGCGGTCTCCGCCTCGACTCCCACGCCGCCATTCTGCAGGGTGGCGACTCGGGCCCGGCCATCATCCCCAAAGACCCCGAAAACAGCCTGCTCATCCAGGCCGTCCGCCAGACCGGCGACCTCAAGATGCCGCCCAAGGGAGTCAAGCTCAACGAGAGCGATATAGCCAACCTCGTGGAATGGGTCCGTCGCGGAGGCGTCTGGGATAGCACCGAATCTGCCCGTCCAGTCGTAGCCACCCTCACCGCCGCACAAGCCAAAGGCTCAGCAGGCGATGAGTTCTTCGAGAATAAAATCCGTCCCATCTTCGCCACGCAGTGCAGCAGTTGCCACATCGAACGTTCCTCCGGTGGCCTCAGCCTTACCTCGCGCGATAACCTGCTCAAGGGCGGCTCGAGCGGTCCCGCAATCGTCCCCGGCGACTCGGAAAAGAGTCTCCTCCTCCAGGCCGTCCATCAAACCGGCTCACTCAAAATGCCCAAGGGTGGCAAGCTCTCCGCCGATCAGGTGCAGGCACTCACCGACTGGGTCAGGATGGGCGCACCCTGGCCCCAGAGCAGCGCACCCATCCGCGCACAGGGCAAGCAGATCACCGCCGACATGCGCAAATTCTGGTCCTTCCAGCCACTGCAACAACCCGTCATTCCGCCGATCAAGGACGCAGCCCTCGCAAGCTGGCCCAAGTCCGACATCGACCGCCTCGTTCTTGCGAGGCTGGAGCAGAAGGGCCTCAAGCCCGCGCCCCAGGCGGACAAACGCACCCTCATCCGCCGAGCCACCCTCGACCTCACCGGCCTTCCTCCCACGCCCGAAGAGATCGACGCCTTCGAGCGTGACTCCTCGCGCGACGCCTACGCCAAGGTCATCGATCGCCTCCTCGCCTCGCCCCGTTACGGCGAGCGCTGGGGCCGCCACTGGCTCGACGTAGCCCGCTACGGCGATGACGATATCCGTGGCCTCGATCCTCGTGGCCGTGGCTACATGCCACTCGATGGCGCGTGGGTCTACCGCGACTGGGTCATCAACGCCATCAACACCGACCTGCCCTACGACAAGTTCGTCAAGATGCAACTCGCCGGCGACCTCATGTCCAAACATCCCACCGCCGAGGATCTCAAGGCCACCGGCTTCCTCGGGGGCGCCCCCTGGATCTGGGATCAGGCCGAACCCGTGCAAGGACGCGCCGATGAGCGCAACGAGCGTATCGATGCCGTCACCCGCGGCTTCCTCGGACTCACCGTAGCCTGCGCCCGTTGCCACGACCACAAGTACGATCCCATCCTCGCTCGCGACTACTACTCCCTCGGCGGCATCTTCGCCAGCTCCACCTACAAGGAGTACAACTTCGT
>VFSW01012219.1_pt1 | contig 12009 bp, 12 predicted proteins | sample 5358111 | NCBI WGS metagenome assembly VFSW01 (sample SAMN11554181, study PRJNA540505) | mine drainage metagenome | isolation source: sediment from site ElyBrook_90M | place: USA: Ely Copper Mine, Vershire, VT | collected 2017 | reverse complement strand
CTCAACAAGTGCCCCGTCGTCAGCCGGCCAGAAGTTGCGGGCGGTGGGGGCCAGACGGTACATGTAAGACTTGCTGGCGTCCTTACCACCGTGCCAGGAAGCGTCGCCGAAGACCACCGCGCGGTTCTCCGCAACTTGGTCCTTGGGGATCAGATTCAACCAGATCGTTTCAATCAAGCTGCCACCCAGGAGAAGGGCATGTAATGCCGACTTCTCACGGCAAAGCCCTGCCGGAAGTGAATCCGAGGCGCCCTCGACTCGACCGCCCGCTGCGAACGACTGGATCGTTACCAAGCCCACGGCCAGCTCAGCGTAATCCAGGCGGCAGCCGCGCTGGACGTGGGCGTCAAACTGCGTTGTCCAGTCTTCATCAATGAACCGAAACTTCTGTGTGCTGAATGTCTTCGCCTTCCCGCTTGGCCTGGACTGCAAAAACCTAAGGCCTTCGCCGAACAAGTTGAAGCAGGGCTTGTTGCCATCCAGGTAGCGCACGGCCCGCTTCGGTATCGCTGCCCGGCATCGCTTCCAGTCCGCTTCGTCGTGTGGCCCTCCGAGGGCGCGTTGTGCGATGCAAACGAGGAGGCGCATCAGGGCGATGCGTTCGTGTGGGTAGCAGCGCAGGTCCACGATCTTGTCTCCATGCTCAAATGCCTCCCGCAGGCTGACACGGGGCAATGGCCCCAGTTGGTCGGCATCGGGGAAGTTCTCGGCGAGCGTGACCGGCAACCACCGCTCGTCCACAAGGTTAAAACATGCCGTCTTCATTTTCTCCGTCATAGTCCCCCTGGATCGCCCGTCTATCGGCCGGCTTCCGTAGCCACAAGCCTTCAACCGGGTGATAACAGATCTCCGGCGCGTGGCGAGCGTCCTGTGTATTCAGAACAAGCTGCTCGCTTCGTTGGCCCTGGTATACAGCCATGGCGACATCCTCGAAGAAGTATGACGCGAGCAAGGGCGGGAGCCGATTCCGAACTGCCCTTGGCAGCCACCACGCGGGGATTGTCGCCGCATTCAGATGCAGTTGCCGGGCGGCGGAAAGGTTGAACTGGCGGATACCTTTCGTGTTCAGATTCTTTCCGTTCAACAGTTGAATTTCATCCGGGTTCCCCGCCTTGTCCGCCTGATTGGAAACCCACCGAACCAAGAGCAGCAAGATCTGTCGTTGGGTAGAGAACCTCGTTCCCAGCCCCTCATTGTCCGGTTTCAATGGCTGCCCGCGTACATTCGCGGCCGAGACTGCCAGGTCTTCAAGCCTTTTCCGTTCGGTCTTAAGGTCGTCGTGAAACTCTTGCCAGCCGGCTGGATCGTCGGTGCTGTCCGAGTAGGTCTTTTCCAGCAGTCTGCGTATGTCGGTGGGCAGCAAAACATCGCGAAGCGGTTGCCATTCCTTCCACGTGCGGAGCAAGACGTAGGGGGCGTAAACCCGCCCGACGCCTCCCAACGACTTCTTGATCTCGTTCCCAGACGAACTGCGGGAAGTATCCGCGACGGCTTGTGGCACCACCAGGTAGGCGGTGGACTGGCCGCGGTCGCCCCGGTCATGCCGATGCAAGCGTCCCAACCGTTGTGGCAACATATCGGTGGGCGCGAGATCGGTGATGAGCACGTCGGCATCAATGTCCACGCTTTGCTCGACAACCTGTGTGGCCACCAGCACGCACCCGTGCGGACGGGCGTCCTCACGCGGAGATTCCGGTTTTCCGAGCATCCACAACCAGCGTTCTTCGTGCAGAGGATGCCTCTTCAGTTCCTCAATGGTTGACTCGGGATAGCTGGCGCGCTGGAACGCAGGGAAGCGGGAATGCAGCAACCCGACCTCGATTGCGTCTCCTTGCCGCTCACTGTTGAGCATCCGGTAACTTTCCTGCGCGTTCCGCACTGTGTTGCGAATCCACACCACGTTTCGCCCTTCCGCAGCCAGTTTCGCGGCTTGGGAAACGACAGTCGTGACGCGGTCGAAATCCGGGACGACAATGGGAACGATCTGAATCGTTTTCGTGCCCTTGTGGGCATCTACGCGCAAAAGAACCGACGCCGCGCCAGTCGCCTTGACTGTGATGGCCGGATACGGAACATCGGTGGCATTTGCAGCAGGCGCTTCGCCCAGCAGGGTGGCCCGCTGTTTGGCCGTCAGAGTTGCCGACAGAATCACCGGCGTGGCCTGGAGTTCGCGGAGCCGCTGAACCAAGTGCTGGATCAATGTACTGGTATAAAGATCATAGGAGTGGACTTCATCTAAGACGACAACCTTACCCGCTAGCGCGAATTGCCGCAGGAAGAACCATTTCGCCGCAACAACTCCCAACAGCGCCTGATCCACCGTGCCGACGGCGAACGGGGCAAGGAGCCCGCGCCGACCGGAGGCGAACCACGCGCGCACAGATTCCACTTGTTCCGATGGTGTTTCGTCCTCGGACGTGCCTGGACTTTCGCTCCATGCGGGACGCACCGACGGCATTTCCTTCAGCCACGACTGTCCATGCACCAGCAGCGGTCCAACGCCATGTGGACACACCTTGGCCAAAAACTCCCGAACACGCCGATGAATCCGGTCACTGGTCACCCGGGTGGGAAGGCCAAAATACAATCCACGCGCTTGCCCCGTGGCCATGAGCCGGTACGCGAGCCACAGCGCCGCTTCGGTCTTGCCGCTGCCCATAACGTCCTCAATAATGTAAACGCCCGGTACGGGTTCTGGCGCAGCGATGATTTCCCGCTGAAGTGGACACGGCGATTGGCCGCGGAGCCGCTCCGCGAACACCTCCTCGAAGCTCTTGCCGGCGGCCGGCCTTGCGCCAGCCAGTTCCAGCCGCTTGACGATCTTTTCGGCCTTCGCTTTCTGGTTGGCCTTGATCAGCGGCCCACAATTGGCGGAGCAGAAGTTGTTTTCGTCCGCGCCGAGCCAATCGGCTAGCGTGATTAGGCCGGCTAGAAGCCATTCGGGAGCGTCGCCCTGGGCATCCTCTTGGGGTAGAGGCTTGGTGAACTCAGCCTCCAACGCTGCCAACAGATCCTGTCGCGCTTGTTCCTACGCTTTGCCTCCCAACTCGCCCGGAGGTTCCAGCCTTGAACCCGCCCATGATGTGCCCCCACTGCCTCCGCCCAACGCCGGAGGCGTCCGTTGTGAAGTGATTTCAGGAAGATTTGCGAGATTCGCTGATGACGACTTTCATATCCAGCATCGCGTCGAAATGAAAGTTGCCACTTATCGCACTTCTGTTGAAATCCCGGCGAGACTTTGCCCACGTCGTGTAGGGCGGCGAGTGTGGCGGGGCGCCAGGCGGCAGTAATCTGCGCAGATGACCGGGTAGTAGCTCCAGCAGCGCTTCGGCGACGCAACCGACGTTCAGACAGTGGTCACGGACGCTGATGCCGGGTCGTCCATCGGCGGTGGTTTTTGCCCAGCATTCCGCGTGGGACGGACCATTGTCCCGGCCGGACAGTAGTCTGCTTCTTGGGGCTGGCACGCACCAAGATATTACCAAATCGTCATATTGCATGTTCCGGCGCGCGCTGACAAGATCTCCTTTGCTATCTCATATGGCTAGCTCCCGGCTAGTGGCTCTTACCGAGGACTGGCCGACAAAGGAGGGACGGCTCGATGCGCGCCAATGGACGAGAGAAAAGGGGTTCTCCATCGTCATACCCGTTTTGGGGCTCGCACCTCGGTTCTAGCCCGCTTTCTCGCCTCCATGCAACCCGGGGATGTCACAAACATGCGCACCCGCCCGGGCGAGGCCTGAACCTCCGCGTCCCACATTGTAATATCACCGGCTACCGGATAGACTATAAACGTGAGGTTGCGCTTTAACGAGGCCAAGGCCACGGAGGCGGCGGCACGCCTCATCGAACTCCGCGGAGGCAAGATGAGCTACATGAAGCTCATCAAGCTCCTCTACCTGGCCGATCGCGAGGCGCTCCTGCGTTGGGGCAGGCCCATCACCACCGACCGCTACGTGTCCATTGACCACGGCCCCGTGGTAAGCAACGTTTACGAGCTCATTCGAGCCGAGCCGCAACCTGGGAGAGGGCAATACTGGCGGCGCTTTGTGTCGGCCCCGGATGGGAACTACGATGTCAGTTTGCTCGCCACCCCCGAGCCGGCCGAGCTGTCACAAGCCGAGGATTTGCTCCTCCGGGAGATCTTCGCACTTCACGGCGCCAACACGCCGGGGACAATGTTGACGATTGAGGCTAAGCAGGGCTCGCGCCTTTCTGGCTGTGAGCCGCAGACGACGATGCGAATCGTTGACTGCATGCGGGGCATCATCAGCACACCCAGCAAGTTGATGTCGTTTGCGCCGTGAACGTCGACAGAAACCCCCGCCACTCCGCCTGTGCTAGCGCGGGCCGATAAGGCATTTTGATTCAGTCGCTTCCAGGCGAAAAATGCCGGATAGATGAAGCAAAGCCGACCTACTGGGACCCATCACGGCTGAATCGGCCGTAGTCTGCTGACTCGTCAGCCTTTCTCCGATTCTCGAGAATCAGTTCGCCTGTCTCTGCTGTACAATTGGTCCAGAAACCAGACGAGGGGGTCCGATCCTCCAGCCCGGAGGGCGGCCATGGTTGGCAGAACCATCTCGCACTACTGCATCCTCGAGAAGCTGGGCGAGGGCGGAATGGGCGTGGGATACAAGGCGCCCGAGATACCCATCTCGACCGGTTTGTCGCCATCAAGGTGTTGCCTCCGGAGCGGGTGGCGGACGTTGGGCGCTTGCGCTGCCGGTGGCGAGGCCTGGACAGAGGCTGGGGCAGCGGCAACTCGCTCCTCAGTCGTTTCCTGAAAGCCCCTTTCCCTCCTATGAGATATGTCGCTTCAGAGCGGCCAGGAGGGGTCAATGGCGCGGCGAAGACGCGGCGAAGCGAACCCTTGGCAGCGAGGACCACGTTGGAGCCTGAAAGAGGGGGGACAGGGGCTCCGAGGTTCGCGTAGCCGGCAAGATCGGGCCTCCCGCACCATGCACCGGGAATTCGCGAAAGAAACAAACAAGTCCAAAAGTACCCAAGTGGATCTATAATGAACGGCGGGAAGGAACCTGAAATGTCCATCGTTGGGTACGTTGACATTATCGGGAGGCTTCGGCCAATCCCCCGACTATTGCTCATCCTAGCAGTCTGCTGCGGAGCGGTGTCAGTCCATGGACAGGCCCCGGACTCTGTGCGAATTCGCCTAGTTGACTCCATTGGCAAGCCGTTATCGAAGGCGCAGGTCACTATAGAGACACCACGCGGGGACATCTCGTTCACGGCTGATGACGGCGGAGGCATCACGATACCCCGGATTCCACCAGGCCGCTATCGAATCCGCGTGCAAACGCCCGAATCAGGCTTGCTTGTGACAGACGTCGACGTCCGAACCAGGGAGGACGGCCGAGTGGTGATAGACGGCCAAGACGCGATCACCCGAATTCCCGAGACCGGCCGTGGAGGAAGGGGGGGCGCGCCTCCCCTACCGCCACCTCCTCCAGCCGGCCGTGGAGGAATGGAGGGCGCGCTTCCCCCACTGTCGCCGTCTTCCCCTAAGATACGCACATTTACGGAACCGCTGTGGAACGTCTGGCAGGAGCGATACGGTCCGAAGATCACCTTTGAGCCGCTGCCGAAGCTTCTGACAAACCAAGCCTACTCACTTGTAATTGACCTGTCCGCTATGAGCTATAGCAACGCACTGGGAGTTTACACACGACAGGCGAACAACTCCTTTGACGACTGGCTGAAGCGGAATACTCAGGACGAGGCGCCCCTGGAGGTTTTGGCTATTCCCGATGACAGGTACTTTCAGCCCCAACGAGATTCCGAACGAGTTAAGCAACTGGTTGTAAACGTGGGCGCTATTCGGCGCCTACGGGGGCGGAGTGGTTTCCTGTTGGACACACCTGCCTTCGACGCGCTTAAGCTGCAACCCAATGCTGCGTTCAGCTTCGGGCGAGTATCCTTCAGACTCCAGACAAGGCGTCAAACCGGCATGGGGGCCTTCGCATTGTCTTTTTGGGTCAACGGAGGCCCAGACGACGAAGCGCGTGGGGAGTTTCCGATCGATGAGCTTTCGATACCGATATGCATTGTCGATAACGCTCAGGACTCTTGTCCGGCGTCGCAACCAATTGAATACAGCCTGAGAGGGCCAGGCTCACTTCGAGCAGCGACTCAGAGGCAAAAGAGTGGCATTTATCCTGACGCTGCGCTTCACGTTGTTGAACTCGATTCGCGAACGCTCTATGGGGTATTCCGCTGCAATACCTGCACGGACTGGAAGAAAGACGAGTTTCACACATGGAGGATACCAGACACATCTGCGGAGTTATCGCAGTATCTATCAGCCACTATAATCTCTGCATTTGAGAGTGCCGCGTTTGCTAAAGACCCTGATTCCTTCAGGTACGTTGGAGAAGCGCTTTACAGGAAGCTCTTTGTGCAAGGCTCCGGAGCAGAAGCGAGGTTTCGCGCCTTTGTGAAAGAAAACGCAAGTAGAACTGATCCCCCTGCGTCCATCTTTGTTCGACTCCTGCCCCAAAATCCAAAGCCGCTGTTTATGGTGCCTCTTGGCCTACTGGCAGTCCCCGACACCAACGGCCAAAGTCGCTTCCTTGGCCTCGACTTCGTCCTGGAAAGCCCCCTCCAGAACCAGGACTACGCCTCCACGACGTCCTGTATTTCCAATTGGGTTTTCCTGGTGCCGCCTGATGATTCCTCTCAAATTGAGATGCACGACGCCCGCGAGCAGTTTGGCGACTCCATCGACGCCTTTAAGGCCTGGAAAGGGCACGGCGAGGTATATGAGGACATAAGAGCGTTTGCCACTTGGCTTGCGCCCCCCACTCCTCTCCCGGTCGATACTCCCTCGACAGCGTTGGTAGTAGTTAGTCATCACGATAACAACAAACTGTTCTTTGATAAGGAGTACGAGAACCCATTTATTCTCTCCGTTAATATTAACCGCACCTTCGCTCCCCCATCGGTTGCAATAATAAATGCATGCGGAACTGCAAAACCGGGAGCCTACGACTTCGTCAGTGAGCTGAATCAGCGCGGCATTAGTGCGATCGTTGCCACCAGCACTGAAGTGAATTCTGTCATGTCAGGACATTTTATGAGGCTGCTAATCGAGACACTTCGCGAGCACGCGGCATACTCTCTGAGCCGAGCTGTGTTTGAAGCCATCCGTTCCCTAAGCAAGATTCCCGCTGAGTCACCTTACGGCGCACGCGCCCTGATCTACAGTGTGATCGGAAACGGCAGCCTTACACTGTGTCCAGCGTCTCTCAGCGGTCAATGAAACCATCGCCGAGGAGGATATAGCAAATGCGGCTGTTACATGTTGTTTTCGTCGCTCTGATGTGCTCCTTCAACTGCTCTGCTCAGGGCGGAGCGGTGCCCATAAGAGTTGCTGACGGCATTAAGCCACGCTGTATCAATGCATCGAGAGACAAAATTTGGCTGACGCTGCGAAGGGTTATCATTACAAGGTCGAAGGGGTGGTTCACACAGGATAACTCCGTGGCTGCCATAATCAACGTCTCCGTGAAGACGGAACCGCAAGCTCCGAAGCCCATAGTATTTCCACTCATGACTGAGGCGACTTTGCGTGATTTTGGCGTAGGCCAAGTCTCGGTACCATTAGAGTACACGATTGTCGACGGGTTTAACCTCAAACAAGCGAGCACCACTTACACGGGAGTTGGTCTTGAAGTGACACTTCTTAACAAACAGGGGAAAACTGGTTGGGGCCGAGCGCTTCAATCGCTCAGTGAAATTACGAAGAAGTTGCCCATACCAGCCTCCCCGATCACGCAATCTGCAACATACCTGATGGACTTCGCGAATTCTGCAATTACCAAGGAGTTAAGCGACCAGCAGAGCGACGATAAAATAAGGAGCGCCGCACTCGCCATGAATTTCGACCCAACGGGTAGGTGTTCTGCTAGTGGTTCGGGCGGTTCGGACTTCGAGACTACGGGTACGATCGCTATATTGCAGGAGGCTGGCATTAAAGGGCAGAACTATGTGGATGTGTCGAGGACAAATGACTATTGCTGGTCAGCGGAGCTGAGGCCCGCATTTGTATTGAAGGCGACGCGGAAAGAGGGCGACGTAGCCTGCGCGGATCCACGGTACAACGTACGGTATAAGCAGGTTACCAACAATTACGTCGGATTTTTTCTTAATGCCATCCCATCTACAGGGGTGTCGGGAGGTGCAGCGTCTAGGGACAGAGATGAGAGCATTAGTCGCTGTGTCGCGAATGGCATCGACAGCGCTGAGTGCTTGAAGTAGAGGGTCCTATGTCAAAAGTGTAAGGGGCGTTCGGTGGCTTCGAATTCATGAACTTGCAGCAAGCAGTCGTCCAGCGAATGGAGATAGGGCCGAAGATGGTGTCGATCGTTTTCCGCCTGTCGGCGGACGGCCGAGGGTCCGGACCGGAGTCCATTGTTGTCACATTGTCGCGGGCGTGAAGACACGCTGGCAACTCCGGGACTTCTGCCACACTCTTTCCGAATGGCAAGATCCCGAACGAGGCACCATTGCAATCGAATACCACGACATCCTGCAGGCGGCCGGAAAGACCCCGGCTGAGATAGCCGCCGTGGAACAGGAGCTCGATACCCTGGCCCTCGCCGACGCTTTGATGGCTCCAGTTTAGCCACCCGGATGCGCTGCGGCGATCCGTTCCTCATGACGGGCACTGGCGGGATCGGCAAGGCCCATCTCTGGATTGCCGTCACTGAGCCCTAGCCGGGAGATTATCCGTTCATCACCCACCAGACCATTGTGCTTTACAGCGATACAAGGATCGTCGATGCGCGGCGAATAGATGCAATCATCCGGGACGGGACGGCGCTCGCGCACAAGTCATGTCCCCCCAGACGCTCAAACTCATTCAGCAAGGTGTCTTGTCCTCCCCTTACACACCGCGCAAGATCATCGTCTTCTACCGCCAGGCATGGGGTCTGAGGCCGTCGGAATCTTAGGGTTCACTCCTGCCCTTAGGAAATCTCTCCTTCCCAATCAACCATTTGCGCGAATCGCGCGGTTGGAACCTGCTCCTCCCGTGGTAAGGATAGGTCGAGGAGTGTCCCTGTGCCCGTGTTCTCTCTGCGTTCTCAGCGCCTCAGCGGCGACTTTTTGAATCACCGGCTGCCTGAAAACCACAAACTACCAAACGAACCTAGATTTTCGGACACACCACTGAGGCCCGGACGAGGGCGCACCATCGCCCGACCAAACGAACCTAGCAAACTCTTGAAAACAATGCACCGCACAATTGAGGGGGCATCTATTCTCGGACGAACCCAGGCCCATTCTCAGACACGTAGTCGTGGGGCGGATGAAAAAGAGGCCAGCCCCGATGTGCAAGAAACTGTGGCGCAGGCGTGTTCCGAAAATGAATCCCGACGGGTAGCCAGAGAACTCGCAATGGGTTCGTTCCGTAGTTTTTACTTTTCTTCATCTGTCCGAAACACTCGCTCCGGCTTCGACGGCTCGCCCGCCCGAACTACGTCTGCGATAAAATGGCAACGCTATGCTCAGACGAGACTTTTTAGGTTCCGCTCTGGCGCTCCCGATGGCCGGCCTCTTCGCCCCCTTCGAGAGACTGACGGCCGCCGACCTCGGCAAGGTCCGCATCACCGACATCAAGATGCGGCCCTCCAGCAGCCACACCATGATTCGTATCGACACGGACGCGGGGATCTCCGGTTTCGGGGAATCCGGCGTCACGACATCGATGATGAAAGCCTGGATGGAAGTATACAAGCCGCTGCTGATCAAGCAGGATCCGCTGGCCATCCAATACCACTGGCACCGCATGTCCACGCTCATGCATACCTACATGGCGCGGATTCCGGCTCTCAGCGGGATCGACATGGCCCTGTGGGATTTGGCGGGCCGTTTGACGGGCCTGCCGGTGTACCGGTTGTTGGGCGGCCCTTTCCGCGAGAAGGTGCCCTTCTTCATCAACACCGAACCGCGCAACATGCTGGACAAGGCAGCCGTTAAGGCCTGGGCCGACCAGTTCAAGGCGAATCCCTTAGGGTTCCGGGGAGCCAAGATCAACACCCACACGGTGTTCGGCATCCCCATGGGCCGCTACACGACTTCCTTGAGCACCCAGGATCTGCACAAGCTCCGGACCTCTTTCGAGAACGTCCGGCAGGAATTGGGATTCGACTACGACATTATGGTCCACTGCCACAATGAGTACGATCTCCCCAGCGCCAAGGCCATGGGCCGGGCGGTGGAAGGCATTGAGCCCAAGTGGTTCGAGGATCCGCTGCCGCCGCAATTCTCCGACAACTGGGTGGCGCTCAAGCGCGAATGCCGCGTGCCGCTCCTGACCGGCGAGAAGTGCGAGATGCCGCAAGGATTCTATCCGTTCCTCAAGGAACAGGCGGTGGACTACATCTATCCGGACATCGCGTTTTGCGGAGGAATCACGGCCTTCATGAAGATCGCCAATCTGGCGGCGATCTACCGAATTCCCGTGGCGACGCACAACGTGGGCGGCATCTGGCTGACGATGTCCTGTATCCATGTGGGCCTCTCGATCATGGATTTCCTCACCAGTGAAGGCGCCATGGGTGGCGCTGGCGGCGGTGTTCTGGCGATGGCCAAGATTCCGCCCGAGGTAAAGGGCGGATTTGCCGCTAAGCCCGAGGCGCCGGGACTCGGCGTGGATCTGAACGAGGAGATCTACAAGCAGCGGCAAGGCGGGCGCCGCGGCAATACGGTACCGCTCGACTGGATCTGAGCCCGGGCTTCTCCAAGGAGATCTCTCATGCTGTCTATCGTTCAAATGCGGAGGGCGCGGTTGATGGCTTTGACCGCGGCCCAGGCTTCCGCCGCGGCGGCAACCGGCGATCCCGGGCTCGAGATTTCCGATCTCACGGCCTTCCCGGTACGCGAGCCGGTCTCGCGGCGCGCTTACACCATCGCTCGCTTGCGCACCCGGTCGGGGGTGACAGGCTACGGCGAGTGCGCTCTGACCACGGCCGCCGAACTGGCCCAAGCGTCGCAGGCCCTCAAAGGCATGCCCGCAACTTCCTATGAGGTGATCGCCCGCAGTCTGACCGCACTCGGCGGATTGCGCGCGGCCATCAACTCGGCGCTGCTGGACATCGTGGGCAAAGCGGCTAAGGCGCCCGTCTACCAGGTGCTGGGAGGGCCGACGCGATTCAAGGCGCGTGCGCTGGCGTCTCTCGCCGGAGATTCCGACGCCGCGCTGATCGCCGCCATGCAAAGGGCGCAGGCGGCCGGTTACCGCGCCTTCCTGGTTCCCGTTCCGCCGCCGCCCGCCCGCAACCAGGGCCAGGCGTGGGTGCTGGCCACGCGCAAGCGGCTCGATGCTCTTCGTGGGGCGGGAGGCCAGACCCTCGACTTCGTGCTCGATGGCGGAGGCAGCCTGACGCCGGGTGACGCCGCGAGTGCGGCAGCAGCCCTCGAGAAGTTCCACCTCTTATGGTTCGACGAGCCCTGCCCGGAGTTGAATCTCGGCGCCATCAAGAAGATTGCAGCCGAGAACGTAACGCCGATTGGCATCGGCCGAAACTTACGCACGGGAGGCGAATTCCAGGACCTGCTGCGAGAAGACGCCATCGACGTCATACGGCCGGACATCGCGCTGAACGGCATCACCGGGATCCGGCGCATGGCGGCCATTGCGGAAACCTACTACATCGCGGCCGCGCCTTACCATGACGGCGGTCCGGTGGCCACTGCCGCGGCGCTGCAACTGGCGGCGTCGCTGCCCAACTTCTTCATCCAGCAGATCCCGCTGCCGGAAGCCGAGGAGGACCGCCGCATGCGAGCGGAGATCGCGGGCGCATCGGCTGAAGTCGTCAAAGAAGGGTTCGCGGTTTTGCCCACGGGCCCGGGGCTCGGAATCACGGTCAGCGAAGCGGCGCTGGACAAGTACAAGGAGCGTGCGGCATGAGGCGGCGTGAGTTCTTCGGCGGTATAGCGGGGACGCTGGCGGCGGGCAGCACTGCGTTCGGCGGTGGTTGCGACGAC
>VFSW01012218.1_pt1 | contig 12009 bp, 7 predicted proteins | sample 5358111 | NCBI WGS metagenome assembly VFSW01 (sample SAMN11554181, study PRJNA540505) | mine drainage metagenome | isolation source: sediment from site ElyBrook_90M | place: USA: Ely Copper Mine, Vershire, VT | collected 2017 | reverse complement strand
ACGCTGCGTGTGGTCGCCGAAGCCAAAACAGGCTGCTCCCCCGAGGCGATCCGCCATTACGTCATCAGCGGCGCATCGTGTGTCGAGGATGTGCTGGCCGTTGTCCGTCTTGCCCGCCTGGGCGGCGTCACCGTTGAGGGATCGGGCACCGGCCGAGGCAGCGATCCCGGCCTCATGCCCGTGCCTCTCTTTGAATCCATCGAAGATCTGCGCGAAGCCCCCGCCATCTGCCGCGAACTGTGGAGCCGCGATGACTACCGCAAGCTCCTCGCCACCTGGGACAACTGGCAGGAGGTCATGCTGGGCTACTCCGACTCCAATAAGGATGGCGGCATGCTCACCAGCACCTGGGAGATCTTCCGCGCTCATCGTGACCTGCACGTCGTCGCCCGCGAATCCGGAGTCAAACTTCGCCTCTTCCATGGGCGCGGCGGCACCGTGGGACGTGGCGGCGGACCGACCCATCGCGCCATCTTCGCCCAGCCCCTCTACTCCTTTGAGGGCCAGCTCCGGATCACCGAGCAGCGCGAAGTCCTCAACTTCAAATACGCCGACGAAGTGCTGGCCGAGCGCAATCTCGAGCTCATGATCGCCGAAGCCGGCGACTCTCTCGCCCGTCCCAACGCCCGCGATCCGCAAGGCCACTTCACGGGCGTCCTTAAGCCCGAATGGGAATCTGCATTGAGCGAGCTCTCAATCGTCTCCTACCAGTTCTACCGGAAGCACATACACGCCGATCCCGATGTCGTTACCTACTTCGAGCAGTCCACGCCCGTCGGCGAACTGGAGCAGGCGAAGATCGGTTCCCGCCCCTCGCGCCGCAGTGCGTCACCTAATCTAGCCGACCTGCGTGCAATTCCCTGGGTCTTCGGCTGGACCCAGTCGCGCCTGCTGGTGCCCGCCTGGTTTGGCGTGGGTTACGCCCTCGATCACTTCCTCGAACGACCCGGTTCCCTTGAACTCCTTCGCGGGATGGCCAGGGAATTCCCCCTTTTCATCGACTTGCTGCGTAACGTTGAAATGGCGCTGGGCAAAGTCGATCTGGCGACTGCCGGTCTCTATTCTTCTCTCGTAGAAGACCCTGCCATACGCGAACGCATCTACGACCTCTTCGAGGCCGAGTTCCATCGCACGGTGCGCGCGGTTCTTGCCGTGACCAATCAGGCCGAGCTTCTTCAGGACAACCAGGTGCTTGCCCGCTCCATTAAGCTGCGCAATCCCTATGTCGACCCCATGCACCTCATCCAGGTCGACATGCTGCGCCGCAAGCGCGCCGGCGAAGACACGCCTGAAGTCAATCGCGCCATCGCCGCCACCATCAGCGGCATAGCCGCCGGCCTGCGCAACACCGGTTGATGCAAATTGAATGCGCTCAAGACAATTCTACCAACCCTATTGAATTGTGAGCATTGCCGCTTGCCACACCTAGCCCTGCAGGTCTACTCTCTTCTCATGCGTCGATGTCGCTAACGCCGTCCCGGTGAGAGCTCCGATGCCCGGCCGCGCCCCGATTCGCGCGCGTTCTTCCTCGCCTGACAGCTCCACCACCACTTTCCCAATCCAAATGAAATTCACGGGATTCCATCCCGGTATGAGGAGAACTATCATGGCGCGTATCGCTGCGAATGTCACTGAACTCATTGGGCGCACCCCCCTGGTGCGGTTGAACCGCGTTTCCGCAGGCCTGCCCGGCACCGTCGTCGTCAAGCTTGAAAGCCAGAACCCCGTCTCCAGCGTCAAGGACCGCATTGGCCTGGCCATGATCGATGACGCAGAGAAAAAGGGCAGGATCAAGCCCGGTGAAACAGTTCTCATTGAACCTACCAGTGGAAACACCGGTATCGCCCTGGCCTTTGTCGCCGCGGTCAAGGGATACAAGATCATCCTCACCATGCCCGAGACCATGAGTCTCGAACGCCGTGTGCTGCTAAGGGCCTTTGGCGCCGACATCGTGCTTACCCCCGGCCCCAACGGCATGAAAGGCGCCATCGCCAAGGCCAACGAGATCCTGGCCAGCACTCCGAACGGCTATATCCTTCAGCAGTTCGATAACCCCGCTAATCCGGCCATTCACTTCGCCACTACCGGCCCCGAGATCTGGGATGACACCGACGGCAAGGCCGACATCCTGATCTCCGGCGTCGGCACCGGTGGAACCCTGACCGGCGTTGCCCGCTACATCAAGGAGCGCAAGCCCGAATTCAAGGCGATCGCCGTCGAACCGACCGACAGCCCGGTACTCTCCGGCGGAAAGCCCGGGCCGCACAAGATCCAGGGCATCGGCGCCGGGTTCGTGCCCAGCATCCTCGATACGCACCTCATCGACGAGGTCATCCAGGTCACCAACGACGAGTCCATCGCCATGGCCCGCCGCCTTCCTCTCGAAGAGGGCATCTTCGTCGGCATCTCGTCGGGAGCCGCCGTCGCGGCTGCCCTTAAAGTCGCAGCCCGTCCCGAAAACGCCGGCAAGCTCATCGTGGTCATCCTGCCCAGCTTCGGCGAGCGCTACCTGTCCAGCGCCTTGTTCGATTCGCTGCGCCAGGAGGCTCTGGCTCTGCCGACGTCCCCGGTCACGCTTTAGCCATGTGCCCCAGGTCTCTCCGCCAACACGGATGAGACCTGGGAATTTCCATTCTGAAAGCCCGAATGTCCTTCTTCGCTCGAATCCGTGAAGACATCCGCTCGGTCATGGAGCGTGATCCCGCAGCGCGTTCCTGGCTGGAAGTCTTTACCTGCTACCCAGGCCTCTGGGCGGTCTGGATCCATCGCGTCTCGCATGTTCTCTGGCGCGCCAAACTTCGCCTCTTGGCCCGCATGCTCTCCCAAATCGGACGCTTCTACACGGGTGTCGATATCCACCCCGGCGCGCTCCTCGGCAGGCGCCTCTTTATCGACCATTCGACCGGCGTCGTCATCGTGGAAACCGCCATCGTCGGCAGCGACGTCACCCTCTACCAGGGCGTTACCCTCGGCGGCACCGGCAAAGGACACGGCAAGCGCCACCCCACGCTCTGCGATGGCGTCTTCGTCGGCAACAACGCCAACATCCTCGGCAACATCTCCATCGGAGCCAACTCGCGCGTGGGAGCGGGCTCTGTGGTCCTCGCAGACGTGCCCCCCAACTCGACTGTGGTTGGCGTGCCCGCCCACATCGTCTACCGCAACGGCGAACGCGTTCTCATCACCGATCCCCACGACATCAAAGATCCTCTCTCCGACGCTCTCATCGCCCTCGCCGCGCGCGTCGATGAACTCGAACAACGTCTCGGGGGCGATCAGAAAGACGAGCCGTTTGCCGCCGAGGAAGCCGACCGCACCGCTTATCGCGAAGAACTGGACCGGGTCAGCCACTTCGTCTCCATGGGAGAGGGCATCTAGTTTTGCTCCACGTCCGCTTGAGCGGGGCTTCCTGGCAACGCCATGCGCTATGACGGCGGCTCCCTCGGCCTCCGCGCAGGCCGCCACTCTCTGCATGTTGAAGAGTTGCATTCCGCCAGCCAGGGTCCGCCGCGTTTGCTCTGGGAAGGCCCCGCCCTGCCCACCACCGACATCCCGCGGCCGCGTACAGCCGCGCACGGCGGGACACGATAAGTGTCTCGAACAGCGAATAAATCGCCTCTTCGTCTGCAACTCGCGAAGAAGCCTGCTCACATCACCGCTTGCGGGCGTTGAGGGCATCGAGCTTGCGCTTGAGCTGCTCCAGTTTTTGGCCGGCATCGCCGAGCTTGCCTTCAGCGGTCAGGCGCTGGTAATCGTTGAGATCGCGCGCTGCGCCTTCAATGAGGGAGTTAAGGTCCGCGGCCGGGTTCGGGGCACCGGTTGTCGCCGCGCCGTTGCGAGCAGTAGCTGCGGACGAAGGCGATCCGGAGGTGCCCGATAATTCCGATCCCGCAGGTTCGGCGGTGACCGAAGAGGAACCACCGGCGAATAGGGCGCGCATGGCCGATTCGAACGTGGTGCCGTAGGCGAGCTTGTCCTGCAAGGCGAGGACGACCAGCCGTAACTCGGGCATGGGACTGCGGTCGGCCTGCAGGTAAATGGGCTCCGCATACATGAGCGCCTTGCCGCAGGGAATCACCAGCAGAGTACCGCGGCGAACGTGGGAGCCCTGCTGGTTCCACAGACTGAGTTGGCCTGAGAGCTGCGCATTCTGATCGATACGGGCCTCGATCTGGAGCGGTCCGTCGATAAGGCGCGTCTTGGGGAAATCGTAGACCACCGATGTTCCATAGTTGGCGCCGTCGCTGCGGCCCGCGATCCAGCCAATGAGGTTGTTGCGGTTTGATGGGGTGAAGGGCAGGATCTCGACGAACTCAGCGTCTGGTTCACCAGGCAGTTTCATCAGAACAAAGTTGGGATCCATCGCCTGCGGGGCCTGTTCTCCCGACTGCTTGGAGCCGATTTCGGAGGCGACCGTCCAAAGATCTTCGCGGTTGTAGAAGACCGTGGGATCAGTCATGTGGTAGAGGCCATAAACCGAGGCCTGAAGCTTCAAAAGCTGTTCGGGATAGCGAATGTGGCTGCGCAAATCGGCCGGCATGGCCGACGCATCTCTGAAGAGCGACGGGAAGAGCGTGCGGTACGCGGCGAGGATGGGATCGGCGGAGTCGAAGACGTAAAACGTGGTGGCTCCGTTGTAGGCGTCGACCACTATCTTGACGCTGTTGCGCATGTAATTGACGGCGTTGTCGCCCAGCGCGTAGTGGCTGGCGTAGGGATAGGTATCGGCGGTCGTGAAGGCGTCCAGCATCCAGGAGAGGCGGCCGTCATCGCCGATGACAATGTACGCGTCGGAATCGAGCGTGAGGAACGGCGCGATCGTCTTGACGCGCTCCTGCACACTGCGCCGCATGAGCAGGCGGCTCTCCGGATTAATGTCGTCGCTGAACGGCACTTTAGCCAGATCGCCGCGGTCGAAGGCGATGAGAATGCGGCGCAGAAAGCCGCCCATCTCGATGCCGCCGTCGCCCTCATAGGAGTTGAGGTTGTTGGTTTCGCCCTGCGGGTAGTTGAACTCCTTTTGGCGGGTCTTGACGTAGACATCGGTGTCGGTGAGCTGGCCGAAGTAGATTTCGGGGCGCTTGACGGCCAGCGACGGCACGGTGCTCTGTATGGGCATGTTGCTGAGCATCAGCGTGGGCAGACCCTCGCTGGTGAATCCGTTGACGGGGTTCATCGTGATGCCGTAACCGTGGGTATAGATCAGCTTCTCGTTGATCCAGTTGCGGCTGCTTTCGGGAAGCTTGTCGAGGCTCATCTCGCGGGCCGCGAGCATCACCTGGCGCGTCTGGCCGTCGATCTTGTAGCGGTCGATATCGATGTCGGGGAAGTCGTAATAGGTGCGAATCTCCTGGATCTGGCGAAGCGTGTCCTGGAGCGCGTGCCAGTCCCACAGACGGATGTTGTCGAGGGTGGCCTGGTTGTGGGCCGGGTCGGCGGCCTCGACGTTGGTTTCAGCCGGAAACTCGTGCTGGGCGATGCGGTCAAGCCCGAAGGCGCGGCGGGTGAAATCGATGTTGTAGGCGATGAAAGGCTGTTCGCGGACGAGCTGGTTGGGCTTGACGATAAAACTGCCCACATACCACCCTATGAGCTGAACGACGAAAAAGGTTGCGATGGCGGGAATGGGAGCGAGGACCAGCCAGCGCAGGCGCGGCCGCCCGGCGAAGTTGACCAGGGCGATGGCGATGCCGAGCAAAAGGGCGACGCAAATGGCGATCGCTCCGCCCAGCATCACATGGGCGTCGGTGTAGGTGACGCCGCCAAACACCGTGTGATCGGCGAGCAGCAGTTCATAACGCCCGATGTAGACGCGCGCCGCAATGACAAAAAGCAGGAAGGCGAGGGCGACCGACAGAGAGCGCCACGGCAGGGGGATCGTGTTGTCAAAGCGCCGGTCGGCAAGCTGCGCTCCGCCCGAGAGCAGGATGAAAAACGCGGCCAGGGCGCAGACGACCACGGCGAGCATGAGAAGCCACCCGGCGATGGACTGCCAAACCGGAAGAGTAAAGAGGTAGAAGTTCAGCGGCAGGCCGAAGATGGGGTCGGGAGTTCCGACAGCGCTGGAAGGCTGCGACAGGTAAAGGGCAAATTTTGGCCAATCGGACATCATGCTGCCGGCCGCGGCGAATGCGATAAGAGCGGCGCCCAGTAAGGCTCCCACGCGCAGGGCTCCCTCGACGGGCAGGTCAAAGGTGCGGGGACCGATGGTGATGGTGCCCGCGCTGCGCAGTTCAGGTCCGCAGGCGCGCATGAGAATCAGGAACCATCCGAAGAGCACCGTGAATGTAATCGCCGCAAAGAGAGCGAAGACCGTCCATTCCAGGCTGAGGGACTTCCAGAAAACGCCCGCATAGCCGAGAGAGCGAAACCATAGGGCATCGACGTACCAGGAGATGGCGGTCCGGGCGGTGAAGAGAATGAAGGCGAGAATCGCGACAATGATGAGCAGAAAACGGCGGCGCGGAGGTCTGGGAGTCGTACGATGAGGCAGGATGATGGTTTCGCGAGTCACTGGACACAGCTTTCACCAGCCGCTGAAGCTGGATTTTCGGGGCACGCCCATTCTAGCTCTTGTAAGTCTCCGAAGTGACAAAGGGGTGCGCGGCGAGCGCGGGAAATGAACGCGCGGGTGACCCTGGCGGCGGCAATGGGCCGCCCAACACCCCAGAATTCAAACCCGCTCATGGAACGGGAATAGCCCCCTAATCGGTCTGATGGCCGACATATTTTATGGCTTCACCGCGAGTCCACGCCTGTCGCGTCCCGCGAGGCGTGCTGCGGGTGCGCTAAAGTTCTGTCATACCGGCTCAGTTGCGCGATACGACTAAGTTTCAATGATCGATGTTAGCGGGGATTTGGTATTTGTTTGGCTTTTCGACTGTTATACTTGCGTACTCTCATGTTTGTGGAGATAGCTCTTGCAATTTCATGCCTTCGATGCGGAATACGTCGAAAGTCTCTGTGCGGGCGACCAAGCCACGCAGGACCATTTCGTGCGCTATTTTAGCGAGCTGCTCCAGTTGAAGCTGAGGTCGAAACTGCGGTCCCCGCAGGCGATCGAAGACGTAAGCCAGGAGACCTTTGCGCGCGTGTTTTCCTCGTTGCGCAAGCCGGGCGCGCTGCGCCAGCCTGATCGGCTGGGCGCTTTTGTCAATACCGTGTGCAATAACGTGCTGCTCGAGCACTATCGTGCGTCGTCGCGCAGCGATTCGCTTGACGAGGAGGGTCAGCCGGAGCTTCCCGCGACAGGCATGGATGCACTCAGCCAGGTGACGGCCGACCAGTTGCGGCGGAAGGTGAGGGAGATCCTGGTCGATCTGCCGCCCCGGGAGCGCGACCTGCTGAAGGCGGTCTTCCTCGACGAGCGCGACCGGGACGAGGTTTGCCGGGAGTTCGGAGTGGACCGCGAATACCTGCGCGTCCTGCTCTTCCGGGCCAAGCAGGAGTTCAAGACGGAGTATCTCAACCGGATAGGCACCGGGGTGGCGGCAAGGAAATAGTGAAACGCCGGGAACGCCCGGCCCACTATGACCTTAAATGGGCCCACAGGGGATGGAAGCGATGACACATACAGAAGCAACAAAAGAAATGGCGACGGAACGCTACCTCCTGGATGAGCTGACGCCCGAGCTTCGGGAAGCCTTTGAAGAACATATGTTTGAGTGCCAGGAGTGCGCCATGGATGTGCGCGCCGCCTCGATGTTCCTTACCGAAGCAAAAGCCCAGTTGCCGGAAGTCATGGCCGCAGCGGAGGCGCCGAAGCGTGCGCCCGCCAGGTCCGAGAAGAAACCATGGTGGACATTCTGGACCATGCCGGCCTTTGCCGCGCCGGTATTTGCGGCACTGCTGGCAGTGATCGCCTACCAGAATTTCGCCACCATACCAGGTTTGCGGACGGCAGCCACCGAGCCGCGCCTGATGCCGTGGTCCTCCTTCCGCGCGGGAACCCGCGGAGCCGAACCCACCGCGGTGCACGCCGATCGCAAGCAGGGCGCAATGGTGGTGATCGATCTGCCGCAGCGTCCGACGATCGCGTCGTATGCGTTCGACCTGAACGATCCGCAAGGCAAGCACGTGTGGAGCGATTCCCGCACCGCGTCGGCTCAAAATAGTGCTGATGGTGAAACCGTTTCCTTGATGATTCCTGGTGCGGGTTTAACAGAAGGCTCCTATACTCTCAGCATCTCTGGAATTTCCCCGGAGGGCGCGCGAACCGAGATTGAGCGCCGCGTCCTCAATGTTCATTTCGATCAATAGAAGCTGGATAGGCTTCCCGAAAGAGAGCGATAGAGCATGGCCCCAAACGACCCCAGGACCCACACCTATCACGCCGAGGCAGCCATCCTGCATGGGAATCTGCACCTGCCGCTGAAGCAGGAGATTCCGCCTCAGTCCTATCTGAAGCTGAAGGAACACGGCGGATACCTGTCGCAGGATTCGGACCGCTACCGGCTTGAAGGGCTGTTCTACTACACGTCGGCGTATACCCAGGTGACGGGCAATCCCGAGATCAAGCCGGGCCATGGGTTCGCCACGCTGGCGACCTCGGTCGTCGAAAACCTGAACATCCTGGATGTGGTGACATGCGATCGCGTAGTTTCGCAAATCGCGACGGAGCATCCTCTCGAGGGATATGTGCCTTCGATCACCTTCCTCGGCACGCGCTTCGAAAACCTCAAGATCGCCGGTCATAAAGTAGACGTCGACATCGATCCACACCCCTTCTGGGAAGAGGAAGAGGAGATGGAGGCGAAAGAGCGGGACCTGAAGCGGGTAAAGCTGTTCGGCGGATACCACCAGCCGGAGCTGCTCACGGAAGAGCTGCCCGCGGATCTTCCCGAAAGTTATCCTGAAGTCGTAGAAGATCCAGACGTCGATCCGCTGCGGGCGACGAAGATGTGCGGCTCCCTGGTCAAGGAGAGCAGGATTCCTTCGCTGATCAAGGGGCGCTATCCGGGACGCGCCGCCAAGCACGTGATCGATATTCCCCACTTCGGCAAGATCTATCTCGCCACGTTGTGCGTCGAGCACTATGCGTTCGACAGGAACACCGGCGTACCGAAGCAGACCCGCGTGAATCTGACCATGCTGAAGGTGAAGATGGGCTGCATCGCGACAGGTTCGGCGGGCGTGTGCTCCACCAGAACCAACGGAATAACCCGACCTTAGGGCGGGCAATGATTGCAGAGACTCAATTCGCTGCTAGTGCCGCAACACGTTCTCAGTCTGCGACGCTCAAGAGGTCTGGCTATGCCGGCTACCTCCCCCGGTTGTTTGCTGCCGCTTGTTTCTTGTCTCTGGCCGTCTTTCTGCCGTTGCATTGCACTCGCCATCTAGATCCGCAAGGAGACTTCGCACGAACCTGGAATCTATTTGAGACGGGCTATCTGGAGCGGAGTCAGGAGATTGCGGCGAATAGTTATCAGAAGTTTCGAGAATCTCACCCCGACTGGGCGTCTCGGTTCTTACTGGTTGAAGCGGAAGCGATGGTCTGGAGGGGAATGAATGACGACGCCCTGAAACTCCTCGCCGTCCAGCCGCTTTCGTTCTATGGTCCCGAAGGAACAATCAAAAAGTTGACGCTCGAGGGACTGGCCCTTACACGCCTACATCAATTCCCCGCGGCGGCGCAAAGGCTGGCGGTTTCTGAAAATCTGTGTTCTTTCAAAGCGTATGCAGTTTGTGGCGGAGTCGACAGGGCTAAGGGTGTTTTGGCGCTCGAACAGGGAGAATTGGGGGACGCCAAGGACGCATTTCTAAAAAGCCTCGCTTTCGCGCGAGCGCAAAAAGTTCCCATGTTCGAAACGACAGTCCTCCTAAACTTGGGAGTCGTTGCTTTGCAAAGCGAACACTATGACGAAGCATTGGACTGGCTGCAATCCGCAAACAAACTTGCGCTCCAATCCGGAGAAGAAGATTTAGCTCAAACTGCCTCGGGCAATCTTGGATGGGCTTATTTCAAGCTTGGCGATAAAGAACGCTCACTGCAAATGCTGACTGAAGCAGAGGCTCATGCCGCGAAACTGGGCGATTTATTAGTTGAAATTCAATGGTCGATGACTACCGGCTATGTCTATATGGATTCCGGGCAGATAGAACTTGCGAAACAGGAGTACCGCCGCGCGCTTGAGTCGGCAAGAAGAATCAACAGTAAAGAGCACGTAACAAGCATCTTGTCGGACCTGGCTCAAGTGGCATTGGCGTCGGGGAATGCTGAGGAGGCAGATGATTACGCATCACAGGCGTTCGCGTCTACAGACAACCAAAACAAGGAAGACCGTTTGGACCTGTTGGCAATTCAGTCGCAAGTGAAGGCTTTACGCGGTGACGCGGTGCAAGCGCAATCGCTTTTGCATGAAGTCGAGGCTGCTCCGGAAAGCCAGACTTCAATGAAGTGGGCATCTGAACTGGCCATGGCCAATCTGCACGAACGACTCGGCGAAATTTCGCAAGCAAATCATTCCTACCTTTCTGCCTTGGCAACGTTTGAGGCGGCGCGTAACCAGATCGAGGAAGAAGATTCGCAGCTCCCTTTTCTGACCAATGCGGCGAGAATTTACGACGATTACATTCATTTTCTGATCAAGCAGGGGAAGGTGGATGAAGCGCTGGCGGCCGCGGACCAGAGCCGGGCGCGCACCCTGGCGCAGGGGTTGGGCGTCGGCCTATCTACAGGTCCAGCGCGAAATGGCGCGTCGTTCCGGCCGGCGGCGCTGCGCACCAGCGACATCGCGCGGCGGACCGGCGCAACGGTCCTCTTCTACTGGCTGGGCGGGAAGCAGTCGTATCTGTGGGCCATCGGGCCGGCGAACACGAAGCTTTTCCCGCTGCCGGCGAAGGACGAGATTGCGGCGGTCGTCGAGCGGTATCGCCGCTCGCTGCTGGAGCCGCAGCGCGGGCATGGCATCGCCAGCGACGACGCCATTGCCCTCTACAACATGCTCGTGGCGCCGGCCGCTGGCCTCATTGCGCCGCAAGGGAATGTCGCCATCGTGTGCGACGGCCCGTTAAGCCTGCTCAATTTTGAGACGCTCACAGTGCCCGGCCCCCGGCCCCACTACTGGATCGAGGACGTGGACGTAATATCCGCGCCGTCGCTGTCGATGCTGGCCGCGGCCAAGCCGCCGCAGCCGGGCAAGCGCAAACTGCTATTGATGGGCGACGCGGTTTCGCCGAACGCCGATTATCCTGACCTGCCCATGGCGGCGGTGGAGATGAAGGCGATCAGCAAGCACTTCGACGCGGGCGACGAGACGGTCTACGCCAGGCGCGCGGCGACGTCGGACGCCTACCTCAAGAGCAATCCCCGGCAATACTCCTACATCCACTTTGTCGCTCACGGCGTGGCCAGCCGCACTGAGCCGCTGGATTCGGCGATCATCCTTTCCCGCACCACCGCGGCCGAAGACTCGTTCAAGCTCCATGCGCGGGAGATCATCCAGCATCCCATCGACGCGCGGCTTGTCACCATCAGCGCCTGCTACGGTGGCGGCACACGATCTTATGCCGGCGAAGGATTGGTTGGCCTGTCCTGGGCGTTTTTGCGCGCCGGCGCCCATAACGTGATCGGCGCCTTGTGGGAAGCGAGCGACGACTCCACGCCGCAGTTGATGGACTCGATGTATCAGGGAATCGAGAACGGTATGGCTCCGAGCGCGGCGCTGCGCCAGGCCAAGCTGGCCCTGCTGCATTCAGACAGCAAATTTCGGCAGCCGTTCTACTGGGCTCCGTTCCAGATCTACGCGGGACTGTGAGCGCCAAACCGATAAACGGTATAGGGCTCCCAGGCCCTTCTCAGTGTGATTCCGCGGCGTGACGCGCGGCCGCCATCGTTTCCGGCAACGTCCAGGCGAAGAGCACACCGCCGCTGCTGGTCATGATGTACTGGCGGCCGTCGAGCCGGTAGGTGATCGGGGAACTCTGCATCGGAGCGCCCATACCCGCGTGCCAGAGGGTCTTGCCGGTTGCGGTGTCGAGGGCCAGAACATTGCCGAGGCCATCTCCGGT
>VFSW01012217.1_pt1 | contig 12010 bp, 11 predicted proteins | sample 5358111 | NCBI WGS metagenome assembly VFSW01 (sample SAMN11554181, study PRJNA540505) | mine drainage metagenome | isolation source: sediment from site ElyBrook_90M | place: USA: Ely Copper Mine, Vershire, VT | collected 2017 | reverse complement strand
CGGGTCGAAGAACTTGATCCATACATTAATTCTAGCAAGCGGGGCATAACTACCATGCCAACTATTTTTTGGGGAAGTGGTTGATGCAGTGTGAGTTATGGTGAGTTTTCGAGGGCAGAGGGGTTGACATGCAAATTTGCTGGGGTTTTTGGGGGTTGGGTTGATTGAAGGCCTACCCGGGGGACAAATTCCCTCCAATGTCCTGAGTCGGAAGTTCGTTGCAGTATAGATCGGGCTTTCAGCCCTCGGTTGTCTGCCGAACTGTACCCTGGGGCTGCTCCCCAGGCTGGTATAGTACGCGCCTTTGGCGCTGCAAGGGCTGAGGGTGCGGACTTTATCTCTCCCACCCATCGCAGAGTCGCGATGGATGGGGCACCCGGCGTTGGAGGGAGCACCCGGCGTTGGATGGGGCACCCGGCGGGAGAATTCGCAGAAAGAGATTTCGACAGGTGGAATTGCTCTGCTGTGTGACCCTGCTCACCCGGCTTGGGCGGAGGTTGCAGTATGATTTAACTGATTGAAATTTTTCGATTGAGAGGGTTCTCAGATGCGCATTGGTATGTTGACGGGAGGCGGGGACTGTCCTGGCCTGAATGCAGTGATTCGTGCGGTGGTACACAAGGGTGTGCTGCACTACGGCGATGAGTTTATCGGGTTCATGGAGGGCTGGCGGGGGGTTCTGGACGACCGCACCATGCCGCTCAGCATGAAGACCATGAGCGGGATGCTGCACCGCGGGGGCACGATTCTGCGCTCGTCGCGCACGAATGTGAAGAAGATCCCGGGCGGCTTCGAGCAATGCCTGAAGGTGATCCAGGACGAGAAGCTGGACGCGCTGATCGCGATGGGCGGGGACGACACGCAGTCCATCTCGGTGGAGCTGGCCGCGCGCGGAGTGAACGTGGTGGGCGTGCCAAAGACGATCGACAACGACCTGAGCGGGACCGACGCCTGCTTCGGCTTCGACACGGCGGTGATGATCGCGACCGAGGCGGTCGACCGGCTGCACTCGACGACCGAGGCGCACAGCCGCGTGCAGGTGGTCGAGGTGATGGGCCGCGACGCGGGATGGATCGCCGTGACGGCGGGGATCGCGGGCGGTGCCGACGTCATCCTGACGCCGGAGAACCCCATCGACATGGACGATGTGGTGCGGCTACTGCGCGCGCGCTGGGAGTGCGGCAAGCGCTTCGGCATCGTGGTGGTGGCCGAGGGCGCGCAGCTTCCCAACATCGAGAACCAGGTGACGGTGGGCGACAAGCTGGACTCCTTCGGCCATGCGCGGCTCAGCGGCATTGGTCAGGTGCTGGCCGAGGAGATCGAGAAGCGTACCGGCTACGAGACGCGCAGCGTCAACCTGGGGCACACCCAGCGTGGCGGGACTCCTACCGCGTACGACCGGATGCTGGCCACGCGCTATGGCATCGCCGCCATCGACATGGTGCATGAGGGCAAGTTCGGACGCATGGCCGTGCTGAAGGGAACCCAGATCTGCGACATCGCAATCGCCGACGCGGTTGCTCAGACGCGCACCGTAGGCGAGGACATCTTCGCCGTCATCCGCGGTCTGCAACCGAGCCGCTAGGTCTCTGGCGGGGTAGATTTGAACGGTCCCACCCTTGCGGCAGGAGCAAGTACGCCGCAAGGATGGGGCACCCGCTTTGGTACCGCGGGGCACCCCTATTTACCACCATTCCACCTTGGTGTCGTTCTCTACGGGCGGAGGGGCCTCCACTCTTCCATGCGACGCCTGGCTTCTGCCGGTCTTTACCTCCCAGCCGACGAAGAAGGCACCGATGAGTTCGCCCTGCGCATCCATGATCGGCTGATAGGCGGCCACATGGCAGCGGGCGAGGGGGTATGCGTAGCCATACGTTGGCTCGGCACCGAGCAGCCGGTGGGCGACGTTGCTGGTCGGGTTCAGCCCAGAACCAAGGCTACGGTGTCCGTTCGGCAACCTTAGGCTGGTTGCCACGCGATAGAAGGTGCGGCTGCCATCCTCCTCTTCCGCCAGGACATACAGGGTTGCGGTGAATCCGGTGGACTTATAGATGGCGTCGACCTGTCCGTTCTGGAGGTTGATGCTATGCCCGCCGAAACAGAGTTCCGGCATGGCGCGGGCGTGGTGCATCCGTCCTTTGCGCGAGGGCGCACCCAGGCTCATGCAGTCGTTGCGCAGGGTCTGGAGGGCCTGCTCGATCCTGGGCCTCATGCGCTCGAGTTCATCCAGCCCGGAGTCATTCCTGAAGGTTGCGGCTTTGCGCTCGAGGTCTGCACTCTGGCTGACAAGCTCCTGGCTGTCCAATTCGTCCGTGGCAGCAATCTCAGCGCCGAGGCTGGCCAGTCGATCGCACAGATCCACTGCCAACCTGCAGCCGGGGATGCTCGCCTCCGCCGCGACATCGGCACCCCAGGTGCAGTCCCGAGCAAAGAACTTCGTCTTCTCCGAATTTTGAGTGATCTGCCTGACGGCATCAATCTGGCGTCGCGCGGCGTCCGCCAGACTACAGGAGGTCTTTTCCGCATCGTGCATGACGGCGATGCAGCCGTTCAGGTCCTGCGCCGCCCTTTCTCCCTGCTCCCGGCTCAGGGCGCTGGTCTCGGAGACGAGCTGGATGGAAGCCGAGGCTGCGCCGGTGGAAGCGCGCATGCGCTGGGTGATGCTTCGGATCTGTTTGGAGGCGGTCTTTGTTTTGTCCGCGAGCAGGCGCATCTCGCTTGCCACTACGTTGAAGCCTGCGCCGTACTGGCCAGCGCGAGCGGCTTCGATCGCCGCATTCAAGGCCAGGAGGTTGGTCTGATTGCTCATCTCCTGAATGACGACCAGGAGGCGCTCGACCTCCTCGACGCTGGAGTCGACCTGGCGGAAGCCGGCGTGGCTCTGCTCGACGCTGGCAATCAGATTGTCGATCAGGTGGGTCCTGTCGCCGACGGCGATGTAACTGGTCTCGAGCAGGCCGCGCGCCTGCGCGATCTTGACGCTGGACTGCTCGCAGGCCGCTCCGGTCTCGGTGGCAATCTGCAAGATGTCGTCAACTTCAGTATTCGAGGCCCAGACGCTGTCGCTGAGCGACTTGTTGTTGGTCGCCAACTGGTTGGATGCAGTGTGAATGCGCAGTCTGTCTTCGGCCATCTGGCTGGCCAGGGTGGCCACGCCAGCATAGACTTCGAGCAGCCTGGTCTGCTGCTGCACCGCCTCGCTGCCTCGGCTCAACGTGGTGGCCAGACTGTGGAGCATTCGGGACAGCCATGCCGCAGGCGCTTGCGCCCATCGTCCGCCAGGAGAAGTCTTGGGCGGTTCAAACAGAAGCGCGGAGGGTGTCACCGTCGCGTCGGCGCGCTGCCCACCGGGCCATAGGATTGCGATTTTGTCCACTGTGCTCCTCTTCGGCAACCGACTGAAGCCAGTATCGGCAACTTCGCGGAGGATATGAGTGGCGCTCGAAGAGAAGGGGAGCGAGGTTGCGACTCGATTTCGCCGGCGATCACCGCTGGAGGACGCGCTTGCGAAGACTGGACCGTGGGCGGCGGTGTCCTTTTTTGGGACACTGTCGCCCGTCTTGTTTATCAATCGGTTAGTAACGAAGCGGTTGAGTCGGGGAGGGCGGACGGTAGAATTTTGTTGTGCCGCGGGTGGTTTGGGCATACAAAAGGAAATGCCGGGTTTGGCATGGGTTTGGCCGGGAATCTTCGGCTTTCCCCGTACTTTCAGCTTTCAGGAGCGTTCTCCAATGGCAGGTGCAGTGCAGCAGATGATGCGCGAGGTGATGGATATTCGTCAGGCCGCCGACTACCTGGGTATCAGCGGAGACACGCTCTACCGCTACGCCTCGGAGGGCTTCATCCCCGCGTTCAAGCTGGGCAACCGCTGGCGCTTCAAACGCAGCCTTCTGGACGCCTGGATGGTGCGCATGAGCAACGCGAAGGCCCCTTCCGAGGTGGCCGTCATGCCGCACGAGAAGAAGCCCGCGGGCCGGGCGCGGTAAAGTGCTTTCCACCCACAATCGCCAACTCATAACTGTCTTTTGAGCGTGAACAGGGTAATCTCTGGCGGACAGTTTAGCCGCAGCGGCAGGCCGACGGTACCGATCCCTCGGTTGACGTAGAGCTGCATCTGGCCGAGGCGGAAGAGACCTTCGACGTACTTCTGGCCTCCCGCCGGAAGGATGAGGGGACCGAGGAAGGGAAGGCGGATCTGGCCTCCGTGGGTGTGGCCGGAGAGCATGAGATCGACCAGCGGGCCGCGCGGATGGGCACGGACGGCGTCGGCGTAGTCGGGTTCGTGGCACAGCAGCAGAACAGGCCCGTCGGGCCGCGCCGGAATGGCCAGGCTGAGGTCGGGCACATTGGTTACGGTGTCTGCGACTCCGCCGAGCCACAGCCGCTCTCCCGCGCGTTCAATGGCGACGTGCTGGTTGACCAGTAGCGGGACCGACGCCGTTGCGAGGGCCGCGCGAACCAGCGGTGGCCCCAGGAACGAGTCGTGGTTTCCCATCACGGCGAAGCGCAGCGGGCAGGCCAGGTCGCGCAGCGCCTCGGCGCAGCGCAGGATTGCTCCCGCGGCGAACCCCTGTCCCAGCGGGGTATTGCTGATGTAGTCGCCGGTGAGAAGCACCAGGTCGGGCATTAGCCGGTTCACCTGACTGACCACGCGGCGCACAAACCAAGGCTCTGTGTACTCGTCGAAGTGGATGTCGCTGATCTGCGCGATGCGGTAGCCGTGGAAGGCGTCGGGGAGGTTCGCGATCGCAATGCTGTGCGGGACGATGCCGATCTCGTGACGGGCAACCTCGCTGGAATAGAGCGCGAGGCCAGCGGCAGCGGTGGCCGAACCGAGCAGAAAGTTGCGTCGGCTGAGGGTCGACCGCTGCTCTCCTTGTGGGGGATCGGCCACATTTGCGTTCATAGTCCATGATACCGGGTTTCGCGCGGTCTCGCGGCGTGCGGCAGGTTTGGTGCTGCCCTAACTGTGCGTTGCTGGGGAAGATTATTGGCGTTGCCGTTCTGCTAAAGCCGTAGACTTTTCGACACGCTCTTTGCCCTGTTTGTTTTTTGAATAAACTAAAGCTGAGACCAGTCCCGTAAGACTAGAAATAGCCATGGCGAGTCCAGACGCACTTTTCCCATCGTGTATCAGAAAGATTCCGCCCAAGATGGTAACCAGAGCGATGATAAAGGCGTAGAGAGATCCCCTGGATTGGCTTTTCACGTTTCCAGCAACTACTTGATCCTCTAACGATTCACGATGCTTACTTTGCCTTTCGGCCATAGCCAAGATTCGTTCAGCACCGTTCGGCACTACATCGTTATACCTTGCAAGAAGGTTAGGCGGCGGGATTGGGCCAGAAAAGTATTCCCCCTGAAAACTTGCCTGAAGTGCAACCGGATGGGAATTTTTGTCTGTCGAAGGCTCTGCTCGCGAAGTGGTAGCCATCTGTTGCTTTCCATACCGCTTGCCGCTCATGGAATCTCACGCCACTTTGACTTCGGACTCATGATATTCAATGGAGTCACGAATGTCTTGTCCAACGAGTAGCCAATCGGCGGCAATGGCTTTGGCGTCTGCCTCAGCAGGAGTGTCGCTTTGATTGTAGGCATCGAACTGACCCCACAAATCAATCACGCGTGCAACTCCAGAACTGAATGACGGCTGGGCAAACAGAAAATCGGATTTTACGGTCTTGTTCATGGCGTCCTCAGCACATCGGCTGACAGCTTCCATTCTTTAGATGAGTCTAGACGCAAAATGGTCTCTCTACCGCAGACAGCATCTTTCAGAAGTGTATCAGAATTGCAGATGAAGCTGGAAAACTGTCAATTTAAAGTTCTTGCAGGTTCCAAGGGTATCCGTTATTCCGCTCTCCATAGCAGAGCGTCACGCGAAGCGAGCCGTGAATTCTTCAAAAGCTGTAGAACGTAAGTCATAGATAATAAGCTGCTTGTAGATTTTCCAATTTCTTTTTTAATGCGTTTGTAAGACGGATCGTGCCGGAGTCCAGACGATGATCCACTGGCGGCCTTCCCTGTCGAGACCGTCACCAACAGCAACGCAGAGTTGCGACACTACCGCAGGTTTTGGCGGCGCGCTGCGCGACGGGTTGGGTAGAATGGATCGGATGAGCTTGAATGCAAGGAAGAAGAGGGTGGAGCGTACGGCAAAGTCCGCGGGCGCAGAGCCTGCGGGAGTCGACGCGCTGCTGGTGACGCATCTGGCGGATGTGCGCTGGCTGTGTGGGTTTACCGGATCGAGTGCGGCCCTGGTGCTGCTCTGCGCGGCGGATCTGCCGCCGTCCAAGCGCGCGGTGCTGTTTACCGATGGCCGTTACACCGCCCAGGCCAGGGCCGAGGCGGTGGGAATTCAGGTGGTGATTGCAACCAATCCACCGCTGACGGCGGCCTGCGAGTGGATTGCAGCGGCGGGCGTGCAGCGCTGCGGCTTCGATGCGGCACAGACCACGGTTGCCGCACTGGACACGATGCGGAAGGCCGTTCCCGGCAAGCTGCGGCGCTCGCTCTTCGTCGCGGTCGGGCCGCTGGTGGCAAAGCTGCGCCAGGTGAAAGACGCCGACGAGATCGCCAAACTGCGCGCCGCCGCAGCCCTTGGATGCAAGCTCTTCGAGCGGATGCTGACCTTCCTCCAGCCGGGGATGACGGAGATCGCCGTGGCGGCCGAGCTGGAGCACCAGGCGCGTCTCGCGGGTGCCGAGGGAATGTCGTTCCAGACGATTGTGGCCAGCGGCGAACGCAGCGCGCTTCCCCACGGCCAAGCGACGCAGGCAAAGCTGCCCCGGCGCGGCTTTGTCACGCTGGACTTCGGCGTGCTGCTGGACGGATACTGCTCCGACATGACGCGCACCGTCCACATGGGGCGTGCGCGCGCGGAAGAACGCGCCGCCTACGACGCCGTTCTGGAGGCGCAGGAGGCGGGCGTCGCCGCCGTGCGCGCGGGGGCCATCGCCAGCGAGGTGGACGAGGCGGCCCGCTGCGTTCTGCGTCGCGCCGGCCTTGCCGAGTGGTTCACCCACTCCACCGGCCACGGCGTCGGGCTGGAGATCCACGAGGAACCGAGGATCGCCATAAAAAGAATGGAGAAGCTCCAAGCCGGAATGATCGTTACAATTGAACCCGGTATCTATATGCCGGGCAAGTTCGGCGTGCGCATCGAAGACACGGTGCTGGTAACCCGCTCCGGCTGTGAGATTCTGACGCCGAGCACGAAGGCGTGGGTCGAATTGTAAGGGCAGTTGCAGGCAGTCGGTTGCAAGGCGCGGGACACAGCGCGAGGAAGAGGAACGATGGACGGAAATCAGTTGGAAGAGTTGCGTGAGCTGGTCGATTTTCTGAAGGCCAACGACATCGCCGAGTTCGATATGGAGCGCACCGATCTGAAGGTGCGCATCAAGTTCGCGGGTGCCGCAGGCAGCAGCGCCGCCGACCTGGCACTGGCGCGGCAGTTGGTCGCAGGAGCCGGCAGCGGGCAGGGCGCGGAGTTGAGCGTTGCCGCAGCAGCGTCCGCCGAGACGCCAGCGGCCGCCACAGAGAAGCTGCATGAGGTCAAGTCGCCCATTGTGGGCACCTTCTACGACTCCGCCTCACCGGGTGCGCCGACGTTTGTGAAGGTGGGCGACCAGGTCGAGGTGGGCCAGGTGCTGTGCATCGTCGAGGCCATGAAGCTGATGAACGAGATCGAGAGCGATGTGGCGGGCGAGGTGATCCAGCGCATCGCCGCAACCGGCCAGCCGGTCGAGTACGGCCAGCCGCTCTTCGCCATCCGCCCTCGGTAGACCGACAGGCTAGCAGTTTTTTTGACACGGACCATTTTGAGTCGTCCTTCTGGCCAAGCCAGATCTCAGTATTCTGTCCGATGTGCATCGGTTCGCCATCGGGCCAGTCGCTCCAGTTGTTCGACGTTGCAATGTGCCGGGTTAACGGTGAAAGCAGGCTGAGTCTATATGTTTCGTAAGATTTTAATTGCAAACCGGGGCGAGATTGCGCTGCGCGTCATCAGCGCCTGCAAGGAGATGGGCATCCGCACCGTCGCCGTCTACAGCCAGGCGGACCGTCACAGCCTGCATGTGAAGTTTGCCGACGAGGCCATCTGCATCGGCCCGCCGCGCTCCGCCGAGAGCTACCTCAACGTTCCGGCTGTCATCTCCGCCGCCGAGATTGCGGATGTGGACGCGATCCATCCGGGGTACGGACTGCTGAGCGAGAACGCCAACTTCGCCGAGGTCTGCCGCGCCTCCAACATCAAGTTCATCGGTCCGCCGCCCGAGGTCACGCGCATGATGGGCGAGAAGTCCACCGCGCGCCAGACCATGAAGAAGGCGAGGGTGCCGATCCTGCCCGGCTCCGACGGCATTCTGGAGAGCGAGGCGGCCGCGCTGGAGTGCGCGCGCTCGATCGGCTATCCGGTGATCCTGAAGGCCGTCGCAGGCGGCGGCGGACGCGGGATGCGCATCTGCCGTTCCGCCGAAGAGTTGCCCGGACACTATCAGCAGGCCGCGGGCGAGGCCGCGGGGGCCTTCGGCAACGGCGACCTCTACATGGAGAAGTTCATCGAACGACCGCGGCACATCGAGTTCCAGGTGCTGGCCGACGAGCACGGCAATGTGATGAGCCTGGGCGAGCGCGAGTGCTCCATCCAGCGCCGCCACCAGAAGCTGATCGAGGAGGCACCCAGCTTGATGGTCTCGCCCAAGCTGCGCGCCGAGCTGGGCCAGACCATCCAGCGATGTTTGAAGGACGTCGGCTACTGGAACGCCGGGACCATCGAGTTCCTGATGGACGAGGACGGCAAGATCTACTTCATCGAGATGAACACCCGCATCCAGGTTGAGCACTGCGTGACCGAGATGGTCACCGGCATCGACCTGGTGAAGGCGCAGATTCGTATCGCCGCGGGCGAGCGGCTCTCGGAGATTGTCCCGAAGCCGGTTACAATCACCGGCCACGCCATCGAGTGCCGCATCAACGCCGAGCACCCGGAAAAATTCACCCCCAGCGCAGGCACCATCACCGCCTTCAACCTGCCGGGCGGCAACGGCGTCCGCGTGGACACGGCGCAGTACGCCGAGGGCGTCGTGCCACCGTACTACGACTCGCTGATCGCCAAGTTAATCTGCCACGGCAGCAACCGCGAAGAGGCGGTGGACCGGATGCAGCGCGCGCTCTCCCAGTTCGTCGTGCAAGGCATCCACACCACAATCCCGCTTCACCAGAAGATCTTCGACGACGCCGAGTTCCGCTCTGGCCAGTTCGACACCAAGTTCATGGAGCGCTTCTTCGAGCGGCAGGCGGAGAAGGCAAAGTCTGAGGCTTAGAGCAAAAGCGACATTGTTATACCGGTGAGGGAAAAACAAGCAGGAGAAAAGGCACGGTTCTGGAGCTATAAGCTATCAGCGATGAAGCTGTCAGTTAAAGCGATGGGTACAGCATCCCTGGTTTTGCCGTTGCTTGTTTCACACAACGAAAGCCGCACCGACTGACTCATGGGGTGCTAGGATCGGAGCTGTCCTTTCCGACGCTCGAAGAAGGGCATCCTATTTCCTACAAATCAACGTCGAAAAGGGAGATCCCAGCAACAGCGTCCAGGACGAAGCGAAATCCCGCCTTCTTTTGAGCAGATCGCCGTGTGCCCTCCGTACAGGGTGATTTGCCAGATTTTCCTAAGCGGGCCTGCTTGGAAAATTTTTCCATTCCATGCAGCGGCCAACTGGCTGACTGTCTTTCAGGCCCCTTATGGCGCCCAATTGGAGAAGCAGAGCATGAACTCACCTTTTCAGACAAGAACGTTGGAGACCGCGACAACCTTTGCCAACGAGACCGACGGCGAATGGCATCTGGCGAACTGGAACGACCACGGCAATCCCGACCTGTTCTTCATCAAGACCTCAAACACACCGAGTGGGAATGTCGAAGTCCATATTGCCTCAGCGGCATCGAACTTCCAGACACGCATCCTGGAGACACCGACAACGTTTGCCAATAGCACCAATGGCGCGTGGATGATGTATGACGTGGACCGCGATGGGCTGCCGGACCTTGTTTTCATCATGACCTCCGGCACGGCGAGCGGCAAAGTTGAAATACATGTTGCATCGGGCAAGTCGAATTTTCAGACACGAATCCTGGAGACAGCGACGACGTTTGACAGTGAATCGGACGGGACATGGACGTTGACGGACTGGAACAATGACGGCAGCACGGACCTTGTGTTCCTCAAGACGTCCAATACGCCGAGTGGGAATGTCGAAGTGCATATTGCTTCGGGCAAGTCCAATTATCAGACGCGGATTCTAGAGACGGCGACCACATTCGCGAACGATCCGGCCCAGGTCTGGTTGTTGCGCGACGTGGATGAAGACCACAAGCCCGACCTTGTCCAGATTAAGACGTCGGACACACCGGGCAACGTGGTGGAGGTCCATGTTGCCTCTGGAGCGTCCAACTTCCAGACGCGCGTTCTTGAAGTTGGAACCACGTTTGGCCTGGAGTCCGATGGTGTCTGGCGGATGGCCAGCTTCAATGCCACGGGCGTCAGCGACCTGGTGTTCCTCAAGACAGCCAATACTCCCAATGGCCATGTGGAAGTCCATGTGGCGGCGGGTTGGCTGTCACCCGCCGGCGCGGCCGCAGTCGCAGCCGCAACTCAGGCCGCGGCCTTGGCCGCTGCGATCCAGGCCACTGAAGTTTCCGGGATACGCGTCCATAACACCGGAGCCTTCGAGATGAGCTTCTCCATCGGCGGCCCAAACGACTCCCAGACGCCGATGTCGGCAACCTTTGGGGTCGGTGACAGCAGGACGATCAGCATGGCGCTTACCCCTGGGTCCTTCAGTGGAAGCACGGCATGGAGCGCTGGAGCGTCGATCTGCCCGGTCGCTCATATTCAGGATGGAGCGAGCAATCATGGCGCAGGCCAGAACGTAAACTTCAACCCAAAATCGACCAATGTGGCGATCTACAACTGCGGTGGCACGACGTATACCCCGAGCTTCAGCTTTCAGGAAAACTCGAGTGACACAGGAAGCAACGCAGGATTGCCCGGGCTGGAGTCGGACGATGATGCCGTGCAGGGCGCAGATACTTTTGGCGACGAACTGGGCATGATCGGAGAGGACTCCGGCGGCGGGGACGAATAAGTGGAGGATTGCCGCAAGTGATGTTTGCTTGCGGCAATCTTTCCTCAGCTTCGGATACCCTGCCCGGCTCTTCCCGGTATTTTTCTACTGCCAGCGCGTCCAGCAGCTTAACACCGATTAAAATGTCATGCCAAGCCCGCAAATGATTCCGCGTCTCTACGCCATCGCCGATGCAGAAGTCGTCGCCGCGCGGGGTGTCTCGCTCGCCGCCTTTGCCCGCGACCTGCGCGCTGCGGGCGTCACGCTGGTGCAGTACCGCGACAAGAATGGCTCGCCGCAGGAAGTCCTGCGCGCCGCCGCGATCCTGCGCGATGCGATGGCGGGCAGCGGCTGCAAGCTCATTCTGAACGACCGCGCGGACCTCGCCGTCCTGGCCAACTTCGACGGCGTCCACGTTGGCCAGGACGATCTATCCCCCGAGGATGCGCGCCGCGTCGTCGGCCCGCATCGCATCGTCGGCGTCTCCACCCACACCGAGGAACAGGTGCGGGCGGCGGAGTTGAGCTGCGCCGACTCCATCGCGATTGGGCCGGTCTTTGCCACTGGGACGAAGGCGGATGCGGCGGCTGTGGTGGGGCTGGAGGGAGTGCGACTGGCGCGGGCGTTGACGACCAAGCCGCTGGTCGCCATCGGCGGCATCACCCGCGCCAATGCGCGCGGCGTCATCGAGGCGGGCGCGGATTCGGTCGCCGCTATCTCCGCCTTGTTTGCCGAGGGCGAGAGCACTGAGCAGGTTGCACGCGACTTTCTCGCGCTTCTGCGGTAGAACTAAGGGAACGTGGCTCCCTCCGACAAAACAAAAGCAGATCCCTCCGCTGCGCTGCGGGATGACAAACAAGCAAGCGCTGTGTCACGCGACAACAGTC
>VFSW01012216.1_pt1 | contig 12011 bp, 13 predicted proteins | sample 5358111 | NCBI WGS metagenome assembly VFSW01 (sample SAMN11554181, study PRJNA540505) | mine drainage metagenome | isolation source: sediment from site ElyBrook_90M | place: USA: Ely Copper Mine, Vershire, VT | collected 2017 | reverse complement strand
GTATCTGGAGGATTTGACTTGAGTTTTATTAAAAATAAGAAAGCTTGGTATTTTTGAACTATTACAGTGATGAAACCTGTACTGTTTGAAATTTGGCTGCAAACCTGACCGCTGCATGTCCTATAGAATATGTTGACTGTGGGATTTAGCTGTGTGCCGACATTTTGCACATATCCTTGCATTTCGATTTTGCATACGACCGTTGCGCCAGTCTGGACATTTAATGGGCTGCACTGGCCGGAGAATGAATTTGAATCTGCTGAAGGTCTCACGCTTATTGAATCTACTGGAAAGTTTATCGATCCGCCGAAGTGGTTTTGAAGTATGAGTATCATGGTTGAGGATGTGGCGTTGGAGAACATGAGTGGCTCGGAACAATAGAGCTGTGACGTGATATAGCATGCGGAGAGAGGAAGCTGCGATGACGTTTCTATTATTGCAAATACTCCGACAATCAGTATTGCCAAAACAAATATGATCCAGCTATGTGACCTTATGAATTCCATTGCCGGGCCGCTCTTGAACATATTGAATCTTACTCTTCTAGAGTTTAAATTGCTTTCTGATTTGGAGAATTTTGCTAGTACGGTTGAAGCGCTTGCGCGGCGCAGTTGTCGTAGTTGTTGAGGTTGTCTGTCAAAATCGGGTATCCAGTGGTGTTGATATAGCCCTGATAATAGTTTTCCATGATATTTCGCGACTCGTTTGGCCCCACAGAAGCATTCAACTTGCTGTAGAGGTATTGTTCCGAATATCTTTGTTTGTTAGTGCTGGCTATTATGATTACATTTTGTAATTGCGTTAGATTTTGATAATTAAAAGGGAATACGTACAAATTTGGGAAAATCGAACCAAACGTTTTGTAGACAGTTTTAAAAGGACAGGAGCTCTGGCCAGAAACAGAGGATATGACATTGATGAACAACGTGCCATTGGCGGCAAGATGATCTTCCATCTCCTGCGCTGCCTGAACAGAGGTCATATAGTATGGAAGTGAAAGCGTTTCGTAAGAATCGAGCACAATCATATCGTATTTCTTTGTGCTGTTGTCGAGGAAATATCTAGCGTCTTGGTTGTATATCGCAATCCTGTTATTAGGAACTATATTGAAAAACCTCTCGGCCACACTTATAACACCGGGATCTATCTCTACCGCATCTATGCTGGCATTTGTGCTGTTGTAGAGATATCTTATCATGGCGCCTCCGCCCAGGCCGAGGTACAGGGCGCTGTGCATGTGCGGATTCAAAACATCGTAGATGACTCTTTGAAATTTGTATATCGAATTTTGTGCGGTATCGTTTTTGTAGAGTATTGTGTCTATCCCGGGACCCGTTATCAAAGCTAGATTACCTGAATAGTTTATCACCTCGAGATGGTAGTACTCTGTATCGGTCTGGTATACAACAGGGCCTGGAGGTATAGGTCCTTCAATTGTTGGTATTAGCACAAGTGCAATCACTAGTATGAGTATTGGCAGTCCCTTCTTACCGTATATCACAACTCCGAGCATCGCCAGTATTATTCCGGTGATAAAGAATGTTTCCCATAGTCCGATGTTGGGGATTAGTACATATCCCGTGCACAGCGCCCCTATTATACCGCCAACAGTCGATATCGCGTAGAGGGTTCCGGCGCTATTACCGATTATTCGGACATTACTTGCCTTCATCTTGACCAGGAATGGCTCTACCATTCCGAGAAGCACATTTGGTATTGTGAGCAGCAGGAGGGAGGCCAGCAGCGGGCCGAACTCGTATCCAAAGGATTCGCTCTGACCCAATATGTATGGAGAGACTATCGGAATCGTGCTGATAGATATTGCAGCGCAGAATATGACCAGAGGGAGGAATCTAAGATTCGGTTTGCTGTCTGCCAACTTTCCCCCGATAAAATAGCCTATGCTAAGGGCCCCGAGGATCACCGATATTGTGCTTGTCCATGTAAAAAATGTGTTTCCAAGATAGGGGGAGATTATTCTTGCACTTGATATCTCCACTACCAATATTGCCATTCCTGTGATAAATGCCGTAAGCTCTAGCTTTCCAAATTTCATTGAACCGACTATTGAAAGGTATTGCACGGCAGGTATTTATAGAGGCTGGGGGCTGCTACCTTTTACTGGCAGTAGTTTATTTATTTTTATGCTGGCCATGTTTGTTGTATGTATGGTCAAGACGCTCAGAGCCCCAAGCCGGATCAGGGCAACGACTCCCAGACCCAGCAAATGCAGCAGGCTGAGCCGCAATCGAATCCTCAGCCCCAAACAGCGCCGCAACCAGAGGCTGGCCCGATTGGTTTGAATAAACCAAGGTCGAAACGAATGATTCTGGTGGTTGTCGGGCTGCTTGTGCTTGCAGTGATACTAATTGTGGCATTGCTTACATCTGGTGGCGGAGCACGCCTGAGCTCTACTGTCTCAACTTTGCCGTCAAACTCATCGCTTTCGATAAATCTGGCCGGAGCTAATGAGAGCTTGTTGAATGTGAAAGATATAGAGGGCGTTTTTGGAACAATGCCCGCTAATAATCCAGACTATGCGAACTTTTCAAATCCTTCATTGTTGGGACCGGCCCAGACATCATCTTCATGCAATGGTGGAGAGCGCTATTACGGTTCGCTGTTCGAGACTAATTCCAACGCCTTCACGAATCGGACCTTGCGATCCGAATTGAAAGCATCTCTGCCTATCGACATATACTCTAGCTATGTTGTGCTTAGCTCTTCGGAATTTAATTTCTCTAAATTGGCTGGAGATTGTCCGTCGAAGACAGTTGCAGTTGGAAGACAATACGAGGAAAACTTTTCCATGGTTAATGTCTCGTCCATAATCGGTGCACCTGCGGTTTTGTTCGTGCAGAAAAACCTTACTTCTGCAGGATTGGCCGCAGTAGGAGTAGCGTATAATGGTTCCCCTCCGGCTACGTCATTCTATTTCTTGAAATTTAAATATAAGAATTCGATATGGACTGTGGGTGAGTATGTTTTTGCGAATAATACGGCAGAGCCGCAGATATTAAACTTGTCAAAGGTGTTATACTCTAAATTGCTACAAAATAAGGTGTAGAGCAGGCACGTGAGAGTTAAGTGCAAGTGAACTTTGAAATCAGACACTGTTGTTATTCAGTGTGAGATACCATTTGTACAATAGCTGCTCGTCGAAATTTTCAGCGGATACGAAACTGGAAGAAGACGAGAGTGATGAGACGCCGATTATCCTGTTATTTAGCTGTGCATATATGGTATTTACGCGCGTGTAGTTTGTTGGATCGTGTATCACTGTTGTTGTTTCGTATATCTTTACATTATTGTATTCTTGAGCTTGGCCGAGTGCGGCTATATTGTTGGGCCAGGGCGTGGTATTAAGAAACTCGATAACATTATTGATGTATGAAGATGCGTTATTTTGAGAGCTAAAAGTGAAGTAGAAAAGTGCGATAGAGTGCGGGGTGGTGTTGATGCTATTATTTGTTACAACGAATGTATCGGTGCATATGTTCGTCACGGCGCTGCTGGTATAGAGCTCCGCGGACCTTTGGCATATGAGGGTTCCGTTGTCGTATAAGTAGTAGTTAGGTGTGAGGAGTGTGAGTTTTGGTATTGGATTTGCATAATGCATCTGAAAAATTAAGTAACCATACATTGAAAATGCAAAAACAGCAAGGAGTGCAAGTATTAGGTAGGTTGTTTGCATTGGTTTTTCTATTGGTAAACGCATGGCATAGGGCAAGTAGCCTGGCTTACTGTCTTGTTTTTTATTGGACATAGCAAACAATTTTTGGATTAATTCGTAATAAGGTCGGCCAGATACTTCCCGTCCACTATGAAGTTATTGCCTGAAGAGCCAACTATATCGTAAACTCGCAGGGTTTTTGGTATATATGTTATGCTTGTTACAGGTATCCACGTGTCAGTTGAAGGATCTAGTATGCTCTGCCCGGCTTTTAAATTCGCTGCGGAAGTCCAGTTGTGATTATTTGTATAGAATACCTCCGCGGCATCGGTATTCACCTCTCCATTTATTATGTATTCCCCATGAGCTTGGAAGGATATCACATTAAGGATGATATTGCTGTAAAATTTCCCGGTTTTTGTATCGTATGACAATATCACGTCTCCCGGTTGGAGCTGCTCAATTGGAAGCGTTGTGCCATTAACCAGATCTATAGGTGTTCCTGCAGCAAAGGAACTGATAGAAGTGACAGTTCTTACAGTCGATGTTGTAGATGTTGTCGATGTTGTTGAAGTCGAAGTTGACGAGGTGGTGGAGGTGGAGGATGTGGAGGTGGTAGAGGTTGTGGAGGTGGAGGATGTGGAAGTGGTAGAGGTTGTGGAGGTTGAGGTTGTCGATGTTGTGGAAGTAGTGGAAGTTGAAGTGGAAGTGGTAGAAGCTACGGATGTTGTCGATGTTGTTGAAGTTGAGGTGGTTGAAGTTGTTGAAGAGGTTGAGGTTGTCGAGGTAGAAGTCGACAATGTTACAGTGGAGGTCGAGGATGTGGAAGTGGTTATAACTGCAAAATTCGCTGTGAGCGTGCCGTTGCCTATTACAGTGAGTTGAGTGAAGGGAAGTGAGGTGCTTGTCACAATTATGTTGGAGGTAGCGGACCAGCTTGAGAAACCGTATCCGGAGGTAGGCTGAACGCCTATGTTGTATGTGAGTCCTTGTATCGCTGCAACCACGGCTCCAGACGCATAGGTCGAGCCCTGGAATACAATGTCTCCCCCATTAGTCGGATTTGCAATAAGCGTTATGAAGAACACTATGTTCTGGTATTTCTGCACATACACAGTTGCAAAGCCGGTGGTGTTGTACTGGGAGTTGCATTTCGGATCGCAGACAGAATACGAGAGCGTGTATGTGGGGCTAAGCTGGGTGCCGATGCTCTGCACATAGTTTTTCATTATGATCCTGCAGAATATTGTAGCTCCTGGGGGCGCTGATGAAGGCGTGCATTGCCCTGCATACGAGCCGGAGGTCAGAGTGGGCTCCAGATTTATCGAGTTTGCAGGGAACTTTATTGTCTTGCCGAATTGGTTTGAAAGTATGAGGATGAAGTATGAGGAGCTCAAATTCGACAGCATTATCGGCTCAAAGCAGTTGAGTTCGGGGGTAATGTAGCATGAAGAGGGGAGATACTGCGTTGGGGACTGGGTAGTGACTATTGCAAAAACTGCGATAAGAAAGAGAGCTATTATGAGAAACGCCCATCCGTAGACCGTTAGGAATTCTACTGCAGATTGGCTTTTTCGCATGTATCTCTTATTCCACTTAATTTAAAAATACTTTCGATGGAGAAATCATTTTCGATGGAGAAATCATTTCTTGTAAAGAACGAAATCAATTCCGACTTCTACCATCCTGCTGGAGTAGGGCCTTACAGTTCTTTTTCCGATTATCTTTATGCTTGCGTTTCGCCTTGAGAAGAAATTTTCTAAAGCAACGATATTGTCCACAAACGCGCTGCTTGCATCTCCAAAGGAGTAATAGTGAACTGTGCATTTATTTTTTGAAGCCGAGTATACCGAACCTAGGAATTTATAAGCCGTCATCGGAAGCGGCATTACTATCCTGTCTGCAAAATTTTTGTGTTTTTTTGTGTAAGATTTGACATCTCCGTGGACTGCAAGCACATTTCCTACTTTGTTGAGTTTTATGTTTTCCTTCATGTATTTGTATGCGTCATTATTCAGTTCTACCCCGACGACATTTGCGCTTTTTACTCTCTTTCCTATCTCGATTGCAAACGGGCCTACTCCGGAAAACATTACAAGCACGTTCTCTTTGTTTTTTACAAGATCTGCAATCCTGTTTCTTTCGTATGCAAGTCTTGTAGAGAAGAAGCATTTTCTTAGGTCTACATGGAATATGCAACCGTTCTCCCTGTATTCGGCCACATAGCTTCGCTTTCCTGTAACATATATGTGCTTTCTCGTTCTGTATGTGCCGCTCACTGCGCCGCCTTTTCTCAGCACGGTCTTCACATTTTTATTGGTCTTCATTATCTCGCGGGCGATCTTCTTTGCAAATGTCGGCTTTGAATCTATCACCGCTATGTTTCCCACTACGTCGTAGCTCCTGGAGAAATCGCGCTTTTTGCTTGGGGATTTTGGCGAGGGCTTGAAACCACGCATCGAGATGCATCAGAGTTAGATATAAATAAGTTGGCTTGCAATTAATACATATCTGTTGCTTCACTTTGTTTTTTGATCCAGAGCTTAGCCAGGAATAGTGAATAAGCAGAATAATTTACAAAAAGGAATTTTATGTACTTTGTGATAAGGGTAACATCCAGCCAGGAGAAGATAACTGCGGACATACTGGAGAACAAGATATCCAAATCGAACCTGCCAGTGTATTCTATAGTCCTGCTCGACGGAATGAAGGGCTATCTTATACTCGAAGCCGAGAACGAAGTTGCATGCAGGGACCTGATAGCAAACGAGCCACACGTCAAGGGAATGCTGCAAAAACCGCTAAGCGAGGAGGAGTTCTCTAAGATGCTCGAGGTTAAGCAGCACACTCAGGAGATAGGGATCAACGACGTCGTCGAGTTCCTCTCCGGGCCTTTCAAGGGCTACAAGGCAAAGGTAATAAAGACTGATACTACAAAAGAAGAGATTACTGTTGAACTCATGGATGTTGCCGTTCCAATTCCTGTGACTACAAAGTCCAACAGCGCAAGAGTGATACAGAAAGCAGAAAAGTGATAATATGCCAGAAGTTGTAATCAACGGATTGATAGAGGGCGGAAAAGCGACGACAGGAGCGCCGTTTGGCCCATCGCTTGGACCACTGGGAGTCAACATCGCAGGGATAGTTGCGGAGATAAACGAGAAGACGAAGGCATTCGAAGGAATAAAGGTTCCTGTCAAAGTTGTGGTAGATCCTGCAACAAAGAAATACACAGTGGAGATCGGATCTCCGCCGACTAGCGCACTCATACTAATGGAGATAAAGGCCCAGAAAGGCGCGAAGAGCAAGGAGGAATCTCCTGGAAGCATAACTCTTGAGCAGGTGAAGAAGGTCGCGAAGTCAAAAGAGGCGAAGCTCTACGGAGAGATGCCTGCGAAGGTGAAGCAGGTTCTTGGAACATGCAAGAGCATGAACGTCAAGTGCGAGGGCAAGGACGCGAGGGAGTACATCAAGAAGATAGACAGCGGAGAGATAAAGGTCTAGCTATTTCTGGCACTAGCGCTGTCGTAGTGCGCTGCAAGTATTATAATAATACAAATCATATGGTGTTCGTGAGCCGATGGATTTCAAGCAGTATATAGAAAACTACAGGAGCAGAGTATACGACAAAATATGCGAATACGTGCCGATAAAGGATCCTGTCGACCACTACAAGATGGTCAGGGAGTACTCAGACAGGCAGGGAAGCTACAGAAGGCCTGGCCTGCTCATGCTAAGCGGAGAGATGCTTGGGGCGAAGCCGGAGGATCTTCTTCTTCCAGCCACAGCAATGCAGGTATCTGAAGACTGGATACTAGTTCACGACGACATAGAGGACCACTCTGAGATGAGACGGGGAAAGCCAGCCCTGCAGAATATGTATGGATATGAGCTTGCCATAAACGCCGGCGACTCCCTGCACATAACAATGTGGAAGATACTCAAGGACTACATGCTTGTTGCTGGAAAGAGCAAGGGGAACAAGGTGTTCGAGAAGTTCTACGATATGCTGGAGTATACGGTCGAGGGCCAGTTCATAGAGGACAATTTCATATACAACATAAGGGAGATGTCAAAGGCCTCCGAGAACCTCTACTTCAGGATAGTAAACGGGAAGACGTGCTACTACACGGTCTACGGGCCGATGCAGATAGGCGGAATGGTCGCAGGCGCAAAGAAGAGCACACTTAATTCATTTGAGACCATAGGGAGACCGGCAGGCATAGCATTCCAGATAGTCGACGACATACTCGACATGACCGCGGATGAGAAGGTGTTCGGGAAGAAGAGGCACGGGGATCTCTACGAGGGCAAGATAACCCTGATCATGCTCCAGACATACAAGGAGGCGAGCGCAGAAGAAAAGGAAAAGATAGACAGCATATTTCGCAAGGGAAGGGAGCAGAAGACGGAAGACGACATAAACTACCTGCTCGAGAAGATAGAGAAGTACGGGGGCATAGAGTACGCAAAGAGCAGGGCCGAGTACTACGGGGAGAAGGCAAAGCAGGCGGTGGAGAAAAAGATTTCGAAATTGCCGAAGAACCAATACACCGATATTATGCTCTCTGCAATGCAGGAGCTATACCTTCGGAAAAAGTAAATAAACAGATTCTCAGTTAAGGTTATATATGCCGATTTAGAAGATGAGTTGTGATTATAATGAAGTTTGGAAGACTAATTGAACAGGATTTATCAAGAATACGTGCGGAAGGAGCTTCTCTTCAAAAGCATGAAAAGATGGTGGTGGACGAGATAGGGCATGTCTGGCCAGAAGCGGTAAGATGGTTCGAGAATGTAAAGGAGAAGGGAAAGGAGATATCGCTTGGACTTACAACTGCAGCTATGGGCGGCATTACAGGGCTCGGGGTGGGAGTCGTAGGAGGACTTACTGGCGGTGGATTTGCCGCAGGGTATTTGACGCACAACCCATTAACAACTATAGAAACCAGTTTGGGCGCAGCCGCGGTTGGCGGACTTGTCCTTGGATACCACGGGATGAGAGTTGGTTGGCAAAAAGGCGTGAATGACGTCAAATCCGGAAAGGCAAAAAACATTACGTTCTGGGAGTTCATGATTGCACTTGGACTGTGGGACGCTGCAAAGAAGGAGCTGGCAAAGGTGCTTGCGAATATAAAACGCAGCCCAGACGTCGAGTCAGCCGCACAGGCGCAGGTTGCATCTACGACAGCCTAATCCTTTATTTTTAGGGGCATGGCAATCTAATTCTATTCATCCATTTATGCCACTATTGCGACGAATAGCATAGCCAGTAAACGAATTGGAGACAAGGTATAAATAGCTCTAGACCAAATGTTATTTGGGGGAGATTATGGCCATGAGAATTGGCTTTGGGGAGAAAGAATTAATCCCTATCTTAAAGAAGGATGTTAGGGATGCTAGCAGGGTAATAGAGAGGATAGATAGTGCAACCGAGAGCGTTGGCAGTATCTGGCAGCACACCTTGAGAGGTGCGGCAGGCGGAGCCGGGCTTGGCCTCATCTTTGAGCAGGCCCAGTATGGCGTGCTTACGCACCTTCCGAATTTCATCTCAAGCTTTCCATTGATACAACACGCTCAGAATTTCTTCTCCTCCGCCCAAAACGATGTAATAGCAGCCACGTTCAGCCTGGTATTTGCAGGCGCAGTTGGAGGGATACTGACGTTTGTCAACAACGCAAAGCACGAGGTTGACAAATTCCTTGGGAAGAAAGAGAAGGTAGAGGACAGCAAGTACTCCAAGAGATCGACGCTTTTCAAGAAAATAGCGAACAATGCGATTGCAGGGATAGGGATTGGGGTGATCGGGGAGCAGATTGCGGAGAAATTCGTGCTGCAAAATATCCACTACATCTCAAACCTGCATATATTCGACTACTTTCAGAAATTCTTCGCATCGCAGCAAAACGACTTCCTTGCCATGGCGTATTCTGCTACAATAGCTGGAGTCGTGGGCATACTGGTCGGAGCGATCAGCGCATTTGCGAAGAAGTGGGAGGAAGAGGGCGCGGATGGTGAAAAGACGAAGGCCAAAGCGCCTGCACACAAGGCAGGCGGTGTTCTTGTCGCAATTCCGCAGAAAAAAATATCTGAGGCGCAGGTTACGTTTGTTTCTGAAAAGAGAGCAGCGTAGTTCAGTGCAGTTTGCCGATCCTCAGCACAAAGTTAGGGCAGATGCACAGCTTTTTGTATTTCTCGATCTTTTCGCTTGAAGCGACACCGGGAAAGTTGCCTTGCCTTCCCTGCATATCCTTTATCAGTTCGAAGTGAACATGCTCTGGCCAGCTTCCGTTCTCATATATGCCACCTATTCTCCCTATCGTTTCGCCTTTTCTTATCTTCTGCCCCTTTTTCTTTCCTCTAAGTGAGCTTTTCGAGAGATGCCCATAGAGCGAATAGAATTTTTGATTGTCGATCTTGTGTTCCAGTATTATCGTTGGGCCGTAGTCTCCTAGTTTTGAGTTGTCCTTGAAGCTATGCACCTTTGCATCTGAGAATGCGAGCACTCTGGCTCCCTTCCTTGCGAATATGTCGACGCCTAGGTGTATGTCCCTGCCACCATCGTATATTTTACTCCACTTGTAGACAGGCCTCTTCTCGAGGTACTTCCCTATCCCGATCTTTGCGCCTGCATGTTTTATGCTCTTTTTCACGTAAGCGTCTTTTTCTGATGCTGTGCCGTTTATGACTTTTGCAAGCTCTTTGTTTCGCCTTGTCAGGTCGAATATGAAGATCTCTTTCTCGCTATCAGGCCATTTTTCTATTACCCTGCCTAGCCCCTTTCTTTTCTTTATCAATAGGCCGATGTCTGGTTGCATTCTAAAACGACCTTTGGCTGCTAACCCTTAACAACGCTTCCGCCATGCTCCTTGCCCAAGAGCACCTTCTCCATGCTATTTATGTCGTCGTCGACGAAGAATATGTCTATGTCGGATCTCTTCGCCAGCTTGCTTGCAACAACGTCGAATATGAAGTTTGATCCGGCCGTTCTCTCGTCGTACTTGAATGCTATGTCTATCAGCTGCTCGTGCGTCAGCTTCTCTAGTTTCTTTGCACCGCTCTCCTTGGGATTCTTGGTGTATACGTAGGCCTCCTTGCTCACATTGATGAGCTTCTTGCAGTTCGTTGCCTCGCATGCGAGCACTGCTATCGAGTCAGTGGTTATTCCTGGCATCAGCCCACCGAGCACCACGACCCTGTTCTCAATGAGCGCCTCCTTGAGCTCGTCTATGTCCTTTATCTCGTTGGAGTATACGTCTATGTAGTTCTTCAGGAAGTTCTTGAACAAAAGAGTGTTGATCTTTGTGAACGCTATTCCTATCTCGTCGAGTATGAGGTTGTTTGACACCACCTCTCTTGCCTGCTTTAGATAGAGCCTGCTCGCATATCCTCCGCCGACCACTATCACGAACTTGTAGTCCTTGTGCTTTTTTATCAGGCCGGCTAGCTTTGTGATGTATTGTATGTTGAATCCGTCAGGCCTTGAGAATACGCTTCCCCCAAGAGATATGCACACCTTTTCCATATGATCACAAACTATACGTGTAACCCCGCAAAGCCCAGAAGCCCGGAAAGTATTCCGAATACGCCAAGCACGAGCAGCATTGAGAGAAGGGTCGCAACTATTATCTCGAATGCATAGGTCAGAAATACCGCGAGCACTGCATTGAGCCTGCTGATCCTCTGCAGATTTGACAGGGCTATCACAAGCACGAGGAACGACCAGATCAGGGAGATCACGAATAGCGCAGGACCGAGAAGCGATATCGGAAGCAGCCAAGATATGAAGATTATCGGGATCGCGGCGTAGATCGATGCGGCCATGGTCTCGTAGTAGCCTCTCTTGAACTCTTTTAGCGCGAAGTTGCAGACAAAGTGCATTATCGCTGCCTGTATTATTATCACGATCGGAACTACTATCCAGAGGAACGCGGCGTAGGATACCAGCTGGAAGAAGCCCACTGCGTACCCGCTAAGTATGAACGATAGGAGCAAAAAGAGAATTACGGGCACTATGGTTGCCTTGTAGTAGAATACGAATCCGTCGTCTAGCTCCATGAGCTTCCTTGTCGCGCTCCCAGGCCTGAACATTATATCTATGTACCTTGCAAGGTCTCTTGGTAAGCGCATAGAACCAGATACATTGATGCATCAAATCTTAAATAACATTCAGTTTGGTGCGGAAATCGGTTTTTTATTTCTTTGCATGCATAATACTTATTGTCAAACGGCCATAGGTCCAGGGACACACCCGAACCCATTCCGAACTCGGAAGTTAAGCCTGGTCACGATATGAAATACTGCTTAAAAAGCGGGAAAGCATATTGCTGTTTGGCTT
>VFSW01012215.1_pt1 | contig 12011 bp, 17 predicted proteins | sample 5358111 | NCBI WGS metagenome assembly VFSW01 (sample SAMN11554181, study PRJNA540505) | mine drainage metagenome | isolation source: sediment from site ElyBrook_90M | place: USA: Ely Copper Mine, Vershire, VT | collected 2017 | reverse complement strand
TTATGATTGTACAATTTTATGAAATATGATTGCTTAACCTAAGCCGAATGAAAGCGCTTGCTAGACTTGAATCTAGGATAACCTGGTTTCAATCCTAATTTTACCCTATGGAAGAAATTTCTGAATGCTAAATCCAACGGGATAGTGTGTTTTGAAAAATTACTCTTGGTACAGAACCATAGTCTGGATCGAAAGATCTTATGTCAGTAAGTGATTTCTGCTGATCATAAAGTGAAATAGATTTGCGTTCCTTACCATACGCCTCAAAGCGTTCTTGTAACGCAGCGTTGTAAAGATTACGAGCTAAATCCAACCAGGTTTCTAGAATGAGAACCTGAGCATAAGTAGGTTTGAGTTGGTATTTGAACGATTTGATCACTTATTCGAATTTTACTGCCGAGAACTCCTTCTTCATCAAGTTCTGAAATGAAGAAGGACTCATTGAGTACACATTCTTGAGAAGTTTATTCTCGTTGTGCATCTTGAGCCAAGCCAACCTTGACTTCCAATGACCGTTGACTGGAAAACCCTTTGGGATGGCTGGAGAATCTACTTCCTTCTTAGCAATAACTGGTGCCGTTCCATTCTTCTTCCGCTCTTCCAAGAGACGCTTCGTTTCTTCACGCTTGGCGAGAGCTTTCTGTACATCAGACTTAACGACTTCTTCAGAAGGCTCTGGTGTTGTGGGAACTGAAGAAGCTGTTGCAATCTTGCGATTATGTTGAATTCTACCAACTTCCTTGCCACCCTGATTTTGAGTGGTAAAGGCCTCTGCTCCTGAAGCATCTGGGGTACCAACTTCATTCTTCAATGTAATGCCTTCAATCGTCTTTTCATTGAAGAGCTTTTTCTTTGCTGATTCGATAACCTTCTTCTGGTCAAAAGCCTTGACCACTTTGGCATCCTTACTCTGGGCTTCGGCTACTTCAGCTGCTTCAGACGCAGAAACTCCCCGAATGACCTTCTTGGCAATCTTCGCTGGTCCGACAATCAAGTCATCTTCCGATGTCGTAACAGTAGGGAAATTCTTCTTCCTGGTTGGCTCAAGGGTTGAGCCTTCTGGTACCAGCCAATTACCACGTACAGCGGCTTGCAGATTATACGCCTTCAAGGTCTTGCCATTGTACTTGGCCGTATAACCGTCGAATTGCACTTTTTCACCGACGGTCAGCTTGCAATCTAGGTCACCAGAAAAGAACGCAATCTTCGCAACAAAGGTCACAAACTTGCCAGCCTTGAATTCCATTGACAGGTCTCCGTAAGTTAGAGAGTTAAGACAGAAATCATACAATTCAGATTTGGAGATTACTTCTTTTTCGGAATATCTACAAAAAAGTCATTAACAGTAGCCTTGAGTTCTTGCAAGGGAGAAGCCATCTCATTTGTCTTGGATTCCAAAAGTTGAAGATTTACTTGGCTTTCCTTGACAAAATCAATGGCCTGTCCTCTAAATTGTTTCTGCTTGAAGAGAGCTCGCTCAAGTTGACTACGGGTCACAGCACCGGTCGCGATAAGAATTTCACCAAGTAAATCAGAACGTCCTGTCTTTATCCTAAGAGCCTCAGTCAGTTGTTCCTCAGTAATGAGACCCATCCGCAAAAGGATATTTCCAATGTTCGTCTTTTCAAGCTTCTTTCGTTGCCCCCAGAACATTGGGCTCTCTCTTAGAATTCAATTTCGCGGGTACCACTAGGAGCGTGCGTGCCTCCACCATGTCCACCAGTCGGCGCCACTCCTGTCATGGTCTTAACGACCATCTTAGCCAATTCTTCACCAGTCCCTCTTGGGTTCTGATGGAACTCCTCTGGAATATGTACCGTTCCGCCCTTCAAATGCCGAATCATTTCCTGCCAGTGACCGTGCTCACTGGTCTGGTCGTAAAGGAAATTGATGACACTCTTTTGAATCTCACGATTTTTAGCTAGGTCCCGAAGCTCATGCTCTTCTAGTTTGGCGAACTTTGAGAGCTGGTCAGAAACGAGATCAACCTGATACGCCTCCTTAACGAAACCAGCAGACTCAAGAAAGCTCGCGTACTTATCGAGAGAGTAGACCAGTTTGGGAATAAACATATGACCTCACTCTGCTCATACCCATAAGTAAATTATTCGCATGCGAATAATGTTGTATCTTAGGCCATGCATGAATTCTTCTTGAGTCGTTATCCAACCCTAGCATTAGACCTCAAAGAACTGGACGAGCGTCTCAAGAAAATAACAGACAAAGATTGGGATCTCGTAGATTCTTGGGCCGACGACTACATGATCATTTTTGACCGACGCCTGGATTATCTCGATGACGCAAACGCCAACAAAAAGCTAGAAAAGGCCCTGGCCAATATTGAGAAATCTGACGAACTCTTTTGGAACTATCGAGAGCAACTCGATAAGCATTTCGGTATCAGTGTAGCCAGCTGGTTAAGCGCTCCGCATAACAGCACTGCTGTGGCTACTTCATTCAAGGAAGCCATTGACCTTTGCAAGAAAGCCTTTGGCAATCCCTTCCTCAGCGTAGCAAAAGATAATTTTGATGAGCTCGCCGAGGCTATGCTTGACACGTTTCAACAGAATCAACGAATATACGACAACGTCTACTTCCAGAACATAATTCACATGGGCGACGTAGCCCTGCCATATATTCTCAAGGATCTGACTAGACAGCCAGCTATTTGGCTACCAGCTCTTCAAACGATAACGGGTAGGAATTCGCTTAGTGACTCGCTTGCTGATATCATTACCGATTGGCTTGAATGGGGAATCAGTAAACGGTATCTCAAGCGGAAAGACCTAGAGCAGAATGAAAGTCCGAAACAAACCATCCACTGACGTGATAATCTCTAACCGAGTTCTCCGGTACGTCGAGAGCCGACTCGAACGGTCAGCTGGCTGCTGGAAGTGGAACGGTCCGGTCACGACGAGTGGCTATGCAGTCGCGACTTTTCACTATGAGCAAATCTTAGTCCAAAGGCTACTCTGGGAGATCAAGTACAAAGCCAAGCTGCCCAGGGGAATATTGCTAAGACGAACTTGCGAGAACAAGCTTTGCGTCAATCCAACCACGCAAAACTACAGAAGGACTTATTTAAGATCCAGCCTTCGTCATGTGCTCGTGGAGCTTCGCCAAATCTTTAGCAAGTTCTGGTGTCATTTTCATCTTGCTCTTGTGTGTTTCCAGAATCTTCTTGAGCTTCTTGGCGTGATTTGCACCCTTTTTCTCAAGGCTGGAAGCTTCCTGAGCACCTGCTGAGGTCTCACCCATGAGCTCGAGGGCAACACGGGCAACCTTGGCAGCAGCCTTCGGTTCCTTGTGCTTCTCTAGATAGTGAGCAACAGCCTCAAGGTTGTCAACGAGCTTCTTCATGGTGTGTTCTTTAGCCATAGTAACCTCTCTCTTCATAAAAAGATCATATCTCGAAGAAATTTTGGCAATCTCTTCGTAATATCCACCCTCTGCCTTCTGCAGTTGGGCTTCTTGTTCAGGATCTAATCTTCGCAATAGATGAAGAAAAAGTCCTGCATGCTCCTTTTCTTCCGCTACGATGTGTTCATAAATCTTCTTTGCTTCTGAGTTAGAAATAGCAAATAGGTGGGCTTCGTAAAGCACAATAGCTTCAAATTCAGCTTGTAAATCAACACGAACAACTTGTGCCAACTCCTTGTCCGTTAATACTCTGGGTGTTTCTCTCAGAAAATTAAAAGGCTCAATCGGCATTCAATACCCTTGCTTGCTTTTCTGGCAGCCCATTCTTGCTTTCGCCTCTCACTTTGGGATTTTCTATATTCAGGATCAGCCCAACGCAGTTTCATATTCTGGATAGTCTTCTGACGAATTGTTGGATTCTCCCAGGATTTAGATTGCTGTTTAGCCCTTTTAACCCTGAATTCATTATCCTTCCATTGTTCGAGGGTCGTTTCTCGTTTTTGTTGACGTTGTTGTGGTACGGGCCACTGGGCATTCGCACTCTTTCGTTTTTCTTCTCTTAAAGAAGCATCGCACCAAGCTTCTTTGAATTTCTCAGATCTTTCTTTTTTGAAAAGTGGATCTTTCCATCTTTCTTTCATTTCTTTACTTTTCTTTTCTCGTAATTCTTGTGTCCAGTATAAGCTTCTGAAACCATCACCACCAGCAGTTGCATTGTAAAGGTCACTTGCATTGTAAAGGTCACACCCAATAGCTCTAAAGTAGGCTATATTCCATATTTCAGCTTCTTCTAACTCATACTCTGGAACAATTTCAAGAACAGAAATTTCAGGCTTCAGTCCGAATTCAAGTAATTCTCTAATCCAAATATTTTTTCTAGTGTTAGTACGATAAAGTCCTTTCTGATTCAAATGACCTGAAAGTCTCCCGTTAAGCGAATCAACAGTTTTCCCGACATAGTGAAGGCATTTTGTCCTTGGATCGAACAAACCATAAATTTTGCCAAGACGATCCATTTAGTGACTTTTCTTCTTTCTCAATTCAGCTTTCAGTTTATCTAGTTCGTTTTTTATTTTGAAAAGAATGTCACTTTCATGCACATCAATTTCACGCGTCAAGCCAAGCATTTCTTTTTGAATGTGCTTAGCCTCTATGCCAAGATGTTCTTCGTCGTACTTATTCGGACCGGGAGCCGTGTCGTGGGCTGAATAAGTGTGCCTCTTTTCCAGCCATTCCTCCCAATCAGAGATTAAGTCCCTGTAGGCGTTCAGCATAGATTGTCGTTCGTCTTCTTCCTCTTCCTCATCGTCAGTAGCTATCAAATCCAATTGTGCTGCAAATTCCATAAAGCCTTGTTGTTCAAGTTCAGTAGCTAGCCGAGCTAAGGCGGCCCGATTCTTGAGCATATCGTGAAGATAGGAATAGGCGGCATCAGCAATATCATCAAACTCTTCGCCAGCCTTGAATACCTCACCATTCGGAGCTTTGATTGTGTAAATGTGAACAGGAGCTCGCTTATTAGCTGGTCGATAGGTTACTTCAAATCTATACCTTCCTTGGGTCGGCAGTTGCCAATCTTTTAGCGTCTTAGTACTGTCACTGTCTTCGGGTGTCCAGTAGACGTATTTTGCTGCTATCTTCATCACTTGTTAGGCGGCATCATAAGTTGCTTCTTGAAGTTCTCCCAAGCCTCTTCGAGTCCTCTTAGTTCTGTATGGTAGCCGTTGCTCAACATCTCGTTTCTGGCATCCTCGAAAGTCCAATGGTCATGAATTACTCTGAACATTGCTGTAATCAAACCAGTCCGGTCTTGTCCATGTGTGCAATGAACATAGATAGGAAAGTTATCCGGATTGAGCATGGCTGTCACAGCAGCATGCAATTCATCCTTTGTCGGGGGATCAAAAATCTGACCAAGATCATCTGGTGGCATTTCGGCCTTCACGACGTTTAGACCAGCAGCGACGGCACCGTCATCAGTGCCCTCTTTGTCGAAGTTCAACTTGACAACGGTCTTGATCTTTAAGGACTTGAGATATTGCCAACCGTCGTCTGCTCTAGGTTGGCCTCCACGATAGAGAATTCCATCATCCACGGTTCGGAAATTCGGGATGTCGTGAACGTAATAGAAATGCGAGCAACCAGAAGACAAAATGATAAATATGAGACCTGTCAGTGATGTTTTGAGCATAGACGTCATGCGTATTAAAAGAAATTGCGCTGAAATGCCTCTCTGTTAAAATTAGACGAGTAAACTAGAGAAATTAGCACTAAGTTTTAGCTGGGTCTTTACTTCCGTTGCAGTTAGACTTATAATGAGTCTATTAAAGAGACTCCAAATGAGTCCATAAGGAAGTGCAATGAGTTTTACCTACGAATTTCCCCGCCCCTCAGTGACCATAGATGCTGTCGTCTTCGGTGTCAATCAGGAGCTCGAACTGGAACTCCTTCTCATTAAGCGGCGAGACGACCCCTTCAAGGACTGCTGGGCTCTCCCCGGTGGGTTCGTGAATGTTGCTGACACGGTGCCTCAAGGTGAGAGCTTGGAAGCTGCCGCCTATCGAGAGCTACGTGAAGAGACGGGGATCAAGGTCGATTATCTCGAACAACTCTACACATTCGGTGAACCAGGGCGAGACCCGCGCGGACGTATCATTTCAGTTGCGTACTTTGCCCTGGTCCGCTCCAAGGATCACACAGCTATTGGTGGCGACGACGCCAAGGAAGCAGCCTGGATGTCTTTCAAAGCTCTCCCCAAGCTTGCCTTCGACCATCACAAGATCATTTCTATGGCTTTAGAAAGACTAAGGAGCAAAATACGATACCAGCCAATTGGACTCAACCTACTGCCAGAAAAATTCACGATCAGTCAATTGAGAAAACTTTATGAGGCTATTCTTGGCTACAAGATAAACCATGGAAATTTCCGAAGACAAATTCTTCCAAAGAATAGACCAAATTTCATAAAACCTGTAAGAACTCTAAGAGAGAAATCAAACAGGACTGGCCCACCTGCACAAATATATTTCTTTGACAAACTGCTCTACGAAAATGCAGTGGCCAAAGGATTTGACTTCAAACTAAATTGCAGAAAGATCAGCCAATGAAAAGATTTGTCTATTTTGCACTCAGAGAAGAATCTTGGAAAGAGCTCCCTTTAGAAAGACGCCAAAAAGCCGAAGAACAAACTTGGCGTAACTTAAAGGGCGCTTTGTACGAGCTTGAACGCAACCGAAAGGAGAAGTACCATGTTTAAGGAGAACATGATTCTGGACACCGATAGCTACAAGGCCTCACACTGGCCGCAGTACCGCAAGGGCACCACTGGAATGTGGTGCTATCTCACTTCTCGCGGTGGTGTCAACGGGCAAACCTGTTGGTTCGGTCTACAAATGATTCTCGAGAAGTATTTCGCTGGGCCAGTCATCACTCAGGACATGGTTGATGAAGCGGCTCTTTTCTCGGAAGCACATGGCGAACCGTTCAATCGTCAGGGTTGGGAACGCATCGTCAAGGTGTTCGGTGGCAAGCTCCCCCTACGCATCAAGGCGGTCCCAGAGGGAAGCGTCATCCCGACCCAGAACATTCTCATGAGCGTGGAATCCACAGACCCAGAGACGTTCTGGGTGGCTTCTTGGTTTGAGACACAGCTGGTACGCCTCTGGTACCCCGTGACCGTTGCTACACGTAGTTGGTATGCAAAGCGGACGATTTTGGAAGCTCTTCTTGAATCATCTGATGACCCGTGGGGCGAGATTCCCTTCAAACTTCACGACTTCGGCAGCCGAGGAGTTTCGAGTCGTGAATCGGCAGGGATCGGCGGAGCTGCGCACCTGGTGAATTTCAAGGGTTCTGACACGATCCAGGGAGTTCGTTACGCGAATTACTACTACAACGAGCCGATGTCCGCCTTCAGTATCCCGGCTGCAGAGCACTCGACTATCACCAGCTGGGGTCGTGACGGCGAGCTCGACGCTTACCGCAACATGGTCAAGCAATTCGGCAAGCCAGGGAAGCTCGTTGCTGTCGTCTCAGACAGCTACAACATCTTCAACGCCATCGAGCAGTTTTGGTGCGAAGACCTTCTCGAGGATGTTCAGAAATCTGGAGCAACAATTGTCATTCGGCCGGATTCTGGGAACCCGGAAGAAGTGGTTGTCAAGTGTCTTGACATCCTGGACCGGAAGCTCGAGATGCAGCGAAACAAAAGGGGCTACAAGGTTCTTCCGCCATATTTCCGGCTCATCCAGGGTGACGGCGTTAATCCGGATTCTATTGCCAGAATCCTACGCAACATGCATCTGAGCCGCTATTCGGCCAGCAATATCGCCTTTGGTATGGGTGGACAACTTCTACAAAATTTGAACAGGGACACCCAAAATTTTGCTTACAAATGTTCAGAAGTGACTGTCAACGGGCAGCCTGTAAAAGTCTTCAAAGACCCAATTACGGATAGAATGAAACAGTCTAAAGCTGGGCGGCTTTCTTTGATTGAAGAAAAAGGGCATCTCAAAACTATTGAGGGCGAACTTCCCGATGATCTTCTAGAGCCTATCTTCGAAAACGGCGAACTTCTCAAGAAAGTAACGCTAAGTGAAATTCGTGCCAGGGCTGAAAAGGCACTTAGAAAGGATCTAGACCAGTCTAATTCATGAATGGATGCTGCCCAAAAATGTATCTAAAGAAACAGTATTCCCATCTATGACAACAAATACTTCGTAACCATGTTCCTTGGCAGCTTGCAATTTTACCACATTCTGAGGAAGATATTCATTGTCTTTACCAAACATGGTCCATTTAGATTTTATCTCAAACAGTATTTTATCATCTAAAATGTAATCAGGAAGATATCGTTTGCGCTCACCTTCAAATTCGTATTCAATGACTGTTCCTCGTTTGATTTTGGGCAATTGTCCTAATGCTTTAGCGGATAATAGAAAATCCTTCTCATTAGATGATTGATAATAAAGGACATCAATGAATCCACCTTTTCCTCCCTTCCAATGTCTTCTATCAAAGCCATTTAATCCGAATTCATCAATATTAGATAGCATAGTCTGCACCATTTTAGGTCATAAAGGAGGTAGTCATATGGACACGGCCAGTTACGTCGAAAACTTCCGGAACGCTGTACAGGCTAGGGTTTACCTAGCCTGTACAGGCGGCGGAGCAGGACTCCAGAAGTTGATTTGGAACGTTCCAGGCATCAGCTCATTCTTGATCGGTACTAGCTTTCCCTATGAAGGTGGAGATACCACCGATTTCCTAGGTTTTTCACCAATCAAATTCTGTAACGAAGACACGGCTGTCGACCTTGCAATCGAATCCTACTACCGTGCTTGGAAACCTGGCAGCAAGTTCAACATCGGAATCGGTCTCACCGCTGTAGTTGCCACGAAGCAAGTTCATAGAGGCACGCACCGCGTCTACGCTGCTTCCTTCAGCGAGAAGGGTTGCCTTACCCATACCCTGGAATTTGACAAGGGTGAAGGAACGCAAAAGCGCGAGGAGGACGGTAAGCTTTGTGACCTTCTCGGTCTAAACGCCCTGTTACTTGCGGCTGACCTCAAGCCATATCCCATGACTTCCTTCTTCACTGAGCACCGGGACCAATTGGCCCATGACCGCATCATGCAATATCCCTATGTTGATACGCACCGGCAAAAGCACGTCAAGCCCCCAGAGAACAGCATTTTCTTTCCAGGTAATTTCAATCCGCCGCATTTCGGGCATTTCGGCATTGCAGACAAAGTCAAAGAGGTACAACATGAAGAGCCAATCTTTTACATGACGGTCAATCCTCCGCACAAACCTGTCATTCCGAACCATGAGCTCATCCAACGTTCCAAATTGTTGGCTGGCAGACGCCTGGTTTTTTCGGAACACGATCCTCTCTACATCGACAAAGCAAAGAAACATCCTGGCAGTTCTTTCATCATCGGGAGCGATTCGGTCCAAAGGATGTTGGACCCAGTCTGGTGCCCAGTCGAGCCCAGGCTAAATGATTTCCTTCAGCTAGACACCAAGTTTTATGTCTTCGAGCGGGTGGTCAACGGAAAATTGTTGACACTTGAAAGCCTCCAAATCAAGGAGCGCTATCAGAAATTGTTCCGCAAACTGGCTGGACAATGGGATATCAGTTCCACATTTGTTCGGGAACAAATGGCGAAAAGTGCTTAGGAAGAAGCTTCGTCAGAATTGGCCAGTAGGGGAATGTGGTCAAAGAACTCTGTGATGTCTTTGGCCACTTCTTCTATTGGGCGACTGACGTTTAGCTTAACGTAGTTGGCCTGCAGAGGAAGAATGAGATTGTAGATGTCATTCATCTTCTTTTCGTAGATGTAAGCGCTTTCGGCTTTGTCCTTAGAATAATCTAGATCCATTCCAGCGCTGTAGTGAGAAATGCCCTTATTCTCCAAGCAACGGTTGACTGCTTCCTTTACAGGAAGGGTACAGTGAATCAAGATGTCGGGACGTCTGACCTTGGTGTACAAATCATTCAGCAGCTTTGGGCTAATCCCTCGTAGAACATCCCGAGCATAACTCGTAAAGAAATAGCGGTCACAGATGACGATCTTGTTTGCATGCAAAGCTGGGAGGATGACATTTTCGTAACGGAAGAAGAAATCAGCCGCATGGAGCAAGCAAAATAGCATTGGAGATAAAAGTCTTTTCTCTTTCGCCTCTTTGATTGCGTCGGCTAGCAATTCACTTGAGTTCCATTTGGTGACCACTACCTCATGATGATGACTTTCCATCCACTTCTTGAGTAGTTCGGTCTGGGTCGTTTTGCCGGCTCCGTCTATGCCCTCAAGCGCGATGAGCAAACCACCAGGAACCTGGGCTGTCTTTACCCAAGCCGTGCTAAGGTACTTCTTGAGCGGTGTCTCGAGGCTAGCGAACTTCTGCCTGGCCTGCTTGATGACGTCGTGCCCGAAAGCTTTGTCAGCGGCCTTAAACACTTCCTCATGGTGGTCAAAAGCCAAGGGCTGCAAAGATGACACTTCAACCCATTTCAAGGCCAATGAATCAGAAGCTGGCTTTGGCTTCACGTCTTCGCCAACGACCGTGTAATAGATAGCGACTTTACTTTCATCCTCGTCCTTAGCTCTTGTTCCGATTTCCTTGGTCTCTAGATAATGGAGTGGACTGGTGATGCCCGTCTCTTCCTTCAGCTCCCGAATAGCAGCGTCTTTGAAGGACTCGCCAGGATCAACATGACCACCAGGGCAAGCCCACTCGCCCTTCGCTGGCGGAGCAGCCCGTTTAGAGAGAAGAACTTCTGGACCTTTGTCTGTCTCTCTAAAAACTACGATGTCACTAAATTGCACAGCTAACTTGGAAGCCACACTGTCTAAGCTTCTGGCAAGCTCACTTAGACGTAGAGCTTCAAGTTGCGTAGCAAGCTTGTCTAATTGTCGTACAGGGTCCATCTGATTACCAATTACATTAATTCTCATTGGAAAATAGAGCAAAGGCTTTCAATATTTAATCCTGTGGAAGATTGACCAACATAACGAAGTTGTCCATTACGAGGATCTACATAGTCATATATCAGATTCATGTAGATTTAATCCTAGCTGCCTTGGCTTTAGCTTCTACAGCACCTCGTTGATCCGGCCTGGCCAGCACAGTAGCAGCATCAAGTTCGACGTTTGGATTATAATACTGAAAATTATCACCATGACCAATTCTTATATGACATTCCAATGGGCCCATACAAAGCGTTATCAAATTTCCTAGATCTAATTCCAGAGATGGATTATGAGCAAATGCAATCTTGTGATGCACGTTCAGATGCAAAATGCCATTGCAAGCCTGGCACTTAGGATGGAGGTCTAGGTATTGATGTTCGACCTTTGGCCACTTATCCGACCTAGGTGGCTCACCTGTTAGTTTCTGCGCTAATTTACTACCACTTTTTGCCTTTTCACGAACAGCATTATGCAGAACTCTGAATGCATGTTTTAGTCCGAACATGAGAATCCTCAATTAAAAATAGAATAATCCTTTTATACGCATAATCTATGCTTGTACCGAACCTTCAAAATTTCCTGGCTTCCCTCATCATCAAAAGAATGGAATCTGTTCAATTCTGCTAGAGCTGAATCAGCTCGCCTCTGGAATGATCTAGTTGAAAGACATCATAGAATCCGTAGATTCAAATTCAAATGGCCCTCACAACTCAGATGGCAGATTTGGGCTAAGAAGAAGTATCCTCATCTCCATTCACAATCAGTGGTGATGACTATCCTAGAATTTCTAGAAGCTATAAGAGCAACTTCTGAATTGCAGAAGTGTGGATATCCCGCAAGATACCCATGGAAGAAATCAAATCATAGAGATGTTCTTTATTCAAATCAAGCTGCTAAAATTCGTAATGGGTATCTGATTCTTCCTCATGGGAAAATTCTAGAATCTCTGAGAGTAAGACTCCCAAGCACCTTCGAATTGAAGGGGAGATTAATCAGAGTAAGATTGAAATTCAATGAAGTGATAATCACAACAGAAATCCCAGACGAGAAACGCCAAACTAAAAGAACTCTTGGGGTGGATCTTGGTGTCAATACTCTCATCGCAGTCACGGATGG
>VFSW01012214.1_pt1 | contig 12012 bp, 10 predicted proteins | sample 5358111 | NCBI WGS metagenome assembly VFSW01 (sample SAMN11554181, study PRJNA540505) | mine drainage metagenome | isolation source: sediment from site ElyBrook_90M | place: USA: Ely Copper Mine, Vershire, VT | collected 2017 | reverse complement strand
TGACTATCTTCATCGGCACGGGATCGGCGTAATTCTCGATTGGGTTCCCGCGCATTTTCCCACCGACGCATTCGCGCTCGGGCGTTTCGACGGCACCGCGTTGTTCGAACACCTCGACGCGCGCAAAGGCCATCATCCGGAGTGGGACACTTACATATTCAACTACGGCCGCAATGAGGTGCGCAATTTCCTGATCGCCAGCGCGCTCTACTGGCTCGGTGAATACCATGCCGACGGGCTGCGCGTCGACGCGGTCGCATCGATGCTCTATCTCGATTACGCGCGCAACGAAGGCGAATGGATTCCCAACCAGTTTGGTGGGCGCGAGAATCTCGAGGCGGTCGATTTTATCAAGGCGCTCAACCAGGCGGCGTATGCGCGAAATCCGGGAATCACGATGATCGCGGAGGAGTCCACTTCGTGGCCCGCCGTCAGCCGGCCGACCTATCTCGGCGGTCTCGGCTTCGGCTTCAAATGGGATATGGGCTGGATGCATGACACGCTGGAGTATTTTTCCAAGGACCCGATCCACCGCCGCTATCACCATCGCGACGTGACCTTTGGCTTTCTCTATGCGTGGACTGAATCCTTCATCCTGCCGCTCTCGCACGACGAGGTCGTTCACGGGAAGCGCTCGATGCTCTCGAAGATGCCCGGCGACCGCTGGCAACAATTCGCCAACCTGCGCGCACTCTATGGCTATATGTGGGCGCGGCCGGGCAAGAAGATGATCTTCATGGGCGACGAGTTCGGCCAATGGCGCGAGTGGAATCACGACGAGAGTCTCGATTGGAATTTGCTGGAATACGAAGACCATCGCGGGCTGCAGGCATTGATGCGCGAGTTGAATCGGATCTATCGCGACGAGCCGGCGTTATGGGAGGCCGACGGCGAGCCGGCTGGCTTCCGCTTCATCGACGCAGACAACGCAGATGACAACGTCCTGGCGTTCATGCGCCTCGCACCGCAAAGCGGCCGTCGCGTCATTTGTGTGTGCAATTTCTCGCCGGTGGTGCGCGATCGATATCGCATCGGCGTGCCGGCCGCTGGAATTTATCGCGAAATACTCAACACTGACTCCAAGCTTTTCGGCGGCGGCAACATTGGCAACGGGGGTGCGATCGCGGCGCAGAGCATGCCTCATCACGGCCTCGAATTTTCCCTATCGCTAACGCTGCCACCGCTCGCGGTGATCTGGTTGGAAGTCCCGCAGATCTGAATTACGAGATTCCTCAGATGGTCGAACCGCGCGCCACCTATCGCGTTCAGCTACATTCCGGATTCACCTTCGACGACGCCGCTGATCTCACTGAGTATCTCGCCGAACTCGGCATCAGTCATCTGTACTGCTCGCCCTACCTGCAAGCGACGCCGGGGAGTACGCATGGGTATGACGTCGTCGATCATCGACGCGTCAATGAGGATCTCGGCGGCGCGGCGGGACTCGCACGGTTGCATTCCGCCTTACAGGAAAAGGGCCTCGGACAGATCCTCGATATCGTGCCGAATCACATGGCGATTGTAAGCCCGTATAACCCGTGGTGGTGGGATGTGCTCGAAAACGGCCCCGCGAGCAACTATTCGTCGTATTTCGACGTCGATTGGGAGACGCCCGAAATGCGCTTGCGCAATTCGGTCCTCATCCCAGTGCTCGGAGATCAATACGGTGAAGTGCTAGCATCCGGCGCGATTCAACTCGAACGCAACGGCGCCGCGCTGACCGTCCGTTACCACGAACATCGGTTCCCGGTTGCCCCACGATCATTCGACACGATTCTATACGCGGCGGCGCAACGCTGCGGTTCCGACCATCTCGCTTTCCTCGGCGATAGCTTCGGGCGTTTGCCGCTGCCCACCGCAACCGACACGGAGAGCACGCGCCGCCGCCATCGCGATAAGGATGTATTGCAGACGCTGTTGGCGCGGCTCATCCGCGAACAACCAGAGGTCGGGCCGGCAATCGACGCCGTGATCGCGGAAATCAATGCGCAACCCGACTCCCTGCACGCAACGCTCGAACGGCAGAACTTCCGGCTCGCGTACTGGCGCGCAGCCTCGCGCGATCTCGGCTATCGCAGATTTTTCGATATCAACACGCTCGTCGGCTTGCGGATGGAAGATCGAAACGTCTTCGCCGACACCCATTTCCTGGTGCTGCGATGGCTGGCGGACGCCACACTGGATGGCGTGCGCATCGATCATATCGACGGGCTGCGCGATCCCGAGCAATACCTGCAATGGCTGCATCAGGCTCAGCCGAACGCCTGGATACTGGTCGAGAAGATTCTCGAATCCGGAGAATCGCTCCGCGAATCCTGGCCGATCGCAGGAACCCCCGGCTACGACTTCCTGAATGTGGCCGGCGGCCTCCTAATCGATCCTGCGGGCGAACGGCCGCTCACGCGCTTTTATACTGAGTTCACCGGCGAGCCGACCGACTTCGCGCAAATTGTGCTCGAGAAGAAAGACTTGGTGATGCGTGACGTCCTGGGCAGTGACCTCAATCGATTGACTGCGCTATTTGTCGAGGTTTGCGAGCGCCATCCGCGTCATCGCGACTACACGCGCCACGAATTGCACGAAGCGATTCGGGCGGCCGTCGCCCGTATGCCCGTTTACCGCACCTATGTGCGCGAAGCGGCTGATGCGCCGATCTACGTCGAAGATGAACGCTACATCGGCTCCGTGATTGATGCGGCCAAGCTCGACCGGCCCGATATTGATCCGCGTCTATTTGATTTTCTTGGTGACATCTTACTGTTGCGCCAACGCGGTGATCTCGAAGCAGAACTCGCCATGCGGTTTCAGCAGTTTACCGGACCGGTGATGGCGAAGTCAGTCGAGGATACAGCCTTCTACTGCTTCAACCGCTTCGCGGCGCTCAATGAGGTGGGCGGCGATCCCGCGCGCTTCAGTCTAACGATCGAGGAGTTCCATCGCGATTGCGAACTGGCGCAAACGCAATGGCCGCAGCGGATGCTCGCGACGTCGACGCATGACACCAAGCGCAGCGAGGATTTGCGCGCGCGCATGAGTCTGCTCGCGGAGATTCCCGAGCAATGGATCGCGGCGGTGCGTGGATGGTCTGAAATGAATCGGCCGTGGTGGCGCGGCGGACTATCGGACCGCAACGCCGAATACCTTTTCTACCAGACCCTCGTCGGAACGTGGCCGATCGAGCGCGAGCGGATCGTCGAATATATGCGCAAGGCGGCGCGCGAGGCGAAGCTGCGCACTTCGTGGACCGCGCCGAACGAGGAATACGAGCGTTCACTCACCGGGTTTATCGAGGGCGTGCTCGACAACCCTGAATTTGTCAACGAGCTGACCGCATTTGTTACGCCGCTGATCTGGCCCGGACGCGTGAACGCACTGGCACAAACACTGATCAAGTTGACCGCGCCGGGAGTCCCCGACTTTTATCAAGGCAGCGAACTCTGGAGCATAACGCTCGTCGATCCGGACAATCGGCGCGCGATCGATTATGCACAACGTCGCCGATTGCTCACGGAGTTGCGCGACCTAACGGTTGAACAGATTATCGCGCGCGCCGACGAGGGCTTGCCGAAGCTGTGGCTGATTCGCCAGGCGCTCGATTTACGGCGGCGGTGTCCCCAGCTATTCGGGCGCGACGGTAACTACCGCCCGCTGCATGCGCGCGGCGCTCGTGCCGCACATGCGATCGCGTTCAGTCGCGGCGCCGGTGCGATCACCATTGCTCCGCGTTTGCCGATCGGCCTCGGCGGCGATTGGGGCGACACCGTCATCGCGCTACCGCGTGGCCGTTGGCGCAACCTCTTGACCGGTGACGCACTCGACGGCGGCGAAACCGAGTTGGCAAGAATGATGAGGCGATTCCCCGTTTGCCTCCTCGCCGGCGAAGAGTTCGTTTCATGATTGTCCGCGTCTGGGCTCCAACGGCGCATGACGTGCAACTCGACCTCGCTGGCGATCGCCTTCCGATGGTTCGCGCGGATGGCGGATGGTGGATGGTCGATACTCCGCGAGCTCTGCCGGACGTTGACTATGCATTCGTACTTGATGGCGTCGAACCGCCATTGCCCGATCCTCGATCACAATCGCAGCCGCATGGGGTGCACGGCCCTTCGCGCGTCGTCGATCATTCGACCTTCAACTGGGCCGACGCAGGCTGGAATGCGCCCGCACTCGATTCCGCGATCGTGTACGAAATGCATGTCGGCACTTTCACGGCGACCGGGACCTTCGATGCCGCGATCGATCGTCTCGACCATCTCACGGATCTTGGTATCACTCACGTCGAGATGATGCCGATAGTCGAGTTCTCAGGCGATCGCGGATGGGGCTACGACGGTGTGGACATCTTCGCACCGCATCATGCTTACGGCGGGCCGGAAGCGTTGAAGCGGCTGGTCGATGGGTGTCACACGCGTGGCCTCGCCGTTCTGCTCGACGTGGTTTACAACCACTTTGGACCTTCGGGAAATTACCTCCCGAGCTTCGGCCCCTACCTGACGCATCGCTATGCGACGCCGTGGGGCGACGCCATCAATTTCGACGAACGCGGTAGCGACGAAGTACGGCGCCTCTTCTGCGATAACGCGCTCATGTGGTTGCGCGATTATCATTGCGACGGATTGCGCATCGACGCGGTGCACGCAATCGTCGATACGTCTGCGATCCATTTCCTCGAACAGCTCGCAAATGAAGTCACGGTTCTTGAGCAGGAACTCGATCGGCGACTCGTCCTGATCGCCGAAAGCGACCTCAACGACCCGCGCTTGGTGCGGGCGCGCGAACTTGGCGGTTATGGCCTGAGTGCGCAGTGGAGCGACGATTTCCATCATGCTCTCCATACCGTTCTGACCGCCGAGCGCGCCGGCTACTATGCCGACTTCGGATCGATCGCGGATCTCGCTAAGGCGCTCCAGCAGGGCTGGGTTTACGACGGCCGCTACTCGAACTTTCGCGGACGGCGACATGGACGTCCGCCCGTCGGATTATCGGGACATCGTTTCCTGGGGTACGCGCAAACCCACGACCAGATCGGGAATCGCGCTAAGGGCGAACGCAGCTCGCATCTGATGAGCACCGGGCGGTTGAAGATCGCCGCGGCTCTGATACTCACTTCGCCTTTCGTGCCGATGCTCTTTCAGGGCGAAGAATGGGGCGCATCGACGCCCTTCCTCTACTTCACGGGACATGAGGACCCGGACCTCGCACGCGCGGTCAGCGCGGGCCGCAAGCGCGAGTTCGCGGCCTTCGGGTGGGCTCCGGAAGAGATTCCCGATCCACAGGCACTCGAGACCTTCGAGCACTCGAAGTTGAACTGGGGGGAACTCTCACGCGAGCCGCACCGCGGTATCCTCGAATGGCATCGCGAGCTGATTCGGCTGCGCGCCCTGATGCCGGAGTTGCGCGACGGGCGCATGGACCTGATCGATATCGCGTTCGATGAAGACGCGCGTTGGCTAACGGTCACGCGCGGGCGAGTAACGATCGCATGCAATCTTTCCGGCGCGCCGAAATCGATCCCGATCGCATCGGGCACGCCGCACCGCCTCGCTATGGCGTCCGATGCGAGCGTCGCGGTTGGCGGATTCCACGTCGATTTACCACCCGATTCGGTCGCGATCCTCATGCGTTGAGCGCGCGAGCAAAATGTCATTGCTCTGACTGGGTCATAACTGCTAAGTCGGGCCAGGCACATCCGCTGCGATGAACCCGACCAGCGTTTCGGCCCGGTCAAGATCGGCGCACCGTTTGATAGCATAGCCGGAAGCAACCGAACTTTTACGCGAGGATTTGTAAATGGCAAGTGCAGTCAAGATGAGTCATGCGCCGAATTGGCGCGCGCAATTGGGATCGAAACTGGTGACCCCGGATGCGGCGGTTGCCCATATCAAATCCGGTGATCGCATTACGCTTTCGATCGCGCAAGCGACACCGTTCACTGTGTGCGCGGCGCTGGCCGGGCGCCTGATGGAGATCGAGAACGTCGTCGTCAATCATTCGGCTGCGCTCTTCAATTGGGACCTGCCGGGCCTCGGCGAGCGCTTCCGCTTCGAGTCCTTCTACCTGTCTCCGATTGGACGCCAGTTGTTCGGCGCCGGACCCGGCGAATTCGTGCCGGTCTCCTATTACCGCGAAGGTACGCTGCCGCCGGGCCTCGAGAATTTCAACGTTTACATACTTACCGTCTCGCCGCCCGACGAACACGGCATGGTCAATTTCGGCGACGTTCAGATCATGTCAAAGCTATTGTCGCGCAATGCCAATCTGGTGATCGCGGAGATTGACGAGAACTCGGTGAGAATCGGCGGTGATAACTCATTGCACATCTCCGAGATCGAATGGTTCGTCGAGCGCACGCCCGACGCGCCTATCATCCCGCTGACTCCGCCGCCCGTACCCGAAGAGGAGCGGCGCACGGTCGAGGCCATTTGCGGCGCGGTGGCGCGCGAACTGATTCCGGATCGCGCGACGCTTCAGGTCGGCGTCGGATCGACCTCGGGTGCACTGATGGCTCACCTTACCAATCATCATGAACTCGGCATGCAAACTGAGATCATCACGTGGGGCCCCACGAACCTCGTCCGCGACGGCGTCATGACCGGCAAGTACAAGAAACTCTTTCCCGGACTCGTGGTCGGCAGCGGCTTCGCGATTGCGACGCCGCGCGAACAACTCGAGTACGCTGACGGCAATCCCGTCTTTCAGCTTTACGATTTCAACTTTACCGATGACATCCGTCTTATCGCACGTGAAGATGGCCTCATCGCGGTCAACACCGCACTTGCCGTGGATCTCGCCGGGCAGGTCGGCAGCGAATCGATCGGCCCACGCATGTACACCGGCACTGGCGGGCAGATCGCGTTCGGTATCGGCTCGACGATGGCGGGTGGCAAGTCGATTATCGTGCTGCCCGCGACCGCAATCGTGAAGGGCGAGCGCCTCTCGCGCATCACCCCGAGCCTCGCGCCGGCGTCGGTCTTCACGTTGCCGCGAACGTTCGTGCATTACGTGGTGACCGAGTACGGCATCGCCACGCTCAAGGGCAAGTCGCTGCGCGAACGCGCTCGCGAGTTGATCGCGATCGCGCATCCGGACTTCCGCGCCGATCTCACGAACGAAGCGCGGCGAATGTATGGTTAGGCGGGCGCGGGTCCAGCCGAACGTCAGTGAATGCCGAGGGCTGCGCCAATCGTGATTCCGATCGCGAGCGCGACCGCAATGATGATCGCGATCATCACGCATCCGATTAAACGGTCTGCGTTAGCTTGCGCCGGTTGAGCGACGGGCGTTTCCGCATGCGCCGAATGGACTCCGCTGTGGTACCCGCTGCGCGAGGTGTAATAGATGCCCGTGCCTGGCAAGCCGACGGTCCGGGTGACGCCGCGACTACCCAAGGTGACGTGAGCGCCGCGCATACCCACGGTCAGACTCGGCCCCGATTTCGAGAGATTGACCGAGAGCCCCGGAAAGATGTGTACGCGGCGATAGAAGCGAAAGTTGCCCACGGGCAAATAGTCCCGCGACTGATGGTTACGGTCCCGGAGCTCCGGGTGGTGGGAGCGCGGAATCGCCCGCCGCCGGCGGCGAGGAATCGACAAACGACGGTGGCGAAGTAGTCGCGAAATCGGCGGGAAGATTGCAGCACAACCGAAAGCTGCTACCGGCGCGCGGATCCGCTTCGTAAGCCTGTAGCGAACCGTCGGCGTTTACCTTCACTGCGTCGTAGCTGATCGAGCCTGATTTGCGCGTCACCGAGAAAATATAGAAATTGCCGGGCTCGAGCGGTTCGGGCGGTCCGAGATCCGGAATCGATTGCACGAAATGCGGCGGCACGTTGCCGTATTTGACTTCGCTCACGGCGTAGTTCTTCGCGGAGAATCCGAGCGGCATCTCGGAGAACATGCCGGGCTCCACGTCGATTTGCCACACCGGCATGCCACCTTCAAAACGCACCACCGTCGCGGTGCCGCTTGAACCGGCGGGGCCCGTCGTCAGGGTATTCGCGCCGGAGTACTTGGTCAGTGAAAGCGTGTCGAGAAAGTCGTTGAGTTGCGAATAGCTGATTTGGATTTTCGCCTCCGGCCCGGGTGGCGGCGCGCTGTCAGAGGTCTGATCGGCGGACGGCGATGCGGCCGGTGTCGATGCCGGCTTTTTCCCGAGCGCCGAACATCCAGACGTCATTATTGTAAACGCCAGCACCACCATCGCCGACCATTCGAGCCCAATGACTCCACCGGATCTGCCGCAATTCCACCGCTTTATCACCGCCGCTATAAGCCGCTCCTCGAAATTTGCCCCGCCTCTTTCTTCGATTCTATTGCGAAAATTCGATCGGTTGCGGCAGCGCTCCGCCGGCGTTGTAGCCATAGACCATCCACGCGCCGTAATCCGCACCCTTCACAATCAGAAATGCCATCACGACCACCAGCGCAAGGAATACCACTCGGCCGCGTTGCGGTAGCGGAGGGACATATAGCGCCCACGCGGTCAGCAGCACGCTCATCGCGAAGACTGCGATCATCACCTGCTTGTGATGAATCAGGATATGCTCGCGAACCGATTCCGCGACCATCACACCAGTGCCCGCGCGTAATCCGGTCCATAGCGCGAGCCCTGCACCGAGCGTCCCGATCGCCAACATCCATAACGCGGGCCAGGCCCATGAGTCACGCTTGGACACCGATGCCACAAGATACAGCAACGCCGCCAAGGTCAGAAGCGCGACCGGGTAATGGACCACCAGCGGATGGAGATTCTGCACGGCTTCGAGGCCGCGGAACTGGAATAATTCCCGCACACGAACCGCCAACCCGGCCATCGAGGAATTACTTTAGGGCTTTGACCGTGAGGTAGCTGACACCGCCCTTATCGTACTCATCTCCCGTAACTGTGACCTCGCTTTCCATCTTGTCGATCACGTCTGCGGGCAGCGTGGTATCATTCTTCGGGGGCAACAGAACGTACATTTTGTCGGTGCCCTTTTCGACCAGGGCAACTGGAATTCCTTTTTTGGCGCATGACGCCGCACACTTCGCGTGGCCGGCGCCGTGCGCACCCGTGGCGACGAAGCAAAAGCTGTCCTCAAGGGTGCCGGTTACGGCCTTTTCGGCGGCCAACACTGTTCCGACTGCACCCGCGGAGAGCATCAGAGCAAGACCGGCGATCGCAAGTTTCTTCATCGTTGCGCCTCCAAGCGCGAGTTGTTGGATTGTGAACGGCGGTCGCCGAACCGTCAACGGCGCGCCGTTCGCGCTTCGATCGGAGCGCCGACCGCCCCGATCGATTCGCGCCATTGCGCTCGACGTGTGCGGCTGCTCGGCGGTCCGACCCGTTCGAGATAGGTCTCGAAGATTTCCTTAATCTGCAAATCGAGCCGTTCGAGTTCCAGCTCTTCGGGAATCTTCGGCCGATCCTGCCCCTCTTCGATCCCGCGCCGCCGCCTGCCGTAGAGTTCCTGCAGCCGCAGCTCCGCCTTCGCCATCACCATCCGGTAGCGATAGTCGAGCCGCCGCAAGGAGTCATTCATCTCCGCTACCGCGCGATAGCGCGCGCGCAAGTTCCACCATTCGATTATCGCTGCGATCATCATGCCGAACATGACGACGCCCGCGATTGCCGCACCCCATGCCGCCGCGCGCCACCACGGCAGCGCATGGACGTCGTGCTCGTAATGCGCGTTGCTGGCCGTCGCTTCGTCGAGTTGCGAATGCACTGCGGCAAGCGCGTTAGTTGCTTGCTCCGACTTGCGCTCGCCCTCCTGCTTGTCGATCGACAGCCGCTCTACCTCGGCATTGAGTTCAGCCTCGCCGGTCACAAACCGGTTCGGAATTCGAATCGTATCGCCAGCCATCAGATCGCCGTCAGCGATCCGATGATTGGCGTGCGTGATGTCGGCGACCTGCACCCCGAAAAGATCCGCGATCACCTGGAGCGTGTCACCTGATCGGATCGTGTACGGAAAATATTTGTGGATGGTCGCCCCGGGACTTGCCGCGGGCGGCAACAGCGAGCCGCTCCCCGCGGCCGGCGCGACGGCGGAGTCCGTTGTCGGCTGGCCGTTCACGTCTCCCGATGCGGGCATCAGATCATCAGATGCAGGGGGCGTAGCCGCTGGTCGCGCTTTCACATGGCGGGGCGCTGGCGCCTGTGGAATATCTTCTTCGATAGGAACGGCATTCGCCGGACCCGGTACGATCAGCGCGGCCGCGCCGAACGTCAGCGCTATGAAAAGCGCGATGCGAGTACTCGCCATTCGCCGTTTTAAAGGATCAATGCGCATGAATTCGGCCCCGCCCCGGCTCCCGAATTAGCGTAGTCCAAACACGCTGCAGTGCAAACGCCTCGTTCAGTCCCCTGCAAGCCTAAACACAATAAAAGCGAGCATTATCGAGAATGGCGCCGATGGCAAGCGTTAAATTTGCGCTTCGCAAGGTTCGGCCGTCTCTCCGATATGCATCGGATTGGAGCGGGCTCCGCGGGCTCAAGGCTTTCCCGCCACCCAGCGGAAATGCGTCAGAAATTCGTGATTTCCAGCCGCTCCGGTAATCGGCGACTCGATCGTTTCCGTCGCTTCGAGTCCGATTGACCTGGCGAAGGCGACCACTTCGGTCAAAGCGTGAACACGCAGACTATCGTCGCGCACAATGCCACCCTTTCCGACCTTGCCCTTGCCCACTTCAAATTGCGGCTTGACCAGCGCCACGATATCAGCCGGCGCCGCGGCGATCGCGACCACCGCCGGTAACACGAGCTTCAGTGAAATAAAGCTCGTATCGATAACGACGAGATTGGGCCTGTACGGAAGATCCCCGGGTGCGACGTGGCGGATATTCGTGCGATCCATCACGATTATGCGCGGATCGCGGCGCAAGGTCTCAGCGAGCTGTCCATAGCCGACATCGAGCGCGATAACCCGTGCGGCCCCGCGTTGCAACAAGACATCAGTGAAGCCGCCGGTCGAGGCGCCGACGTCGAGCGCGTCGCGCCCGTTGACAATGATTGGGAAGCGGTCGAGTGCCGCTGCGAGTTTGTATCCGCCCCTGCTGGCGTAGTCGCTGGCAGGGCCGATTACGGAAATCTGGGAGGTTTCGTCAACCCGAATATCGGACTTAGCCGCCGGGCGCGAATTGACACGCACCCGCCCGGCCATGATCAGACGCTGAGCGCCTTCGCGGCTGGTGGCGAGCCCGCGTCGCGTCATCTCGAGGTCGAGCCGTGATCGCATGATGGAAGCCGCGCTGAAAACTGCGGAGGAATCAGTGTGAGCCGTACCCTGCGTTCAAAACGGGACGTCGTCGTCTTTTTTCGCCGTTCCAGCAGGTTCTTCCGCGCCGCCTTCACCTTCGTAAGGCGTGCTCTTGAGTTCGCCGTCGGCGCCACGCATGAGAACTTCGACCCGCCGTTCGACCTCGTCGAGTTTGCGATTAAGCGATCGCACCAAGCGAACGCCCTGCTCGAAGGCGTCGATCGATTCCTCGAGCGAGAGTTCTCCGGAGTCGATCTGACTCACGATCGTTTCGAGATTTTCGAGCTGATCCTCGAATTTCGCGCCGTTTTCGGAAAGTCTCGCGGCGTTTCCGGGCTGTTCGCCGGTACTTGCGCTCGCCGCTTCGCCGTTTGGGAGTTTGCGTTGATTCGCCATCGTGAGGGTCAAACCTCTCGGCCGATCGTGCGGGCGTTCAAGCGTCCGTGTCGCAGCCGAATATCCAGTTCGTCGCCGATTTCGATTGCGCCGGCGTCGGCGACCGCGCGGCCATCGCGGCGATTTACAACTACGGCGTAACCGCGATCGAGCACTTTCAGCGGCGATACCGCGTCGAGCTGTTTGCCGATTCCGCCGAGCCGAATCCGGCGCGTCTCGACTGCGGACTCCAGCGCCGTTTCGAGGCGGCGTACAAGCGTTTCGATTCGCGTGCGGCGCACTTCAAGGGCTGCGCGCAGATTCGTTTCATCGAGCCGGGCGGAGCTCTCCGCGACCGCCAGCCGCAACGGATTCGCCTGCGCTCGCAAGGTCTGCGC
>VFSW01012213.1_pt1 | contig 12012 bp, 14 predicted proteins | sample 5358111 | NCBI WGS metagenome assembly VFSW01 (sample SAMN11554181, study PRJNA540505) | mine drainage metagenome | isolation source: sediment from site ElyBrook_90M | place: USA: Ely Copper Mine, Vershire, VT | collected 2017 | reverse complement strand
ATGATTACCTTCGCAAAGCGGAGTAAAATCTACTACCTCAGATTTATCAAATTTATCCAATTGGTTTTTATGATAATTATTTGCCCATTCAATATTGGCTGTACAGTTTTCGTTATTAATTACACAATAAGGTGCGCCTCCATAATCTTTAAGTATGTAGCAATGCATTGCTGAATAAGAAAGTCCTTTTTCTTTCCAATGTGGATGATTTTTCCCCCTATGAGTTTTGAACCAATATTCAATTCCACATTGCTGCGTGCAACAATCTTGTTCCATTGCTTCCCATTTTGGCTTAGTGAAGCTTTCCCCACAATTTAAACACATTTTCGTAATCCTTTTATTAGAATACTTAAACAAGGCGTTACAGGGATTACATCGTTTAGATCGATAATCTTTTAATTGCTTACTGCAATCCATGCATTGAGGATAATTTCTAATTTTTTTCATAAAAAAAGACCCCTAGTATCGGCTAGAAGTCTTTTCTTCGAGATATCTTATATAACCATTTCAGCACTTAACGCTAAATCTTCGTTCATACCACTAAGTTCCTCAACAAGATCAATTCCTTTGGGGCCAGTTTGGTCACGGGGAATAACTTCTGCAATAAAATCAGCCTTCATCGCCGCATATGTCTGCATATGCTGTTGACTTTCAGCATCCTTTTGATCAAGTCCATAAGCAATTCCAAGACAGTATTCTGTACAACAGGTAGTATAAGCCTTAAGTGTTTGACTAAGTTCATCTGAATCATTCACAAGAGGTGCCCATCGTTGAGAGTAAGTAATCCTTACTAAACAGCTTGAACTATTCCCCGGTGGAGGAAGTATCTTAAATACTGTATCCCCAAACCAGGAATGCAGAGGATCTAAGGCTGAGAAAAAATCTAAATCTCCAAAAGACCAGTAAGGAATCTCTCTTGTTGGAGTATAGGTTGTCCCGTTATCATATGAAACTTCCATTTTAATAACATTTTTATAATCAAAGTTAGTAAGTGTTCCTATACCTACTGTTCCACTGGCAAGTGTTACTAAAGTTGTCCCCGCTGAATACGCTTGGTTTACTTTAATTGCAGCATTTGTCATTATTTCTCCCCATTCGTTAATCCAATCGCCGATTATATCATCGGTACGAATAAATCCACTGGAATACAATTTATCTTTAACCCTTGATTTCAATTTTTGAAAGCTGTAAAAAGTAGGGCCACCCGGAACAAACCAGCTAGAGGTTCCTGAAATATCTCCATTTAATGAATTGTAATACTGCACCTGATAGGCATAGGTAGATGCCCCCGAACTGTCGTTATATTCCGTTACCTGGCTACTTGGGTCGATTGGCACCGGCCCGATAGGGGTAGCTGTCCCCGTACTGCCTGTAGTTGAACGTAAAAAGACTACCTGATCGTAATGAATCTGATAAATAGGGGTATCTGAATTATGACCGTAAAGGACAGTTCCCGCATTTAGCGGAGAAGTACCAAGGTTCATAATGGTACCTGAGGCACTTTTCATAAATTGAATCTCGGCTGTTTCTTCCCCTGTTTGTCCGAGCTGGATCGACCAATTATTATTAAATCCTAGGGGGTTCTTAACAGGTAAAGAAGTAACACCCGGGGCAACTGTTCCGGCTAAATAAGTTTGCAAAGTGGACGGTTGTTGCGTTATCGTGTTTTGGACTGTGAGCAGCATATATTTATAATATCATTAACGCCCTACACCCATCAATGTCTTATATCCGGGAACAAGCGCCGCTCCACTAGCATTGTAAAAAGTTGCCATTAATGCAACCCAATCGGCAGAATTACCATAGGTTAGTGTCCCTGTTTGTGCAGCGGTACCACTTTGAATAGCATCCTCCATCCCAATCCCTGTTAACGTGGTAACTGTTCCTACCATGTCTCCATAGGTTCCGGCCGCTGTATATGTTTGTCCTGTTCCGTGATCGTCACCTGCTGAGACAATCAGTAATTCATTCGCAAAAGCGGTATTCACCGTACCCGTGTTAGGGGTTGCGGAGCTGCCAATAGCTGAACCAACAGCATCAAGCGTATTAAAGCCTGAATATTCCCGAGCATAAATAGCACAATTATCTGCAGTATGATTAACTGTTACCGAGCCTGCCCCCCCAGTAATATTTTGTGCATACCAGATTTCCTGATCTATAACACTCACAAGAGAAGAAGACTTTGTTCCCGATACGGCTTTTTGATAAGTATTGTTTTGAGAATCGGTAACGGAGCTAACGGTTCCAAGAGTCGTCACATTCGTAATGGTAACTCCAACAATGATGAGATGCCCATTTACTGTATTATTTGCCCACACCGCAGAGGATGAACCTAAGCCTAGTTCTGCTGATCCCGAGGATTGAATAAGATTCGTTCCTGCTCCATAATAAGGATTGAGTTCTGCCCCAATCATAACAAAGTTAGAAACATTATTTGAGTTTGTTCCTTGAATAGTTCCCCCCGTACTATCCATCCCTACATTCATGGCTCCGTTTCCGGCAGTTCCTCTTTGATTTCCTATGCCTGTTGTCCCAGTATTATTATCGTAAGCGATAAATCCTACAGTCCATGCGTTCGCAGGTAATGAGGTAAAAGTAACCGATCCGCCATTGGCATTACTAGTTCCAATCTTAATAGAAGATCCCGCAAAGGGGGTTACTTGATTAACGTTTGCATAAGATTCAGAAAGACAATCGTATTCTCCCCCTGAAGGAATACTATTGTAGGTTCCGTTAAATGTTCCTTTGCCAATAGGGGGATTGAGTAGATACCAAAGTTGAGCTGAGAAAGGATCTCCTGTTTGTGTACCACTGGTCAACAACGTCATTGCCGTTCCTGCGTATTTGAGAGAACCAGCACTAATAAGAGGAGCAGTGCCCCCATTAAACATATAAGCCAAGAGGATGCCGTTATTTACCCCAGCTCCTACTGTATGAGTCCAAGAAACAACAGAGCCAGCCGCTCCGTTTAATGTACCTGCTGAATCGTATGTGAGTGCCATGTTAGACTGTTGTTGCTACTTGTTGATAAGCGACTTTAAAGAAAGCAGTTCCTCCAGTTATTCCATACACAAGTTGCCCGTTTGTTCCTGAATGATTAGCAGTATCGTAGGATTTTGCTATACCTCCTCCGGCCGGAAAGGCTCCCCCTTCTATTGATGTAGTTCCTTGAAAGGGAAGAGTAGTTGTTCCCCAACCTAAAGAAACGGTTGGAGTCCCAGCAATCGCAACAATTGAGATATCATTAAGGATTATTTCTGTCCCGGCTCCTACTGTTCCTTGGATAGTGCCATAAGTTGACCCTGCTCCGGCTGTTCCCTGTGTTCCATAGTTGGTAACATGACTTGTAGGAACTGGGTTTACTTGAACCGTTCCGGCGTTAAGCATAGCCATTGAGCCCAGGTTTGAAATGCTCCCAACTCCCGTTGTGGTACCAGAAGAACTAAGGGTGCCATTTGTTAGTATCCCAAGCGTTCCTCCAGGGATATTAGGAATCGTTGTTAACGTCCCAGCGTTTAACATACTGATTGTCCCAGCGTTTAACATAGCCATAGAACCTAAATTACTGACTGACCCTACCCCTGTTGTAGTTCCTGAGGATGAAAGTGTACCGTTGGTTAAGATTCCTAATGTGCCACCAGGAAGATTTGGAAGGGTACCAAGAGTATTTACTGTTCCTATTAAATTAAGCGTTCCACTTGTATAAACAAAAGTACCTGTATTTATCGTACCTGTATTGATAGTTCCTGCATTAATTGTCCCAGCATTGTTAATTGTTCCAATATTTGAGATTGACCCAAGATTTGAAATTGTTCCCACTGTCCCAAGCGTTCCTAATGCCTGTAAAGTACCGTTTAGAACATTAATTGACCCATTAGTAAGACTTGTTACAACACCAACCCCCGGAAGCGTTCCAAGACCTCCAAGACTTCCTATGCCCGTTGCCGTTCCAAGAGTGCCTATATTAGTAATTGAGCCTAAATTGGTAATCGTACCAACGCCGGGAACCGTACCGACATTATTAAGAGTCCCACCGGGTAGATTTGAGAGTCCTGAAACTGAACCTATGCCTATAATTGATCCAATTGTTCCTTGAGGTATATTTGGTAAAGTTCCAACACTTACTTGAGGGAGTGAGCTTACGCCCACCGTTCCATTAAAGAGTGTTCCTGAAGCTCCAAGTGGGGAAATGTCAATCTTACTAATTCCATAATTGACTGTGCCAATAAGATCACTAGCTATGCTAGTTGCGGTTCCTATATTAATTCCAACTTGATTTGCAGCCATATATTAATATTACTATAAATTACTCAACGATAGATTTCCATTAAACGTAAAATTCCCCGTTACATTTCCATACGCATTAAGCCCCGTCACCCATAATGGGACAGGAGAACCCGTCAATGTTCCTGTATTATTATTTCCACTTGCATCAGCCGTTGTCGTTCCTGTTCCCTCATTAAATCCATAGCTCCCATACAACACGCTACTACTCGTTCCTATTTGGAAATTGTCCAGAGTACAAGCAAGAAAACTTCCTGAAAGCGCACTACCAATGCCTACGGGATTTCCAGTAAAATTTACAAAAGAATAAGATGGAGATTGATTCTCATAAAATACAGTTTGTGATACCCCATCGACAGATATTGTTATTACCTGCGTTGTAAAATTAGCAGTATAAATAAGCGTGTGAAGATTCCCATCATTCCATGCAATACTTGGAGAAGCTACATTTGCGGCTAAAACATTTGACGAGTTATCCCGAATGTATAATCGCATTCCATCTCCACTATAACCACCTACAGCAATAATAAGAGCTTGTCCTCCCGTATATCCCATTTCAGAATAACTTGTTATTGTGGATTTGATTTGAAATTTACAATAAAACCCACTCCCAAGATTTGAGCCAAAGTTGCCCATTGTGCCAAGGGAGACATAGTTTTGTGAGCCGTCAAATAATAATGCAAAATCACTCATATTAAGGATATGTTATAAATTGCCACGGTAAGCCTGGTGCGATAAGCATGCCTTTATACGGATCAGGAATAAATGGACTATAAATATCTGCATAACCTGAAATAGTAGGGATTACATCTTTTGCCAAAGAGATTTCGGGAAGGATATCTTGAGCTACCTGATAAACTCCCCCGTAGGAGACACCAGCTTGGTTATATGTCATACCTGCCTGGTTATAGGTATACCCCTGCTCCAAAAGCTGAGCATCTGTTCTTTGGATAATTAACGAAGGGATAATATCAATAGCCTTTTGATTCACATATATATGATGACAAAAGAGGAGTTAATTTACAACTAGGGGAGATAAGCTACATAAAGAGCAACCCCTGCACTATTCACTACGGTTAAGGCATTAACGGTATTATGTTTAAGCATAATAGTTGGAGGCGTATCCGTATTTGTTTGTGTACCCATGATATAGGTGCCTATAGCAGAAGCGGATGTCCCAACACTGTCATACCAAATAACTGTCCCTGCTCCTGCGGCACGTTGTAATATTTGCATATGACTAACAAAAGTTGGAAGATTTGAAACAGTAGCTGTTCCTGCTGCTGTACCTAAATAGGTTCCACGGTAAACTCCCGGGTCTTGGGTAAAATGCTGGTTTGTGTCGTATGTATTGGCCATATTTATACTACGGGAGCAGTAATATTAGTTTGAGGTTTTTTAGGAGTTTTGTCAATAGACTCATCGGGATAAATTTCTTTCTCTAAACTTTCTAAAAGAGGTATCCATCGTTCTTTAAAATTTTTACTAAGATCATACTGCTGGGCAAATTTATGAGCATTATCTTTAAGTTGTTTTCTCGGCTGAAATTGATAAATAGCCATCATTTTATTAAAAAGATCATCTACTGAAGGTGTTGCAGCATAACTCATCATTGAAGTCCATTTCAAGCTACTGGGAGTAACTCTATGCTCAGGGGGTACAAGTTCTTTCATCGCTACCCAGTCAGAGGTAATAACAGGAACTCCACATGCTTGCGCTTCTATAATAGGCACCCCGAAACCTTCTGAGGTACACGGAGCCAATAGGCAATCAAATGTATTATAAATCTGAGCCATCTTTTTTTTATCAGTATTATATTTAAAATCATAAATCCCCGGGAATTCAATACCTGGAAAAAATACATTTTGCTGTATTCCAAGCGTCTTTGCATATTCATCTATAAGAAACCCTCCTGGAAAATGGGGGTCTGTATGGATATAGAGCATAGCTTTTGGAACTTTAGACAAAAAAGCTTTAAATGCCTCTAAAACTTCTTGAAAACTCTTTCTCGGAGGATTATCTTTATTTGCTGCTACCATACCAAATACATATACATCAGGTGGAATACCCCTCTTTTGTTTAATTTCCTGCGTATGCATTGGATAGAAAATCTTTGTATCAACCATATGAGGGATATAAATTGAGGAAAAACCGTTATCCGCTAACTGCTGTTTTCCAAACTTTGACATAGCTATAATGCGGTTAGCAAATCTAAGATTATTAAGTGTTCCCCTAGGAATTGGATCATGATCAACTGGAACCCAAAAAATTGGCCTGTTAATGCCTTGAAGATCCTGAGGATTTAGAGGCCAAATATCTTGGAGAAAAAAGACCACATCCGCTTTAAAATCTTTTGAATGCCAAAGGGCTCCATCTGAGCCAAAGGCGTGATTTATAATTGGGTACTGCCTAATTCCTGCAAGCTTATGGTCTATTTTTTCTCCATGCCTACATTCATAGGGAAATTCAAATGGAATACCAGATTGACCATAAAAATTACAGATAGCAAGAGGATAACCAAGGTCACGGATTCGGGGTAATAAGTCCTGGACAGCACTCCCGTAGCCACTGTCTGACCACATTGCATTAGAACTCCAAAATATACGTAATCTCTTATTCTTCATTGTTTTTTATCCGTTTCCTGCTTATTTTGTGAAAACATGATGTAGCTTATCATTTTCTGTTTATATTCCTCAAGAATTGCTACGACCAATCTCGCTTCAACAATTGTAATGCCCTCGGTAGCTTTTTCCTCTATACCAATATTACGCTCCTCAAATGCTATTTTTAAATTATATGTCTTCATCGTATCAGTTCATTTATCCTAACCATAACCTCGGCGGGAAAAAAGATACTATAATTATCTTTAATTGCCCCATGTCCTCCGCCTAAACTAATTGCTTTAAGCTTCATATCCTCAGGCGGGAATGGAGTTTGTCCTTCTCCTTTTGGAATAATAATATCATCGCCAACAAGTTTAGCATTATGTAATTCTCCCTTCGCAATAATGCCGTGCCATGCATAATATTTGGCTAATCCGTCTCCGTGGTCAAAACAGCGGACATTAAAATTTCCATAGTAACAGAGAATATTAAGAATATCCTGCTCGCGGTATTGAAGCCTTTCAAACTGCGGGCTAAAACAATCTACATTCCATATATGGGCAAACTTTTTAGAGCGTAATGCAACTAAACTGCAATTAAAATATTCAATAGGCATAATTCCGGGTCCTCCTACAAGCGGATATACTTTCTCGTCCCAACGATTCCAGTTTATAATTGTACCCACATCATAATCAGAGGTTTTAATAATATATGAAAGGTCTCCCAAAATAAGAGAATCTGAATCAAAACCAACTACGAGTTCATATTCATCAAGCAGGGGTTCCATAAGTACCGGCTTCTGTCTGAAATAAAACTGCGGATCTGCTAAGTAGGGATCAAGATCAACCAGCTTTACGCCTGTAGGTACTTTTTGCAAAACAAGTGGATTTTTCTCGTTGGTATACCAGAGGATGTCTATATCCGAGGGTGAATGAAATTTAGTAAGACTGTGGAGAAAAGGAATAGCATATTTGCTATATTCTTTTGATCCTACTGTGAAGAAGCAAACTGATTTTTTTGTCATAACCGTTGTGCCTCATAAACTCTTGCAATCGTATCCATTCTCCATTTAAAGGAATAACCCAAATCTTCAAGACCATGCTGAAAATTGACTTGCGATACTCCTCCCCACTCATGCCATTCCCCAAGAATAATCTTAATTTTGGAAGCAACTTTTTTAAAACCTTCAGACTGGAAAATTTTCATTTCCTCTCCCTCGGGATCTGCCTTCAAAATATCAATATGATCTATTTTATGATCCTGCATAAACTTATCCATTGTCACTGCCTGCACTTCCTCAAATTCAGGATTATGGGCAAAATCATTTAAGGAAAATGCTGTCTGGTTATCATTATGATAAAACTTCATCTTTTTGGTTTCATTTGATATTGCCAGAGGGCATACAATGACATTTGAGAGCTTATTTTGCTTAATCATGGCTCTTAGTGCTTCCAGATGAATACCTGAAGGTTCAATGGCGTACACGGTCTTTGCATAAGGAGCAAAATAATACACAGACAAACCTACATTTGCCCCAATATCAACGATAATAAGATCCTTTTTACCAATAACGAACCGTTTATATACCTCTTTTCGGTATATTTCATCTAAAATATCAGGCCAGTAATTATCTTTAAAAGGTGGATGAAAAAAGAAGGCTTGTAATGGAGGAATTTTCTTGACTTCGGAAGCTCTGGGCTCGGAGTTCATGACAAAAGAATACTATATTTTTACCAACTGGTCAATTGGTAAAACCTTATAAACCACACATTGTTCCTTGTTCTGTATTGTCAAAAGTAGGTTTAATAAAACAATCTAAGGTGTCAGTAATTGCAACCCCTGAAGTACCTTGAAAAGCATGTTGAGGCGCTAAAGAAATTAATGTCCCAATGGCTGTTCCCTTATTTAAAGTTGTGGTGGTACCATTATTTATCCATCTAATCCATTTAAGATCTGCGGTTCCTCCAACTTTAGTTAAAAGTCCAAACCAATTAGATTGAGCAGATCCATTAGTTGCTGTTCCAAATCCAACTTGCGCTGTACCCGCGGAACCCCCTGACGCACCCCCCGAGACAAAAGAACCTGAGATAAATTTCTGCACAATTGCTGTTCCATATACGCCAACTGCCGGAGCAGCATTTGCAACGGCTACAGTTTCCGTAACGGGTGAGCCAAATTGATCTATCCAGTTACAGGTAAATGTACCTCCGAAGGTACCTGAAGCAACACCTATAACAGTATAAAAAGCATTTCTTGGATAATCAGAAAGTAAATTAAGCTGAACAAGAGCTGTCAAAGTATTTGTCGCTGTTCCTCCATTAACAGTTCCAAACCATGAAGTAGACACAGATGGGTTTTGAATCTGTACATTATAATACTGATCTATGTCCCGTTGAGACACTTGATCTCCCGCAGCGACAAATCCTGGTAATCCCCCTATTTTTCCAAGTCCGCTCATGTTAGATAAAATGCCCCTCCAAGCATTGTGTTTCCATTTGCCTTATTAAGTCTTTGTACCGATTCCATAATTTTAATTTTTTGTATTAGTTGCTCTCCGTAAATTTTCTTCATATGCTCCCGACCCATATATTTTTCAAATCTCTGGCTTGAATTAGTATTTGCCTGATGCATCGCATAACTTGTTAAAACATCAGACCTGTATTCAATCTCTTTTTGATTTGCTTTTCGTAACTCTATCTCTATTTTTATCCCTGAATTAATCGCCTTACTTATTGCCTCTTGGTTACGTTCAGGACTGAATCCCTCTTCAGGCGTTGATAACAAATATTTGTAATCGTCTTTATCAAGGGTATCAATTGTTGTTACGATCTTATTCATGTTAAAGAAAAAGACCAGAAACGCGGAGATCTGATAGATAAGATAAGTTCGTCTCGCTGTCCCCAGTCTCTTGTGCCACTCTGTTAATGGCTATTTCGTCTGGCGAACCATACGACCATTAGCAGCAGGTGCCCGACAGATAAGATTTACATACCATCTGAATACTTTCTGGAAAGTAAGATAGTCAACTCTTCGAAGTAAATCATCCTGAATAAAGCCCATTGGCGCAATTTCACAAACAGTCCATGTATCAAGATTTAAAAGAACAAGATCCCCATCGGGTGTATTGTAATCCATCATGACAGGTGCTTTTTTATCACCAATTGCAAACTCTATTCCAGTCCAACCTGAAATAAGTTCCATATTGTTAACATTTCGGCGAAGGGCAGTTAAAAGATCGCCGAACTTTTGGACAGGCGTTCTATTACCAAACCATACAAGTCTATCTCCTTCTCGTGCGTACTCAACAGAGGCTAAAAAGATAGCTTCCATGTTGTTAATCGTCAACGACTGATTCTGTGCAGTACCGATTATCTGCGGATTCATGACATCCAGGCCTCGGGATAATCCTAGATAATTACCGGTTCCTTCAGATAAAGCCAACCTTATACCTTGTACCTCAGTAGTACCAGCATTATTTGAGTCTCCATCAAGGATATAGACTGGAGCAGATGCAGGAATACCTCCTGATGTAGTACCCGTTAAGGTAATAGAACCAAGAGCAGCAGTTCCGATTATCCCTCCACCGACTCCGGACACACCGGATGTAGCAATAGTCCCAACAGATGTTCCTGCCGATCCAATACCGATTATTTGCCCGTCAGTAAAGTATTTTTGAGGCCTTAAGTCTCCATTAATGCCCCCTGCGGCTGTTCCATAATAAGAAGTTGCACGTCCGTCCGTTGTCATATTTCCATCCGGATACTGAATTTGGAGAACGGTTGCTGAAACAGATCCGCCTGATTCTGATGTCATTGCAATGACACCAACACCATCTGAATGAAACTGTCTGTTTGCGGAATATGAAAAGTCATCTGTTAATGCTGTCATTTGAAATGTCATCGCGTTTTCGACTGCCAGTTTATCGTTTCGCGATGCCGCCATAAGCATGTCGGTAATGTCAAAAGCCCCGGTCATTATTCTAGGTGAAACAGTTCCTTGGGTAATCGGGGCAGACTGGGAATTAATCTTGGCTTTCGCATTGGCTAAGTTAGTAACACCACCGTGACGGTTAGTACGCATGGCGACATAAAAGTTGTTATTGAAGATTTGTACGTTATCGTTGGTTTTTAAAGTCTGTAACAGTTTAACCTGTTTAGGGATGTTATTCTGAATATATGGTTGGATAACCTGTCTCAGAGCCCCTGAAAAGTTAGAAATATCGTATGCAGTAGTTGCCATATAGTTATTCGTTACTGCCCCAGAGAATCTCGTTCAGATTTGCTTTGGCATCTTCTAAGTTATCAATCTTACGCTCGGCAGGTTGTTTAATGCCTCCCGATTTAAGTGTTTGGAGTCCCGGCTTTTTTGCCGCCTCGACTTGAGCTTGCTTCCATTTATCGTTATGACTTCCTGCCATTTCTTCGTATGCATCTTTTAAGCTCTGCTCATATGAGCGTCTTCCGTCAAAGAATCCATACGTATTGGCATAAGCCAAGACTGCCTTTGCATTATATGGAACCCTCCCATCATCGCCTGTTATTTCCCCCTGGAGACGTTTCCCAGTGTCAATGATCGTTTGGGAGTCTTGCTGCTCCTTTGTCTTGGATGCGAAATACGTATCCAGCTCGTCTCGTGAAACAAATTGCTTTTTAGCTGTTTCAGTATCGAGTCCTCCTATTGCCCGAAGTGCATCCAAAGCCTTTCTTTGCTCTTGAGGTGTTTCGGCTTCCCGAACCTTCTCCTCATAAGACTTTACTTTAGCTGCTAACTCTTCACGCTCTCTTTTAGCGGAAGCTGCCTCTTGAGTTGCTCTTGTATAATCAGGCATTACTTTTGAAATATCAGTGTTATACTGTTTTTCAAAATCCCGAGTCTTAGAGCCTAGCTCAATGAGCTGCTGGGCATCTCCTGGGTCGTATTCGACTCCATTTATGATAACTTTTTCAGGTGCGATATCGTCTGCCATAATTCTCTATCTGCGGTTTCGTTCTTATCCCGATCCGTCAGGGGTTAAAATTAAAAAGAACTTACACCAGCTTTCGCTAGGGTAAGTTCTTCAGAACTTTGTCTCTTGGACTTATTAAATCTTAAAGTATTTAAATCTCGTCTGTCAAGAGCGGAAATT
>VFSW01012212.1_pt1 | contig 12013 bp, 10 predicted proteins | sample 5358111 | NCBI WGS metagenome assembly VFSW01 (sample SAMN11554181, study PRJNA540505) | mine drainage metagenome | isolation source: sediment from site ElyBrook_90M | place: USA: Ely Copper Mine, Vershire, VT | collected 2017 | reverse complement strand
GTTTTTCCCAACCAGCGGAACGTTGAGATTGCATACGAGAGACCGTGGCTCATCACGAACCATCCAATGGAGACCACGGAGGACGGTTGCAGCAGATGCATCATCTTCAGGGGCGGCTGCCCATATCCCGTCCTCGCGGCGCCACCGAAACGGCAAACCTTGGTTCCGAAGCCGGGCCAGAAGCGCGTTCGCCAGCCGCTGCTCACCTACTGCTCCTGTGTTGTTGCGCATCATTCCTCCCAGTGTATCGCCACGAGTCAAAAGGAATCGATAAACAAGCTCTTCTACGAAGTCGTTACCGGCCGGAAGGAGATAATTCTCAATAAGACCGAGAATTGCCGCTCGACGGTCTTCCATCTGCAAATGGGCAGCGGCTTTGTCCGAGACCCCGGCGGCTGTAAGTAGGCTTATTTGGATTTCCGCCATTTCAAGCAGCGCATTAGCATTAACAGCTCGGGCCGCGAGCGCTTGGAGATCACGGGCTTGCTGGACGAAGGGTGTCGCGCGGCGGTTGCGTTCGAGAGCCTGCGCCACAAAGCCAGCTCGGATAGCCGCGTATGGCGTGACGAGGTCGGCGGAAGCGGAAAGGTGTTGGCGGTAAGGCATAAGTTACTTTCTAGGATTTGCGCCAGACATAGACGCATTTGCGAAGCGGCTCACGACCGTGAGCCCCCATTTGTTGACTGCTATTACCCTTGCCCGTTGGCAGAACAAGAATTGTCTCGACTTCAAAACCCAACTCTCTAGCAAACTCTGACAAAATAAGGTCGACCGAGATGCTAGCACCCGCGTAACGGACGTTGTCATTCACCATAATTAGTGGCGCGCCTGTCCGCAATACCCGAGCGCATTCCTGAATCACGCACGCCATTTCATAGAAATACCCGCGAACCATGCGGGCAATTCCGCTGTTGTTCAGCAAGTCCTTTTCGCGCTGGTCTTCCAAATAAGACAGGATTTCTCGGAGGAGCGGCTGCCTGTCGGCGATTTCCACGGCGCGCGCCCAATCTGGATGAAGCGCAAGGAGGTCCTTTGCGCGGTTCTCCACCGTGCAACTTAGCATTTCTTGCCGAAGGTGACGCAGATGGTCCTCGTCAACCCCAAGAAGAGCCAGTTCTAGTGCATACGTGCGGGTATAGTCGTATCGGTTGCAATAAGGCGGCGAGGTCAAAATCGCCGAATATGAAGCTTTTGTCAGCTTCGGGAGAATTTTCAAACATGACCCAGAGTGCAAAGTAATCTCAGTTCGCGGGGGATTTATCGCGAATAATTCATCTGGGTTAGTTATATTGCGAAGGTCATGGGCGATTTCCGTTAACTTGCTAACGATAGCCGATTGGAAGTCATGGATTGCTCCCTTATCAAATGCTTTCTTTCCTTGTCTCCGGCCAGACCGATAGTCCCACCGCAAATACTGGCCGTCTTTTCGCGTGTAACTGACTCCTTCAAGGATGCAGAGAAGCGCGAACAGCAGTATGGCCTGCACCCTTTCATCCTCTGCTTCTAGAGCAACGAGGTAACGGCCCATGCCTTGCAGCGTTTCGAGCGGGTAGGCTCCCTTTGTAATTCTGAGTTCCGGAATAGGACGAACCTCTTGCGCTTTCTCCCAAGGACGTGTGCGCGCCCAGCGTTCCACGTCAACTACGTCGGTGGATTGGAGTTTCCAATCGATCAATTGCTTCGTTTTGATTACGCGCTGGCCTATAGGAAGCAGCTCAATTCCTTCCCCTTTTAGGTTCCCACCGGCGGCGAAAAGCGCTGTCCCGATGCCTGCGAACGGGTCCAATATGACACCTGTTGTGACGCGATAATGCTGAAGCAGGTATTCAACGAGCGCAGACGAAAACGCCTCCTTGTATTTGAACCATCGAAAAACGGCCCGCGTTTTGTTGGCTTGAAAACTAACCAACGAACGGTTTAGCGAAGGAGCGAGGCGCAGTTTGCCCGCGTATGCTTTCTTTAATTCCGCATCGCATTGGTCGATCTCGTTTAGCCGCTTTTCGTCTGTTGGTGTCAACAAAACCGCAGATCCGTATGGAACTGGGTCTTCAGCAAGTTTAATGCTTCCATTCAATTCGGCAGCGTATGGACGCGGCCACTGAGCGCTCTGCTTCCGTTTCTTTGGCGGAATGATAGCCTCCGGTGGAGTTTTGGATGTTTGGGACCGCTTTTTTGATGCCGCTGGAACGCCCTTGGGCGCAGCCTTTGCCTTTGGCAAGGCTTTACGCTTTGAAGCAATCTTTGGCTTCAATGGCACGTCTGTCTTTGACTGGCGCAATGTGCTTTCTTTTTTCGTATTCATGAAATTATCCCGCAGCAAACCGCCCGTGTTTTAACGATGATGCAGAAACTCTGCGCAGGCTGCACGTAGAAAATTTGGGCGACGGAATTGGGGGGCAAAACGGTCGAGATTCAGAAAATTCTTTTTGTCGGGCTGGCATTATCGAATACACGATGGCAGAATCCCGTCCCAATCAGAAGACAATGTTGTTTTTGCACAAATCTGGAGTTTACAAGCGATGAACAAACGGCACCAATTCACGCGGCGCGGTTTCCTTAAAACGTCTTTCGCTGGCTGGGCCACCCTCACGATTTTGCCGCGCCACGTCCTGGGCGGGCCGGGCGTGACGCCGCCGAGCGAAACGCTCACCCGCGCGGTCATCGGCACCGGCGGCATGGGGATGGGCCATGTCACCGGCCTCAACACAACTTGCAAGCTTCTGGCGGTTTGCGATGTGGACCAGCTCCACTTGGACGACGCCCTCGCCGCCGCCCGCAAGGCCAACAACAACGATATAAAGGGCTACCGGGATTTTCGCGAAGTGATCGAGCGAAAGGACATCGACATCGTCCACATTCCGACTCCGCCGCATTGGCACGCGCTCATTTCGATTGCGGCCGCCAAGGCGGGCAAGGACATTTGGTGCGAAAAGCCCATGAGCCGCACCATCGGCGAAGGCGAAGCGGTCGTCGCCGCCGTCCAGCAATACAACCGCATTTTCCGGCTCAATACATGGTTCCGCTTTCAAGATAATTTCTACGGCATCGGGGCGCGCGTGAAGCCGATCAAGAAGGCGGTGATGAACGGGATGCTGGGCTGGCCCTTGAAAGTGACGCTGAACGCCTCCACCGGCTTTGATTGGAAATTCAATTGGGTTGGCCGGACTGACCTTACGCCGCAGCCGGTGCCGCCGAATCTCGATTACGAAATGTGGCTTGGCCCCGCGCCGCAGAAGTTTTACCACCCGCATCGGGTCCACCAAACCTTCCGGGGCTATTGGGATTACGATGGCGGCGGCCTTGGCGACATGGGCCAGCATTACCTCGACCCTGTCCAGTATATTCTCGACAAGGACGGGGAAAGCCCGGTTGAAGCGGAGGCCGAGGCGCCGAAACAAGACCTGGACGCCGTCAGCACCTTTCGCCGCATCAGGCTGAAGTACCAGGACGGATGCGAAATTATTCTTGACGGAGAAAATCGCGACAAGACCGCCTTTTTCATTCAAGGCCCCAAAGGTTACATCGGCAAGAGCTTGGAATCGGACATCCCGGATTTTGACGTCAAGCTCGGCAGCCTGAAGGATCCCGATCCGCAGTTGACGGATTTCGTTGAAGCGGTGAAGACGCGGAAAAAATTCGCGCTTAACGAACAGAACGGCCACCGCTCCTGCACGCTGGTCAATCTAGCCAAGACCGCCTGGCAAACCGGGCGCGTCCTGCATTTCGATCCGAAGACCCAGCGTTTCATCGACGACGAAGCAGCCAACGCTTATATCCATCAGCCGATGCGCGGCCCGTGGACGCTTTGAGCGAGGAATTAATCCAAGCCGGGTGGCTTGGGTTTGTTTGTGTGCGGGGCGATTTCCACCACGCGACCGGCGCTTTTCTTGTGTTCCTGCCCGCGGACGTCTTTGTAAGTGAACACGCCGGATTGGCGGTCAAGGATGGGCTTGGTGACGTTGGTGACGCGGGTGCCATCGGTCATGACGATGTCATACCGCCGCGCGCAGCCCGCCAGGAGCGCGATGAGCAAACAGCAGGGCAAAACTCGGAGCGCCATTGTGGCGCTGCGGCCAAAAATACATTTGTCATTTCTCATGGGTGCCGTTGTCGTCCTTTGTGTGAGCGAATGGTATGGGAGATGGCGCAAGGGCGCAAGAATAAACAGAACTTAGAAATCTTCCCCAACCGCCACCGCGTTCAGAGGGCCAGGCGCCGGGCAGCTTCACGCACTGGATTTCTGCCGCGCTGCTGACCACGTTTTTCCCACTGGCTGCTGAGTCCATCGCCCCCGGCTGCATCTTCGCCTTTTTCTGCGGCATGATGGTGCTGCAGCTCGGGTGGGTCCAATTCATGGTCCCCGAAACCAGAGGCGTGCCGCTGGAAGAAATGCAGAAAAAATTGGAGATCGAAATGGCCGCGGATTGACGCAGATTAACGCAGATAAAAAGGGGACAGTGGATCGGAAAATCTGCGTCCATCTGCGTCCATCTGTGGCCGGATAGGCTCAAAGCTACTCAAACTCGTTCTTCGGGGCTGGGAGTTTTGGCCCCTCCGGATCCGGCGGTTCCGCGCGGAGGAGCTTGACCTCACTCGGTGAGACTTCCAGGCCGGCGTTCCCGAATGAGCTGTAAACATAAGTCAACACGTTGGCGATATCATCATCGCTAAACGGGAATTTGGGCATCGAGTTGTTGAATTTCATCCCATTGACAATGATTTCCCCCTGGCGTCCGTTGATGACGATTTTTATCGCCCGCTTTTTGTCGGCATTCAAGAAATCCGAGCCGGCCAGAGGCGGAAACACATTTGGCAACCCCCGGCCAGTCGGTTGATGGCAGGCGGAGCAAATGGAAACAAAAAGCTTTCGGCCAGCCGCGATTTTTTCCGATTTGGATTTTGGCGCGCCCGGCGGTGGCGCAACGCCGCGCGGGGCGTCGCTGAGAACCCAGTTTCGAATCGTCATCCTGTCAGCCTCTGTCATGGCCAGAGCTTCAGGACTATTGGCGATTGGCATGGATTCCTTGAAATAAGTTCCCTTCCAGGCGTCCCAGATGCGCCTTTTGATTTCCTGCCGGTCGGCAAAGGCTGTTTTGTAATCCAGCCAATTATAGACAAACCTGGCCCGCTCGTTATGGCAGCGGGAGCATCTCCCCATGATGATGGGCAATACATCGCGAAGATACGTCGGCGGTTGGTTGGTGTCCGGGTTTGAGGCAGGGTGGTGAAGGTCCGCGCCAGCCGCGCTCAGCGCTGTGGCGATCACCAGGAGGACGGCTCGTTTTTTCATGGCTGGCATAAGCGTCTTCTATTTCACTTAGAATCCGTAAGAGAGTTGGAGTATAAACCGGCTGGGATACGGGTAGAGCGGGTTGAGGCCGCTGCTCTGCAGCCATTCGTAGTCGGCTTCGAGGAGCAAGGCATTGGAAATGTAGTAGATGCCGCCAACGGTGTAGCGGTCTGTTTTCGATCCTTGGGCATTGTTTTCGCGGTCGTAGCGGCCCACGAGTTCGACGTTGCTCAAGTATGGCACATTCCAATTGAGGCCCGCCAATTTGTAGCCGCTCTGGATGTACCAGCCATTAGGCCGAATGGTTCCAAGGTTGTCGGATTGCAGCCAGGTATTGATGTACTCGCCCTTGATTTCAACATTGCCGCCCAGGTGCAGGGAAGCGTCCAGCACTGTGGCTGACCAATGTTGGTTGCCGGAATCGGACCACTCGCCGGTCTGGCCCGACAGGCCGAGTTCAAAATCGTAATGAGGACGCCACGGAATAAACCAGCCAACCCGGCCGCCGCCGCTTGGATTGGAATGCCAGTTGGGCGTATCCCCCACGTTGCCAGCCAGATCGAGATTGCCCGCGTGGGCGGTTCCCAGGCTCGATGACGGCCCGTTGACGGCATAAACGGCATAGCTGATCGATTGCCCGGATTGACCGAGCGAAGCCCCCCCGCGCAACTGGACGCCGGTGCCGGCCTGCGGCACCAGATCATCGACAACCAGCGGGTCATCTGGAATCTTATTGAGCCACCCGGCGTTGCGTTCGCTGTAGGTGCCGAGCGGCAGCAGCATTTGGCCGGCTTCGAGCCTCATGTAATCGTTCAGAACATAATCCAACGTGGCGAAGGTAAGGCTTACCGAGGTCGAATGGCCCGGCCCTCGGGGATCCGCGTTGTTGTTGTTCATGATGTCGAACCCCGCCTCAAACAAAACGCTGTCGCCCGCGCGGTAGAGGAAAATCGGGGCGAAATCAGCCAGTTCAAAGGCGCTGTGCTGCCCGGCGGTTTTTCCAAACTGCACCTCGGCATCGCCGACAATCATGAAATTGTGATTGACGGTTGCTTCGTCGAGCGGCATCCGCGGCATCGGTTCGGCCGGGGCGGCGCTGGCGCTGGCCGCCGTCATTTGGGCGTTGGAGACTGTTTGCTGAGTTTGGCCCAGGGTCTGCTGCAGATCCTGGATCTTTTGCTGTTCCTTGGCATGAACCTCCGCGCCCTGGGCCAGCGACTTTTCCAGTTGCTCAATGCGCTGGTCCTGTTTTTCAATCTTCTGGTTGAGCTTGTTGATCAAGTCCTTCAACTCGTCGAACTTTTGGTCATCCGCCGCGGCCCATGTTCCAAAGGGCAGGGCAAAAAGAATCGCCAAGGACAGGGCGATGAATCTAGCAGGCAAGGTAGGCGTTTTCATCGTGGTTTTTTGTTGAGGTGTCTGGATTTTCATCGACCGCTGTTGTCCTGGAGGTATTGAAGAATTGTCCGCGCCTGCTCGGCTGGAAGGTTCGCCCGCACTTCCATGTGGAGCAGAATGGTTCTCCACTGCGCCGCCGTCCGCTCGGTCGGATACCGTTCCTGGTGGCACCGGTTGCAATTCATCGAATACAGCTCAGCGCCACTGAGTTTCCCCCGGGGGGTTGGCGTTTTCGTTTTTGAGGGCGCCGCCGCGGCCATGAGTCCAGAAGGGTTCTCTGGCTTGGATGCGTTTCCACTTGCGCAACCCAGCGCCGCGAGCAAGACGATGGAAGCGGCGATCCCGAGGAGGGACGCCAGATTTAAAACGGTTCGCGACGCAGCGTTGCGCCTGTTTCCATAATCAATGTCTGTCATAAAGAAAAATTCAATTATTCGAGAAATGTAGCCATGTTTTGTTTTTGTGAGAACAATTTACTGTTCGCATTTCCTGCCATATTTCAACCATTTCTTGCGCTGTCACACGAAGGGGCTAACCGAATTGCAATTCCATCAGGCATATATCTGACATGAGACAGCCCGTTAAAAGCCCTGTTGAATTCCAGCAGTCGATCTGAATGCCGCGTCATCTTCGCGTAATCTTCATCCATTACGCTTTCCCCAGTTCGGCGCGGGAACTCCGCGGCGAAAACGAGATTACCATGATGACTAACACGAAATTTCAATCGGGGGCGGGCGCGGTTTTGGGCGCGCTGGCGGTCGGGCTTTCCTTGCAGCTTGGCGCGGCCCCGCTTACGCCGGGCGAACCGATTCTGCTGCCGGGCACCAAGGGCAAATTCGATTTTATCCGCATTGATGCCAATGCCAATCGGCTGCTGCTCGGGCATGAGGAGAATAAGACGTTTGATGTTTTTGACATCGCGACCAGGAAGCTCCTCAAGGCCGTCGCCACCGGCACGGCGCAGGATGCGGCGGTCGATGTGAAACGCGGCAAGTATTACGTCAGCGGCAATGATCCGTCGCGCATGGTGATTGTCGATTCCACCTCCCTCGAAATCACCGGCGAAGTGCCGGTGACGTCCGATACTGACCTCATCGCGTTCAATCCGAACACGGGCCTCGTCTATGAATGCAACGACAAAGGGCCGGAAGTTTGGGTGATTGATCCCGAGGCGAAAACGATCAAGACGACCATCAAATTGAACGGGAAAGGAGTGGAAGACCTCGCCTTCGATCCGGAATTTAGGCATCTCTACCAGGCGATCAAGGGCAAGGACACCATCGCGGTCATCGACCCGGCGACTCACGCGGTGGGCGCGACGTGGCCGTGCGCGCCTTCGACGGGCGTTCATGGAATCGCCGTCGTGCCGGAGCAGGATGGGTTGCTGTTGGCGTGCGCGGGCAAATTGGTTTTGTTCAATCGCTCGACCGGCAAGCTCGCCGCGACCGCTCCGACCGGCGGGCGGGTCGATGAAATTGCCTACGATCCCGGATTGCATGTCGCTTATACGGCGGGCCGCCAGGGAAAGATCACTGTCGTCAAAGTCGGCGCGGATTCGCTGGCTCCGATGGGCGATGTTCCGAACCCGTCCAACACTGGGAGCATCGTCGTCGATCCCAAAACGCACACGGGCTGGATCGCCTACGGCAAGGGAGAGGAAAGCTTCGTGCAGCCATTTTCTCCTTCCAGTCAGTAGGGTGAATTTGCAGTATGTCGCCCGGCGCGGCGAATGATTCGCCGAACGGTTTCGCCAGGAATGCGATTTGTTTACATTCTAATATTGGTCTTGCTCGCCGCGGTTGGTTGCGCGCGCTTCCAGCCCGTGCCGCTGTCCGCGAGCGATGCCGCCACGGCCTACGACTCGCGCTCGCTGACCAATGATCGCTTGCGCTCGTTCATGGAAACCAATGGCGCGGCGGGCCAATGGCCGCGTTCGCAATGGTCGTTGCTCGATCTCACCTTCGCCGCGTTTTACTACCATCCCGATCTCATGGTGGCGAAGGCGCAATGGGAATCCGCCGGCGCGGGCGAAAAAACGGCGGCGCAGCGGCCCAATCCAACCGTCGCCGTCACGCCCGGTTATGATTCGCAAATTCCCTCCGCGCCGAGCCCGTGGATTGTGCCGATCACCTTTGACCTTCCCATCGAAACGGCGGGCAAACGCCGCTTCCGAATTGAGCAGGCGCGGCACCTGACCGAGGCGGCCTATTGGAAATGGATGAGCGGCGTCTGGCGCGTCCGCAGCGAGGTCCGCAACGCGCTCATCACGCTCGAAGCGGCGGAGCGCTCGCGTGTTTTGCTGGACGCCCAAACCGCCGCGCAAAGCAACGTCGTCCGGCTGCTGGAAGGCCAGATCACGGCGGGCGCGGCTTCGGAATTCGAATTGACGCAGGCGCGGGTGGCGCTCGACACGGCGCAACTTTCGCGGGCGGACGCCGAACGCCAGTATTTGCAATCGCGCGCCGCGCTGGCCGCCGAGATGGGTTTGCCAGCCAAGGCGCTCGACGGCGCGAAATTTTCCGAATCCGACTTGGAAACGATACCCACCAACTTGACCGAACCGACCGTTCGCCAGCAGGCGTTGTTGAATCGGGCGGATGTTCGCGCGGCGCTGGCCCAATACGCCGCCAGCCAATCCGCGTTGCAATTGGCCATCGCCGGGCAGTATCCGGATGTTCATCTTGGCCCCGGTTATTCGTATAACTCGGGAAGCGCGGGGGATAATTTATGGCAGCTCGGCCTTTCGGTGACGCTGCCGGCGTTCAATCACAATCAGGGGCCGGTCGCCGAAGCGCAGGCGCAACGCCGCGAAGCCGCCGCGAGTTTCGTCTCCGTCCAGGCGCAAGCCATTGGGCAGATTGACACGGCGCTGGCGGGTTACCGCTCCGTCCTGGCGGAATTGCGGACAGCCGATGCGCTGATGTCCGGCCTGACGAATCGGCTGCAATCGATGCGCTCGATGGAGCAGGCGGGAGAAATCGAGCCGCTGGCCCGCGCGACGGCGGAAATCGAATTCAGCGCCGGCGCATTGTCGCGGCTGGACGCGCTGGTCAAGGCGCAGCAGACGTTCGCGCAATTGGAGGATGCAGCGCAAAGTCCGTTAACTCTTTCCGAATCGGCCATGAACGCCGCGAAAGTTTCCCATGAACCGTAAAATCGTTGCCGCCCTATTTATATTTGCCGCCGTCGGCGCAGGCGCGTGGTTCCTGCTGCGCTCGCTGCACGGCTCAGACAAAACCGAGGCGCCTGCAGGCGGCGACAATGAAGAAGTCGCGAGCATCGTGACGGTGCAGACCGGGAAACTCGCGCGGGCGACGCTCCATGATTACGTCGAGGGCTTCGGCAGCGTGGCGGCGGCGCCGGCGGACAAAGATCATCCGGCGGCCTCGGCGGATGTGGCTTCGCCGGTCGCGGGCGTTGTGAAAACGGTGAATGTTTACGAGGGCCAAACGGTGCAGAAAGGCGACCTTCTTCTTCAACTTGACAGCCGGGTGGCGGATGTCGCGGTGGAGTTCGCCGAGAAAACCGTCGCGCGCCAGCAGGATTTGCTGCGCCTGAAAAACACCTCGCAAAAAGCGGCGCAGGACGCCGAACAGCAATTGGCCGAGGCCAAAGCGCAACAGGCCTTGATGCGCATTACCGCGCCAATTTCGGGGACGGTCACGCGCGTCAACGCCCGCCCCGGCGAGGCGGTGGATTTGACGACTGTGCTCGCCTCGATCATGGATTTGCAGCGACTGGTGATCAACGCCGACATTCCCGCCGCGGAGATCGGCGAAATTCAAACGGGCCAAACCGTCGAGTGTCAAATCGAGCCGCCGCAGGAGGGGAGTGTGGCGTTCATCGGCGCGAATGTGCAGGCTTCCAACGGCGCGGTGCTCGTGCGCATTTCGCTGTCGCCCACCAATTCGCTCCGGCCCGGGCAATTTTTTCCGTTGCGCATCGTGACGGCGACGCACACCAACTGCCTCGCCGCGCCGGAAGCGAGCGTCATCAAGAATTTGGACGGCAAGGAAGTCATCGCCGTCGTGACCAACGACGTCGCCGTCCAGCAGGACGTCAAGACGGGCCTGCGCGACAAAGGCCAGATCGAAGTCGAGGCGGCTGGGCTGGCTGAAGGCGCGGTGGTCGTCACGGTCGGCGCTTACGGGTTGCCGGAGAAAACGAAAGTGCGCGTTCAAAACCCGTAATTCATGAGCGAAGGCAAAAGTTTCACGCTCGGCAACTTCGCGATTCGCAACGCGCTGGCCATTGTCTTCATCGCGCTGGCGCTTTGCCTGGGCGGCGTCTTTGCCGCGCTGCACACGCCCTCGTCGGTTTTTCCGCAAACCGATTTCCCGCGCGTCGTGATTCTTGTCAACAATGGGATTATGCCCGCCGACGAGATGATGGCAACCGTCACCCGCCCCATCGAGGAGGCGATGAAAAATATTCCCGGCACGGTCAGCGTCCGCTCCGCCACCAGCCGCGGCTCGGCCCAAATCAATATCTTTTTCAACTGGCACGTCGATATGGTGCAATCGGAGCTTTACGTCCTCGGCACGATGGGCCAGATGAGCGGAGAGCTTCCCGCCACCGCTTCGACGGAAGTTTCGCGCATGACGTTCGCGGCGTTTCCAATCGTCGGCGTCAGCCTGACCAGCGCGAGCCGGGATTTGGCGTCGTTGTGGGATACCGCCACTTACAATGTGAAGCCGCGCTTCCTGCAAATCCCCGGCGTGGCCCGCGTCGAAATCACCGGCGGGCACAAGCCGGAATTTCACGTCAATGTCGATGGCTTCAAGCTTCGCGCGGCGAACCTCGCCCTGGGCGACGTCACCAACGCTCTTGTAAATAATAATTTCATCGCGGCGGCGGGAATGCTGGAGGAAAATTACCACCTCTACCTCACAACGGTTGATGGCCGCGTCCATACGATGGATGAAATCGGCGATCTCGCGATAAATTCCACCACGGGCCACATCGTGCGCATCAAAGATATCGCGACAGTGACGCGCGGCACGCAACCAGCCTACACCGTAGTCACCGCCGAAGGGCGAAACGCGGTGCTGCTGAACATCTACAGCCAGCCCGACGGCAGCACGCTGGACATCGCGCGATCCGTGCGCGCTTCGCTTGACAAGCTGCGCGGCGAGCTGCCGCCGGACATGAAGGTGGCGTTTTTCTATGACCAATCGCAATTCGTGCGCGAATCCGTTGGAAGCGTTTGGGACGCGATTGTGTTCGGGCTGATCTTATCGGCACTCATTCTGTTTTTCTTTTTGAAAAACTGGGGAAGCGTCATCACCGCCATTGTCACCATTCCAATTACGCTGCTCATCACGC
>VFSW01012211.1_pt1 | contig 12013 bp, 16 predicted proteins | sample 5358111 | NCBI WGS metagenome assembly VFSW01 (sample SAMN11554181, study PRJNA540505) | mine drainage metagenome | isolation source: sediment from site ElyBrook_90M | place: USA: Ely Copper Mine, Vershire, VT | collected 2017 | reverse complement strand
CCTCTTTATGATGTGATATCCAAATTCTGTCTTCACAACTGGTGATACCTCTCCGACCTTTAGCTCAAATGCGGCTTTCTCGAAATCCCTCACCATCATTCCCCTTCCAAAGTATCCGAGGTCCCCTCCCCTTCTCCTAGATCCATCTATTGAATACTGCTCCGCCAAATCGGAGAAGCTCTCCCCTTTATTTATCCTTTCAAGTATCTCATTTGCCAAGGACTGCTTCTCAACAAGTATATGCGCGCACCTGATCTTGTTTCCCATAATCTCACATTAAATCCTATAATAGCAATTATATAAATTTACTTCATTCTAATATCCTAGCGTGGTTTGCTTGAATAAGTACCTAATATACCTAATCGGATTTCTTGCAATATTCTCAATGGTTCCAAGCGTCGGAGCATGGAACATAATGTTCAAGTCGTCAAGCGTAACTACTGTTTGGTACTATCCAAACGCAACATACCCTATATACATACCTGTGGGGTTTGTGAACCAGTCGATATACATTCAGAATCTTCCTCAGAGCCTGGAAACCTCGAACTTCACTTTGTATTTTTCCTCCATGAACTCGACGGGATTCATATCAAGCAAGACGTCAAAAGTAATAACCTTCATTCCATACTCCACAAGCTACGTGATCCCGTCAACATACACGCAAAGGGGAGGAGAATACACCATTAAGGCAGGCAATGGTGCGCATTCGGAGTTTTTGCTGTTCAACAGGTCCACGGTTCCATCAAATCTCTATAACTCCTCTGCAAGCGCTATAGTGGTCTACGCAAACAGCAACTCTCTCCAGAACCAGCTAAACTCGGTCAATGCAATCACAAACAACAACGCAAACCAAATATCCAAGATAAACTCGCAGCTCGGAACCCTTAATGCGACAAGCATAAACGGCCTGAAATCAACTGTGGGACTACTGGAAATAGCGATAGTGATATTATTCATAGTGGTAATACTTCTGTTCCTATTCCTCTACAGAAAGCACAAATCAACTGAGGAGATATACAACGTGAGGAGCACATACGGCGAGGGTTCGGGCACGTACTACAATTACGATAAAGGAGCCGGCGAAAAAGACTCACAGCCACCAACTTCGGGCAACACTGACGTATACGAAGATACAAGCGCAAAGCCCCAAGAAAGCCAAAACTACGATAATCGAAACGATGTGTGGCCTGGCGAGGAAAAATACAAGAAGAAGGAGGATAAGCCAGACGACAATCCGGACGATTGGCCAAAGGATACGCCAACGAAGCAGAGCCCTGACAAGGATTCTGCGCAATCCGACAGCAAGGATTACGATAGCGGAATATCCGAAGAATAATATAAGTAATAAATTACCAAGATTCTATTGAATTGTGATAAACATGATGGGAAATCTCGATCCTGCTGCAGTCAAGGCGATGATGAAGAGGATGGGCGTAAAGAGCGAGGAGATAAACGCAGATGAAGTAGTTATAAAGTGCAAGGACAGGAATATAGTAATAACGAACCCTAGCGTACTTGCAATCAACATGCAGGGCACCACGACGTTTCAGATAGGCGGAAACATCAGCGAACAATCTGCGGAAAAAATCGAGATTACCCAGGACGATATCGACATGGTAAAGGGACAGACAAATATCGATGACGAAGCTCTGATCAAAAAGACGCTGGAGGAGACAAACGGCGATATTGCTGAGGCAATACTTAGGCTAAAGAAATGATCATATCATATTGTAGACGTGAACGAACGGAACCTTCTTGATAGTCAATATCTCAGAATCCTCAACATCTATTTTTGTGCGCAGCACCTCTATCGATCTTGCCCCAACTACATTGGCAGAGTATATCTCAACGTTCTTTAGCATAGATACGGCTTTCTGCTCGCTTACCAGGTCTCCTTCGTAGAAACTGGCATATTTCTTAAGGTTCAATTCCCTCTTCCCATCTCTGAAAACTTTTCCTATATACTCTTCATCGCACATGGCAACTATCCTACCATTCTGTGCATGATGGATCTTCAAATATATCATGCAACTACCCGTATTTTATCAAGAAGAACGTAGTGAGTGCATAAAGTATGCCATACCATATAAGCCAGAGGGTGCCGGCTATGTTTGATTGGGAGAAGGCCATGAATGCAAATATGAACATAAGCCCTGAGAAAAATATCTCGACGCGTGTATTGTAGAGGCTCGAGGCGAGGTCTGCCTTCTGGGATAGCTTGTTTCGGTTCCATTGCATTCCGGGATCCTTGTTGAGGAACGTGGCTATCGCGGCCTTCGTCCTTACAAATGCCAATGCGTAGTTGAGCAAGAAGACCATCAATCCCTTCCTAAAGGAGTTGAAGTACATCTTTGCCAGTATCACTGGCACGAATAAAGAGAGCGTAAATGCGAAGAGTCCAAGAAGCTCAAGGTCGAAGCTGAGCTGGTTTTGCGCAAAGAACTCCTTTATCGTTATGTGCGCAAACGGGACAGTCGAGAATACTATGCCTATTGACAATATTGTAAACAATATCAAAAATACCGACAGGTAATTGAGCCCGAATCCATGAGTTATGTAGTCCGTGCTGGAAAACGGGGATGTCTTCTTTGAGAGTCCATTTCGCTTGAAGAAGTATCCTATGAATTGGGTGTCTCCATAGTTGTATCTCCACTGCTGCTTAACCAACGAACTAAATGTTGTTACTGGTTTCCCCAAAGCATAGACTTTCGGGACATACAGACTGGTGAAGTTGTGCATGTCAGATTCGAAGCTAAAGAACGTATCCTCAATCACATACTCTGGAAATCCTCCTATTTTGTCCAGTGCTGATCTTCGTATAAGTCCGCAGGAACCCGCAAAGACTGCGGTATTATTCAGTGCGCGTGCAGGCTGTATGAACTTGAAGAAGAATGCGTCGAATATATCGATTGAATCCGAGAAGAAAGTGCCCTTTTTATATCTCTTCTCAGTCTGAACGTACGACAACTTCGGATCCTGGAAATACGGAAGCATGTCCAAAATGAATTTAGTGTTAGTTAGGTACTCATCAGCATCGAATATCGCTATGTACTGCTCTTTTGATTTTTTAAGCACATTGTTCAAAGCACCCGCCTTATACCCTCCTCTATCTGTTCTGTGCAGGAATTCTATGCCGTTCTTTTTGCAAAAACTCTCAAGTCTCTGTGCTATATCCTCCTTTGTAGAGTCGTCGGCCAAGTAGAATCGTATCTTATCCTTCGGATAGTCGAGTTTTCTAAGTCTTGTCAAATTCTTCTCCACCATGTCCGCGTCTTCATTGAAGGACGGCATTATCACAGCTACTGTGGGAAGAGCCTTTAGCGGTTTTAACCCCTTCTTTATGCCATCCAAATACCCGTCGTAAAAATACGACCGGACGTACCATATCGATGCATATAGATTGAAGAATCCCGACACCAGCGATAGCAGCATGAAGACTATCGCTATCATGTAGGTGTATATGCTATTCGATACGAAAAAGAGGTAGATTGCAAATCCTATTCCTGCAATCGAGAGCACTATAAACATCATGGATGTGACTAGCCTGGTCAGAAACCCTTTTTCCAAGTAGCGCTTGTCCATCAAATCAATATCCTAAAATCAAAATCCTGCTGGTGCCGCACACGAACATACTTTTATTACTTCCTAACAAATAAAAATATTGCTAAATGCCTTAGGTTATGCCGGAGTGGCGGAACCAGGTAACGCGCCAGAGCATGCGCGGCGAAACTCGAGATCTGGTTGCCTTCGGGCATTTTGGGTTCGAAGCAACACTTGCGAAAATCCCAACTCCGGCGCATTTTTAATACCCATCAAAAGGAAGTAAGATCTATATCAAAGCCTCCGTTCTTTGTAATCTCGTTCATCAATATGGTGGCGTATGCCCCAGACGGCAGCGAGAATTCAATCCTCATCGAACCTTCCCGATCCCCAAGCTCAATATCCTTCACGTTTATCAACAGCGGTCTAACGGATCCCTTTGTGCTAAGCTCCTCCATCCCCTTTATCTTGAAAGATCCCTTTTCTATCCCAAGAATCTGCATGGCCTCGTTTTCGTACTGCGAAATAAGCTCGTCTTTTGTTTCGTATCCAACGAGATTACCAAGCGGTAGGCCCCTTTTTGAATAATCAATGTTGCTTATGTCTGGAAAACCATAGAAATTATATCCGCATCTCATCTTGCATGAATCAAAATTGTCTTCATGAATGAATTTTTCAAGCGAATAGTTGAATATCACGTCCTCCACAGAATGTATGAACATGAGTGCTATCCCGCGCGGCAATTTTCGCAAAGCGTTCGCATAATTGCCTTTGTATCTATGTAAATATTCTACAAGCAGCCTCTCATACTTTAGATATCTGGGAAAATACGATATCGCAGACCTAAAATCCATCTCCTCCCTGAGCCTCTTTCTAGCCTCCACGGCTTCCTGGTTCAACTCGTCCCCACTACCAGTCAAAAATTCCACCACCGCCCCTTCAAAATCCCCCTTCATTATGCTAAGTCCTATCTTGTGATTGTTTAGCCTAAAACCGAACCTTTGCCTGTCGAAATAATTCGGCATCCTACCGTTGAGCTCTGATAGGATCTTTGCTGCATTTCCTGGGTTTTCTGCATCGGATACAGCGATTATGAAATGGTTTCCAATGAGATCCCCGATGCTGAGTCCTTCGCTTGATTGCCACGCTCCGTTTATCGATATGTCCTTTAGGTGAACTGTTTGGAGTTTCTGGGCATCTATCCCGAATATGCTTGCAAGCTGGACCGTTCTTCCTGTCCTATCCTTCATTCCCGCGTATCCCACGGATTTTGCCCCTCTTCCGAACTTTCTTGCAATCTCCCTTAAGGCCTGGATGGTGTTCCAGTCGCTCTTCTCCAAGACGAACCTTGCAAACTTGCCATCTTTGCTCTCTGTCTCGCCTAAATCGCCGCTACTATATTCTTCTCCAATCCTAAGTATGGTCCCGTTCTTGCTTATCTCCTCTACAACGAACGTATCGGCGCTGGTCTTTATCGTGCCTCCTGTACCATTGCTTTTTGAAAGAGTCAACATTTTATCTCCTGAATATTATGTGTTTTTGGATTCGTATTCTTCAAGCTTGAAGTGGATCCTTCCCATCCAATAGAAGAACACAAACACTATCACTACGGCTCCGGCTCCGGCAATACCGAAGAGCTGGTTGAGCACCGCAGCCGAAGCAATAAGCACAAATATCCAGTAAGTTGAGTCGTATCCGTGCTTTGCAGTAATCAAAAACTGGCGCAGCCTGCTCCTCCTTCTCTTCTTTACCCCTGCCATGTATGAACAAGAGCACAAAAAGCTATATATAAGAGAGTCGGCATATTATTCTTCTGTATTCTTAATCCTGAGTGATAAAAAATGGACGTAAATTATGAAAAGCTCCTCGATCGCGCATTCGAGCAATTGCCGAGCCTGTCCGTCGAGAATGTGGACTTCAAGATACCCGAGCCCGACTCGATAATACAGGGAAGCAAGACCATCATTAGGAACTTCACGCAAATAGCCGACATAGCAAGGAGGAGCAAGGAGGAGATAGAGGCATATCTCACAAGGGAGCTTGCTGTCCACCTAAACATGGAGGACCAAAGGCTGGTCATAAACGCGAAGGTCAACCAGGCCACGCTAAACGCCAAAATAAAAAAATACTTCGAATCATATGTAATATGCAAGGAGTGCCACAAGCCCGACACGCACACCGAATCAATCACAAGGGGATTTGCAACCCTTGTGTGTGAGGCATGCGGAGCAAGATACACGGTAAAGAATTACTAAAATGGTATTTGAATGTACAAAAGACCACAAGAAACCGAGCACAGATTGCCACTTCCCCAGAATGGGCAGGTCATAGGGACGGTCCTCAAGGGCCTTGGCGCATCAAACTTCATGGTAGCATGCTCTGATGAAAAAGAGAGGGTGTGCACGATACCTGGGAGGCTAAAGAGAAGATTCTGGGTCAAGGAGAACGATCTTGTTCTTGTGACTCCGTGGGTTGTCCAGAGCGATGAGCGCGGCGACATAGTGTGGAGATACAGCATAATGGACAAGGATCTGCTCAAGCAGCGCGGATTTCGGATACCGTAGCATGCTGATCTGTCCTTAGAACCTCCTTCAACCTCTCGCCTTGAGATCTGGCTATTTCCCCTTTTGCCTTTTTCTGTTTTTGTTTCTCCTTCTCCTCAATCTTCTTGGCCTTCGCCTCCGCCCTTTTTTCAGAGTCTATGTCTATTGCAATCGCAAGCGTTCTGTTCAAAAGCTCTGAATTGAGCTTGGAGCGCATAAATATATCCTCGACAAACTCGTCTATCTCCATTTGCTCTTTTTTCTCCCCCTTCCCATGGACAGACCCATTCTCTATAAACCAGTACTCATCAACGTACCTGTGGACATCCATCTGGGCGGGCTTGCTGGATATTACAACCATGTAAAATCCGTAGAGTTTTCGCATATCGTTAAACTTTTTCAGCTCGCCTTCCGAACATTTGCCGTGCCGCTCAATTATCACAGGTTTTCCGTCTATGGTCATCGATGTCACGAAGTCTGGAAGATAAGCATTGAACAAATTGCTGGCTATGAAAGTATGCGGCTCATAATATGCTGTTATGCCGCTTAGGAGCAGCGAATCCTTCATTATCTGCTCGCTCGAATTGGCCACCTTGGTATTCGCCCTAAGTATCTTATCCTTGCAAGCCCCGACAACTTTGCTCTCCCCATATGTCCTAAATACCGGAGAGAGATCTTTTACAGGAACAGAAAAATGCGGTGAAATCCCCTCATTTCCAGCGTTAGTCTCGGTGTTCAACCGAATTTCCACCACACCACTTGATTCAACTTTCGCCAAAACGGTACTTAAACGTTTTCTTCAACTACGTCGATCCTACTCCCTCCCGACTATGCCTTCCATGGTCTTTTCAAAATCCTTCTCTATCCCATACTTCCTGTAGAAATATGTTAGTATGTTTGACACATCCCTCTCAAGGAACTCCCTGGCCTTTGGATGTCCAAGCACCACCGCCTGCCCAAAATCTATTATGTAGGGAATTCCCCCATTTATCAATACATTGTATTCGCTCATGTCCGCGTGCACGAGGTTGTTTGCATACAATCTCTTTAGGTCCTTCAAAATCATCTGCAGAACCATCTGCGGATCCTCCAACAACACCCTCCTAAGCTGCGGCGCAGGTTTCTCCCCGTCTCCAATAAACTCTATCGCAAGCACATTTCCGTTGAACATATAGGGCCTTGGCGCATGCACTCTTGCCTTCTCGGCTATCTTGAGGTTGCTAAACTCCTTCTTGCACCACTCATTGACTATATCAAACATGCTCATCTTCATGCTTCCAAACCTCGGGTCTCCCTGCATGTAGTCTACCCTTTTTCCAAAGCTGGATGTCTCTATGCGAAATATCTTCACCACCACGTACTTCGGCTTGATAGCGCTTCCTGACTCTGCAAGGTATATGTCAGACTCCTTGCCCCTTCCTATCATGTACATCAGCCTTGAGGCTACGTTGTGGGTAAATAGCTTTCCGATCCTAAGCGTGGTTCTCTGGTCAAGCATCCCTCCCTCTACCTTTATCTGTTCGCTGAGCATGAAGTCCTCCCTGCTCGACCTCTTCTTCTTGCTTACTCTGCTTGCCATAAAACCATTCTATATGCTAATTATATATTAAGCAACAAACAAAATAATCTATTGCCCACAAATCAGGATATTATGCAGCAGGTAAAGATAATAATAGACAACAGGGAGCGCAACAGCGAAATCATCTCCAGGCTTGAGTCCAAGGATGCTCAAATAGAGCTTAAGCAGGCTCCTGTAGGCGACTACATCGTTTCTGACAGGGTGTGCATAGAGCGAAAGACGCACTCAGATCTGCAGGGATCCGTAATAAACGCAAGATTGTTCGATCAGTTAGACAGGCTTGGCAAGAGCTTCGAGAAACCGATTCTGATACTCGAGATGGACGAACACGGATTCAACCTGGGGGACAACATAATGCTGGGCATACTCGCTTCGGTGTATCTGGATCACAACGTACAAGTCATGTGGTCCAAGGGACCAAGGGATACCGCAGATATCATATATGCGCTAGCTGCAAGGGAGCAGGTGAAGAACAAGAGGGAACCTCGGCTTGTCGGGATAAAGCGCGCATATACCGATTACCAATGGCAAACACTGATCCTATGCTCCATTCCTGGAGTGGGTCCAAAGCTCGCGCGTGATCTAATAAAGAAATTCAAGAACATACGCAGCATTGCAAATGCACAAGAGAAGGAACTGATGCTGGTGGAGAAGATAGGAAAGAAGAAGGCGCACAGGATATACGAGGTTCTAAACAGCGAGCAACTAGAAGAGAAGTAAATGGCGATTCACAAACTGCACGTCAAGTTTAAATAAGGAATTGGGCAATACAGATTCAGTATCCAATGGACATATTAAGCAGATTTTTGCAGGGAGGCGAGGAAGGAATATTGCGCGAATGCTCCAAGATGATATACACCGCGCTCGATGCGAACAAGGAGCTGGCTCTTGTCATAAAGAACAGGCAGGGAATAGGGAGGCTCAGGGAACTGGAGAAGCGCGGCGACAAGGAGCGATTTAGGATTTCAAACATAGTGACTTCCGGAGCAGTGGCCCCGAACCTGATAGACAATGTGCTTGTCCTAATATCCGAGCAGGACGGCATAATAAATGCGACATACAATCTTGCAAGGGAGCTAAGGAGATACCAGCTGCCAGACAAGAAACTAGATAGCTTCATGAAGACCAAGCTCCTTGACATGAACAGCCTCAACGAGACCGCGCTCAACACCATAATGGACATGTACAAGCAAGACGATCTTGAGAAGATCCATGGGCTTAGGGAGGACGTCGAGGACCTCGAGGAGGCCGGGGATGAGATAAAGGAAGCCATGCTCGACATAGCATACAGCAGCAGCGGGAAGGTGGACTTCCGTGGATTCTACCACATAATACAGACCGCCCACAGGGCTGATGACATACTCGACGGATGCGAAGACACATCCGACACCTTCATGACTATAGTATCCTCCATTGTGACATGATGATATCCGACATCATAATACTGGCTTTGACTTTCATCCTCGTCTCGCTCGTATCCGGAAACAACCTCTCCTCATGCACGGGCGCGATAATCTCTGGGAAGATAGTCAGCAGGAAGGCTGGAATCGCAATAGCGGTCTTCGGATATGCTTCGGGGCTTTTGCTTGAAGGAGGCATACTCCAAAGCGGTGTAATAGCGCTGCTGCCTATCAAAACTGAGACATTCATAACCATTGCGCTTGCAACTTCGATAGTCATATTCCTCTACGCGCACTTCAAGAGGATCCCAAACTCACTCTCCTTCACCTTTGCAGCTGCGATACTCGGAATTAGCTCAGCCGCGGGATTTAGCGTAAACATATCTTTCGTTTCTGCAATGTTCCTATTCTGGCTGCTAACTCCGATAGCGTCCATATTCCTAACCATAGTGCTTATGAGAAGCTCAAGGAGGGCGGTGAGCAAAAAGAGGATATGGCCAACTGTGAATAAGATGAAGCTAATACTCGTAATAGTATCGTTCTTTACCGCATTCACCCTTGGTGCAAACACTATAGGGTTCGTGTACTCGGCAATCCCAGACAGCAGCTACAACCTGATCGTCATAATCGCCGCACTGGTATTCGGGAGCATAGCGCTTAGCGGAAGGGAGCTAAATAGGATAGGCAACGAGATAATACCGTTTAGATACCTAAATTCCGTGGCCTCCCAGGTCAGCTCCGCACTTCTCGTCGAGATTGCAACGCTATTTAGCATTCCTCTGTCCAACACCCAGGCATTCACGATGAGCATATACGGAGCTGGGCTTAGCTACAAGAACAGGTTGCTCATCAAGAAGCCGGCGATTGAGATCACAAAGGCGTGGATATACATGGTGATAATAAGCTTCATAGCCGCGTACGCTCTTACATATGCAGTCATTCACTTTTCAGCTCTGTAGATGCAACCATATTTGCCACGTCGAGTTCAAATCCAAGCTTGTAGGCTCTGACAACCTTAATCCCTGCGGCCTTTTCGAATGCATCGAATAATTTTTTGCTGCTTGCGAACACAATAAACCTATCTCCCTTCGCCCCGCACAAATCTATTGCAGAGCGTATGTCAAGCTTGCCTGCGATGAAGAGCATCATCTCCGTGCGCATGTCCTTTGCCCTCATGCAGCCTTCACTATTCCTCAATGCAGCATTAATGTAGGCCGGAGCCAACCTGTCTATCAAATCCTTTTCCGGATCCACCAGCTCTATTAAATCTTCTCCTTTGGACAATCTATCTGCAGCCTTCAGTGCTCCATGCAGATTCTCGGTGCTGCATAAACATACAACTGGCCTAAACTTGTCAAATCGCATAATAAAACCTCGCTGCGAAAGATATTTATTCATTAATAAACGATTAATATCTATAATTTTAACGAGTTAGAAATAATCATCAGTGATGCAATGAGCCAATTCGGATCTCAAATACACAAAAAGCCAGGGAGGAAGACCTCAGGAAACGGGAAGCTAAAGATAAAGAGCAGGGACAAGAGAAGGCACGAGATGGGAGGATACTTCGTAACCACCAGGCTCTCAGCCGGAGCGGATGCAAAGAACATCACCAAATCCATGAGGGGACGGGGCGGAACAAGGAAGAACAAGCTAAAGAACGCCGCATTCGCAAACATACTGACAAAGTCCGGGTACAAGAAAGCCAAGATAACAAGCGTCTCGGAATCAAAGGACAACAGGAACTTTGCCAGGCTCAACATAATCACCAAGGGCTCTGTAATAGAGACCGAGATCGGAAGGGCCGTCGTGATAAATCGACCTGCAAGAGACGGCTGCGTGAATGCGCGCCTCGCAGAAAAGTGATTGCTTGCCAATAAGAGTCTACTCCTGTGCGTCAAGCGACATTGCATCACTCAAGAAGATACTCGAATACGATCCATATCTTGACGGAAGCCTAGGCCCAGAAGAACTCCAAAAGATAAAGGCCGATCCTGAAGCAAACATAATATTTGCAAGGCAGGACTATGTTCTAAAGGACGGAGTGTCTTTGAGCCTAAACCCAGACCAATACTATCTCTACATAAAATCCGAGGATGAGGGATTTCTTGAAGGAGGGGAGAAGAAGCTCAAGTCAAAGATACCATCATTTAAGAGAGCATCTGCCGATGAGGAGCTCAAAGTAATAGACACAATAAGCAAGGAGAGAAGCGCCTCTGAAGAAGGCCTTGGAATGATATTCGGTTAAGGCGTACTATATCCGCTAGTCCACGACCCAATGTAAGCCACATTTGTGGCGGTGCCGTCGTTGTTGTTTCCTGAGTAGTCGTTTGCGTTCCCGTTGAGAGGCCACCACCCTACAAGGTTGTTGATCGCCAGAGGATGTCCGCCGATTCCCTCGTCATAGAGCGCATTTATATCGTTCTGCGAGAGCGAGGTGTTGTAGATTTGTATATTGGCAATTGAACCGTTCAATGACTGCTGTGGACTGCACGAGCTTCCCCACTGACCTAATTGATATTGCTGATTATTCCATGGTGCTGCACCGAAGCTTCCCGTTCCGGCTGGCGCTCCATTTACATAAAAAGTCAACGATCCTGTTGGTGTTATTGAAACTGCAACCTGTGTCCATGTGTGTATGGGAATCGTAGTCGACGTACTGGCACTCCATCCATCAAATCCACAACCCCATACTCCAAAAGTGCCGCTGTAAATTGTTGGAGTCCAAGCAGCGTCCATAATCGGATTGCCCGGATAGGCGTCCATTTTAGACAGGTATACCCAAGCCGAAATTGTCACAGTAATAGTATTGGAATAATAGAAATTAGTAGTGATACAATTGTCATTGGAGCCAGAACAACTCGCCACATACTGTGGTAGATTGTTGTCGCACTGCCCTGCGAGAGATATCCCTTCTGTATTCTTGACTACCTCGCACGAACCTGCCAGCG
>VFSW01012210.1_pt1 | contig 12013 bp, 7 predicted proteins | sample 5358111 | NCBI WGS metagenome assembly VFSW01 (sample SAMN11554181, study PRJNA540505) | mine drainage metagenome | isolation source: sediment from site ElyBrook_90M | place: USA: Ely Copper Mine, Vershire, VT | collected 2017 | reverse complement strand
CCTTGTTGGGTTCGAACTGTCAATGACAATTCAACACGGAACCCGGCCCACCTAACGAGCCGACGAAACTCCTCAGTTCAAGACGTCAAACACAACTTTCCTTCATATCTCTCATAACCCTCTGCGATCAATATCAGCGAAGAGCCGTGACGGTCCTTAGGGCCAATGAGCTATGTCCCGACGCTATGTCTACATCCAACGATATAGCCATAGCGCTCACTGCCGGCTCGAGCAAAGCGATAGTTGCGCCAAGAAGAAGGCTGAGCGCAAGTGCTCGGACACTCAGTGGAGCTGGATCGTACAGGCACGTCTGGGTTGTGCGCGCAGCGGATAGGCGTGCGGACCCAACTCATTCATTTCCATCCTCAAAGATAGGTGACAGTCGAACCGGGGGGCGTCCGGCGTCGAGTATCGAAGACCAGTCGGGCGAGTTTGGCTACACGTTCGTAGTCAACGTCATCATGATCGGTCACGATGACCACTAAGTCAGCGGCACCAATTTCCTCGTCGGTGAGCTCAACCCGATCCCACGGGACATCGTGGTAAGTGGGAACCCAAGTATCGGCGATTCGCACGTGTGCACCAAGACGCTCAAGTGTCGAACAAACGGCGAACGATGGTGACTCCCTCATATCGCCGGTGTTTTTCTTGTAGGCAAGTCCTAACACGAGAATTCTTGATCCGCTGACCGCCAATCTCTTCTCATTAAGGATTCCAGTAATGCGGCTCACCACGTGCGCGGGCATATGCTCGTTCACGTCGTTGGCCAATTCAATAAACCTAAAGTGGTCCCCCAGCGTCTGCTTGACCTTCCAGGAGAGATACGACGGATCGACTGGCAGACAGTGCCCGCCAACTCCCGGTCCAGGGGTGAAACGCATGTAACCGAAGGGCTTGGTGGACGCCGCTTCGATTGCTTCCCACACGCTCACATCCAATTGATTCGCGAACATCGCCAATTCGTTGATGAGAGCAATATTGACGTGGCGGAAAGTATTCTCTAGGAGTTTTGTTAGCTCAGCTACACCCGCCGAAGAAACAGGGATGGTGCGATCGACGAGTAGTGAATAGAAGGCGTCAACCTGCTCGAGTGAGTCGTGATTGATTCCCGAGACAACCTTAGGAGTGTTTTGAAAGTTCCACGTAGCGTTGCCGGGGTCAATCCGTTCCGGGCTGTAGCCGACATGGAAATGACTGCCAGCATTCAGACCAGAGCCTTGTTCGAGGATAGGAACTAACAACTCCTCGGTAGTGCCAGGATATGTCGTAGATTCAAGGATTACCGTGGCGCCTTCTTTGAGATGCCGTGAAAGTCCTCGTGCCGCTTCTTCGATGAAACTCAAGTCAGGTGCGCCCTCACGCAATGGAGTCGGTACCGTGATTACGGCGAAATCAAAGTCGGAGCAATCTTCCAGAATGGTTGTGGCGAGATACCGGGAAGAATTCAAAGCGCCCTTGATCTCCTCGTTCGGAATATCCTCCACATAGCTTTCACCTCGTGACAAACGCATCACGCGATCTTCGCTAATGTCGAACCCGACGACGTTCAAACCGACTGCGACGGCACGCATCGACAAGGGCAAGCCCACATAACCTTGCCCCACAACGACAAGTTTCTTTGCTGTCGGGTAACTCATCAGACCTTCCCAAGTTGAGACTTCATATTGTCACGCGCTGCCTACGAAACCTATCATCCGAGGATGAAGTTCCTCGTCAAGGTAGCTACTGAATTATGTGGACGTGGCTACCTTAATCGGTACTAATTCACAGATGACTGGACTAACTTTACCGACTGTGGTGTGCCCCTAGGGCGGTTCTGTGCCAGTCGAGGTATCGTCCGATGTCGGCGCTCAGCTCATCCGTGTTGGCGGGACGTGATCGTCGTCGAGTCCTTCAATTGTGACTTGACGCCCGTCATGATAGTTCGACTTTGCTCACTGTGTAGCGTCTCATCCGCGAGGTCGATGACCTTCCGCCTAAATGCGGCATTTCAGCACGGCAATGTCGACACCAGATCGCGATAGACACGAAGGCCCGACGATGTTCATTCTTCACGACTTCTAATGCGTGAACCTCCGCCACTGGACCAGTGAACGACACCCCGATGCGCTGGGTCGAGAGACCCGCCAGCACCGAGAGGTGCCGGGGCACCCCGCACGCGACACGCGGCCGCGACGCGAGCCACACCCTCGGCATAGTCGGGCTTGACGCTGAACACTTCTCCGGCGTCGGGACCCACCTGGTCGAGTTCGAAGGACGCCAAGACTGTCACGCCCATGAACTTCTCACTCAACACCGTGTGTTGTTTGACGGCAGTCTCGATGACGGCGAGGAACTCGGACGCGCACCAGTGCGCACTAAGCAGCCCTTCGACCAGGACGGAGCCCGTTCATCCTTCTCCCATAACCACGAGTTCAATCGAGCTGGTCGTCCTTTACAGGGCCCTTCGCGGCGAATTGAACGCCCGGACAAGTTGAGGTCTGAGTTTCTCTCTTACAATCGCGGAGTTCACTGAGGAGTGTGCGACCACGATGGTCACTTTCACTCTTATCAATTTCGTGAGAAAGACTTCCACTGCTCTCGCGCGCGACTTGGCTAATAGTGAGTTTGACCCGCTACCAGTGATGACGATGTTCGCTCCCGGTTTCAGAACGCGGGCCAACGCTGTGACGATTGCTTGCGCGTGAAGAGAGAGAATGCTGGTACCCGCCACGAAGGGGACCCCCACCGTCACGGCCCGAGCCACCGTCTCCCGGCCCGACATCTTGACGAAAGTCGGGGCTGACAACACCGCGGGCACGAGACCCAGGGCAGCCTTCAGGGCGACCACGACACAGGAACCACCGCTGGACGACACCAGAGTGGAATTGATCACCCGGCAACCTACAGCCGTGCCGTCGACAACAACAAAGGATGATGCTCCCCCTGAAAAGTCACCCGCGGTCCTCAGTGTCAACGGCACTGAGGCTCGACCCGCACGAGTCAAGAGACGCAGAGTTGGGAGCAAGGGTCGCACGGATTTGGAGGGTGGCGACGAAGGCCCCGTACCCACAGAATTGAAGGCCACCACACTGAACGAATAGACGTCGCCGTTGAAGAGCCCCGGCACCGTGCACGACGTGGCGCCTGAGGTGGTGCAGGACTCACCCCCCCGCGCCCCATTGCTCTCGTCATTCGCTGTTGCGCGATACCCCGTGATGAGAGCACCCCCACTAGAACTCGGTGCCGTCCAATCAATGAGGGCCGCCGAACTTCCCGTGGTCGCCAACACGCGGGTGGGCGCACCGGGCACCCCTGCGACGCCGACGCCGCTCACGGTCAACGTCTGGGGACCTGACCCGTCGTCGCCGGTGATCGACCAACTCGCCGACGCGGCACCCAGCGCACTGGGACTGAAGGACACTGTCTCGTCGATTGAAGAATCCGGGGCGATCACCGTCGGCGTGTGGAGCGTCGACGTCGTGGCGAATGGTGTAACGTCCGGCGGACTCGACGAAGTGATCGTGAGGGGACCCGCGCCGCTGTTTGCAATCGCGAACGTTTGACTCGAACTGGTTCCGACGGGGACGTCGCCAAAGTTGAGTGTTTTCGTTGACAGGACTAGTTTCCCACTCGTGACGGCTGGCGTCGGAAGAGGTGGCGGAGGTGGTGGCGGAGGTGCCACACCGGTGCCACTGAGAGTGAGGGTCTTTTGTCCTGTCCCGTCATCGCTGGTGAACGTCCAAGTCGCCGCGAACGTCCCCGTCGAGGTTGGATCAAATTGAACACTCTCTTGCACCGCGGAATTGGCAGCGATGACCGTCGAAACCAGTGACGGCTCCGACGACGTCGCTGAGAATCCGTTGGAGGAGGGCGGCGTGGATTCGGTGATCGTCAAGGGAAGACCGCCGTTGTTCTCGACTGTGAAGTTTTCAGTCACCGCAGAGCCCACCGGGACACCATTAAAGGAGAGCGACGTGGGCAAGATAGCGAGTTGAGCGGGCGGATTAGCCGATCCGGATAGGGGAATTCCGAAGTCGCCGACGCTCGTTTGGACCGTAACCATCGCACCAAAGACGTGCGCGAAATTGCCTGAAGATCCCGGGGGCGAATACGAGACGTCAAAAAACACCGAATTCCCGGGTGCCAGCGTGGAGTTGGCAAGAGGATCAGACACCATGAAAGGCTCTGGTGGAGCGACGAAACCCGTTATGTTGAAGGGAGCATTCGAGTTGTTGGTGAGAGTCACCCTCTGCGATGGCGGAGGAGAACCCCCAATGGGCTGAACGCCGAAATCCACGGCGACGGGTGAAGCGCTCAAAGTGGAAGTGGCCCCAAGTCCCTGGCCCTCGAGAGTTACCACCACGGTCCCAGGGGTCCCCCCCGTCAATGTGGACGCGGTGAGTGTGCCGGTCTCGGTACCGATCTGATCGGGCGTGAAGGTCACCGGCACGCTCAGGGTCTGTCCCGCGTTCAACTGAACTGGCGAAGATAGTTGAGTTCCCGTTGGAAAGGCACTGCCCGACCAGGCCAAGCCGGTGACCGTCGTGGCGGTCGTTGCAGTGAACGTAGCGGTCATGCTTGAGGTCTGGCCAACGACGCTGGGGGAGTAATCGACGTTGTCAGCGCTCAAGGCCGGGGTCGAAGCGGTAAATCCGAATCCCAGCAGGTGTCCGTCCTGGGTCCCGACGTAGAGAGCGTTGTTTCCCACCCCCGGTGCCTGAAACTTCTCACCAATAAAAGTGGGCGATTGATAGACCATCCTCAACGTGCCCACACCTTGCGAATACTGGGGTACGGGATCGAACGCCTCGAGTTGGGCACCCACTCCGCTGCCACTCGCTTCGTGCACGCTCCAGACCAACGCCGACCCCGACGTTGTGCCATTGGAGGTGACGATAGGTGCACCCGAGCCATACGCGAAGGTACCGTATCCCGCGGTGGCGACTTGCTGGAATCCCACGGCGCCCGATGCACTGACGTAGCGATGGAGCGCTATGAGCGACCCTCCGCTAGCATTCGCTGCGGAAATGGTGGGAACGTAAATGTAACCGCCGTCGCCGGGCCACACGGCCGGACGCGACCATACGCCGCTGCCCAGATTGGTCTGTGACGGTACCGCGTCACTTTGGCCCGCCCCGTCCTCAAAACCCCCGAGAGCATTCATGTTGAGTGAGTAGAGGGTGCCCTCCTTCCCCACCTGGAGCAAGACGTGGGGCTCTTGGCTCGAACCCATGCTCGCGGGCAATTCGACGGGACCACCAGATCCGAAGTCCAGATCGGATTGATCCAGCGCCAGGTAGTTAGAGGGGATGAACCAGTCGATGGGGTTCAGTGTTCCTCCCGCAGTACTCAATTCCACGACCGCTTCGGCGAAATTGGTCTGGGGATTAGTTCCGGGCCCGGGCAGGGGTGCAGGGTAGGCGACGGAATGGGAGTTACCAGTAGTGAGAAAGATATTGCCATTCGCGTCAACCACCGGGGCCCCCCCCGATTGCCATATACCGCCGCCATTAAGGCCACCTACCATCGAGGCCCACATGCTGGTGATCGATGCCGTTACAGTGGACACCCCTACCAACCATCCGGTCCAGACTGAATTTGAACCTGCGGGGGGGGCGTAGTCACATTGTGCGCTGAAAGCGGCGTAGACCACGCCGTTCACCATCACCAATCCCGGCCGCTGAGTCTCAAACCCGCCGTCAAATACCGTGGAATGGTTGCGGTCGGCACTCCCCTGAATCGGCACGCCACCCGCGGGCCACCCGCTCGGGGTCAAGCCGGTCGAGACGTAGACCGCCTCCATGAAGTACTGGGCGGCTCCAGGTCCCTGGGCCGACACGAAGTACGCAATGCCCGTCGATGGGTCAATAACTGGCGTGCCGGTAATGCCGTACTGCGGACCGACGTCGCCGCAGACGTTGGTCCCGTTCACCGCTGGGGCCGCGGGGGTACCAAAGGAGTCGTGCCAATTCACGTTCCCAGTATTGGCGTTGACACCATACGCTGTGTCGTTCTCGGTGACCACCAAAACGGTTCCATTGCTGACGAGCGGCTGAGCGTAGATCTTTCCTGTGGAGGGTAAAGAGTCATCGAACAATTGACCGAACCCGGTGCTGACTGACGAGGCCGTCAACAGAGTTTGATTGGGGTACCAACCCGTGTTGAGAGAATCCGCAGATTCTTGCAAACTGTCTGCTCGTGCCGACGTGACGTCGACCAAGGGAACTAGTGCAGTACCGAGGAGACACACCGCCAACACCGCGAGAGTGAGGACCCTAGTCATCGAAAGACGGCGACCACTCGCCATGAGAACATTTCGCATCGTGACGACCACGACAAATGATGACATATATTCGTCAGGGGTGCTCTGCACTCACCGGTCCGCGCCATGATGCTTGGAGTATTTCTCCTGACCGAGGTCGTCCCAACAGCGCACGAGGCCCTCGGCGAGGAACCATTTCGCAAGCAAATCGAGAGACCGAGCATCCGAGCGCTAGCTGTAACGCTGAGCCAATATCACTACCGAGTTGGACATCGAACTGCCTGCGTTCGTCTGCACCTCGTCATCTCGTCGGCCACACCGCGTCAGTTCAGACTCTGGCGTTGTATTAAGCCTCGATTTAACCGTTTACTCCCGGATCGTCCAGAGTCAGTTGCGAACTAACGTACTCGCCACCACCGGAGCTCCCCACGCCGAGGACTCCACGGCCACGAAACCTGAACTCTCGGATCGCAAGGGCACCAGGGCGACGTCCGTGTCTCTCATCTAGCTGAAGTGCAGTTGATGGCTTATGGGGAATCGACGAAGTTCAAGTCGGCGATGTTGACAGCATCGCGCACGCGACCAAGCAGAGTGATGCGCGTCTCGAGAGCGAAATCAACACCCTTGAGTACTTGGAGAAGTCCAACGAACAAAAGCATGGCCTCATCACAGTCGCGGCCCAAATGGCATGCTAATGCACTGAACACCGGCTGCGAAGAACGCTTGTTAAGCCCCCACGAGTGCCACGTGCACCCGAGCCGGGTCGGCGATGTAAGACTCGACAGATTGAGAGGCATCGCCAGCACAACTGGCTATACCCTCGTCGTCGCGGGTCAAGGCAGGTGCTTCTCGGTGTGCACCGCCTTCGGACTCACGCTCGAAGTAGCCGGCCTTGAACCGCTCGAGTGTGTGAAGGGTCATGATGAGCGGCGCGTCCAACGCGCTTGGGGCGATGACCCGCCAATCCGCAGGACGGACCCTGAAATCCGGTCTCATCTCGGTGAAGTCCAGTTTCACTGTTCACGGCTAGAGGTGATTTGCCGACTCGCAACAAGCAGAGTGGTAAAACACACAGGGCTCATTGGTAAAGTTGCAGGATTTGATAAACAGGTGAGCCCAAATGATTGTCACTGAGTTGAGCTAATCGTCTGACACCTTTTGGTTAGATCAGCCTTCCTTGAATTCCGAGGAGCCGGTATAGTGCCAAGAATGCGAGTTAGTTTTGTCCTCCCAAAACTCAATGACCACCCGATTGGCGGCTACAAGGTCCACTACCAATATGCTAATGCGCTGGCCTCACGCGGCCACGATGTCACATTGGTTCATCCCATCTCTGACAGGAGTCGGCCCAGACTCATCGACTGGGCCCGCTTCGCGGCGGCGAAGATGCGAGCGGCCATCAAATACGGGACACCAATCTCTTGGTTCGCGTTCGGGCCAAATATCAGTTGGGTCTTGATTCCGGTACTCTCGAGCAAACTCCTCCCCGAGGCGGACGTAACAGTATTGACCGCATGGCAGACCGCCGAACTGACACGGGAGGCTGCACCACGGGCCGGAATCCTTTGCCAAATCGTCTACGACTACGAGTTCTGGATGTCCGACGCTAGCGTCCGACCTCAGATGAAAGCGGCCCTCGGACGTAAGGATGTACGCCAAATCGCAACTTCCGGTGTAGTCGCCGAGATGCTTGAAGAGATAGGTTCAACACCCATTGCCACGATTAACGCCGGATTACTAGAGGGCGAGTTCGGCGTCGATGTTCCCATCGACAGCCGTGATCGCCTGATCGTTTTCCAGTGTCGCTTCGGAGTGTCGAAGGACCTGCCAACAGCACTCGCAGCCGCAAAGTTGATCCTTCGCGATGAACCAGGTGTCAAAATTGAGTGTTTCGGACATTCGCTCAATGAGCCGCTCCCACGAGGCATGACGAGTCTGGGACGTATTTCCCATTCAGAACTTCGAGCCCTCTACAATCGGGCAAGTATCTTTCTATTGGCGAGCCGCTACGAAGGTTGGGGCCTTCCCGCAGCTGAGGCAATGGCCAGTGGTTCATCTGTCATCTCGACGGCGTGCGGGGGCATCAACGACTTTCTTCAGGATGAGCACAACGCGCTGATCGTCCCCGTTGGCGACCCGCAGGCACTCGCTACAGCCGCATTGCGTCTCCTGCGCGATGAGGCAACCAGAGTACGTTTGGCAACGAATGGTGTCCGAGACGCGGCTAAGTTGTCCGTTCAACGATCGAGCGCACAACTTGAACAAGTGCTGGAGTCACTACTTGGTCGTTAGCCAATAACTCTCCCCACAATATTGGTTAGCGGTTTCGAGTAGACAATGCGACAAGTTCGACGAAATTCTCTCATGGTTTCAAAAAACCTAAGATGTTGTGGCGCCATTCTTTGAGACTTCTTTAAACAACCTTGAGGTCGTCAAAGGTGTGCTTTGAGGGTCAGAGCCCTTGGACAAATCCTCACGAAGCAGCCCCCATTGGTGCTTTCGGTTGAACCTCATTGCAACGGCGAATCGGGTCGCCAAAGAAGTTGAGTGTGCCAATAGTTGCGATGAAGTTCAAGTGGCTGTGTAATCGCGGTCTTTGGTCCCAGGTTATTGAGCGCATGAACTCATTGGGTAAGTTTGAGGCGGCCCTACACTTGGCCCCTTCGACCGCTAGCGCATCGTCATAGTCCTCCAAGTGCCGCCTTATTTCCCGTTCACTCCCACAACTGACCAGGGACCAAGGCAACACTTAGGCGACGTTGAGTCCATGATCTTAACTTCGAACTCGTGGCCAGAGTCAACTTCGCGTCAACAAGCGCTTTGCTCATCAATGACACCAGAAAGGTGAACACTCCCTTATCCTCCTTAGAAGCTAGACCGAGGTTGTGAATCATCCTTGCGACCCCTATACCGGTGACGCGCCAATTGCAGTTAGTGACCTTCGAGCTCTCTCTTCTGCAGCGAATGAATTCACACAAATACACACCTACGGGAAAGTAGTTATTTCCTTTCTATTGAGTGTTCGTGCACCTACGCCTTTCATCTTTCACAGCGCCCCACAACCCAATGACCAGAGATGATGTGATATCGAAAGCTCGAAGACGCTTGCGAACTCCAAATTTCCGGGCCGACAGGGGCGCGTTAGACTTGCACGATTGAATTACGGCCTACCTGTGTGACTTCAGCAGGTTGTATACTCCAATTTACTAATTCTGTGGGAACCACAATGCACGAAAGTGCGTTGACTGGCACATTGGTCAATTCAACACCACTAAAGGAATCATGAATAACAGTCGGCGCCGACCAATGAGAAGGTCATCTTCATCGTTAAGACGCACCGTGTTCGTTCCGTTCGTGTCCATTTTGCTTGCTCTATCGATATCGTTAGTAGTAGTAATTCACACACCATTGGGGGAAGATCCTAGGGCATTTGCGACGACGGTACCAGTTGCGCAACTAACTGGTATGGGCTCCGCCGTTTCATTCACCGCCGCTACGTCCTCGACTGCAGCTGCCAACTCGAGAGCGATGCCTACGCTCCAAGGGGGGCTTATAGCAATCGGCCCATCTCGAAATAGGTGCCTATATCCAAGTTTCAATGACACAGGGTTCGCATCACTTCAAGCGGCAGTGGCGCACTTCGAGGCTGAAACCCATTCAGACGTGACGTGCCTCTCGGCATATTTAGATAGTGCGCAATCGTGGAAGCAATGGGTTCATCCTTGGGTCGCAGATAAACAGTTTGGCTACTCGTCATGGGTCGCCAAAGATCCACAAAAGCGTCAACTCATCCTGGCCGTCGACTTGATTCCCAGTGGCCTCGCACATATCGCGAACCCGCTGGGTTGGGAAAAGTCCTGCGCCTCGGGTAACTTCGATTCTTACGCCACTCAACTCGGCAAGCACCTTGTTGCCGCCGGACTACAGAATTCGGTACTTCGTCTGGGCCCGGAAATGAATGGACGGTGGGAAAATGACTTCGTTGGGGATACCACGCAAGAACAGAATCTCTGGGCCCATTGCTTCGGCAACGAGGTGACTGCGCTACGCAAAGCGCCAGGGGAGCACTTCCTCATTGATTGGAATCCTAACGCGTGCGTGAATCCCATTCCCTACTCGCACTTCTACCCCGGCAATGCCTACGTTGATATTTTGGGTCTCGACCTCTTTGACCAATCGTGCATCGCGCCTCAGACGCCGTATAGCTTCCAGCAACTTGCCAACGAACCTGCCAGTTTGACCAAGTTTGAGGCGTTCGCCGCAGTCGTGAAAAAGCCGATGAGCTTTCCCGAATGGGGATATTTGCACGGCCCAATCAAGGACGATCCTGGTTACTTTAACGGCATCGGATCAACTGTCACCCACCAAAACTTTGCCTTTGAGACTTACTTCGACTATCAGACACCCCATCCGCAGCTTGGACTCAACACGCCGTTGTCGTTGGCAGCGTTTCGAAAGTGGTTCGGCACCACGGCATCAAAGAGTTAGTTTGTTTCCTTTCCTCACCGACGGATCGTCTCGGTTAGTGGTAGAACGGGACCTCTCCGAAGAGATACGGCCCACCGAAACGACCCAGCCGACGGCGTAAACGTCTATCTACGGACGAGCGAAGAAGTTGGAATTGCGGTGAGCCAATGAACTTGTACCCTTTACGTCAAAGGTCCAAATTGAACAAGTGTGTTAACTGAAACCGTCGAATCACCAGCCACGAACGTTGCAGGAGAGTCTTTACGTGTTAGCCAGGATTCTAGGAAGGCTAACCAAACTGCTTCGCATACGCCGCCGTCGCCAATGGTGTGGCAGTTCCAATCTGCAGGATGCCATCGTTTCCAGAGTCGAAATACGCTTGGAAGGCAAAGTTGCCACTTGAAACGGTTGATCCAATGCCGTTGACGTACGCGGGATCGTCACCACCCCCTTTTGAGACAAGTCCCCATTCTGGAAAGCTCATCGCCTTCCCCTGCGCGGCCGCGAAGGCCTCAAAGCTCGTGAGCCCCGCAGGCACGTTGGCGAGTTGCGTGAAGGAGACGGCAACGGTCGGCGTCAAACACGACTGATCGTAGAAATCAAGTCCGATGATATCCACGTACGCGTTGCCAGGGTAGATGTTTGCGTACGGGATGTTTTCTGTACACGAGTTAGGGTTCCAGTCGATTATGAAGTGTTGTCCGGACGCTTGACGTAGCGCCGTCACTTCATTGTCGAAGCACGTAATCCACAGACCCTGTTCCTGCGTGGTGTTACCAATGAAGTCATTTTCCCATGTACCATTCATTTCAGGGCCGAGGCGAATGACCGAGTTCTGCAATCCCGCAGCTACTAGATTCGTGCCAAGTGTCTTTGCGTAGGTGTTGTAGTCGCCTGCCGCACATGACTGTTCCCAACTGAGCGGGCTGCTACTAGGGGCCAGGTTGCCAGGGATTAAGTCAACGCCCAGCACCAACTGACGGCTCTGTGGTGCTAATGCGACCCAAGAAGAGTACCCATAACTCGAGTTGGTGAGCCACGGGCTATCCCATTGAGCCCATGTCTGTGCACTATCTGTATACGCAACGAGACACGACACCGTGGTGTGAGTGGTGGCATCAAAATTGGCGACAGCAGTCTGAATTCCCTGAAGCGATACGCCGCTCGCACCTAGATCGGGCTCGATGCACTCTTTACGTGAAGCGCCGTCCGTGATGAGACCCGATGTTCTAGAGGGTGGCTGCGCGACGGTGGTGGGAGTGGGCGCGACGGTGGTGGGAGTGGGCGCGACGGTGGTGGGAG
>VFSW01012209.1_pt1 | contig 12013 bp, 9 predicted proteins | sample 5358111 | NCBI WGS metagenome assembly VFSW01 (sample SAMN11554181, study PRJNA540505) | mine drainage metagenome | isolation source: sediment from site ElyBrook_90M | place: USA: Ely Copper Mine, Vershire, VT | collected 2017 | reverse complement strand
CGCCCGCGGCGAACTCACTCAGGCGCAGACTGCGCCCCCCTCGCTGTCGGGGAGGGGGGGCGACGGCCGCCACGGCGATGACCGCGACCCCGATCCACACGAAGATGCGCGGATTGCCGGCAACGATTCCACCCGGCGACTTGAGTTGGGCCACCAGCGTCGAGCCCTTCACCAGCAGGGCGCCGACGACTCCCGCCACGCTGAGCGCGGCGAACGCCAAGGTGAGTTTGGTCGCTCGCAACTCAGACGCCGCCGACGACGCTCGGCGCAACTCACCGAGGTGACGTGCGCCGCCGAGGAATCCAAATCCGAGGGCCAGCGCCGGGATTACCACCACGAAGGTCCACGAACCCACCACGAGGAAGAGCGCGAAGGTCAATGTCACCAGTGTGAAATTCTCGTACTCGTTGACGATCCTCATTCCCAGAACCAACGCGGCGAGCGCGAAGACGAGACACCCCATCGCCGAAAGGAATCCTCCCGACGAGCCCAGACCGAGGAAGAGTGCGCCGATCGAGATGGACCCGCCCGCACCCAAGGGGATCACCAGATACAGCGGTAACCGCTGAGGGTCGCCGTCGGCCCGAGTGAACGTCTCGGTGATCGCGGCGATGAAGGCCAGGGCCACTGCGACGCAGGTCAGCACGACGGTCGCCACCATGGCCTGCACGTCGCGCACCATCAGGGCGGCGGCGGCGAGATTGCTACGACCTCCGGCTCCGTCGAAGACCGCGCTGATGGCATTCACCAGTGCGGGGTAGGACGTCATCTCCTTCAGCGTGATGCCACCGGCGGCGAGAATCTGTCGCGTGCCGACGACCTGGTTGCGAGCATCACCCGTCATGAACCACGTCAGTCCAAAGTCGTTGCCGTGGAGTTTGATCGCCTCGAACATGGCCTCGACGAGCACCACGCACATCACCGCGAGCCACGGTTCGCCGCTCACGGGCACGTTCGACCGTCGCGTGCTCGGGTGCGGTGTTCCCGAGAGGCGCCAGTACGCGCCGAACCCCGCTGCGAGCGGCACGAGCAGGAGCACCACGTACACCCATTGGGGATGAGCACGCGGCACCAGAAGCGCGAGGATTCCGCTCTCGCCGATGACAAAGGTCGACTCGATCACGATTCCGGCCATCCACGACGTCGGTCCCGAGAGCGCACTGACCCAACGATTGACAATGGCGGCGAACACCCAGACTCCCGCCAGGAACAGGAGGGGGGGGAATCCCACCGTCGCGAAGGTGAGCCCCGTGACCACCGCACCAGTGAATCCGTAGAGAATCCACTGACGCCGCTTGAGCGGGGCCTGGAGGAATGGGCGCCTAGCCACGACGTATCGACCCCGTCACGACCTTCACGCGCGACCCTTCGCCCCTCAAACTGGTCCCACCGAGGGGAGCATCGCGCGCGGCGACAACGCGAGCGGCGACGACGTCGCAGGATTGACGAGTGTCTCGCCGCTCACGAAGCGGACTCGGAATCCAACATTTCCTTCATGAGCGCCAATTCCTGCACGAGCACTTTTTGATGGGCCGAGAGTCGGCTCATCGACACCGAGAGATGAAAAGTGAAGAGAGCGAAGAAGAAGAGCCCGAAGACGAGCACCATGTCGGGCGGATTGGACATTCCAAAGAGATGGGCTAGCGGCGTGAAGGAGCCGAAGGGGAGCGACGCACTGAGCAGGGCCGTCGCCAGACTGACGCCGAGCCACAAGATGGCGTGCATCTCCGTCAATTGCTTCTTGCGAATCGCGCGAATGGTGACCGCGAGCAAGACGATACTGATAATCCCCGCGAGAATGTTTCCTCTCATAATTCCTCTCCTCCCATAACGCCGACCAGTAGTCCGACGGTCACTCTGATCATGAAGTACAGGGTCTTGAGACCCCGGATACTCGACGTACCGTGCTCTCGTGCCTCCATCTTGACGGGAACTTCGCTCACCCGCAGTCCGAATTGACGCGCCAGCACGATTGACTCCACTTCGGGATAGTCGGTCGGATAGTGCACCGCGAAGAGTTCGATGCCCCGGCGATTCAACGCGCGAAAGCCCGAGGTCGTGTCGGTGAAGCGGCTTCGCGCGCGCCACGACACCAGCGCCTGGAGAAACTTCATCGCGAAGCGGCGATTGCGAGGTGCGACATAGTCACCGCGTCCCAACCATCGCGAGCCCACGACGAGGTCCGCGTCACCATCCACCAGTTGTTCGAAGAGGTGATACGTCTCGCTCGGGTCGTGCTGGCCGTCACCATCGATCTGTACCGCGAAGGAGTGGCCTCGCCGTAGCGCGAACTTATAGCCCGTCTGGACCGCGCCGCCTATACCCAAATTCGTCGCGAGCGATAACACCGCCGCACCGGCGGCGCGCGCATTCGCTCCCGTATCGTCGGTGGACCCGTCATCCACCACGACCACGGTGGCGCCGGGCATGTGCTCACGCACCGCACGCACCACTGTCTGGATCGATTTGCCCTCGTTGAAGGCGGGAATCACGACGCAGGTGCGAGCGTAGGCATCGGCGAGTTGCTCGGGCGTCACTCCTCAATATTCGCACATGTCTCTCAAAATGCTCCCGGACAGGGAATTTTCACGGTGCGATCGCGACCTCCGACACGTTTCCCAGAGAGCGCAGAGTGGTCGACCTAGTGTTGGTTCACCTCGTCACCGTGGCGAGCTGGACGGGTGATCGGTCGTCGTCGCGCGGGTGCGGGTGAACCGCATCGTGCCCAGAGAGGACGAAATGAGAGAGGTGTCAGTCATCATCCTGGCCTACGGGAATGAGCCATTGCTCCCCGAGTGCGTCAGCGCGGTGTTGGACTCTCGCGACGTCATTGTCCAAGTGATTCTGGTCGATAACGGCGCGTCGTCGATATCCGAGGTCGCCAGTGACCCTCGCCTCGTGTGCCTTACTCCGGGGAGCAACACGGGTTTTGCGGGCGGGTGCAATCTCGCCGCGTCGCACGCCGTCCACGAGGACCTGGTATTCGTCAACAGCGATCTCATCGTTCGAGGCGACGCGATTGCGCTGCTCACGTCGCGCCTCTCCGACGAGGGGGTCGGGCTGGCGACCGGCGCGGTGCTGCTCCCGGGCGAGCCGCTCGTGGTCAATTCGATTGGCAACCCCATCCACTACCTCATGTTCTCGTGGGCGGGCGACTACGGCGAACCGTTCGCCGAACACGACCACGAAGAAGCGGTGGCGGGCATCTGTGGGGGCTTCTTCGCCTGTCGGCGCGATTTGTGGAATCAACTGGGTGGCTTCGATGAGCGATATTTCGCCTACGCCGAGGACGTCGATCTCTCGTTACGCACCCGGCAACTCTCGCGTAACGTGGTGTTCGAACCACGAGCGGTGGGCATTCACCACTACGAATTCACCAAGAACAACACCAAGTGGTTCCTGCTCGAACGAAATCGACTCATGAACTTTCTCACGCTCTACGACCGCCGCTCGAGGTGGTTGCTCGCGCCAATGTTCGTGCCGGTGGAAGTCGGCGTGCTCCTCGCGGCCCTGCGTGGCGGGTGGGCCCGTGAGAAACTCCACTCGTGGCGATGGCTCTGGGCGAATCGATCACACCTGCGTGAACGACGTTCCCTCATCACCGCCGCCAAGAACGAATCCCCCTCGCGGTGGACGACGATCTTGTCGGGGGAGATGGACATCCCCGGCGAATTCGGACTTCGGGTACCACCCGCGGTCAACTGGGTCCTGGGTCGATACTGGCGTGCCGTCAAGTCGCTCGTGGGCTGATACCGGTTCGCCCACGATCACAAAGGGTGGAATCGGTCGTGTCGCGCGGGCGCGCCTCTCGCGAGGCGGTGCTGACGTGGACTTCTCGAGCCGCGGGCCAGTCGAATTAGAGTTTCCTAAGCAATGAGACATTCCTTGAGCGACTTGACTCCGACTCGCGTGACTGCCGCCGTCCGTACTCAACTCAAGTCCGGGATCTTCGGGCGTGGCGCGATGTCCTACCTGGTCGCCTTCGCTGGCATCAGCGTCGCGAGTTTCGTCTTCCACCTCGTCGTCAGCCGCCTCCTCGGTCCGACCCACTACGGCGTCATGGGGGCGCTCCTGGGCATCATCAGCCTGCTCACCGTCCCCTTGGGTGCGGTGCAGATCGCCGTGACCCAGGCAGTTGTCGACAAGGAGGTGGCGGGACAGTCGTTCTCGATGGTCCGGGTGACGTGGCGATCCTTCCTCGCCGGATGCGTCGCCATGGTCGTGCTCGCGGGATTCGCTCCCCTCATTGATGCATTCCTCCACATCGGTTCGCCACTACCCATCTTTCTCGTCGCCGCGTGGATCCCTCTGGCCACGGTCTCGGCGGTCTTACAGGGATCCCTCATTGGCGAATACCGCTTTCGTCCCGTCGCGTTCGCTTCCTTCGTCGGTATTGGACTCATTCGATTGATCCTCGGCGACGTGATGGTCAGTGCGGGTTTCGGGGTGTCGGGAGCAGTGGCCGCCACCATCTTCGCGCAAGCCTTCACCATGCTGTCGCTCTTGTTTTCCGCCCGCCACGAATTCCTGGGGCACCGTCACGCGTCCGTCGTGCGAACGAAGATGCGCGACACCGTCTTGTCGGTGGCCGCGCTGGCGGGATACACCACGCTGATCGGGGTCGATACGTTCCTCGCCCAGCACTTCTTCTCGTCGTCCCAGGCCGGCAAGTACGCCGCCGTCGCGGTTGCCGCGCACATCGCCTTCTTCATCCCGGCGGCCCTCGTCACGGTGGCCTTCCCTCACCTCGCCGACGGAAAGGGGACCAACGAATCAAGTCGAAGGATCTTCCGCCAGACGTTGCGCGTGAGTGTGGCACTCGGGGTACTCGCGGCCGCTGTGATGACGGTGTTACCCGCCTTGACCATCCGTATCCTCTTCGGCGCCAAGTACGCCGGCGCCGCTTCGATACTGGGGCAACTGTCCTTCGCGTCAGTCGCGGTCGGCCTACTCATTCTCTTCGTGTATCTGCACTTGGCTCGGCGCTCGGTCATGGCGCTCACGCCGTGGATCGGAGTCGTCCTCGCCGTGGTCTTGATCTCTCTGTTCCACCACTCCAGCGAGTCGGTCGCACTCATCATGTTGATCGTCAGCCTCGTCACCATGGTGGTCGCTGGCGTCCCGGCCTTGCGCTGGCGCATCGAACACGACGAACTCGTCCCGTAGCGGGCGTGGCGGCGACGGGTCTCCTGCTTCACTCGAGCAACGACGTCGTGGTGGCCACTAAGTCCAGTAGCGATGAAGGACGGTGACCACGTAGGCGGCGAAGACGCAGACTTGCAGGACCACCAGAGCGCTCGACGCGTAGTCGTCGACGATGGCCGACCCGCGGCCGAGCCGAGCAGGCGTCGATGCCGACGGCCAGCCCAGGACCACCAACAGTGAGGGCACCAGCGGCAACAGATATCGCCCCTGGAAGCCCGCGATCGTGCCGGTGGCGTAGGGCGTGTCGACCAAGTAGAAGGTGAACATCAGCGCCAACGCCGCGAGCACCACGATCGCCACACCACCGAGCGTTCGCCCGACGTGGTCGCGACGCAGCGAGATCGCCCCCACCATGACGAGGATCAAGATAACACCCATCCCCTGATAGAACCAGCTCGGAAACCAGGTATCGAGCCAGCCAATACCGGCGATGAACTCCTTGGCGTACAGCACGCCGTTCACGCGCAAGGTGTGCGAGAGTACCGCGAGGTCCGTGAGGGGATGCGTGAGCACCATGAACAACTGACGAATGGGGACGACCCCCGCGAGGGGCGCTCTCTTGCCCAGTGGACCGGCGAAGAACTGCACCCACACTTCGTAGGCGAAGGTGACGCTCCCCGTCACCACGAGTGCGCGAAGCACGTACCGTCGAAAGTGAGAGGTCAGGTCCGCCACCGGTAGCAGTAGCCCGAGGAGCAGCAGGGGGGGCTTCTCGATCGTCATGAACAAGAGGCTGAGGAAACCGACGCGATCACTGGGATCCGACCAGAAATTCCAGGGGCGAATCCCCGAGGTGCCCACGGGTGTTGGGGAGTGGTAGCGGTTGTAGCACGCGGCGGCGAAGACCGTCGACAGGGCCAGTAGGAGGCCATCGGGGTTGACCGAGATGGCGAGAGAATTCACCATGGGCAACAACAAGAAGACTCCGAGAGCGAGGGCGAGGCGCCTCGCGAACTGCGCCATCGCCCATCGCGTCAGCGCGACGAAGGCGAGGAGGTTCATTATCTCAGCCAAGTAGTACCCCACGAGGAGTCGGCCGCTGAAGAGTCGGCCCAGCGCGATGCCGAGGACTTGGGGGGCATACAAGAACGGAGCGTTGCCGCCGGTGTCGTACACCGTGAAATATTTAGGGGAACTCCACGTCTGACGCCAGCCGTAGACGAATTCGGATGTCGCGACGCGAGCGCCGGGACCCGCGGCCATACCCGAGAAGACGACTTCCATTTGATAGACCCCGACGGGAAAGGTGTTGCCGGGAGACCCCCCCGATGTCGTGTTCGAGACGTGGCCCTGGGCGAGACCAAAGGCCCGATCGAAATGGGCGAACGCGTCGGGACTCTGGAAGGGAGGGGTCAGCGCAATGAGTCCGAGCCCTAGGACGACGTAGAGCGAGAAGAAGACCCGGAGGAATCCCGAGGAGAGGCGCGCACCAGGGCCGGTCACGTGCGCGCTCGAAGTACCATCCACTCGCCAGCGAATCGAAGTGGCGATGTCGCGGGCCCGCCCGAGGGGACGGGGACGGTGTCGGGCGTTGGCATCTACCACCCGACCCGATTTCGAGACGCACTGAGAATCGGGCGCTTCTCGCGTGTCGTCGTGATCCGGGCCCCAGGGCGCTCGCTCGAATGGGCACGTCGCCGGAGATTGGGCAATCGACTTCTCACTTATGGTCTACGTTCTCGGATTTCTCCTCAGATTTTGGTCATCCTATCGTCAACCGGCGACCCACCCTTCGTGCGACGCCGAACCCTCTCTCGTCACGAGACGACCGTCCTGGCACCGACGCCACCCACCCGCGGCCACGACGTGACGCGACGCATCCGCCCCTAGCGTCTACCGGTCCGACGAGAAGGGACTGCCGCGCAGAACTTTGGACGCGTCGATCGGCGAGGACGACGGGCGATTCTGGGCGAGCACGACGATGTCGTACGGTCGGCGAGCCTCGGCCGCCAGCGGGTTCCAACCGGACTGCGCCACCAAGGACACTGCGCTACGCGTGTCCAGGACGTGGTGGTGAACGGCGCGGGTGTGAACGTTGTCCTGCACCCGAGCTCGCAACTCCTCGCGCGTGCGAACTCCGGAGTCGCGTTGTATGTCGTGGAGTCGCACGATCTCCTCGAAGTGCGTTTCGTCGCCTTCGGCGACGTCGTCGGCTTCGTCCTGGAGGTAGTGCTCCATCGTCGTCACGGGTCGCCGCCAATCGAAGGTTCCTTCTCGGTGGGGCACGACGAGGCACAGGTACCCATCGGGCACGCAGATCCTCTTCCACTCCTTCAACGCCCGCAAGGCGTTGGCGGTGTGCTCCAAGCAATGTGAGGAGAAGACGACGTCGTAGGAGTGGTCGGCGATTCCCCACAAGTCGGTGGCTTCGCGCAACCACTGAACACCGAGGGTCCGACCCTCAGGGGCGAAGGGCGCCCCCTCGACCAGTGAGCCCTCCCACAGGGTCGTCGACGAGAAATTCACGATGTCGAGGCTGGTCGTCACGGGGTAGATCGGCAGGATCCCCCGACGACGAAAACAGCGGCTCGGCCCACCGATTTCGATTGCGCGGGCGTTCGCGGCAACGTCGAGAACCTCGTGGGCGATCGACGACTGAGCACCCGTCAACATATCCTTCGCCACCTGAAGCGAGCCCCAGGTTCCCTGGCTACGCCACGCCGCGCTCAACGAGGAGATCTTCATGCGAAGGCAACTTAACACTCGCCCTCGCCTCGACCCCACACGGGTCCGCGAAGGGACCCGACACCGTCACCTCTGCGCTGGTCCTAGCGACGGCCCCGCCGCAGGAATTGGTACTCACGTCGGCCCATTCGCCCGAGCACCGCATCGAGCACCGCTCGGGCAATGATGCCGACGCCCAACAACAGTGATCCCACGCCGTTGACCGAGACGAACGCTCCGGCGATGACGACGATTTGCGCCGCGTAATAGCGCACGACCAGGCGGCCGCGCAGCACCAAGTACGTCGAATTGCGCACGATGTAATAAAAGCGTTGCGCGTTCTCGTAGGGGTGATCCTTCACCACACCGTCGTAGCGCTCGCCCAAGAGGTGGTCAGTGGTGATCGCGCGTTGCTGCAACACGATGTAGTGGTGACGGCGAAGTGAGGAACAGAAGTCAAAATCGACCTGGTCGATGAACAATGATTCGTTGAAGCGGATGTGGCGGGCCACGTCAGATCGAATCAGGTTCCCGCTGGTAATCACACCGCGACGCTCGGTGAACGCACCACAATCGCGCAGCACGAGAAGGCTCTCGGCGTAACGGGTCAGCCAGATGCTCGCCGGCTGGGGGTGCGGACGTAGTGCCAGGATCCCACAGTTCCTCACGAGGTGCTCGTCCAAGGCTGCATAGTCGTGGAGGATGCCGCGCACGGCTCCGGCGCTGACCAGCGTGTCCTGGTCCATCGTCACAATCCAGGTGGGATCTTCCAGGAGGGCTAGTCGCACCCCTACGTTCAACGCCGCGCCGATACCGAGATTGTCCGCCAGTGGAACGACCGTGACCTGGTCACTCGCGGCGTAGTGGTCCACCAGGGTCGCGCGATTGTCAGATCCGTTGTCGACGACAATCACTCCGTCGACTTGCTCGGCCACCGACTGAACCGCGTCGTAGAGCCTGCCGGGGTCGGGATTCCACGTGACGAAGACGGCGCGAATCCCCACCGGCGCTGGAATCGACATGACCTTACCTTATTGCAGCACCTAGGCACCGTACGTCGTTGGTCCTCGTTCTGGCGCGGTGAGGTCGAGTTCACACACTCGGACCGTCATATCGACTACTCGCAGAGTTAGCTCGAGGAGCCAGGCGAGGACACTTGAGAGCGGGAACCTAGTCAGGTGGTCCGTGCGCCAGCCTACAAGACGACCGTGCGGCGGCGGATACGCACAATGAGACACCCAACTAGTGGCACACTTGCCGTTCCAGAGGGTATACAACGTCATCGCTGCGCCACCCAACAACCCCCGAGGAAATACGACCATTGCGTCCGCTCGCCAAGGTGCTGGCGTGAATCGACCAACGGTGCGTCGCGTAACATATGCGTGGCCACGCCTTGCGTCGCCCCACTCACCGGTGACGATGGAGCACTTGCGTGGTGACGGCTAACGCGTAGTGACGCTAACGCGTTCTCGATCCGACTGAGATGAACGTTCAACTCCTTCTTTCCTCTAGAAAACGGTATTCGCGTCGACCTAAGATCCCCCGGATACCGTCGCTACAGCCCCTCGCAACCACCAAAAGACAACGTCCTATTGATGTGGCTCCATGTTTCGAGACATACGCTCCGCAGAAGATCAAGTTCTGGACGAGATAGAAACGTAGCGCCATGCGACGACGCAAAACAAGGTACGTCGAGTTTCTAGAGATGTAATACATCCGCTGAGCATTCTCAAACGGGTGGCTCGTTCGCGCTCCTATTGACATTTCGCCGAGTAGGTGATCCATCGAATTCTTCTTCATTTGGAGAACTCGATTACCCTCACGACGAACGGCGAAGCAAAAATCAAAATCCACCTGGTCGATGAAAAGTTCTTCGTTGTAACGAGTTCTCCGCGCGATATCAGCGCGCACAAGGTTGCCACTCGTAATCACTCCTCGACGCTCTATAAATTTGCCAAGATCTCTCACCGTCATCAACCGATCCGAGTATCGAACAATCCAGGGGCTAGAGGATTGGGGAGGAGAACGCATCGCGAGGACTCCCACAGACTCTCGTGTCCCCTCATCAAGTAATTCATAGGACTCAAGAATCTCGCCAATGGCTCTGTCGTGTAGCAACGTGTCTTGGTCCATCGTCAGGATCCATTCCGGAGTCGAACCTAGTGCTCGCTCGACGCCCACGTTAAGAGCTGACCCAATTCCTTCGTTTTCTTGTAGCCCAATGAAATCGACGCGGTCGAATTTCGCGGCTAGATCTCTCACGTGCTCGCGATTCGACGAGTCATTATCGACAATGACGACTCCGTCCGTTTGTCCTAGCAGTGCCTCAAGGGACGCGGTCAGTCGATCGATGCCAGGATTCCACGTAACTACCACGGCACGAACATGATCCCCTCGTGCACTGGTCATGAAATCACATTATTGCAACCGCGTAGAGCCTCCGTACGCTACCGATCAGCCTCGCTACATTCGCACTCAGCGCGCGGACATCGGCACGAAGTCACGAGCGTCAGAACCGATGTAGAGCTGACGCGGTCGCGAGATCTTCATATCCTGCTCGAGGAGCTCCTTGAAGTGCGCGAGCCAACCAGCGGTCCGCGGGATGGCGAACAGCACGGTGAACATCTCGACGGGGAATCCCATCGCCTGGTAAATGAGACCGGAGTAGAAGTCCACGTTGGGGTAGAGGCGACGCGAGATGAAGTAGTCATCGGCCAGGGCAATTTCCTCGAGCTTGAGTGCGATGTCGAGCAGCGGGTTTCGTCCCGTCACCGAGAACACCTCGTCGGCCGTCTTCTTGATGATCGTGGCGCGCGGGTCGAAGTTCTTGTAGACACGGTGCCCGAAGCCCTCGAGCTTGGTCTTGCCGGCCTTGACCGTCTCGATGTACGCGGGAATGTTATCGATGTGTCCAATCTTGTTCAGCATCTTCAAGACCGCTTCGTTGGCCCCGCCGTGACGAGGGCCGTAGAGCGCAGCGGCAGCGGCGGCGGTCGAAACGTAGGGGTCGCCGTGCGAGGAGCCCACGGTCCGCATGGCCGTCGTGCCGCAGTTCTGCTCGTGATCGGCGTGCAGGATGAACAACACGTCGAGCGCGTGCGCCAGGATCGGATCGGCCTGGTAGGTGGGTTCGGCAACCTTCCACATCATGGACAAGAAATTCTCGGTGTAGTTCAGGTTGTTATCGGGGTAGACAAAGGGCATGCCGACCGAGAAGCGGTGCGCGGCGGCGGCCAGCGTCGGCATCTTGGCGATGAGGCGCACGACCTGCTTGTAGAGCACTTCGATATCGCTGAGATTCTTTGACTCCTTGTAGTAGGTCGAGAGTGCCGCGATGGACGAGATCAACATGCCCATCGGGTGCGCGTCGTAGTGGAAGCCCTCGAGAAAACGCTTACGCATGTTCTCGTGGATGTAGGTGTGGTACTTGATGTCGGTCGTCCACACGTCGAGTTGCGCGGCAGTGGGCAACTCGCCGTTGACCAGCAGGTAGGCGACCTCTATGAACGACGACTTCTCCGCGAGCTGTTCGATCGGATAACCCCGATACCGCAGGATCCCCGCGTCCCCGTCGAGGTACGTGATCGCCGACTCCGCTGCGGCGGTCGACATGAAACCCGGGTCGTAGAACCAGATGCCGGGCGCGACCTTGGCGAATTCGGACGCGGCGACACCACCGTTGACGATGGGAATCTCGCGAGTTTCACCGGTTTGGTTGTTGGTCACGGTTATGGACTCGGACACAATTCCTCTTTTCACTGTCGTCGATTGGGTGGCGCACCCATCGTATGCGAACTCGCCAGTAACCCCCATCGGACCTTTGTCAGCCAATGGCCGACGCGGACACGCTCACCGCGTAGGTCCGACTATGGAGCAAGCCCGTCGACGCGGGCACGCCGTTGACGGTCACGCTGAGGGTGCCTTTTTCCCCAGGGAAGACCGAGAACGTATGGCTGTCGAAGGCGAACGACGTCAGGGGTGAGAGCGTCTGGGTCGCGGAAACCTGCTGAGCGGCACCCGCCAATGGGGTGAAGACCATCGAGAGGGTGACCGGCTGAAGGATCACACGCAGGTTTGATACCGACACCTGCACTTGCATGGTCGTGGTGGGGGCGAGCACCAGACTCTGCACGGGGGACGGGAA
>VFSW01012208.1_pt1 | contig 12014 bp, 9 predicted proteins | sample 5358111 | NCBI WGS metagenome assembly VFSW01 (sample SAMN11554181, study PRJNA540505) | mine drainage metagenome | isolation source: sediment from site ElyBrook_90M | place: USA: Ely Copper Mine, Vershire, VT | collected 2017 | reverse complement strand
GGAGAGCACCGGGACGCGCGGCGCTCGTTAGGGCGAGAAGGCCCAGCGCCGCAATCGGACTCGCGGCCATCTCGATGAAGAAGGAACTGATTCCTCCCTGCCAAAGATCCGCGGCCCGCGCCGCCTGTGCGTCCGCCGTCTCCCACTCGAGGAGGCCGCGTCGCGTGATGACGAGCCGGACGAGGGTCAGGACGATGGCATGCACGCTCTCCCAGGCGTGAAATGCGAGGAGGACCAGCGTCAGAAGCGCCTGCCCGAAGGCGGTACTCAGATCCTCCGCGACGCCTCGAAGGTGGACGCGAGCCGGCTCATGGGCGGCGCGCGGCTTCAGGAGTTGGAAAAGTGAGGCCACGAAGGGGAACGCAACGACGGCGAGACCGCCCATGGTCCAGAGGAGGGCCCTTCCCGGCAGGAAAGTCCACGCAGCGGCGAAGAAGGCAAGGAGCGAGGGTGCCACGAGGCTGCGCCGCAGGTTGTCGATGATCTTCCACTGACTGAGCAGCGGGAGGCGGTTTCTCACGAGACCGTGTGGTGTCGGCACCAGCGGAAAGAGCCAGGCCAGGATCTGCCAGTCGCCGCGCACCCAGCGGTGTTGCCGCCGCGCGTGCGCGAGGACGTTGGCGGGGTAGTCGTCCACCACCTCCACATCGGAGACGAGCGCGGTACGCGCGTACAGCCCTTCGAAGAGATCGTGCGACAGCAGCGCGTTCTCGGGAACGCGCCAGCCTACAGCCGCTTGGAAGGCGTCGACGTCGTACAGTCCCTTGCCTGTATAGATTCCTTCGCCGAACAGGTCCTGATAGATGTCTGAGATTGCCGTTGTATAGGGATCGACACCGGTGTGCCCGGCGTACACCCGCGCGAAGAGCGACCCCGCGGCGCTGGCAAAGTTGACGCTCACGCGCGGCTGGAGAATGCCGTAGCCCTGCGTGACCCGCCCGAGGGCGGCGTCCACCACCGGCCTGTTGAGCGGGTGCGCGATGATCCCGATCAAGGTCCTGGCGACGCCTCTGGGGAGTCGTGTGTCGGCGTCCAGGGTGAGGACGTAGCGCACCGACGGGAGCACCGAAAGGTCGCCGACCTTGACGGAGAAACCGGTGTCCGTCGAGGAGCGTAACAGGCGATTGAACTCCTCGATCTTCCCCCGCTTGCGCTCCCAGCCCATGAAGACGCCCTCTTTCGGATTCCACTGCCGATCGCGGTGAAACAGGTAGAAACGATCGTTCCCATCGGGCTTGTGCCGCCGATTGAGCGCCTCGATCCCGGCCACCGCCGCGTTCAGGATCTCGTCGTCACCGGCGACCGCATGCGTTCGCGCGTCCCTGAAATCGCTGAGAATCGCGAAGTGAATTCGGGTGTCGAGGTTGCCGAGCGCCTGCACCTCCAGGTGCGCGACGAGCCGCTCGGTTTCCGCCACGCTGCCGAGGAGCACGGGCATGACCACCATGGTTCTGGCGTCCTCGGGAATCCCTTCGCCGAAATCGAGGCGAGGCAGCCGGCGCGGCGGCACGAGCGCGGCCGCGACGCGCTGGACGAGAAGCACAGCGAGCTCGCTCGCGGGGAGCAGTGCGAGAAGGGCCGCAACCGTCGCCATCGCGGCGTTGCCCGCGGCGCCTGCGTACGCGTACGCACTGAAAACGCCTAACACGGTCAGAAGAGCGATGCCACCCAGGTACTCCGCGGTTGCATGAGCGAATGCCCAACGGCGGAGTCGGTTGAAGAAGCGCGGGCTGTACGCCACGTCGATTTCGAAGTCGCGCCTCCCCGCACCGATCAGGTGGTGACCGACATGAGCCGTTTTCTCACCGATTCCCTGCTGCTGTGCGGCCTTGCGGGCGCTCTCGACGGCGCGCAATGCAACGCGCACCTGCGCGTCGCCGGTCGGCGCGGCGAGATCCTCCACAGCATGCCGATAGCGATCGCGGCTGGCAAAATCCATCCGCGGGTAGGCTCCGGCCGGGTCCCGCCGCAGGATCTCCTCCACCAGGCTGACCGACTCTACGAAGCGGCTCCAGTCGAGCGTCGCACAGAACCGGAGGCTCGTCACCGTGTTGCTGGTGGAGACCTGGTCGGTGGCCTGACGCTGGTTCTCGGAGCGAACCGCATCCTCGGGCGTGGTGCCTCCCGCCGCAAGTGCCTGCTCCACGGCTGCAGCGAGAGGAGAGGCGCGCGGATCGAATTCGCGCATCCGCTGTCGAAGCTGTGCCACAAAGGCGCTCGGGAGCGGCTCGGGCAGAGAAGCGGGAGCGTCGCCGCTTTCCAGCCGCGCCAGAGCGTCGTCCGCCGCCCGACGTGCCACCCTGCCTGCAACGATTCCGTCTGTGAGGAGCCTCAGGTTCTCGAGGAGTGCAAGCTTGAGCATGCTCGGCAATGCCCAGAGCTCGCCGATCGTCAGCGGCGCCACGGTCTGAAAAGCGCGGACGAAACGCGTGAGCCGCTCCGCATCGAGACGTCCGTCGCCGTGACGGATCAGCTCGAGCGCCATTGCATGGACGCGGGCCCTTCCCGAAAACTCGCGTGCGGCGAGCTTCGGCAGCTTCCGGTAGTACCGGACCGGGAGGTCGTGCTGCACCGCGCGTGCCTCCGACTCGACGAGATGAAAGTTGTCGAGAAGCCACTCGGCGGCCGGAGGGACTGCAACGCCCTGGTGAACGTCGTCAGCGAGGGAGCGGTATGCCGCGTTCAGGACATCGATGTTTTCTGCCAGCCGTGGCAGGACGTCGTGCCCGTCTGCTCGCGAGGAAGGTATTAGCGTGAACTCCGCGGCAAGCGTCTTCGCCCGCTCCTCGAGGCCCTCGACGCTCAGAACCTCGCCCCTCAGAGGCATGGCTTTTTCGGGATGATGCCGTCCGAACAGAGACACCTCCAACGGGCTCTTCAATCTCTCGTTCCTGCTGTCGCCGAGCCGACCCCGTGCCCGCGACATGGAGCACTCCAGCGTAGCGAACGGTCACCGAGCGCTACGCCCGAAGCCGGGACGAACTTCGACATTCTGGCTGAGCCCGACCGGTTCGCTTCCTTCAATGCAAGGAACGTACAAGTATGCCGAGCGCCACGGAGAGCTCGATCCTCGCTGCCAAGTGACGGCTGCTCGTGCAGCACGCGGACGGGACGGACGCGGCAACTCACGACGGCCCGCGCCGACGAACGTCGGCCTTCTCTCAGCATGACGAGTTGCCGGTGCGCGTCGAGCGCGAGTGATACCTCCGAGCCAGTCGCGACAAGAATAATCTCGGGCAACCCCCTCGCCCCAGCGGCTCGCCGTCAAATCGAATTAGGACGTGAACCCAAAGGCGGGCGAATCCTGTCGAGGGTTTGCCAATCCCTTGGTCGACGCTGCGTTGCCACCGACAAAATGAAAATCGACAGCGCCCCATCGGAGACGGTCCGCACGGTGTTCGTTTTCTGCCGCGCAGACTCTCTCTAGGCTAGGGCTCCTCGACGAGCTTCCAGGTCAGGTCGGGGTCGTATTCGGTGATGGCGGCCGCAAGTTCGCTGGTCCGAGGACCGAGATCCTTCTCGTAGACGCGGCCCTGCTGGTTGACGATGAAGGTCATGACTCCGGAGCTGCCCCACTGATCTGGATACGCGATCAACGCATAGCCGGCGATCATGTTGCCGTTGATCACGTAGCTGAGCTTTCCTCCCGCTGCGTGCCCCCCCTGTGCTTTGAGGATCCTGAAGACGTATCCGTGATAGGGCGCGTGTTTCGGCGCATTGCTACTCTTGCCGCGGCCCACCGCGTAGCCTTCCGCACGTGCCTGCTCCACGAGGTCTCCCATAGGGCTTGGCGTGCCTCCCTCGGGCACTTCCCAGAAGAGGCCATCCCGATGACCCGGAGTGCTGACGAACCTCTGCGCATAGACCGCCAGGCCGTCCTTGGCAGTGTCCCTCGATTCCGTGTAGTACTGCCATTGAGCCAGCACGTACGCGCGGCATGTCATGATTGCGGAAAGCTCGTTCTGGCCGATCCTGCGATTCAAAATCTCATTGAGTCCCGCCGCGGTATCGAAACGCCACGCGGCGCCATCCTTGACGATTGGGATCGGCAACGGCCAATGCTCCTCGCCCACGAGGAGCGTGTACTTCGAATCGTTGACTTTCTCCAACGTCGCGGATTTCTCCAGGTTTTCGGCAAAGCGTTTGAGCGCGTTGGCGTCCGCCACCGGATCGCCCGACAACAGCTTCTCGCGATCCGGTCCCAGGATCGCCGCCATCTCCTTTTGATCCGCCGCCTTCGCGGCGGTCGCGAGAGCCTGCATGGCAGTCTCCGGAGTGCTGAAGAGCGTTTGCCCGCTGCCCAGAACGGTGGCGGCAGAGAACGTCCCAATCGCCAGCAAGACAAACAGCGCTCGCGAAGTCCGAACGCGGACGCTGCGTTCCGGCGATCCCGTTCGTCCTTGCATTCCCGTGAACACGAGCCTTTTCCTGTCGTTGGGTCGCTTTTGATCGCTTTGGGTCGTCATGGAACCTCCAGTCAGCTCAGGGCTGCTTCTTCTTTTGCGTGCGCACCGGGGTAGGCGAGGGCCGCGGGCTCGCAGCGCGCGCCCGACTGATCGCTCCGCGTTGGCTGGCCTGGCGCGGATCAAAGCTGCCAGGAGGATCGGGCGTGAATGCCGGAACGGCCGGTACGCGAAACTGGGGGGCCGGCGCAGTCGAATACCCGCCACGGTTGGGCGTGACTACCGGAGCGGCCGGTGCCCGAACGCCACGGTTGGGCGTGACTACCGGAGTGGCCGGCGCGCGAACGCCACGGTTGGGCGTGACTACCGGAGTGGCCGGCGCGCGAACCGGTGAGGCCGGCGCCGGCGAATACCCGCGGTACTGACCGATGCGCGGGTCGTTGGGGTTGAAGTTACGATCGATGATCTTGTTCGTCGGAATCGGCTGTCTGGTCGCAGGGACCGGCACGTTCGGCGCGACCTGCCTTGCCCGAATGTTGTTGAAAGTTGTTTGGCGGTGAACGTCGTTGTAGCGGTTCAAGGCGCCGTAATTTACGGGGCGATCAATGACGGTTCGCCCGATTGCGACGTTCTGATACTTGCGATTCACGTAGATGTTCGTGATGCGCACGTGGGGACGGCTGCGATCGATCCATCCTCCGTGACCGCTCTCCCAGCCGTGATAGAAAACGCGATGCGCGCGCCAGTCGAAGTCATCGTTGAGCCACACTCCAATGAGAAAGCGCGTTAGAAAGAACAACGGCGTCCGGTAGAAGAAGACCAGGGCTGGGTTGTAAACGGGCACGTAGATGTACTGGGGCTGCGCCGGCCACAGTTCGATCTCTCCATTCGAATCGACGACCTCCATTTCCGGAGTGGTGACGAGATTGCCCATCGATTGCGCCTGGGCCCGCAGCCGCTGGATCGATTCCATGACGTCGGTCGATTGACTCACATAAGCCTGTCCCAATGTGGTGGTCCAGTCGAGCTTGTCCGCCATCATGGCCAGGACGGTCGGGTAGTGCGCTACAGCCTTGACGCTGACATCCCACGGCTGGTCGTCGACGTCGGTGGGATTGGAGTCGTAGCGCACGAAGCGGGATGCCTCGTCCATCTGATCGGGAAAGGTCGAGGCGATGAGAACCTGCGCCAGAAGGGGATCGGGATAGAGCGCAATCGGCGCCAACAGATTGTCGAGCTGATCGCTCGAGAAGAGCTGGTCGGCGTAAGGAATGTTCTGGGCACGAGCCGGCAGCGTGAGCATTGTTAAAACGAGTGCGAACGAGGCGGCGAGCATCTTCCCCATGACGGTTGTCTCCTTGGCATGTTCTTGTGATCGCGAGAGGGCGGTCGAACGCATCGTCCAACCGGGACAATTGAGTTCGTCCCCAGTGACCATAAGGGCGTTCGATCTTGTGGTCTGTTCAAAAGAGGACAGGTGGCGAGTCAGAAGAATCGACTTTGAAGATTATGTCGAGTCCAGGGCTATGAACTTCTCGCGCGAGCGGCTCATGCTGACCGCTGAGCTTGGCGTGGCTGAATGCATCCAGGCACCGCGGTACGCCAGAATCGCGCCACGCGCGGCGCTCACCGGGTGTCCCCATGCGTGTCGGGATTGCTCCAGCCGCCGTCTGCCGCGATGAGCGCGTCGGCCCGTTTTGGTCCCCAGCTGCCGCGCTTGTACGGGAGAGCTCGGGAGTGGGTTTTGAGAATTCGGTCGACCACCGCCCAGGCCGCTTCGACGGCATCTTCCCGAGTGAACAGCGCGCCATCGCCGGCCATGGCATCGGTCAGGAGTCGTTCGTATGGCTCCTCCTCTCCCGGCTGATGGTCGAAGAGATAGAGCTCGCGCTGGTCACCGACGAACTCCTTGCCCGCGCGCTTGACGCGGGCCGCGAGGGCGACGGCCGAGCCGGGGGAAATCCGGAAGCGCACATAGTTGGCCCGGCCGGCCGTTGGCGCTGAATCGGCGAAAAGCCTTTGCGGAGGCGGCTTCAATTCCACCAGGACCTCGGTCGCCGTTTCGGCCAGGTATTTGCCCGATCGCAAGTACCACGGCACTCCCTCCCATCGCCACGAGTCGATGAATACCCGCAGAGCACAGAATGTCTCGACGTCGGAGTTCTTCGCCACGTCCGGCTCCTTCCGGTAGCCGTCGTACTGACCGCGCACCAGGTCGTCCGGCTTCAGAGGACGCATGGCCTGAAAGACCTTGGCTTTCTCACTGTGCACCGCTCCAAAGTCCCGATCGGCAGGCGGTTCCATGGCCAGCAGGGCAACGATCTGGAAAAGGTGATTCTGGATCACGTCGCGAAGGCAGCCGGCGGTTTCGTAAAAAGAGCCGCGCCCGTTCACCCCGAAATCCTCGGAGAGAGTGATCTGGACGCTGGCCACGTAGTTCCGGTTCCAGATCGGCTCCAGGAACGAATTGGCGAAGCGGAAGTAGAGGATGTTCATGATCGCTTCCTTTCCGAGGAAGTGATCGATGCGGAAGATCGAGTCTTCGGGGAACACCTTGTGTGCCACCTGGTTGAGCTCCCGCGCGGAAGCCAGATCGCGGCCGAACGGTTTTTCGACGATGACCCGCGCGCGGTCCGCCAGGCCAGCGGCGCCGAGCCCTTCGATGACTGTCGCGAAGAGCGAGGGTGGAATGGCGAGGTAGTACGCCGGTCGCCGAGCGCGGCCCAGCGCCTTTTTGATCGCCGCGAATGTGCGCTCGTCGTTGTAGTCGCCGCTCACGTACCGGAGCAAGGTCAGAAGACGGCGGAGTGCACGCTGATTATCGATCCCGCCCGATCTCTTGATGCTGTCCGTCACCCGTTTGTGCAGGCGTGCCAGACTCCATTTCGGGCGGGCGACACCGATCACCGGAACGGTGAGGACGCCGCGCTTGACCATGGCATAGAGCGCGGGAAAGAGCATCTTGTGGGCGAGGGCGCCCGTCACGCCGAACAGCACCAGCGCGTCGGACGAAGCCCGTCGTGCAGTAGGGACCACTTTAGCTGCCTCCTTGCATCACCTTAGGAACCTCTGAACAACGGTCTGTTGTCTTGCCGCGCCCCCCTGCGGGGCCGTTGTTGTCTCGGGCTTTTCGAGGGGTTTCCCGCGCCGCGCTGGGGGGGACTCGGGATGACAGAACGCGACTTGTTCAGAGGTTCCCTTACAGTCAGCGTCATGTCGTCGCATTCACTGGTTGCCACCGCTTTCTTCCATGTGCATCGCGTGCATCAAACGATGCAGGAAAGGCGCAAGGACAACGGCGAGAACTGCAATGAACACCAGTCCGGAAAACAAAGCATAGACGGAAGCGAATATTTTCGATGCGTCGCCGTGAAGGGGATCGACCGGTCCCATGCCTCCGAGGATCATCGAGGCATTGAGGAGTGCGTCCACCCAGTTGAGGCCGGCGATGTAGTGATAGCCAGCGATTCCCGCCGAGAGGGCAACGGCGACCGCTCCCATCGCGAAGCCCATGTGCGCAAGCACGCGTCCCACGAACCGGGAACGCGGGAGCAGGGGTTGTTTACGATTTTCATACATCGCTGCTCGCCCTCGATGGAAAGCCGCAGTTCATTTTCGGGGCGCGCCCGGCAGCGATGCCTTCTTCAGTGCCACAGAGGGTGACGCCGCCGGTTTCGTCGTCCAGTTCACTCCGCCGGCAATGGAGATCGAGTCGGTGCCGCTGACAACGGACTCGATGGTGAATGGAAGGTCCGGCGGCATCTGCAGCACGGAGACGTCGCTGTAGCTTTTCACGAGAAATGGCGTCACGAACTTGGCGACCGCACCGACGAGCACTCCAAGGGCGCCTCGGCAACGCGGCTCGACGGTGACATGCCGCAGAACCAGGCTGCGACTCGGCGCGTCCACCACCAACTCTGCCTTTCCTTCCGTGTCGCAGATCTGATGGAACGAATAGCCGCTGCTCTTCGTCTGTGACGCGGTCACCTTCAGGTCGAGCAGGAAGCAATCGCGTCCGCACGGGCCGAAGTGCTTTGGCTCGATCACGAAGTCGACTTTGCGAGCGGTCGGCGCGAGATTCTCCTGCCATCGCGCTCGCAGCACTTCGAACGCTGCCTGCTCGACAGGCGGCCAGGGGACCGTGAATCGATACCTCCCGGTGACCACTCCCTCGTTGCCGCTTCCCGCATTTTCGAAATGGAGATCGGCGGCGAAGGCGCCCTGAAAGAGGAGCGGAACTTCTCGATCGCGAAGCTCCTCGACCGGGTAGTGGACGACCAGCGTGTGGTGCAGTTCGTACTGAAAGTCGAGCTCGACGTCGCCCGTTGCCTTTCCATCGGCGATCGTTGCTCCCCGTGTGTGCAACGTGACGTCATTGGCCGCCACGCTCATGCCGGCGCGATCGATGCTGCCGACCTTCCCGGACAGATCCGCGTCGATCGTGCCGGAGTAACTGCCGTCGGGCCGGACGCGCAGATCCCGCGCCACGAAGTGCGAGGGCGCCTCGACCGCAAGCTTGGGGCCGCCCGGCCACTGGAACTCCCCGGAGGTGAGATCGAGAGCGAGATTCCCGGCCGTGAACGACGTTTCCGGCTGGCCGTTCGTGTCCGAGGAGATCACCCGGAAGGCTCCATGCCGCAGCTCGCCGCCGGAAAACGTGCAGTGGTTACCGGCGAATGCCGCCGAGCCGTTCTGAATCCCGCCGTCGATGGTGCCATCGATTTCGAATTGTGCGGGCGGGGTGAACGTGCCGTCGTCGATCCCCACTCGTAAGGATCCGGTCTTCAATTCCATCAGCTTCCCCAGGGCAAGGGGAGAGCCGGGGAAGGCTTCGAACTCGGAGTGGTTGATGTGGACGTCGTGCACAAGCGCCAGGAAATCGGAGCTGGACTGGGAACTGGACTGAGGATTTCCGTTCGAGGCGAAGATTTCGCCGCGCAGAATCGATTGAAGATCGGTGGGAACATCGAGCCTTCCCAGCGCACGTCGCACCAGCGGTCGAAAGATTGCCACAATCGGCCTCCAGATCCCGCGTCCGCGGAAATGCGCGTCGACGATTCCGCCCCCTTCTTCGAAACGGATTCCCGTGACCCACATTGCCGGACGAAGACCTCTGCCGGAGATCAGCAGCTTCCCACCGGTGACGTCGATGTCGAGACATTGCACGCGGCCTTCGTCAGCTTCGCCGGTGAGCGTCGCCGTCGGGGTTCCGATCGTCCGCACCGTCCACACCGGCGTGATCGCGGCGCTGCCGGGTTGGAGATGGACATCGAGGTTGAGCTCCCCGCGGTTCACCAGACCCGCGAGCTGATCGAGGAATACCCCGGAGTCGGCCTGCGCAAGCGCAGGGATGCACACGCAGACGAGAAGGAACAACGCGAGGAAAACGCGACGGTTCGTCATCGGAGCGGCCTAACCGCGATGCAACTCTTTCGCCCGGCGACCCGGCCGCCTGTGATGTCCCCACGGTTGGGGGGCAAGCGGCGGGTCACGATATTCCGTGCAGTGCACCGCACGCTCGCTCCGCACGCTGACGATTTGCTCCGCTGAAGCTCGTTCATGGCTCAGACCTGTCTCGGATGCTCATGCGACGACGCGCCATGGGTCCGCTGTTCCATCAATGATGGCCTCCCGACGCTTCGCGCACCGCTTTGACATCGTCGACGAATCGAACGGACTTGACTCCGTCGATCTTTCGGATGACGTCAACCGCGAGGTCTTTTTGAATCTCGCGCCGAACCTGTCCACGAATTTCCACAACTCCTTTTATTGAACAGACTTGGAATCTGGATCCCTCGAGGCCTTGCTGCACCTCCAGCTCGTGGGCTGCAAGGCGCTCGATCGCACCATCGTCAAGGCCGGGCACGATCTCGATGAGATTCGCCACCCGCTGATAGCCGAGGCATTTGGCAAAGCGTCCAGCCTCCGCGGCCATGGCCACATCAGAAGTTCTGCCGCGAATGAGGACGATGTCGCTGATCTTGAAGACCTTGAGCCGGTCGATCTGGATGCCTCCAGCCACAAAAACAGAAGTGAGGTCAACCGCGTCTACCTGGGCGCGGACTGCAGAGGAAATGAGAAGGCAGAAAACGGCAAAGGCGAAGATGAGTGAGCGACCTGCAATTCGGGACGGATTTGTCGTGACGGCCTGATTTCTGATCATTGGGGACTCCCTTCGGCGCCGGCCGCGCTCATCGTGATTCGCCAGGAGATCGATCGAGACGTGCGTCGATCGTCGCCATTGACGATAACCGTCTGCGCCGTTGCCGTCTGTTCAAAACGACACACGGGACGAATCGGGAAAATCGCCGTCGCCTTATGTGCGCCTCGGCACGATGAGCAGCAGTACCCCGGCGGCGATCGCGGCGATGCCCGCCCAAAGCGGTACGTTGACCGTCTGCTTTTCCTTCAAGGAAAGGTCGAGCGGGCCGAGCTTCGCCTCGTGTGTTGCCTTCGTGTAGGTGAATTTCCCATACACGAGCCCGGCGATTCCGGCGGCGATCAGGATGATGGCGATCACCTTCACCGCGGTCATGACCACAACCTGCGCCCGGCCCGACGCCCGGTAAAGAGACGTACCACAAAGAGGAGGAGCACCGCGCCGACGAAGGCGACGATCAGAATTCCGATCAGCCCGCCGCCGAGATTCACTCCCACCGCCCGGAAAAGGTACCCGCCGATGAATGCGCCGATGATCCCGACGATGATGTCACCGAGGAGACCGAAGCCATTGCCTCTCATGAATTGGCCGGCAAGCCAGCCGGCGATTGCGCCAATGACAACAAACCAAAGTAAAGCCATGGAGTCCTTCTTTCTTTCTGCTGTAGGGTTGCGCTGCGCCCGACCGAACCCCGCACGGCGGTTTCGGCGCGCCGCAGCCGTGCCCTACACTGAAGTTCGTACGGCTGGTTGTAGGGGCGCGAAGATCAGTCACGCACCCACGGCTGCTGGGTGACTGACGTGACCTTGCGGTCGGTAAAAGTGATCCAGGTCATCACTTTGTCGTTGTAATTTGTGATGTAGCCCCACGACTCGTTCGAGTTGTCGACGGTGCGTCGTTCCGCGTCGTGACGCATGATGGCGCGTACGTCGGTCAGCGTCTGTCCGGTATGGATCTGGGCAATCACGCTTTCATTGAAGAGGGCGTTCCCGCAGGCTTGCGCATCGCGGTGGTCCCGATGGCAGGGGCGGATCGTTCCGGCCTGGTTCATTCGGCCGGGCGGGAGGGCCATGTTCATAGCGGACGTACAGCCGGTGAGTGTAAGTGCGGCGAAGGAAATTGCGAGGATGACCCTTCTCATTGGTGGCCTTTCTGGTCATGATCGGTGGCTCGAAACTCCGGCGGCCACTCAGCGGAACATCGCTTGTCGCCGGGCTGAAATCGCAATCGTGGCGATTCAGAAGGTTTCGGACCGAGCTGCGCCGAAATGGCCGCTCTTGTCGTGATGCGGGATCTCGATGGACGACGATTCTCGGCGGCCTTTCCCCTGCGCCACCGATGGTGATTTGTGTCGAGGCTTACCGCACCTGACCACCCCGGCCTGGGCGCGAAGCTTCAAGTTGCAGAGGACTCGACCATCCATACCCGGTACAGGACTCACGATCCTTGCC
>VFSW01012207.1_pt1 | contig 12014 bp, 9 predicted proteins | sample 5358111 | NCBI WGS metagenome assembly VFSW01 (sample SAMN11554181, study PRJNA540505) | mine drainage metagenome | isolation source: sediment from site ElyBrook_90M | place: USA: Ely Copper Mine, Vershire, VT | collected 2017 | reverse complement strand
ACTAGCGGGCTACCGATTTCGGTTTGGGATGAAGATTGTCTTGCAGGTTGGTGGCTTCGCGTAGAATCGGGATGGGCGAAGACCTGTCCGCGGAGTCTTATTCTGTTCACCTTTCTCGACAAACTGCAGGCCCCGCTGGCCATGTTCCTGGCCACGAAGGGTTTTGGCCACTATCTGCATACGCACTACGGCGACCACACCTTTCGCGGGCTGTATCGCTGGAACGCGTTCGACACGGCGATCCTGATCCCGTACTTCATCGTGATGGTGATTCTGGCGTTTTATGGAATCCATCGCTATCAGTTGGTGTGGCTTTACTATCGCAACAAGAAGAAGGCGGCGAAGTGGGACGAGCCGGGTGGGCGGTATGGCGCGGGCGAACTGCCGTTCGTCACCGTGCAGTTGCCGATCTACAACGAGCAGTTTGTGATTGACCGGCTGATCGATGCGGTGTGTCGGATCGAGTATCCGCGCGACCGCTTCGAGATCCAGTTGCTGGACGACTCGACCGACGAGACCGTGCAGGTGGCAGAGGCGATCGTGCAGCGGTATGCGCGGGGCTTTGAGGGGATGGCTGCGCAGCCGATTGTGCATCTGCACCGTACCAATCGGTATGGTTACAAGGCTGGCGCTCTGGACGAGGGGCTGAAGGTCGCGCGCGGGGAGCTGATCGCAATCTTCGATGCGGACTTTGTGCCCGCGCCGGACTGGCTGATGAAGGTGGTGAACCACTTTGCGGAGCCGGGGATCGGCATGGTTCAGACGCGCTGGACGCATCTGAACCGCAACTACAGCTTCATGACGCAGGTGGAGGCGATCATGCTGGACGGCCACTTCGTGCTGGAGCACGGCGGTCGCTCGCGCTGTGGCGTCTTCTTCAACTTCAACGGCACGGCGGGGGTGTGGCGACGGCAGGCGATCACCGACGGCGGCGGCTGGCAGCACGACACGCTGACCGAGGACACCGACCTGAGCTATCGCGTGCAACTGGCGGGATGGAAGTTCAAATACCTGCAGGACGTGGAGTGCCCTGCTGAACTTCCGATCGAGATGACCGCGTTCAAGACGCAGCAGGCACGCTGGGCAAAGGGGCTGATCCAGACGGGCAAGAAGATCCTGCCGCGCGTGCTGCGCAGCGATGCGCCGTGGCACACCAAGTTGGAGGCGTGGTACCACCTGACGGCAAACCTGAGCTATCCGCTGATGATCGTGCTGAGCGTGCTGCTGATGCCAGCGATGATTATCCGCAGTTGGCAGGGGTATGTGCAGATGCTGTTGATCGACCTGCCGCTGTTTGTCGCCAGTACGATGTCGGTGTCTACGTTCTATCTGGTGAGCCAGAAGGAGCTGTTTCCGAAGACATGGCACAAGACATTTCTGTACGTTCCGTTCCTGATGGCGCTGGGGGTGGGGCTGACGATCACCAATACGAAGGCGGTGATGGAGGCGCTGTTCGGATACAAGACGGCGTTTGCGCGCACGCCGAAGTACCGGGTGAAGAAGAAGGGCGAGGCGAGCCAGGCGAAGGTCTATCGCAAGCGGCTGGGGATTGTGCCGTGGATCGAGCTGGCGATCGGGACGTACTTTGCGTGGACGGTGTGGTACGCGATCACGACGGAGAACTACTTTACCGTGCCTTTCCTGCTGCTGTTTGTGCTGGGCTACTGGTACACGGGGCTACTGAGTCTGCTGCAAGGGCGCTTCGAGCGGGCCGTCAACGGGGCGAGCGGTTCGACCGAGATGCACGAGAAGCCGTATCCGATGGGGATCTAGAGCGGACAGGAGAGCAGTGGCGATCCGACCCTTGCACCGCCTTTGAGGATGGTTCCGGCCAGTCGGCGAGGGAGTCCCGAATCCGCGTTCTGGCCCTGCGGAACCTGGCGTGGGATGCGAATCAAGTGGTGTATTTTATCAACTGCATAAAACCGAAATCCATGTGCAACTGCATGTGGCAATGCAGCAGGGTGTCGCCTGGATTGTCGGCCACGAAATCAACCGCTACCGTGTCCAGCGGCATGACATTGACGACATCCTTCCTGAGGCCGCTGAGGGTCTTGTCGCCGATGGCGGTGACCTCGAAGGTATGGCGGTGCAGATGCATCGGGTGCTGGTCTGCGGAGGCGTTCTGGAAGACGAGGCGGTAGCGCTTTCCTCGCTGCACTTTGATGGGATCGATATCCGGCCAGGACGCTCCGTTGATGGCCCAGGTGTCGAATTTGGAGTCCTTTTGCGGGCCGAGGTCCATGAGGGCGAGGGAGATGGTTTCGTCGGGGGTTGGCGCGGGCGAGCCATTGGCGAACTGCGAGTAGTCCCACTCGGTGTTGGGCAGGTCCCTCCAGATGGGCGGCCCCGACTTGCCAGCGTACTCCACCACGATGCCGAGGCCCATCTGGCGACTCTTCTCCAGAGTCGAACCCAGTACCCAGACCCCAGGCGACTTCATCTCGACGATTGCGTCCACGCGCTCCGCAACCGCCAGGGAGACGACCTCAACCTCCTTCGGGTGAGGAACTGGGTTGCCATCCATTGCAACAATTCTGAAGGTGTGGCCGGGCAGGGCGAGCAGAACATTTTCCGTGGCGCTGGCATTGAGCAGGCGGAGCAGAACCCTCTGGCCTTGCTTGACGCGCAGCGGCTCTCCAGCGCCCAGCCGATGTTGATTGACTGTGGCGTATTTATATCCCACGTCCGATCCGGAGGTTGACGGATGATTGGCGGACTGCGCCTGCATGGTCTCCACCATGGGGACGAAGGACGGCCCCCAGTGGTGGACGGCGAGGAAGACCTCCTGGTCGTAGTGGCCGGGATCGTCCGCACCTTCCACCAACAGGAAGCCGAACTGGCCCGTGTAAGCGCCGATGGAGAGGTCAGCGCCCGCTGTGGTGTGGGTGTGATACCAGCGCGACCCCGGCGGGTTGGGCGAGGCGAGGGTGTAACGCCGATGGCCTCCGGCGGGAATCATGGGAGAGCCTTCTTCCATGGCGCCGTCGTTGAGCGAGTCGGTGGTGAGGCCGTGCCAGTGTACGATGTTGGGCTTGTCCGTTGCGTTGGTAACGTCGATCGTCACTGGCATCCCCTGGCGCAGGCGCAACAGAGGGCCGGGTACCTGTCCGTTGTAGGCGGTGGTACTGATGTTGACCCCAGGGGAGATCTCGATGGTGCAGGGTTCGATCTTCAAGGAATGATCCGCTCGAACCAGAGGCGATTTGGATGCTGCACTCTTTGCGGAGTTCTTTTGCGCGGCGTAGAGCAAGCCGGAGGGTGTCGGGGCGAACGAGTTCAGCAGTGGGTGCGCCATGGCCCCGCCAGCGGACAGAAGGAACGATCTACGATTCATAACCCCTCCTCAAGCGACCGAGGCCCACGGTCGTAGACGCAGCATAGCATTGATCTCCAAATTGCTGAACAGATGCAAAGCTGGGCGCTCCAGATACACTGGTAGACAGACGATGTTTATCGACGAAGCAAAAATTCGGGTGAAGGCTGGGGATGGCGGGAATGGCTGCATGGCCTTCCGGCGGGAAAAGTTCGTCCCCCGTGGCGGGCCATCCGGCGGCGATGGCGGACACGGTGGCGACATCCTGATCTGCTCCTCGCTCTCCCACAACACGCTGGTCCACTTCCGCTTCAACCCGGAGCACAAGGCGCAGCGCGGCGGCCACGGTCTTGGCTCGAACATGTCCGGTGCCGCCGGCGAGCCGCTGACCCTGGATGTGCCGGTCGGCACCCTGCTGTATGACGACGCTACGGGCGAGCTGATCCACGACTTTGCGCATCCCGACGAGAGCCTTGTGGTGGCCCGCGGCGGACGGGGCGGACGCGGCAACCAGCACTTTGCAACCTCCACCCATCAGGCCCCGCGGGAGCACGAGTTGGGCCGCGCTGGTGAAGAGCGCGCGTACCGCCTGGAACTCCGCCTGCTGGCCGACGCGGGCCTGGTCGGCTACCCCAACGTGGGGAAGTCCACGCTGATCTCGCGCCTCTCCGCGGCGCGTCCGCGGATTGCGAACTACGCCTTCACCACGCTGGAACCGAACCTCGGCGTGGTCCAGGTGGGCGAGTTTCCTCACACCCAGTCCTTCACGGTGGCCGACCTGCCGGGTTTGATCGAAGGCGCGCACCTGGGCGCTGGCCTGGGCATCCAGTTTCTCAAACACATTGAGCGAACCAGCGTGATCGTTCACCTGCTCGATGTCTCGGACGAACCCGACCGTCCCGACCCGGTTGCGGACTTCAAGGTCATCACGGCGGAGTTGGCTCTGTTCGATCCGGCACTGGCCGCGAAGCCGACGATTCTGGTTGCGGCCAAGACCGACGTGGCCAATCCGGCCAAGCTGAAGAAGCTGGCTGCCTTCGCCAAGCGCCGCAAGCTGGCGTTCCATGCCATCTCGGCGGTGGCGGGCGAGGGCATCGAGCCGCTGAAGTACGCCATTGCAGAGATGGTTGCGGCCCATCGTCCCAGCGCCATCGGCGGCGGTGAACCAAACTCGCCAACCACTGTCTCGACCAAGCGCGCCAAGCGCAAGCCAGCGTATCCGCCGCCGGCTCCGCGCGCGCGGGGCAGCTCCCGGTAAACTTTTCTGGCGGGCGCTCGCCAGCTACACTTTTGGCTCCGCCAGAACCAGTGCAATTGCTTCTACCGGTTCAGCACTGGCCTTGCTTTCGCCATTTTTGACCGGGGCGGGTGCGTTTGGGAGAGTCCATTTCGGGGGGTGAACCTCACGGAGCGAGAAGTTTCTATAGACTTGGTAGTGCGCCCGTGTTGCAGGCGGCGCCAGCCACACGTCTTATTTTAAGGATTCTCAATGAAGCTTCGCAATCTCGCCGCAGTCGTCGTTCTCGCTCTGACGTCCGTCGCGGCCCACGCCCAAAGTCAGAACCAGAGTCAGGGTAACTTCGGCCTGTACATGAACCCCGTCGCCATTCGCGTCAGCAACCCGACGCCGGACACGGGCGACTTTGCCTTCCTGGGCAAGAGCTCGACCTCACAGGTCTTCTACGGCTTCGACCTGGGCGGATACTACGACTTCTACCACTCCGCCAGTGGCATGGCCGTCGGCGGCGACATGCGCGAGTCCGACCTGCACGCCAACAACGCGATGCTGCGGAGCTTTCTGGTCGGCCCGCGTGTCTCTTGGCAGCCCTTCAAGCGCCCCATCAAGCCCTACGCCCAGATCTCGATCGGCTACGACACCACAAAGGCCCCATACAGCACCGCCAAGATCAGCAAATTCGATTACGCGCTCTACGGCGGGGTGGATTACACTCTGGCGCGGCATTTGGACTTCCGCGTGTTTGAGCTTGGTTACGGCTCATTGACCACGATCAGCAGCGCAACGCAGGGGGCTGGCGGCACGCTCAATGTCCCCGCGTCCACCCAGATCAGCTTCAGTTCGGGGCTTGTCTTCCGGTTCTGAGTGGCGCTGGTGGCCTCGGTTTCCGCTCTCTTTTCCACCTAGAAATCTTTCCTGTGTAGAAATTTGCTGACATTGGCGCTCCAGTTCTATATGCTCATCGGTGCCCCAATTAACTCCTCGCAAAGGAATACCGATGAAACTGCGATCTATTGCTCTCGTACTTACCGTCGCCCTCGCATCCGCCGCTGCCCATGCCCAGACTGGAATCTATGTCACGGCGGATTCGCAGCAGTTCACCCAGATGGGGGTCAACTCTCATCCCGCTCCGGGCGGAGAGGAGGATCGTCCCTGGCTCTACGGAACCGCCTACGGCATTTACTATGACGTTAACCACCTGCCCAGGATCGGTGCGCTCAGGACCGGCCCGTTCGTTGTGGGCATCGACGTGCGCGGAGACACGTTCCGCCGGAGCGAGTACGGTTCCCAGTTCGACCGGCAGGATGGCCTCTTCAGTCTGCGCGTTGCGACCAGAAACCCCTACATGAGCATCACTCCGTATGTTCAGGGCGGATTCGGCATCGGTCACACCCGGAACCCGTTCCGAAGCACCTACAACAACAACTTCATCTATCAAGTCAGCGTCGGTGCCGACCGCCATCTTGTGGGTAGGTTCGACTGGCGCGTGCTCGAAGCGAGCGCGGCCACTCTGGACAGTTATCCTACCGGCTATTATTCCTTCAACGGCGGGACGGGCGTGAACCAGAGCAACTACCTGATTACGGTCGGCACTGGCCTTGTCTTCCGTCTGCGCTAATTGGTGCCGTAGGCTTGAATCGTCCCACCCTTTCAGAGCACTGTCCTGAAGGGGTGGACTGTCCGCAGCGAACGCATCCTCCTTTCTCCGTTCGCCCAGGCTGGTCGGTATTGCGATGAAGCCACACGTCCGTTCCTGCGGGCGGTCATTCTGGCGAAGCCGGAACCGATGTATTTGTCCGTGGCCGAGGGACACCACTTTGGGAAAATGCTCTAGCATGACAGAATGCGCGTAGCCTTCTTCGGCGGCACGTTCGACCCGATTCATCGCGGCCACCTGCGTCTTGCCTCGGCGGCGGCCGAGGCCTTTGCACTGGACAGAGTACTCTTCGCACCTGTAGGCCGCCAGCCACTGAAAGCCGAGCCAGCCGTTGCCTCCTTTGCCGACCGACTGGCCATGGTCTCGCTGGCCTGCGTTGCCGAACCTGGCTTTGTGGCGTCGGCTGTGGACGCTCCCCGTGCGGACGGCAGCCCAAACTACACGGTAGACACGCTGGCCGCGTATGCCGGTGAGTTTCCCAGCGCAACGCTGTTCGTCCTCACCGGTGCCGACAGCTTTCTGGATCTGCGTCGCTGGCGCTCCCCCGAGCGGCTGCTGGAGCTGGCCGAGTGGATCGTCGTCAGTCGCCCGGAGTTCCCTCTGAGCGAAGACCAGCTTGCGGCCCTGGGGCTGAGCACGGTCCAGCGCGCCCGTGTCCACCTTCTGGAGAGTGTCAACGAGGATGTCTCCGCCAGCGAGCTTCGCCACCGCCTGCAAGCAGGAGACTCCTGTCCCGGTCTGTTACCCTGCGACGTTGCAGATTACATCGAATCCCACCGCCTCTACCGCTGATCCGGCGATGCTAGACTCATGCGGTATGGCGATTCAATCCAAGGACGATGGCAGGCAGGGGACTCTGGCCGGACTCTGGCTGGAACCCAGCGCGTCGAAGCGGACCCGCCAGACTGTGCGAAGGTCGGAAGCCGCCGCGCCCGCCCAGCCTGCCGCCAGAACGGGCAGCTCCGCTGCGCCGTGGAGCGTTGCTGCGCTGGTCAACGATCTGCGTCAGCATGTTGAGAGCGCGTATGCGGACCTCTGGGTTGCAGGCGAGATCTCGAACTGCCGCGCCGCGCCCTCCGGACACATTTATTTCACGCTGAAGGACGGCAAGGCCCAGCTTCCGGTGGTGCTCTTCCGCCGTCCGGCGCAGATGCTTCGCTTCCGCCCGCAGGATGGTCTGGCGGTGCTGGTACGCGGGCGCGTCTCCGTCTACGAGTCGCGCGGCCAGCTCCAGATCATTGCGGAGACGTTGGAGCCGCGCGGCGCTGGGGCCTTGCAGCTCGCCTTCGAGCAGCTCAAGGCGCGGCTGCTGGCCGAGGGCCTCTTCGATGCCGACCGCAAGCGTCCGTTGCCTGCCTTTCCGCGCTCGATTGGCATCATCACCTCGACCGGCGGTGCGGTTCTGCACGACATCGTCAGAGTCATCCGCCGCCGCCATGCGCGCCTCAACTTGCTGGTCTATCCCGCCGCAGTGCAGGGCGTCGATTGTGCCGCTTCGGTGGCCGCCGGGATCCGCTGGTTCAACCAGAGCCAGCGCAACCCGAGCCAGCGCAAAAAGAATGCCAACCCGGTCGATCTGATCCTGATCGCGCGCGGCGGGGGTTCTCTGGAAGACCTTGCCGGATTCAACGATGAGGCGCTGGCCCGCGCCATTGCGGCCTCTGCGCTGCCGGTCGTCTCGGCGATCGGCCACGAGACGGACTTCACGATCGCGGACTTTGTTGCCGATCTGCGGGCTGCGACGCCGTCGGCTGCCGCCGAACTCATCACCGCGGTAGCACATGGCATCGAGGAGCGCGTCGCGGCGCTGGACGCGCGCGTCTGCCGCGCCGTCCGCTACCAGCTTATGCTGGCGCGGCAGCGGCTTGCGGCGGTATCGGTTGTGCAGATCCAGAGCCGTCTGCAAGCGCTGATTGGACGCCGCAGTCAGCGTCTCGACGACCTTCGCCATCGCATTGAGTCCGCCGCCAGCCGCGGCATGCACTCGCGCGCCAGTCAACTCGCGGCAGTCGCGACCTGCCTCGAACGGCAGAACCCATCCGTCCACATCGCGCTCGCCCGGCAGCGCTACGAAGCCACCAGACAATCGCTCAGCGGCTTTGCTCTCAGTGCTATCGCCGTGCGCGCCACACGCCTCGACCATGCCGTTGCGCGTCTACAGGCACTTTCGCCGCTTGCGGTGCTCCGTCGCGGCTACGCGCTGGTCTATCTGGAAGACGGGAGCGTCGCAGGCAGTCTTCTGCGCAACGCCAGCGATGCCTGTCCCGGGCAGAGCATTCGTGCCCGCCTGGCCGTCGGCTGCCTTGTCGCCGAGGTCAAGTCGACCGATCCGGCATGACCGGCCAACCACCGCGTGCGCCGCGCCGCGCAAACCGGCATAATAGAAGCAGAGAAGTTCAAACCATTCCACGGGTGCAGCGTTCTGAATTCTGTAACATTACTTCCGTTTACTCTTCGCCAGATGTCGGTGATTGCTTCCCTTGTGGGGGCGACGGCGGTGCTTGCATGGCGTGTCCGGGAGAGCCGTAGCGCCGTCACCGTCAAAAAGATCATTATGCCCCCCCTCGGCATGGCAACGGGATTTTCCATGTTTCTACACCGGGATTTCCGCATTCCTTTGCTGTGGGCGATCGGCGCTTTTCTGTTCGGGGCGTTCGGGCTTGCGTATCCTTTGCTGCGCACATCGCGTCTGGTACGCGATGGCGATGCCGTCATGATGCATCGGTCCAACGCCTTCTTTCTGGTCGTGGTTGTGCTTGCGGCCATTCGGATTTTTGCGCACCGATACATCGACACGTTCGTGGACGTTCGGCAGACTGGCGCTCTCTTTTTCATCCTTGCGTTTGGAATGATCCTGCGCTGGCGCACGAACATGTACCTACAGTATCGGCAGATCACCAGCGAATAGCCGCGCTTGCCGTTGGCGGCCGGGTTGGTCTGTGCGCCTCCGCGACCATCCGTTCTGCCTGACACAAAGGAGCGATGCGGCGCATCCAATTCGCCCGACAACAAGTTACGGAGAACCGATTCATGAAGAAGCTCTTTGGCACCGACGGCATCCGTGGCGTCGCTGGCCAGTTTCCCCTCGACCCCGGCACCATCCACGCGGTCGGTCTGGCACTCGCGCATCATCTGGGCGACTCCCCCAGGATTCTGATTGGACAGGACACGCGCGAGTCCTCCGACTGGATCGCCGCTGCCCTTACCGTCGGCCTTACCGCTGGCGGTGCGTCGGTCGAGAGCGCGGGCATCCTTCCGACGCCCGCGGTCGCCTTTCTGGCGCGCGCGCACCGCTTCAGCGCGGGTATTGTCATCTCCGCCTCGCACAATCCCTGGGCAGACAACGGTATCAAACTCTTCGGCCCGGACGGTTACAAGCTGCCCGACTCCACGGAACTGGCCATCGAAGCCGAGATCTTTCGCATTTTGGAGTCTTCAACTCACGACTCACGACTCACAACTCACAACTGTCTTTCTGTCAACGAGTCCGACCGCGCCGAATACATCCGCCACCTGCTAGCCGCCGTGCCCGACCTTTCGCTGGACGGCCGTCGCATCGTCGTCGACTGTGCCAACGGGGCGGCGAGCACGGTCGCGCCGGAGGTCTTCGCCGCGTTGAACGCCAACGGCGGCGGCGAGGTCATCCTCTCCCACGTCAGCCCCAACGGGCGCAACATCAACGAGCGCTGCGGTGCGCTGTATCCCGCAACAGTTGCCGCCGAGGTCGTCCAACACAAGGCTTCGATGGGGATCACCTTCGACGGCGACGCCGACCGCGCGCTTTTTGCGGATGAAAATGGCAAAGTTGTGAATGGCGATGCGGTCCTGCTGCTGGCCGCCCGCGACCTTGCCGCGCGCGGCCTGCTCACCCACTCGACGGTGGTAGCGACGACGATGTCCAACATGGGACTGGAAGGCGCTTTGAAGCGTTGCGGTATCAAGATGCTGCGCGCGGCGGTGGGCGACAAGTACGTTCTGGAAGAGATGCAGGCCACCGGCGCGGCCCTGGGCGGAGAGCAGTCCGGCCACATCCTCTTCACGGGGCGCAGCACCACCGGCGACGGCCTGCTGACCGCGCTGCTTCTGCTGGACATTCTTCACCGCAGCGGGCAGTCTCTGGCCCAGCTTACCGCCGACCTCAAGACCTTTCCGCAGGTCATCGTCAATGTCCGTGTGCGCGAGAAACGTCCGCTCGACCAGATTCCCACGGTCGCAGCCGCCATCGGCGCAGCGGAGGCCGCGCTCACCGACTCCGGGCGCGTCGTTATCCGCTACTCCGGCACCGAGGCCCTGGCTCGGGTCATGATCGAGGCCGAATCGGAAGGTCTGATGCACCATCATGCCAACGCCATCGCCGATGCCATTCGCAACGAACTTGGCGAATGAACCACTGGGGAGCCAGCGCGTCGCCGACCGCTTTCTACTGCTCGGAGTGCGTAGTGTAGCGGCAACAGAAGCTATGATCGAAGGCAGGACACGATGCATTCAGCGAACGCAAAAACCGCTCCCGCCGCGTCGCTTACGGAAGACGACATCCGCGCCGCGCTGTGTGACTGCTACGATCCCGAGGTGCCGTGCAATATCGTCGATCTCGGGCTGGTCTATGGCATCGCCCTGGCGTTGGACGGGGACGCACCCGGAGCAGGAATTCCGGGCGTTCCGGCGCGCTACCGGGTGGCCATCCGGCTTACGCTGACCACGCCGGGATGCCCCGCGCACACCCAGATCGTTGCGCAGATCGAGAACCGGCTGGCCGCCTTCGAGAGCGTCAGCAGGACCGAGGTGGAACTGGTGTGGACACCTGCGTGGACGCCCGAACGCATCAGCCCCGAAGGCCGCAGACGACTGGGTATCGACGGCAGTATCTCGCAGAATGGCGCGGAGGAAGGCGATGACCGCCGAGTGGTTTTTCCCGCCAGGAAGAGCAAACTTGTCCAACTGCAATAGCTCCCCACGAACTTGAAAGATGCATGGAACGGCGTGAAGATCCCATCCAAGTCCGAAGCAGTCAAATCCACGATAGGTCTGGTGCCTGCGCCACCGCGCGCGCGCGATCTGCTACAGATGACGACGTCTCCGATCCATCCTTTCGACCAGGCGCATGGCGTGGATACCAGCGGCCTGGTTCCCGCGCGACATCTTGTCACGGGGCACGCCAACGACGAGCACGTTACCGCCTACTACGGGGTTGCGCCCAGCATTCTGCGCGCGTTGATCGAGCAGTGGCGGCAGACCCTGCCGCCGCAGCCCATCGAGCGTTACACCTTCATCGACGTTGGCTGCGGCAAGGGCCGCGGCCTGCTGTTGGCCAGCGAATACAGCTTCTGCAAGGTGGTCGGCATCGAGCTGAACCCAGGGATGGCGGCCATCGCGCAGCAGAACGTGGAGCACTGGACCCGTACCCACGCCGCGGACCCGACCGCCGCGCGTCCGGCCCCGATCGAAGTGGTCGAGCAGGACGCACTGGACTTCGCGCTGCCCGCGACGCCCACGCTTCTCTTCCTCTTTCATCCCTTTGAGGCACCGGTCCTGAAGCTGCTTCTGCGCCGTATCGAGACCCAGTTTGCCCAGCGGCCCGACACGCTGGACCTACTCTACGTCAACGCGGAGTGTGCGGACGTTCTGGACCGCAACCCCGGATTTACGCAGCTTTTTCTGGACAACGTCCGCATGTCGTCGGAGGACCACGCCGCCGACCTGGAAGCCATCGCGCGGCAGAAGGAGTACGGCTCGACGGGCGATGAAGAGTGCGCGATCTATCGCTACACGGGCCGCGCAAAGGGGCCTGTCTTCCCGCCCGCAGC
>VFSW01012206.1_pt1 | contig 12014 bp, 11 predicted proteins | sample 5358111 | NCBI WGS metagenome assembly VFSW01 (sample SAMN11554181, study PRJNA540505) | mine drainage metagenome | isolation source: sediment from site ElyBrook_90M | place: USA: Ely Copper Mine, Vershire, VT | collected 2017 | reverse complement strand
ATGCCTCCAAAGACGATCATCAGAAAAGACAACACATAGACCGCGTTATTCAGACGTTCAATCATTTCGTTCCTTTCGGCAGTGTGGCCACAACATCGGTGGATGGGTGAATAAAGAGAAACTCTGGTGAGGGCGCGCCGCCTTCCTGCTTCGGATAGGGCACGCTGGTGCGCTCGTTGATCAGCTCGGTCACCCCGGAGCAATAGGCGTGCGCTGTATCGTTCACTTCCGCTGGCAGCGCAGGGTAGAGCAGGTGCAAGCCTTCCTTCAGCAGCCCCAGCGTGGCGTAATCGGCCCCTAGATAGTTCACTGTGGCATCGAGCGCGGGCGTCATATCGATGTCTTTGCCAGTTGCCGGGTCTATCCGCTTGCAGAGGATCAGATCCTCGTCGCCATCGATATAGCGCCAGATAGGTGTAATCACTACGCCGTGCGGCCAGATGGCCTCGAAGACGCACCATTGCTTCCGGTACAGCACCACGGTCGCCACATGGCTCAGAATGCTCTTGCAGGCGGCATCGATGGCATGACTGATCACGGCTCTCCCAATCGGAAAAAGTAGTTGCCCTTCTTGAAGCAAACACCAGAAGTGCGGCTTGTTCACCGCATAGCTCTGCAACTCCGATATTGAACCAATGTGCTTCATGCCGTTATCCCCAGCTTCTCGGCCGCAGCAACCAGGTCGTATTTCGCCAACCCGTTCTGGCGGTAGACGGCAAGAATGGTATTGGCGTAGTTCTGATCGGAGGCCCAGTGCTGGGCGAAGGCTCGCACATAGGCTTCAATGTCGCGGTCGTTGACCCATGCCAGATAGGCTGGCGCATACACCGGATAGCTTTTGATCATGTGATCGCGAGCCATGAAGTTTGCGGACATCGTTGACCAGGCTCCAAATTGGCGCAACACCTTGTAACGCTTCCTCGCGTTCCCCGGAATGGCCATCCCAGTGTCAACCACCTTGAGGATGTGTCCGGCTTTCATCTCTGCTACCAGTTGCGCATCGGTCAGGTCCTCATGGGTTTCAAGAGGGATATCCGGCAGATCGCCATGGCCGGTGATGCCGAAGAAGTTGTTTCCCGGCGCGTGCTTACCCCATGCGCTCTCCACGGCGGCTTGAGCGATCGTCACCCCCGCGGGGAGCAGCGAGATGAAGGCAGAGGCCTGCGCAACCGGCTCAGCCAGCTTTATGAAATCCTGTTTGTCCATTGGTTTCTCCTTAAGACATTGCTATGACTCCACTGGTACCCTGCAGGAGCGTTCCGAAAAGCAGCGGTTCCAGAGCACGCTTACCCTGGAATGATTGCTCGCTTCCTTTGCGCGAAGCGTGGCTATCTCAACCCGCAGGTCTCCAATTTTGTTGGAGAGATGCCAGTTGCCGCTGATGATTGAGATCACGATAACCACGGTGGCGCCGATCAGTGCCGCAATGATGTTGTCCATTTTGAAAGTCTTCCTAGTCCACAATCAGGTAGCTGTAGCAGGTCGTGTTGGTCGACGCAGCGGTGTAGATCGAGAAGCTCGTTCCGGCTGAGATTGCGGAAATTACGGGAAGCAGGCCGTTAATGGGGTAATAACAGGTTGGGCTCGATGGAAGGTCCGAGGAAAAGCCCATCACCGTTAAAAGTATCCGCGAGTGCGCCGTGACCGCCGTGGTGTTGACCGTGTAGGTCGTCGTGCTCGCAGGAAGTACAAACGCGCCTGACGCCGAGCTTCCGCACGCCGCAGGAGAAGTCGAATTCACCGCACAGTTGGTGGCCGTGTTGAGGGTGGTAGTGCTGGGGGTGCCTGTGAACACTGGCGAAACCGACAACACCACCGTCGTGCCAGTTCCCGTGGTTGTTGCGGCCTGCAACTGGCCACCCACCGTGGTACTGACCACGGGGGCCGAAACTATGCCTGTGTCGGTGACCGTAGCGCCCTGCAAAGCCCCGCTTACTTGCAGAGAGGTTCCCATGGCCACGCCTATATTTGGCGAAATCAGCATTGGTGAATTCTGTAAGAGGAGAACCGATCCCGAGCCGTTCGTTGTGTAAGAAGAGCACCAGGCCGCGCCCGTTGAACAAGGAACGCCCGCACTCGGCCAGCCTGCAAGATTGGTGAAGTTCAGCGGGTTGCCGTTCACCTCGTATTCATTTATGCCGGTTACATTCACCGACGACTGCGCCAGAATGGTGGTCGCCGTAATCGGCCCTGGCGTCACCGAGCCAATTGCCGGCGGAGCCGCCAGCACCGCGCCCACCGAAGCCACACCGTCAACCATCCACTGCTGCACGCTGGCTGAGTTCTGCACCACAAACTTGTACGAGGTGTTGCCCAGAAAGATCGCCGCTCGTCCAGCCGAGTCCAGCACCACTGGGTTAGAATTCATCACCGAACCGGTGTAATCCGTGTATGAGGGTAGGGGTGTGGTGGTGCCAGCCGCGTAGGTCCACACAAAGCCACCAGATAGCGGTACCCCGTTCGGGTCCGCAAACTGCATCATTGGTACCGGCATCGGCGTGTAGTTCACCTGGCCGAAGGCCGCAGAGGCGAGTAGTAACAAAATTGCGAAATAGCGTTTCATTTTCTCTCCAATGGAAAAGCCCGCACCGGGCGGGCTGGAACTGAATACAATTTCGAAATCTTCTTACGGGCAGGTACTAGGGCTAAGCTGTAAGCCTGCTTTGGCGGAGTTCAGAATCATCTCCTGTACATCAGAAAAACATGGGCCGGAGACGGTGATGTTGCTCATGCTTCCACCTCCATTCAGAACGTAGGCGTAAATTCCGGTGCCTACCCGAGAGCCTGAGACGCTCGTCGCCGAGACGCCATTCACGACTCCGCCATTTTCAGTATGGAACACCAAGCACCACGAAACATCGTTGCATGTCATGCCGTTTAACATGACTCCGCTGGTCATTACATTCGGGTCATCAGACTCGACGCGTATCTGGCAGCCGTTGTGGTCGCCGTCTCCCGCGCAGGTTACATTCGTGAGACTAACCCCTTGCACACTACCGCTGCTCGAAGCGGATTTCACAATCACATCGTAAGAGTCGAGTGCGTAAACTTTAGAGACCGTAGTGGTGGAGGAGCGCACAGCAACCACGTGAAATGCGTCGTAAGCGCGCACATTGGTGACCGTGTTAATCGGGCCGGACTGCATGAGGACGGCATGGCCAGGATTCACCAGGCCGGTGCCTATATACAGAATGTCGTCAACCTGCATTCCCCCCGAGGTGGTGATAGCGGAGCCACTACTGACTCCATCAGAAAATGCCGAGCTGCGGACATCGATGGCCACATGGGCGACCGATGACCCGAAGTTATCGTTGAGAGTGATCGGGTCGAGAAAGAGCGCCGCACCGGTCACACTGGTTCCGTCGTAGCTTCCCGAGGATTCCCCAACAATCTTCAAGCTCTTGTTCAGCACCCATCCAAAGGCCGACGAGTTGTGATAATTACCCTTCGGAAAATAGAGTGCCGCGCCGCTGGGGACGGCCGCTTGTAGATGCTGCCAGCGACTCGCGTTGTCGGAGCCGTCATTCAAAAGCACCACGCCGTACTGGTTGCTCAGAACCGAGATCTGACCTGGTCCGACTCCGCAACTCGCCAGGAGGCCGATAATACAACATAGCGCGGTGAAAATAAGCTTTCTGCTCATGGTGAGCCAGAGTAGCACGCTCATCCTTAAGGAGGAAAGTGGGGAGTTGGTCGCGCTAATCATGCCTAGTTACCCGCGTTCCCGGCACCCGCGCCAGTCAGTGCCAGGGCCCTAATCTGCGCCTGTCGGGCGTTCAGCCATTTGCTCATGGTAGCTACGCTCGCTGCCCTTGGTGGCTGCGGGTTTCTTGTCAGCCAGTCCACCATAGCTGGGCTGTTCATTAGCTTTGCGCCTACATATTGGGTCCCCAGCTCGGCAGCGCCGGCAATCGGATTATGAAATAAGCCTGTTACTTCCGCCGCCGGAACCCCTACCTTTGCCGTTCCTGATGGGTTTGCATCGGCTGTGACCTTCTGCGCGACCTTTCCAAGCATCCGCAAGCTGTCGGCACCTTCCGGGCCCAGCATCGCCTCCAGATGGTCTTGTGGAAGTCGCTTCAATCGTGCATCCAGGCCACCCAGGTCCAACGTTTGGCCGTCCTTGCCGTTGAGTAGGGTTTCTACAAACTGGCGTTGAAACGGCCCTTGCAGATCGCCGAGTGCATTGCGTACCGCAGTGGCCAGCTCCGGAGTTCCACTTGACAGCATCTTCGGAACCTGTGACGGAAATTGGGCACGCACCGCCTGATAAAACGGATGCTGCTGATTGTCGAATGTGTCCTTTATTCCTTCCCATGTCGAATTGGCCTGTCTAAATTCTGCCAAGTCAGACGGGGAGAGCGATGAAGACGCGCCAGTCATAGCATCGTCAGTTTTTGCAACCAGACGTTGTATCCATGAGTCCGCACGCCCCTTTATAATGTCGGGATTATTACGATAAAAGTCCATCAGGTCGCTGCGGAGCTGGTGGAGTTCAGACCACGACATTGCCTTCGGAACCGGCACCGAGGTTGTCTTTGCCTCTCCCACTTCTAAAGGCTCGCCATTCGCGCCAATTAATCCAGGCTCTGCGCCTGTCGCGGGGACCGGCTTTTCCACGGTGGGCTGTTTTGCCAGGTCCTGGACGACGGCCCACGCCTGCTTCGGCAACATCTCCGGATGTTTGGCGTAATAGGCCGTGTTCTCATCGAGGATCTTCTGCGCTTCCGCTTGCACGGTGTTTGTTGCATCCACCGACGCAGGGCCGACGCGAGTGTCTAAATCCTCGAACGCATGCGAGGCTTCGCTCTTTTGATCCTCCAGCTGGCTTTTGAGGGCATTCTGAATCGTTGGGCCCACAGCTTCGCGTCCACCGGTGGGGGGAGAATATCGCGATACTTCTTGGTCTGCCCATTCTCCCAGTGCATTCAAATTCTTAGTCGTCGCCGCATCATAGGTTCCACTCGCTGCCAAAGAATACCGGTTCGCGCGCTTCGCGGCATTCAATACTCCGCTATCAGTCGCCTGCGCCAGATCGAGGTTCACACCATGGGCTTGGGCATCATTCAATACGGCCTGACGTGAGAATTGCGATCCAGCCGGCGTCTCCGCCATGCGAGCTGCAAGCATGCCCTCACCGGTCGGAATGGCTTTGGGAAGCGAGGTGGCCGCGTCAACCATCGCGGGTCCGGCCGGGCTCGCCGCCACCATAGGCGCGGCAATTGCGGCTGCCGTCCCCAGTCCACCAGCCACGTCGCCTTTGTCAATCTGATCGGCTGAATTTTGCAACGCGGGTCCCAGCACTGGCACGCCGCTGAGCACTGCGCGCGTCGCACCTCCAAGCTTGTTCACCACACCCGGCTGCTTCATCTGGTTGATGCCCTGGTCCGCAAGGTTCGATTGGGCATCTACAACACTGTGTCCCATCGACTTCAATGAGTCCCACAGCAAACCCGGATGCTGTACAGTAAGCTTCAGCCCGGTCAGTGCCTCGCTTGGGTTGTCCTGCACACTTTCCGGGACCCCCATCGCCGATACAAACGAACGGGCAAAGCGGTCTATTGCGCTGCGCGTCTCGGTTGGCGCTCCCACAAGGGCTGTCGGCTGATGAGACACAGCCGTTCCCCCGTGCTGCGCGGCCAGGGCATCGTAATCAATGCCTCCGCTGCCGCTGGAAACCGTCCCACCGTGTTGTGCGGCTAGAGCGTCGTAATCGATTCCCGCCGTGCTCACTGGATTCCTGCCTTTTTCTTAAACGCGTCAGCCGACGCTTGGTCCTGGAATGAGTAGATTTTGCCATTCGGGGCCGTCACAGAGAATCCACTCGCCTGCGCTCCGCTTGCCCCTGGTCCGCCAATGCCATGCTTCTGAAACACCGCCTGCGCCTGGGGTAGCACCGGACTCCAACTCGTGTCACCAGGAAGCTGCTGCTGATACCTCTGCTGGTAAGTTCCCAGCTTTTGATTCAGAACGTGCATCTGCGTGTCGATGTAATCGGCAAGCTGCTTGGGGGAGTTCTGTGCCTGGATGGAATCGCTGATGTTCTTGATTTCAACGTCCGTGGCATTGCCCTTGAGAGCTGCCGCCATCTCGCCCGCCACCGCCGACTTCACTCCCTCGAAGTTTGTCGGGGCCGCTCCGCCAAACATCTTCACCGTAGCATTAAACACCTGGTTGCCGGGCCGGAACGAGCCGTTGCTCATCTCCTTCGCAGCGTCTGCCAGTGTGTCCAGGTGCACCGTCGCCGTGTTCAGCGCCCCAATGTTGTTCGCCGTGCTGCCGGTGGTGAAGTTCTTGCGGATCTGGGCGCGTTGCTCGCTCCACTGTGGGTCCACCGCATTGACCGCCTGCATGATTCCCTGCCAGTAGGGCGTTTTCTGGGCCATCGAAGATGGAGGACTCTGCCGCCCTTCAACAATTGCTTTCACAATCGCCGCGTCGCCCGGCTTCATATTGGTGTAAACGTCCTGCCCGGTGACCCCATTGTTCACCGCGCCGCCCGTGGTATCGCGCGGGGTGTTGTTCATGTTGTTGATGACGAGCGGCGTCGCTGTGCCTAGATCCGCAACCGTCTTGCCAGCCGAATCTACCAGAAGAGAATGTCCATTCGCCTGAACCGATTTCACTCCGGCATCGGCGTACTGCTTGAGTTTGAGTCCAACTTCCAGCGGGACTTCCGATCCCTCTGGTTGTCCGATCAATTTTGCCGTCGCCGCATCGAGCTTCACCGTCGTCCCTGTTCCAGGGATAGGAGCGGGCTTGCCGCTGGACAGGTCATACCATTGGCCATTCTCAAACTTCAGATTTGCTGCCGTTTGTTTTGACCCCGCCGTCGTTTCCGCTGCGGCCAGTTCCCGCTGCTTCGACGACGATTGAATGACCTGATTCAGGATGGTGTCGAGATGATTGGGGTCTTGCTGAATCTGCTGCATCAGCTCGTTCGCTTTGGCGGCATACTGCGGGCTGATGGTAGCTGCGTGGGCTATCAATGGCGTGACGAGTGCCATATTGTAGGAGCCGTCCGGATTCTTGGCCGTCTTCTGGATGCTGTTCGCAAGGCCTCCGAGATAGTCCTGGGTGGCCGTTTGCACCTCGCCCTGCGTCTTCTGCAGGTTCGCCGCGGATTGGTCAAGTTCGTTGAAACTTCTGGTCAATTCAGGGACTTTTGCGCCATATCCAGCATTAGAGACAGAGGTGAGTACAGCATTCCGGTCAAAGGTTGGCTGGCCTGTATTCGGGTCCACTTTCACCGCTCCCTGAAATGCCCTATTGAGCGCATCGGTCGCCCCAAGGCTCTGCTGATTCTGCTGGATCTGTTGCTGCCCCATCTGCTGCTGCTGCTGAGCATTCTGAATCTGCATCAGCTTGCCATACTGGTCGAGTGGCCCCGGCTGCTGCGCGGGCTGCTTAATATCGAGTGCTGCTAGTGGAATGCTTGCCATCGCGAACCTCCTACCCCAATGTGTTCATCAACGAACTGGAACCGGTTGGGACGCCGCTATTGTTCATGTTCATCAAGGCCTGCAGCATCCCGTACTGGCTGGCCGTACTGCCAAGGCTGGAGAGTGCTCCGCTGCCCGCGTTCGCCATACCTGCATACCCAGAGGCCGTCGCCGCGCCTGCGTTATTCATCTGCTGGCCGATGCTGTTTGCCGCGTTGCCCATCGTGGAGGCGACGTTTGCCCCGGTGTTGGCCAAGTTTGAGTTCAACTGACTCGCCGAGGTTTGTCCCAGTCCCGCCATTGCCGCCAGCCGGTTGTACTGGTTGGTCGAGTTGGTTTCGAAGGTGTTGAAATTCGTGTCATAGCCCTGCAGCGCGTTGCTGTAAGCGTTTTGGTAATTAGTTGAGGCCATGCCCTGCGCGTTGTTCTCCAGCGCCTTGGCCGTGCCCCCAGTCAGCAGATTGCCCGAGGCGGCCGCCGACATGTTCCCAGCGAGCTGCGCTTGCTGCAGCATGTATTGCTCGCCCGGAGTTGCCGCAGCCTCCGCCGCCGACGGTGCCTGGAAGGTCTGATTCCATCCCTGCAGTAATGGCGCATTCGACGTTGCGCCGCCGGTTGGGTTGCCGTTGGCGTCCGTCGCTGTAGTTCCCGGCGCCGCAGCCTGGAATTGCGCTTGCGCTGTGGGCTTTGCCGGGCTTCCCTGTGCCGTGGGAGGCGTGGGAGTGAAATTCCACTGTCCATTCGCCGCCTGTCCCCATGTGCCGGGCTCCCCATTTAAACTATTCTGCGGAGTAAGCTGACTGCTCTGCCCACCCGGACCAATGCCCAGCGAAGGCACATTGACCTCGCCCGCTGGGGCGCCTGGCATCACACCCATCAGGCTGTCGAGCTGGGAGAGCGCTCCTTCGCCGCTCTGGTACCACGGCTGCTGGTTCTTAATCTCCTGATTGGAGAGCTCACCTTGGTAGAGTAGGGAATTATTGGCCGTCTGCGCCTGTAGCTGCGCGGCACTCTCCGCGGCGCTGGCTTGCGTGTTGGCCGCGGAATTTGCACCAACCGCACCAATCACCCCGCCGCCGATCGCCCCGGCCGCCCCAATCACCGCTACGGTAACAAAAGACATGGCGACTCCTTTCCCTGTGCCAACTCGAACTCTTCAAACGTATCCACCACAAGTAGCTCTTCGGCCTTCTTAACATCCGTCTCTTCGCATGCATGAATGGTCGTCCACACCGTCTCCTCATGCGCGTAAGCTACCCGCTTAATTCCCGGCTTCGAGATGATCGTCGCCGGTGCCACAATCCGCTTCACGCCGTCCTCTGTCATCACCGAAATATCACCCTTGGAGATGATGTTGAGGTGTTCGGACAGGTGAATCTTCCCCGCAAGCACAGTGCCCTTGGGAATGGTGATTTCGCGCGCATAGAGGCCATGTGCGAAGTAATGAACCGGCTCGATACGGATCTGATCCGGTGACTGATACATCGCGGCCTCCAAGGCCAAAATCTTGTCGCGGGTCTGAATTGCTTCTGTCATAGGCTCACTGTCTGAAGTACGCCGTCAAGTTGCCGAAATTGCCCGCCACGCCCATCAGTGGAAGTTGTATCTGGGTCAAAGTTCCATCCGCGTTCATCATGTTCTGCGTGCTGCCGTCGCACACATGCCATCCAACTCCCGGATTCACCCCTTGCGGAAAATTGGCGACATAGCCGCTGCCGTTCTCCCCTGGGGCCCACACCCAGCCCTTGCCGGTCCAATACATCAGGTGGTCATAGTCGGTGACGTAGTAGAGCGCCCCCGCTGAAGACGCTGGCAGGTTCGGCAGGTCCGCTTGCATCACATCCTGCACGTTGCCCAGCGACGAATTCACAATAACCTGCGTCGCCTGCAGCCATTTCACCCAAGGCTGCGAGAGCGTCCCGTCTGCATTTAGAAACTGTGTCCGAATTGGTGGCGCGGAGAGCGGCATTAGGGAACTGTGACCGCGTTCCAGGTGTTGGCCGGGTAGCAGTCATATAACAGCGTCGTTAGGCTGCTTGCAGACGAATTTATGTAGATCGATCCAACTACACAATTCCCGGAAGGTACGCCAGCTGCAGATGTGATGGTCGGACCGGAGTTAATGGTTAGTGCCTTGAAACTGGCTGAGCCATTCTTGAGGATGTTCCAGTTCCATGCGTTTTGCGCATGATTGGTGCCTCCTATGTCGATGCTTGCGCCGTCAGTATCCGTGGGGGGCACGGAACGCCATGATTCGATTCCGGTCTGCGAGAATATAAAATGGCGCTTATAGGAGTAGAGCGTCCCGTCGTTAGCCAAGCAATGGGCTGCCGCCACCGTCTCCCCGTAACGCGCGGTCGCCACCGTAGAGCCCAGAATCTGTTCCCCAGGGACGCCATTACAGAGAGTGTTCCCAAAAACATGTTGCGTCAGGTTGAACGCGGAGCTGCCGGTTGGATATTCGGCGGAATAACCCGCCGTGGTGGCTCCCTGCCCTCCCGCTGTCGAAAAGAACGATGGGTCGTTAGTATTTCCGGTCCACACATTCCAACCGCTCGATTGACCCTGCGTGAAGGTTCCTACCATCACCTGGCCGCTCACCGCGTTGGTATAGATGTTACTCAGCGCAAATTGGAGCGTGTTCGAGCTGTTCTGAAAAGCGTTTCCAGCTACAATCCAGAAGTGCGCATTATTGACCGCAATGTCCGAGATGTTGTTGCCTGCGTTGCTGTCTCCAAAGTAGCTATACACACCCCCGCTGCCGATGTTGGTGCCGACGATGTTGCTTGCCGCTACCGTGTGAATCACGCCACCCGAGTCGGATTCCAACACCATGCAGTAGGCCGAGTTGTAACAGCTCAGCCCACTCAGCGTGACGTTAAAGGTCTGCACTCCGGAGGCCTGCGAGGTGATGAATACTCCGCAGGCGGCATTAGCGCTTGAGCTTGCGCAATTGATGTTCGAGAGGTTCACATCATAGACCGATCCCGATCCAGATGTGCTCTTCACAATCACATCGGTGTTGTTCTGCCCATAAACGTTTTGTACGTAGGTGTGCGGACTTCTAACACAAACCGCGTGATAGACGTTGTACGCAAAAATATCCCGGACCGTGTTCGGGCCGCCCGACTGCACCAACACGCCGTGCCCCGGAGTTGAGTTGCCGTTGCATCCCAGATTCACCCAGAGGCCGTTCATCGTCCCCGTGGCCGGAGAGCCGGAGCTAAAACAGGTGTTGAATACGCTGCTGGCGCTGATGTCCACCGCCATGTTCGCGACAATTACGCCTGGCTGCAGGTTCGTGACTACCTGCGCGTCGATCAACGTGCCGCCGATAAATGTGTATCCATTCCATGAGCCAACGCCGTCGCCGGTCAGGCTTACCTGTTGCGTCAAAATCATCCCGTTGGGGCAGGTTACTCCGCCGAAGTGATATTTGCCGCGCGGAAAATAGAACAGCGTGCCAACCGGAACCGCCGCTTCCAGCGCGTTCCAGTTAGCGCAGTTGTCGTTGATTCCACCACCCGATAGGGTATAGCCGTATTTATTCTCAGTCACGTTCACCACGTTGGCCGAGGTATCGATCAGTGTTCCGCTGCTGAACGTCGTAGCCGTGGCGCCGCCGGTGAAGTTGTTTATTCCCGTGAAGTTGTTGTTTCCCTGAAGCGTGGGATAGGTATAGGTCTGCGCACACGCCAGCGTGGCCGCGAAGAGCAGCAGAAATCCAAAATACTTTTTCATGGTGTCCTTTTATGCCATCTTCGAAAGATTCTTTGCTAACCGCTCCACCGGCTTAAAGCCAGGGTCCGCGTCCAGATATGCATCGATCACGCGCCAATCGATCGGGTCGTCCAGCACCATCTCGTAGACGCGATCGCGCGAACGGCCAAGCCGATACCAGTGCGCACGGGTCTTAAATGTTCCCGCCTGCCCGGCCGACTGCCAGTGCTCGTCCGACCAGGTTTTTCCTCCATCGTCAGACCAGCGCAGCATGATCTGCGGATCGCGCGCGGATGGATAAGGCTCTGCGAGGGTCAATATCCCTGCAATGATCGAGAGTGAGCCGTTGAGCTGGCTCGGCACCGTCGCAAGGTTCAATACCGACGGGTACACGGCACTGTAGGGCACCGCCGTCTGTGTAATCTGGCCGGCAGCGTTCATCCCCAATTGCCATGAGGTGTTCGGCGTGACCGTGTCATTTAGATACAAAGGCGCGGCCACCAACAGCGGGTCCGCCGTGCGCTGCAGTTGCCCATTATCTAAAACAGCCAGCGCCCATACTTTCCCGTTCACATCCGCCATCGCAAAGGCTCCGGGATTCGACGACGGCATCTTGAGTGGCGGAATTGGTCCGAGTCCCATCTCCAGATCGATCTGCATCTCCCGGTGGTAGATCCACTGCTGCTCGCTGGAGATATGTGGAGCGCGCCGCATCCTGCGGATGTTCTGCCCGTTGTCGTTCAGAAACGAGATCGAGGAGATATATACATTCCCCGTGGCCCAATCGCCCACCAGATGCTTGCCAAAGCAGTACGCATGGCACTGCGCATGCCAGGCCTCGTACTGATTGCC
>VFSW01012205.1_pt1 | contig 12015 bp, 11 predicted proteins | sample 5358111 | NCBI WGS metagenome assembly VFSW01 (sample SAMN11554181, study PRJNA540505) | mine drainage metagenome | isolation source: sediment from site ElyBrook_90M | place: USA: Ely Copper Mine, Vershire, VT | collected 2017 | reverse complement strand
ATGCGAAGGCTGTGCCGGATCGAGACGTGCTCCTTGCGCGCTTCTGCGATGAATGTCGGGGTGCAGCCATCGAGATCAGGGATTTCGAACTCATCCCCTGCCCTGCCCTCTTCCTCCCGAGACTCACTGGCCCACTCCCTCATCTGTTCCACGCTGGCCGCTGCATCGTCGAGATCCCATGATCCAAGTGAACGAACCAGCGTATAAGCAAGGAGCTGGTAAAACGCCGCGCCGAGACCTTTCGCACGCCCTTCGAGTGCCGTCATAGGAGCCCTGCAAACAAAGTGGCCAAGGTGCCAGTGCTGCACCGAAATGCGCAGTTTATGATCGTCCGCATCACGAATCGCAAATGAAAATTCGCTAAATTCTGCTTCGATGCGTGAAAGGCCGTGCAGAAAACACCAACGCCGCAGGGATTCATCAATGAACGCAAGTGGATCGGTTTTGCTCTTGTCCCAGCTTCGGGTAGTGGCGAGACCTTCCTCAACAAGATTCAGACAGAGCTTAAAAAGAGCCTTCTTCCCGGTGTAGAAGCTGTATCGGCTGCGAACCTCATCCAGCGGAGGAAGAGGGGCAGGGCCGCCCGGAGCGAGCAGCCCTACGCGAGTGGCAGGAGAAATTGTGGCGGCGGCAACAACATCCGGGACGTCTGCCGCTGATTTTGACTGACTGCTGCCTCGACACCCTTGGACAGCCGCTGACTTGTTGCGCATTTGCACGACCTCGCGTAAGCATGACTCTCAGCGCTCTCGTTGAGGCTGCTCTGCTTTGCGTGTAACGCATTACAGAGCGGCTGACGGCTGCGTAGACGGTCATTTCTGGGCGCTAACCGGGGACGCATTGGCTTAGCCTTTGCTTCCGATCGAGCGCTGAATGGTATCGCGGAGATAGCGACCGGTTGGCTCCGGTCCAACGATGGTAGCCGTCGACATTTCCGGATATTGAAAGGTCAAGAACTCGCGGACGGCTTCCGGCGTGAGCCCTGGATTGGGATCGGGAATAATCCAGCCTCCAAACGCGAACTGTCTTTCCATTTGAGCGACTTCGATGGGCATAGAAATGGATATCTCCTGAGCTGCACCCTCAGTGAAGAAGGCCGGGAAGTGGGATGTTTAATGGCTGTTTGGCCAGGAAGGAGATGTGGACGCCAAATTACGAAGCCGAGCCCACCTCGAGCAATGGCGCCGCAGGCGCTGAGACGGACCCGGCGATCGAATCATCAAGCTCTGTCTCCGCTTGGTTCTCGTCTGCAGGAGCAGCGTCAAAGAGGCTCGGCGGCGCAGGGGGCTCGGGCTTCTTTTCCTCTGACGGCGCTATCGTAGCCGCCGAGGGCTTGCTGCCAGCTGAGGCCTGGCCGGACTTCTTTGCGGCTGCGACTGCGGCTTTCGTAGCTTCCTTGGCTTCTTCTTCCGCAGCCTTAACTGTCTTCACCATCTCATTGATCGAACCTTCGATCGTGAGCTGGCTACCGACGTATTGCAAAAGTGCCTGGTGCAGTCCTGCGTCCAGCTCTTCCGCAGACTGGGCCTTGAGCGTCAGCGCGCCAGAGAGGGCCTTGATCGCCGCATCCTTGATGGAGCCAAACTCTTCGGCTTTCTCGTCGGTGACTTTCGGCATGATGGGTAGAACGATGGAGTCACCGTTGGCGGGCACGGCAACACTCAGGGAGACGGTGCGATTTCGTAACAGGGGTAGCAATTCAACGAACATACTGGGATGCTCCTTCGGGCAAACAAAGATCGAATCCGACTTTTTTTCAGTGCTGGGTGCCTTCGCCCTCGGCGATATTTGCGATAGCGACGGTCTCTAGCGTCCGTCTACTCGTGCATGTCAAAAAAAGTAGTAGAAGACGCCTGATCGATGTATCTTGTTGAAGCAAAGACAATCATCAAAATGGCAATCACTCCACCTTTGGTAGCAAAAACCCCGGCGGAAGTTGAGAAAAAGCTCGTAGAGTTTCCCTCTATCGACACGGCTGTACCTGCCGAAGAAGGCGGCCCCATTGCACGGACCGGGTTCAACTACCAAGATGAAATAGCAGTCGGATTTCTAATCGAAATGCTCGAAGATTCCACACTGCTGAAGGTCCATTGCGAAACGCATGACGACATCGTCCTTGTTCGTGATTCAGCCGTCGCCGGTGACATAACAGCAGAGTATGTTCAGGTAAAAGCTGCCGAAGCGGACAAGTTATGGTCACTTACTGATATTTGCATACGAAAAAAGGGGAAGGTCGGTACATCAATTTACGAGATCTCGCTGGGGCGGGATAAATATAAAGAGACCTCTCTGTTTCGTATGGTGACTCTTCGGCCGGTGGTTGCCAAACTCAAGCCTTTGACGTTTGTGAGAGGCTCGAACGGACGAGAGCCGACCAACCCCAAGGTTCTGGCACTTGTGGCTTCGCTTAAGAAGAAGCGTCCAGGGTGTCTTTCGGCGAAGAAGCACGATGCAGAGTTCTGGTTGACAAATTGCTACTGGGACCAACGACACAGTGAGAGTGCCGTTAAGAAGGACAACCTCGTGCGCGTCCTAACGCTGAGCGCAAAGCAGGGACGCCAACTCCTTCCCGAGCCAGCAGAAGTTCTCCTTAATGATCTTCGGGCACGAGCCAAGGCTGCGGGTGATGCCAAATGGGAACCTGATAAGACCAAAAAGATCATTACTCAAACCGAGCTTCGCGCCTGGTGGGATCAGCGAACCATCGAGTTGTGCGAGGGTGCGGCGAGCCCATCGGGGGGCACACGCGCCGGAAAGATGCCTCAGGCAATCTTGCCGAACGACATAATTGAGCGCGCGAAAGAGCTTCGTCGTGACTACTCTGCGATCTCACGCACGTCTCGGTATGCCGAGTCCGAAGAAGACGAACGTCTCCGAGGGCAGGTCAAATCAACAGTGCAATCCCTCCGTTCCTCGTTTGTTTCAGGAGAATTGAAACTGGATGGAATTGCTTTCCACGACCTCTGTCTGAAGGAAATGGACAAAATCAATGCCGGACGACCAGTCGGAAGCGTGGACCGCTCAGCATTCCTAAAAGGCTGCATGTACGATATCGCGGATCGCTGTCTCCTTCGCTTTGAGAGGCCACCTTCATGAGATCTCTCAATCATCTGGGGAGCAGTCCGATGAGCCTTCCTCTTTCCGCCGACGACATCGTGGAATTTCATGCTGCTCGTCTGTTACTCCTAGTTGACATATGCGGCACAGGTGGACGCATAGATGGGCTCACGAAGATGGCAAAGATGGATTTCTTTGCCCGCTATCCGCAGTTCTTTGAAGTGGCCCGGAAGGCTGTCACTACGGTCCCTCCCCATGTATTTAATGGGAAAGGTAGTCCTGCTGACCTGACCGTGGAATCAGCCATGATTCGTCACCATTACGGACCATGGGACAAGAGGTACTACCAAGTTTTGGCTGTTTTGGAAGCAAAGCAATTGATTACTGTTACGAAGAAGAATCGATCTTTTAGCATTGCTCTGACAGCCTTGGGCAAGAATCGCACAGCGGCGCTCTTGGCGCGCCCTTCCTTTCACGGGTTGGTTGAACGCATGAAAGATATTAAGAGGACCTTTGGCGGCAAAAGCGGCAATGCAATAAAGGACCTCATATACGAGCTCTTCAAATCCGAGATTGCTCAAAGGCCGTTGGGCGAGGTAATCGAACGATGACATCTGTATTTCTATCTGTGGAGTCTCTGGACCGACACAAGCTCGACGGCGGTATCGAAGTGTTGTCGTTCAAAACCGGAGTTAATGTTCTTGTAGGCGCTCCGAATACGGGAAAGACGAAGTGGCTACAAACGTTGGACTACCTTTTCGGCGATCCCGGCGAGAATCCCTTCGACGGGGCTGACGAATCTGGCCTTGCGGAAATCTATGATGCTGTCGGCGCCGATCTCTTGATCGGAGATCAGTCGGTGAGAATCGAAAGACGCTGGAGAGAGGCTAAGGCGAAGACCAAGGTATTTGTCGATGGCGAGAGTATGACTCCATACGATTTTCAGCGTTGGCTTTTGGAAGAGCTACAAATTCCGTTGCTAAATTTTCCCAAGGGCAATCCGATGTCAGGCCAAACTTGGCCTGAACTTAGCTTTCGCATGTTGCTGAGACACATTTATCGCCAGCAGCGTTTCTGGGGTGATGTAGCAGATGCGCAACCAGAATCCGAACAGCATGCTTGCCTGCTTCAGTTCCTGGGTCTCGCTGAAAGAATCTTCACAGAAGACTATGGAACACTTATCGAACTGAGAATGAATGTCGAACGGCTGAAGTCCCGTAGAGAGCAATACAACCAGACCCTAGAAGAAGTCGCTCGCGACGTCATCTCGGAGCCTGGGCTTTCTGTTGCCGTAAATCCAGCGAGCCTTACGGCAGCTCAAGTTCGGCTCGATAGGCATGTCGAAGATCTGAGTAAAGCGAGAAATGCCATTCTTGCTGGAGCACTCAATAGCGGAATACCCCTCGAACAGCGAGCTCACATTGCCGAACTTGCTGAGAAACGGGCTGGGGTCGTAGTAAGACTAGAGGTCCTCCGTACTAAAGCTGCTGAAGCCAAGGATCGCCTGCTGGAACTCAAAAGTTACCACAGCGAGCTTTCAAGTCAATTGGAGCGCATGGACCGAGCACAAGATGCTGGCGTCGTCCTCGCGGATTTGAGGATCACTCATTGTCCGGCATGCGACCAAACGGTTTCTGACTCTAACGCTAATGACACACAGTGCTTTCTATGCCATCAGCCCACCGGACATGAGCCATTCTTTGAGGAATTAGGCGCCGTCAGGCTTCGATTTGAGAGAGATCGCCTTGCCGGTGAGCTTAAAGAAGCAGATCAGCTTCTAGCCGTGCTCGATGGCGAATCCAAGCGCCTCAACACAGAATTGCGATCGTCTGAGGAGGACATTCACAAGCTCGATGATCAACTCGCTCCGGCAAGACAGTCACTTGGCGCGCTTGTTCGGGATGAAATCAGTAGCATCGATATGGCCCGGGGAGAAGCCACTGAGCGTCAACGCCAAATCGGGAGGATCGCAGGTGCGTTGGAGGTAGGAAACGAGTTAACCAAGCGTATTCAAATGATCGAGAATGAGATCGAACCAGTCCAGCAAAGAGTGAATGATCTCATTCAATCGACGGACTTCCAAGCAGCCGCCAGCGAACTTGAGGATGGCATGAACTCGTACCTGAATGCAATAAACGCACTCAGGCCAGACGTTTGGAGGCACAGTGCGATTACCATTGACGTCTCGCGCTCTGGGTTCGCCATTCGTGTTGGATCACGCCGCTGGCGCTCGGCACTTGGTGGAACCGATACTCTCTATTTCTTAATGGCTTATCATTACGGGCTCCTCGCACTAAGCGGAAAGTCCGGGAAGCACTACCCAGGTCTTTCGATCATCGATGTACCGGGCGAGTTTTCAGGTGAAGCGGTCGAAGACAAGGAGAACTTCATCATTCAGCCATTCATCGAGTTGCTGAACAGCTCCGCTTATGTAGGCACTCAGCTTATAGTAACGGGAGCGTCATTCACTGGACTCGCAGGGGCTCATCGTCTGACATTAACTCATGTTTACGTCGTGTAAGAATTTGTGCAGCGCTATCATTCAATGAGTCGCTGTTGAGTCGTTGAACCTCATTATTTAGGTGCCATTAGGGATGCAGCGTCAGTCGGCAGGTGATCCTGAAACCATGAGAATGACACCGAGACACTTGACGGTGTGAACATTAAACGCCTCCGAGTGGAAGCGTAAATAAGCCAGAGCTTCATCAAACGTTTTGGCCGCGATGAGAACGATCCGAGGATGCGGCTGTCCGCTGGCCGGCGGAAGATCTTCGTCATCTGATTGGAGCGGTGGTTCGCGGAATTCATAGAGCAGAGCCTCGCACCCACCGTGTGGCCCTGGCTGGAACATTTTTCTGCTTTTGTTTTTCCCCATCGGATTTCCCTTACTGAAAAGTTCTTCTCGGTTGTTTGTTACGGAGGCGTGCACTGACAAGGCGTGCACTGACAGTTGTGCAGGAATAGCGATACTGCTACCATCCCCGATATAAGGAGCAAGCCTATACATGGATACTGCACAAATTCTCGCCGACCTTCGCGCCCAACGGAACCGCATCGACGATGCAATCACCGCATTGGAAGCACTGAACGGGACTAAGCCCCTCGGCAACGGCCATGATCTTCCGACCCCTCTTGGCAGGCCCGCTGCCGTTCCAGTCAAGGGAACACAGGCAAGTACTGCGGTTCGACGAACCATGAGTCCTGCCGCGAAGAAGAAAATTACTGCTGCACAGAAGGCCCGTTGGGCGGCGAAGAAGAAGCCCGGCAAGCCTGTGACGGAAGCGAAGCAAGCTGCCCCGAAGAAGGCTGTGGCCAAAACGGCTAAGCGTGTAGTTAGCCCCGAAAGCCGCAAGAAGATGGCCGAGGCGCAGCAGAAGCGTTGGGCGAAGAAGAAGAGAGCAGTGAAGGCTGCCGCGAAGAAAGCAGCTGTGGCTCCGGTTGCCACAGCCGCCGCGAAGGAAACCCCGTAGGCGTACCTGGGATATTCGGGAGGTGTTTCTCAAGCACCTCCCATCAGTGACTCATCAATACTGACGGTGTTGCTTATATCCAAGGTGGCTCCAGCGGGGACAATCCAGAGAATTACCTTCTGGGCATCCTCGGTCCCCGTCCGCAACACAATGCGACTCGAATCAATTCCCTTCTCCTCCACCAGATAGGCCTTTGTGTTCACGGCTCGCATCACTGCATATTGGGCTGGCAACGCCTTCCGGCGCTTCGCGGGAACGCGCTCAGCGGCGTTGTCGTACCCCACGACGACTGCCGTGGCATCCGGATCCGCAGCCAGGGCGTCGGCATAACGATCTAGCATTCCTTTGGCCGCGTTATCGACACGGGTTGGCCGCTTCTTGTCGGTAGAAAAGTCTAGGCCGTCGCCGTACTTGCGTGCGGCTGGTGGAGGTGGCGGTGGCCGGAGAGTAACGGTTACCGCTGTGGCGGCGAAGCCGGAGAGCGCTCGATCATCCTGTACCGTGCAGTCGATATTGACGATGCCGCTGGCGAGTCCTGTAGTGTCCAGAACGTAACGAGTGCTACCTCCGGCAAGGGCGCCTTTATTTGCGAGGCAGCTAAAGCTCAAGGGCCGGTTGTCCCGACTGAAACCTTCGGCCATCACCGTGACGGGATCGCCCGAGTTTACTGCTTGCGGTTCGGCGCGAACGTGCATCTTGGGAGGGTACTTGGGAGGTTCTTTAATGATGAACGATGCTTGGCACGTTGCAGCCGGTCTACGCTTTGGTTTGTGATCGTCGAAGACGAGGGAGGAGACGTTGTAGCTGCCAGGCTGCAACCCGGTTGTATTGACGGTTCCGTTGGAGGAGCCATCGCCAGTGACTTCGCCATCGGTGCTGCGGTAGGTGTAGGCGAGTTTACGATGCGGAAGAAAGCCGTCCGGGGTCACATGGACGGAAATGGTCGCGCCGGCATAGGTCACAAGCGGGTCTGCCGTACAGACGGCGGAAACTGGCTGTCTGGCTAGAGCCATGCCTCCAAAGGCAATGGTTACGAGTAGAACGGACATAAGATGACGCACGGGCATTGCATACTCTCCAAGGTGGAACCAGATCTCTTGCTTGAATTGCGCGGGGACACTCACAAGGTGTTTTCGAGGATCACCTGACCTGCCCGAAGTGATAAAGGACTCCCGTCCCAACGCTCCAATAGGTGGAGCGCGACGAGCCGAATGGGAGATACAGGTCCTCCAGGGAGACAGCGCGCAAGCCCCATCGTTCACTCACCTTCACATCGAGGCCCGCGCCAAACAGCATCATGAATCCGGTGTTGACGTTGGACAGATACATGCCGCCCGCCGCGTGCTGGGACGCCAGCCTTTTATAGACGCCCATGGCATGCAAGTACGGCTCGTATCGTGTGAAGTGGAACAGATAGCTGGCGCCAGAGGCACCGGTAATCAGGCTTTGATTGAACGGGGCGCCCTCACCGTAACGGACCGTTGCGATGTAGGCGAGGTGCTCTTTACGGCGCATGTCGTACTCGACGTCCACGCCGTTCGTCGTCGCCAAGTCATCGCCGCCCGGCGTCGCCAGCGCGTAATCGGTGCGCGTGTGGTCGAAGCCGACATACACCTGATCGGTGAAGCGATTGGCTCGTAGCGGAGCAACGGTGTCGAACGCTTGCTGTGCAAAGCAAACGCAGCCGCCGAAAAGCACGGATGCGAGAAGAATGAATCTAGAGCGATTTCTCACTTTGCACCATCCGGCGAGGCGGAGTGAGAGAGAGCCTGAGCGGTGTTTTTCGGGCTGTCTTGATCTTGAGAGGTGCCCTGCGCCGGCGGCGCGGTATTGGAGTCTGGCGCCGCGGCTGGGACAGGGGCGGCTTCTTTCTCGGCCGAGGCCCGTGTGAGATAGGGGTAGAACGGAGTCAACGTGAACGGCAACTTTTCCCGCACGGCAACTACGGGCGCGGATCGCGCCTTGTTCATCTCCACGCGACCGGTCCAAGGGTCCATGATCACGCGCGAGCCGAGCGGCAAGGCGGCGACCTGGTGGACGTCTTTGGGAGTCAGATCTGGCGCTGCCTCTGCGGCAAATGTTAGGCGGGGTTGCTCTCCAACCAGCGAGTCGCTCAATCGGCTTCGGAGTAGATTCGGAAGCACTTTGCGGCTGGCCTCCATCTGTTTCAGGAACAGGCCCATGTTCTGCAGCTTGCCCTGGTACGGCGAGTTTTGAAGCAGGACCAGGCTCTCTTCATCGGCCTCTTTTAGTTCGTCGCTGCTCCTCACCACGCGCAACCGCTCCAGAGCGTCGGTGTCGGGAAAGATCAGCCGATCGCCGAATGCGAATTGGGAGTTGTCGCTATCGTGGGCGAGCACGATATGGCTCAACTCATGCGCTAGTACGGCGGCCAGGGCAGCCTCGTCGGGAAGCGCGTCGATCAAGCCACGGCTTACCACGATGGTATGGCCGATTGCGAAGCTCTCCATCGGTGCGGTCAGCAACACTCGGCACCGCACCTCGGGTTCGATCACAAGGTTGTTGGTAACGATGAGGTTGTTGACGACCGTTTCAAGGATTTCGCTCAGCGGGGATACCGGCGCGACGAGTCCGGCCTGCTCCAGGCGGAAGATGTAGTTGTTTTCGGCTTGGCGCTCCCAAGCCTTCTGGCTTGCCAGAGGCGTGCTCGAGTCAACCTGGTCGGAGACGGCATCATTGGCGTCGACCTGAATTGCGGTGAAAGCGTTGCTGAACTCCTGCCCGGTGTCCGCCTGGCTCGTGGCGTAACCCCAGAGGCGGGTCTGTCCGCGCAGCGCAACCGGCGATTTGTCGGGCATCACATCGGATTCTTCGCTGTAAACGTAAGCGGGCAGCCAGGAACCATTCCTGACGTTGACACGCCAGGAGTCGAAGTGAATAAACGCCGAGCCCTCTGCCGGGTGAATATAGGTGCCGTTGAAGCGCACGATGTTGAAGCCCTGGTCCTCAACCCAGATGCGCCCCATGAACTGACCGTGCCCTTTGGCTGTGGGAGTCACGTCAAAGACGAGACATCTCACGGTGCCTAGGAACTCTCTCTGATGGTAGACAAACTTGTAGTGCGCACGGTCGAAGTGGTGCATGTCGATCACGGCCATCTGTGTGAAGCCGAGCGGCACCCAACCCTTGCGGCGCTCGAAGGTGGCTTCTTTAATCTCGCGAAGAAGTTGATGAGTGACGACAGGGCGCTCATGGGCGATGAACGAATCGTCCTGGAGACGGCTCTTGAACGAGGCGCGGCCCAAGAAGTATTGGTCCTCGACCGGCACCCGGCCCAGCTCCTTGTCATTCCTGAAGCCCTGCACATACGTCTCGACAATGGGAGAGTATTTCGCGAAGGCCTTTACGTTCTCAGCCTCGCGGGCGGTGATCTGGTCAATGGTTCGGTCCAACGCATCGCCTACCGGGTGGGAGATGTCGGCGGCAACCGCGACCGTACCCAACGACAGCACCAGAGGAAGCAAAACAAAACGGCATTTCATGAATCCGATCTCCTTTTACGACAATGCAAAGACGACGTGAATGGTGGCGGGATAGTCCACAAACTGGCCATCACGCCGCGCGGGAGTAAAGCGGATCTGGCGCGTGGCGGCGATTGCAGCCTCGTCCAGTCCATGTCCAAGACCTTTCACCACTCCGACAATTCGAATCTCTCCGGTGGCGGAGAAGACAACCTGCACCACAACGTCGCCCTCCACGTGGAGTCGCCGGGCCTCCTCGGTGTACACCGGTGCGGGTTTGCTCTGAATCGCAACTGGGGCGATAGGGGAGAGTTTTGCGACAACCGTCTTGGCTTTCGCCAGTGCAGTTTCACTGAAGTCAACGCTCTTCACGGCTTTGCTTGCCGGTCCGGTAGCGCCGCTTTGCGTGCCGAATGCTCCTGTAGCCACGCCTCTTCCCGTCTGGCGGCCCGTACCCGCAGCCGGGGTTCCAAAACTCCCTACCGCTGCAAGTGCCGGAGCGCGATTGGTAGCGCTGGGCGGCTGTTGCACGGGTACGCCGTTGGGATCTCCAAAGGAGCCGGTATGGACCAGCTTTGCGACAGGCATCGCGGGAACCTCAGCCAACACATTGGGCTGGAGCACAGGCTTCGGCGCCGGCGGCGCGGGGACATCAAACGTCCGTTCGACGCGCGAGATGGGCGGAGCCGGAATGCGCATTGGAGTTGCAACTGCAGGAAGTGCCGGAGCGGAGACCGCGACCTGCGGGACAGAAGTCCGGGCAACGGGCTGCCGCACTGGAGAAGGATCTGAAAGGGTGGGCGCAACCAGCGAGATCGCGGAATATTTCTTATGAATGAGGACTGGCGCCGTGGTGGTAAGGGTGATGGTCAACAGCAACGCCACCACGATTACCAGAATGCCGTAGCTGGCAACGAAGGCGCTGGGCCGCTTTCCCCCCGTAATTTCAAAGTCAGCGAAGAGCCCAACCGGCATGGAACCTGGCGGAGCTGGAAATGCCACGACCGTCTGTGTTGATTTCATGCGACTCCTACCGCACCGTCACCAGAACTGTTTGGGTATGGCTCAACGTTCCAGACGTGCCCGTAACAATGACCGAATATGTTCCCTTTGGTGTCCCATCCCGCTGGACATAACGAGTTCCGGTGCCGCAGCCGGTCAGCAGCAGGGCCAGCATTACCGCAGCAAGCAGTACGAGGTGTTTGCGGCGATTGAGAGACAGAAAGAAGCTCAGCAGGAACGCTCCAAGCAATCCCGCTTTTTCCACGGTCGTATAGAACGTAGCCACGCTCAACGCGACGTTTCCGGCGGGAGATGAAGTGGAAGTCTCGGATGCGGGAGCCGGCACCGCGAGAACGGCCGGCGACAGACCGCAATCCATCCCGGAGGACGGTGAGGCGCAACTGAACGTAATCGTGCCGTTGAAGCCATTGAGCGCTGTAACCGTGATGGGCGTTGCCCCCGTCTGACCCTGGGCGACGGAGAATTGTGCGACCGAGAGGCTGAAATCCGGGGAGCCGCCGACGACAGTCTGGGAGATAGACGGCGATGTGCTGCCCAGAAGATTTGAATCCCCACTGTAGACCGCGAATATCGTGAATGCGCCACTTGGGAGGGAGGGAGACCAAGTCGCCACACCGGTGAAATTGACTGGAGCGGTGCTGGTGGCAACCACTGTGCTTCCGTTCTCAACTGTAAAAGTCACGATGCCGGTTGTCTGGCCACTTCTGGGATACGACACCACCGCTGACAGCGTGAGCGGGGTTTCCAGGTTTGCGATCGAAGATGAAGAGTTGAGGGTTAATGTTGTCGGGGCTCGATTGATGCTTTCGAGGTACGACGCGCCGCTCATCTGCCCATAGGCGTGCGGAAGAACAAGCAGAACCGTTAGCAATGCGAAGGCCGGAAGTCTAAAGTTCATCGCCTCTCCGGGAACACTCAGAGAACCGGGGCCCGGGTTGAGCCCCGCCCCCGGGGGGGGGGGAAGAAATGGGGGGCGCCATGGG
>VFSW01012204.1_pt1 | contig 12015 bp, 8 predicted proteins | sample 5358111 | NCBI WGS metagenome assembly VFSW01 (sample SAMN11554181, study PRJNA540505) | mine drainage metagenome | isolation source: sediment from site ElyBrook_90M | place: USA: Ely Copper Mine, Vershire, VT | collected 2017 | reverse complement strand
TACCATCCCGGCAAAAATGGAGGCATTGGCAAAGACCATACCATATTTGCACTGGTTGATGGAACCGTGGTATTCAACACACGCAGAGAAGACAGGCGTTACGTTTCGGTAGAACCTGTTGCAGCAAAATAGCGGCAAGCTCTTTTCATGTTACGGAAAATGTATTCCTGCTTGTTGCTTCAGGCAGGAATTTTTATTTAACCCAACCTAATTTCGAATACAAAAAATGTTGGAGATACAGTATTTAAGGCAGAACAGCAGTGAAGCTATAAGCCGACTTACACTAAAAACCCCAGATGCCGGAGAACTTATAGCCGCCGTGCTGAAACTCGACGAGGAAAAGCGCATTTCGCAAATGGCCTTGGAGGAAATGCAGGCAAGGATAAACGCCGCGTCGAAGGAAACAGGCGACCTTTATAAAGCAGGCAAAAAACAGGAAGCGGACAAGATGAAAGCTGAAACAGCCTCATGGAAGGAGGAATTACTTAAGCTGGAAACCGCAGCCGGAAAAGCTGAACAGGCCTTGTTCGATCAGCTTACCTTGCTTCCAAACCTTCCCGACAAAAGCGTTCCGCCGGGAAGGACAGCGCAGGACAATTTGGTGGTTCATGAGGAAGGCACTGTGCCGCAACTGCCGGAAGGCTGCCTGCCGCACTGGGATCTGGCAAAAAAATACAAGATAATAGATTTTGAAACAGGCGTAAAGGTGAGCGGGGCCGGATTTCCCGTTTATACCGGTAAGGGAGCCAGGTTGCAAAGGGCGCTTATTAATTTTTTTCTGGATAAGGCAACCGAGGCGGGCTATACCGAAATTGAGCCACCCATACTTATAAACGAAGCCAGCGGCTTTGGCACGGGCCAGCTGCCGGATAAGGAAGGTCAAATGTATTTTTCCGGGCAGGATAAGCTGTACCTGATACCTACAGCCGAGGTGCCTATCACCAACATGTACAGGGACACGATACTGGACGAAGAGGCACTGCCTGTTAAAAACTGCGGCTATACGCCCTGTTTCAGGCGCGAGGCAGGATCGTACGGTAAGGATGTGCGCGGACTGAACAGGCTGCACCAGTTCGACAAAGTTGAGATAGTGCAAATACAGCATCCCGATAAATCATACCAGACGCTTCAAGAAATGCGCAATTATGTTGCCGGCCTGCTTCGTATGCTCGAACTGCCTTTCAGGATACTGAAGCTGTGCGGGGGAGACATGAGTTTCGCCTCGGCACTTACTTTCGACCTTGAGGTGTTTTCTGCCGCCCAGAAAAGATGGCTTGAAGTGAGCTCGGTTTCCAATTTTGAAACCTTTCAGTCGAACAGGATGAAGCTGCGCTTCAGGCAAGGAAAAGACAAGCCCAGGCTCGCCCATACCCTGAACGGCAGCGCACTTGCCTTGCCCCGTATTGTTGCAGCGCTGCTCGAAAACAACCAAACCCCCGAAGGAGTAAGAATACCAAAGGCATTAACTGCATATACCGGTTTCGGATACATTGATTAGACCATAGGAGGCATGTTAAAAATACAAGGAAAAAAAACTTGCCCGATTCATATATAAATTTACTTTTGTACATCTAAATTACCCTTCTTGATTAATAAGCTTGTTTACGGAGCAGGTTGTTTCACGTTATTGTTTATACTTACAGGGTGTAAACAGGTGCTGTTTCATAACCGTATCTCGGAAGGTTCCATTGAGTATAAGATAGAGGTGCTCGACTCGAACAATTCAATGGCCAATTTAGCTCCCGATAAAATGACCGTTAAGTTTAAGAACAACATATCGTTCGCACAGGTAATAGCCGGCATGGGCTTGTTCGAAACAGATTTTATAAACGATGAGCCAGGCAAAAAGATAATACAAATGGTAAGGCTGTTTAATAAGAAATACGCCTATATTGCCGATACCGCCGCTATCAATAAGGAACTGAAGAAGGAGCCGGAATATCAGATAACCCCGACTACTGAAACTAAAAAGATAGCAGGATATTTATGCAAAAAAGCCATGGTAAAGGTTGCTTACGGCGATGGACTGTCCTTCCCGATATATTATACCGATAAAATTCAGCTCGAAAACCCAAACTGGTCCACGCCATTCAAAGGCATAGACGGGGTATTGATGGGATACCGGATCAAGCGCTACGGAATGTATCTTGAATTTACAGCAGTTAAGGTTGATCCCGCTACTAATGACGATAACACCTTTAAGCTGCCGCCCGACTATAAACTTATTTCCAAAGAACAGCTGGATCAACTCATAAAGGGCTTCCAATAGGATATTAGGCCTGTTTCAGAAGCCCTGCGTCTCCCTTGTAATCATTTACAGGTTTATCATGCTGCTTTTGCTGTTGTAGCCGTTTTCAGTTGTTTTCAGTTCAAACCGCAATGACAGCGTTTTTGCCGATGGTATTTATTCCCTTTCGGCTATAAGCCTCGGCCAAGAGAAGAAATAAAGCAATGACAGAATTGTAAATGGCAGCAGGCGTGTATAGTGTTGTACCCGGGTTTACATACTCTGGTTTAGTAATTATTCCGGAAACCAGTTTTGGGATGTAATGTACACAGTTCCTTTAAAGAAGGCAACCTTGCGTCCGTCCTCGGTGGAAATAGTAATATGATACAAGGCTATTTTGTTGGTAAGGTTAATTTCTTCGGCGGTGGCAGTAATGACATCGTTTTCGCGCAGGGGCTCTGTATGCGAAATGGATGTTTCGACCGAAACTGCCTTTCTTCCATGTGAGTTTGAGGCAAAGGCAAGGGCGCTGTCGGCAAGGGAATAAGTTATGCCTCCGTGCGCTATACCAAAGCCGTTCAGCATTTCGTGCCTTACTATCATACGCAATACACAATTCCCCGGCTCCGCTTTTACAATCTCAACCTCCAGCCAGGCGCTAAAGCCATCATGGCTGTACATGGTTTTAACTATTTTTTCTGCCAATGTCTTTTTATTCATAGATAAAAGTTTTTTAAGTTACACTGCATCCGTTCCTGCTTATTCTGTTACCGCCAATTTCTTTACAAAGGCGCCCGAAGCAGCAACATCATAATACCTGATGTGGAGACGTTCACATTCATCCTCCCACTTTTTGCGCCTGTACTCTGAAATACTGGAGTCGAATATCAGTTCGTCAAATATATAAGCATTTTGAAGAGCTGATATATTGAGCCTGTACCCGCCGGAAAGCACCAGATACTTTATTTTCAAAGCATGGCTTCCCCTTGGCATATCACCGCCGCGGACAAAGGCAAGCGGCATTGAATTGAATTGGGCAAAATCGGACTGAATGTACAGGTGTCCGGAGAGCAGAACTGCCCCGGAACTAGCCTGCATGCTGCCTGTGTCGGCAACACCTTCCCGGCACCAGTTATTTTTAATATGCATGCAAAAATTCAGTGAATCCACGGGCTGAAGGAGCAGCCCTTGCCTGCCAGACACAAAGGAAACTGCCGAATGCCCCGGTATATCGTACACCGTAAATATCTGCTGGCTGTTCCTGGTATATTCCTGCCACACCCTGCCTGTCAATAAAATTATGAGGCCAAATAAGGCTATAAAGAGCAAACGCTTCTCTTTATAAACGGAAAATGAAATCAACGATAGGATAATGCAGTAAAGTAATATCACTTCGGGTATGGATAATGAAATGTTTTTGGTTGAGAAAAGGGGCAGATGATGCATCCTTACAACCAGATAATTCATCAAGCCAAGTACTTTTTGAAGAAATAAGGCTGTAATTATTTTAACATAGGGGATAAAAAACGTGGCAAAGAACAGCAAGCCGGCGCACACCGCCAAACCGAGCAGGGGAACGATGATAAGATTGGTGAATACGAAGTAATTGGGGAACTGATGGAAATAAGCTATGGAGATTGGGGCTATAGCAAGCTGTGCAGAAATTGAAAGACAGGTAAATTCCCAAATCCTGTTAAGGATGGAATTATTTAATTCCAGCAACCGGTAAAACATCGGGTAGAGTACAATAATACCTGCAACAGAGAGGTATGAAAGCTGAAATCCTGTATCGGCAACTGACAAAGGGTTGAATAAAAGCAGCAGGAAGGCGGAGGCGGCCAGATTGTTCATGCTGTTTGAATACCTGCCGAAACACCTGCCTGCATAAAGGAAACTGAAGATGACAACGGCACGCAACACCGGTGTTGATAAGCCCGTAAGTACCGCATAAAACCACAAAAGAGCAAGCGTTATAACCAGCCGAATGTATTTGCCTGCCTGTATTTTATCAAGAGGCGAAAGGAGCCATGCAATAATCCCGAAGAGGATGCCTACATGCAGGCCCGCAACACAAATCACGTGTATTACGCCGCTGTCGGCAAATTGCTGTATCAAAGGTTGCGGCAAATCATCGCGGTAACCGAGCAAAATGGCGGAGGCAAGAGCCGCTTCGGTTCCCTTTATTTTTTCATTCAGCAAGGCCGCCATTTTGTTCCGGCATAGGGCTGCAAATGCAATAAGCGGCTCCGCATGTTTGCTGCCGGTGAACGACCAGGAGTTGTCATGCAGGTAGGCTTCGCGCTCCATACCATGCCGGTACAGGTAGCTCTTATAGTCAAATTCATCCGGGTTGGAAGGCGGTTTTAGCGGTAGCATTGCTGTGCGAAGGGTTAATACATCTCCATACCTTATAAGGTGCGCAAGCGAGTCTTTCGTAAAATAGAGCAGCGCCTGCCCTCTTGTGCCTGTAACCTTTCCGTTTTTAACAACGCCGGTAATTTCAGCCGATGCTTTTATGGTTTTTTCCTTTTCCGAGGGTTGGGAATTAATGGTTGCAACCAGGGTATCGGCTCCCCTGTGCAGGTAACGGCAGTAGTTGTATTTGCTTTTATCAGGCTGATGAAGCAGGGTGATGGAGTAACCGGCCGATACGAGAAAGAGCCCGGTAAGCGCACCAAAAATCCAGCGACTTTTATATCCGGCATTTTTGGCGTTGAACCGGCTCCAGGCAATGAGCAATATAAGAAATGAGAAGGTAACGGTACATGAAATAAGCACGATTCCGTTGAACAGAATGGCAGAGAGGATACCGATGACAAAGGGCGCCAGAAGACGCAGCATCGGAATCTGACTTAACCGGCTATTCAAAATATCCATTAATTAAAACCTGATGAAGGTAAAATGTTGTAATCAATCAGCTGTACTCCTGTGTAATAAAAGTTCAGTATCTGCCTGAAATTATAACCAAGTTGCGCCATGTGCATGGCTCCCTCCTGACATAAGCCTATTCTATGCCCGAAGCCTCTGCCGTGCAGGGTAACTTCATTCCCGTCTTTTGCAATGGAGAAATAGGTGGAGTTAAGGTTCAGATCGGCGCGGATTTCTTTCAGCGGAATGGTGTAGCCCCTGTCATATAAAAATATGCGACTGCACTCGGGTATAGAATCCCAATAAGCTTCTCGGCGGAGCGAATCGGGTTTCAGGTTTTTTTCTTTTTTCTTGAGATAACTGTTCCATTCTTCGGCTGGGAATGTTTTTTTCCAGCGCGCATCGGGCATATTCAGGCAAAAGGTATCGCGTATGGCTTTCAGGTACGGCAGCGGCGCGCTCCATACATCTTCCGAGTTAAGGGTATATCCGCCGCAATTGGAATGAAACGCCGCCACAATCAGCTGGCTGTTCTGGTATACCAGCACCATGCCTTTTGTTTCGCTTACCGCGTTTATAACGGCAGGGGTGGTAGCGGCTCCTCTGTAAACCTGGCAATGCACCCCGTCGCATAATTCAAACCCGTCGGCTATGTGTTTGGCAAGGTTGCTTAGAGCATAGGTACGGCAGATAATGGCCTGCACTTTAAAATATTCGGGCGGTCTTCTTCTGCCTGCTTCACATTCAATAACGCCGGCTATATAATGTTCCGCCTGCACCATGTTCACCAGTTTCAGTGATGTGCCGTTTACTGTAGCCGTGAGGTCGTCATCGTAAAGCCGCGTTGCTGTTGCCGCTAAGGGTTTTATATTAAACTGGTTCCTGTCGCCGCAACCGCGGAAATGCACCTCCGAGAATATTCCTATCATTCTGCCAGGGGCTTTCAAGACAACCGAGTCATGCATCATCCCTATCTCGAACACGCTTCCCTTCGCGCATGTGTCTATTGTTTTTCCATCGGCCTGAACAATGTACCTGCCTGTGAACGGCGCGAAAATGGCTGCCTTCAACAGCTTGTCGCCGTATATTTCCACGCTGATATTAACTGACTGGACAGGGCAGGCATAAAAAAGGGAGATGAAAATAAAAGACAGGAAAAAGGTTTCGCGACGGTGAGTTTTCTTTCCCCGCTCATTCATCTTCCCCCTGATATATGGCAGGGTATTCATTTCTTTAGCATCGAAATTATCAGGGAGGCGGCCTTGTCGGATGCGCCGGGGCCTCCCAATTTCTCTCGTATCTCTTTCATGTCTTCCTGCATACGCTTCCTGTACGTTGTGTCTTCCATTATTTTTTTGAGTTCGGCGGCAAGGTTCTCTGCAGTGAGCTTATTCTGTATATACTCTTTAACCGCCTCGCGGCCCAGGATAAGGTTTACTATGGCAATGAATTTCAGTTTCCGCCCTATCAATTGTTTTGCAAGAAAATATGAAATAGCGCCCGTTATTCCTTTAGAACGGTAGCAAACCATTTCCGGCACTCCCCATAGCGCCGCCTCCAGGGTTGCGGTACCCGATGTAACCATGGCTGCCGAGGCATGGCGCAGAATGTCATAGGTGTTGTTATATACGATACTGATGTTGGCATGGCCTTGGTGGGGTACATACCACTCTTTTTGCGCCGAAGGGGCGCCTGCTATCACAAACTGATATGCAGGGAAATGTTCTGCTGCCTGTATCATAACAGGGAGCATGTTTGAAATTTCCTGTTTACGGCTGCCGGGCAAAAGGGCGATAATTGGTTTATCAGTCGGGTTATGATCCTTCCTGAATGAGTCCTCGCCGGTTTGCGGGCTGTCAGGTATAACATCAAGCAGAGGATGCCCCACAAAATCTACCGTATAATTAAAGCCGGCATAAAATTCTGGCTCAAATGGGAAGATGACAATCATTTTGTCCACCACTTGTTTAATAAGATTCACCCTCGATGATTTCCATGCCCATACCTGCGGCGAAATATAATAGACAACTCGGAAACCGGCACTTTTGGCAAACTTTGCTATTCGCAGATTAAATCCGGGATAATCTACCAGTATTAATACGTCGGGCTTATAGTCAAGTATATCCTTTTTGCAGAATTCAATATTTTTAAAAATGGTCGGAAGGTGTTTAATAACTTCGGCAAAGCCCATAAAGGCGAGGTCGCGGTAATGCTTTATAAGTTCAACGCCATTGGCCTCCATCAGATTACCGCCCCATCCTCGAAACTCGGAATGCGGATCTTTTAATTTGATGCTTTTAACAAGGTTGGACGAATGGAGATCGCCCGATGCTTCGCCTGCTATGATATAGTACTTCATCAGACCAAAATCACAATTGGAGGGCAGGAGAAGACATTTGCAGGTTTATATTTCTTGTTTTCCATTAAAGGTGCCAATTTTTCTTTCAGATAACCTTCATTACAGCCACGTAAAGGGCGTATAAGATGGTGGCAAGGATAACGCCTTTCGCCGAGGTGTCCTTTTTAGTCCATATAAAAATGAAAAAGATGAGCAGGTTTGGCACAACACAAAGGCTTATGAGCGGTAAAAATACCTCTCCAAGGCGCAGATTGTCAACAAAGCGTGCGAAAGGGATCCGGCGGCTTGAGTAAAAATAATAGGATAAGAAGGTGGCAATTGGGGCGATAATTCCCAATGAAACTCCAAGTTTCCATGAATCGTAAGCAGGTTTCTTATATTCTTCAGCCATTAAACAGATTTGTTTTATTTCAGCAAAGTTAGTGCAAAAAGCCATAGAAGCCTACAGGATGGATTTATACAGGGCATTATATCCTGATGCCAATTATCAATATGTCGTCCACCTGCTCAAGGTTTCCTTTCCACTCTTTCAATTTTTGTTCAAGGATATTTTTTTGATCAGCCATGCTTTTGTCTGCATTCATTATAAGGAGTTCTTCCATTTGCTTGTACTTGAATTTTTTACCTTTTGGTCCGCCGAACTGGTCGGCATACCCGTCGGTAAAAAGATAGAGAGAAGCTCCCCCGCTCCCCAAATGTTGGATTTGGAAAGTATGTGTTTTAAATGGCTTTGGTTTATCGGTTTTGCCTATTGGTTGTTTGTCAGCCGTAAGTTCTTTCAGCGCGTTTGCATCCTTAAGACCGGATTCAATATACCATAAGGGGTTATAAGCCCCGGCCCATTGTAGTTGATTTGTTTTGTCCTCGGGGTTTCTGCTGATAGCCAGGAGCGAAATGTCCATTCCATCCTGTATGTTCACCCCGAACTTCTCACCCGAGGCGTCTCTTTGTGAAAAGGTTTCTATTACCAGTTCACGCACTTTATCCAGAATCTTACCGGGGTCTGTTATCCTGTATTCTTTCACAGCCCTGTTGAGGGCATTGGAGCACACAACGGATACCATGGCACCCGGAACGCCATGACCGGTGCAATCGCAGGCTGCCAGAAATAATTTATCACCTTCCCGCTCCATCCAGTAGAAATCGCCTGCAACAATGTCTTTGGGTTCGTAAAGAATAAACGATTCGGGGAAATATTTTTTAATGATGGAAACAGGCGGCAGTATGGCATCCTGCAGCCGCTTCGCGTAGTTAATGGAAGCGAGGATATCTTTGTTTTTCTCATCAACCAATTCTTTTTGTTTCATCACTTCAGCGGTTCGTTCCCTTACCTTTTGCTCCAGATGAATTTTTTCTATCCGCAGCGCGGCGGTGCGCCATCTGAATAACAGGAACAATATGCTAAGGGCCGACAAGGCGTATAGGCAGTAAGCCCACCATGTACGGTACCAGGGAGGAAGAACACTGAAGGTGTAAGATACAGGGTTGCTCCATACCCCGTCGGGGCTCTGCGCCTGTAGCATAAAGGTGTAAGTGCCCTCGCCTATGTTACCGAAGCTTGCTTCGGTTTTGTCGGTTACCGGGCACCATGACAGGTCGTATCCTTGCAGCATATACCGATACTTTACCAATTCTGCTTTTGCGGGTTCTATTGCGGCAAATTCAAAAGTTATACGGTTGTCGCGGAATGGGAGAACAAGCCCTGTCGGGAGGGGGTAAAATGGTGTGATGCTGTCGAATTTAACTCCTTCAAATTTTTTAGCCAGGGTATCCTGTTCTGAATGTGAGAGTACTTTGTTATATGTCATTAATTCCTGCCTGGCAAGCAGTTCAGAATCTCCGGATGAAGACAGACCTGTATCAGATGTCCTGTTTTTGAATTCGCTCTGAAGGGTGTACCAGCATACTTTTTTATCATTAATTTTAATTTGCTGAATGACAATTTCAGGTCTGGTGGTATCTTTCTTCAGGTCTTTATAATCAAAGCGTACAAGCCCCATTTTAGCATCTCCGTTCGATGCCCATAAAATATCTTTATTATCCAAAAACAGGCAGTTTTGGGTATAGTATATATCTTTTATGGGATAGCCATTCTGTTCGTTATAAACTTCAAATACAGGGTTATATCTCTTTAATTCACTGTCGGGCATGTTGTTGGATGCAGGTAAGGTTTGCGGTAATTGCGGTTCTTTGGGAATGGCCGGCAATTGGAAACCTGTAAGTACCGAGATTCCTTTATTGGTGCCAAAAAATATTTTTCCCGTTTTATTGCTTACTATTTGCATAACCATATTATCTGATAGTCCGTCGGCTTTATTAAATGTTAAAAAGGTTTTCCCATCGAACCGGCTAACGCCTCCGCCATAGGTGCAAAACCAGAGATTGCCGCAACTATCTTTCAATACCCTGTTTACTCTATTATTGGCAAGCCCCTGCTGGGTAGTATAATTGGTAAAAGAGGTTCCGTCATATTTGCTAACGCCGCCGCCATAGGTGCAGAACCAGATATTGCCGTTATTATCTTCGGCTGCGCCCATAACAAGGTTGCTTGCCAGGCCTTGCCCGGTGGTATATGTAGTAATTGATTTTTCAGTCAGTTTGCTGACTCCGCCGCCGTAAGTGCAAAGCCAAACATTCCCTTTGGTATCATTAAAAATATAGTAAATGTCATGAGCCGGAACACCTTGTTTTGAGTTAAGCAGTTTAAATTCTGTTCCGGTTTTATCACTATTATCAGGGTTGAAATTCAGAATGGCTCCCGGAGCCCCGATCCAAATAGCGCCATTGGCACCATTTGCCATACAATCAAAAGCGCTGTTGGTTAACCCTTGCCTTTTATTGTAAATTGTAATAGTATTGCCATTGTATTTGCACAAGCCAAGTCCTTCGGACGAGAACCATAAGTTTCCATTTTGGTCTTGGATTACCGATTGAACTACGCCCGACAGGGGACCGTCGGGTGTTGCGAAACTGGTGCAAACCGGTATGCAATTTTGATGCGATTGGTTATCTGTTTCAGTCCTGCATCCCGGAAAGCAGTCCACTCCGTCGCCGTCATATCCAATCCAGATGTTATTATTATTGTCCTGAAAAATTATTTTTATTGAATTTCCTGAAAGTCCTTGAGTTTTGGTATAGTTGATAAAGATGGGTTTATTGGAGAATGATTCTCGATAGTTTAGGAAACCAATGCCACCTCCTTCTGTTCCGAACCACATGTTGCCTGCATTGTCCTGAAAAATGGTATTAACCATGCAATTGGGAATGGCGCTCACATTTTCAAATGTCGAAAAATATTTGCCGGTAAAGCAGTTTAGTCCTTTAGAAGTGCCTACCCAAATCCTGTCGTCTTTATCGCAAAACAGGCTTCCGACCTTGTTGCTTAGAAGCCCCTGGCTGGTTTTATAACATATTAAAGATTTATGGTTATAAAAGAATATGCCATCGTTTTGAGTACCAAACCAAATATTCCCATGTTTATCTTCTGCAATACAGTTAACAAGATTCCGGACCGGCCTTAGGGCTGCCGGGGTTTTAAATATAAGTTTTTCATCCTGCCCTACATTTAGTTCGCAATAACAAACGCCTTTTTCTGTGCCAACCCACAATTTTCCGTCACTTGTTATTTTTTGTACGACTATGCCATCATCAGGCAGACCATTTGACCGGGTATAATTAATAAACTTTACACCATTGTAAAATAGAAGTCCGCCTTCTTCGAAGCCAAACCAAAGGTTACCCCTTTTATCCTCGCAAATGGAATATAAATAGTTACTGGGTAACCCGTTATCGGTAGTGAAATTAGTGAAAGTTTTTCCGTCAAACCTGCTCACGCCTCCGCCATAAGTTCCGAACCAAAGATTTCCTAGCCTGTCCTTGATACCGCTATTTACAGTGCTTAGAGCCAGTCCCTGGTCTGTATTATAATTTTTCAGATGGATGTAAAATCCTGTCTTGGCAACCGAAGGCGGCAGGAATTTGCCGCTACTTGCATGGCTCTTTTCCGGTTCCTTATTTTCTGCACCGGCGCTTGTTTGCAGGGGCGGAGGCACTATTCCTTTAATTACCTTCGGGCAAGTATCCAAATTTGTAACAAGGGGGTTTTTTATCAAAATTCTTACAGGCGGGGTTGTTTCCTTCACCACTGCTTTTATATCAGAGCCGGACGAACGGCGTTTTTTTACCGTACAACCGCAATACAGCAATATTAACGCAGTAAGCGTATATGCAGTGCGACGCAAACAATATGATTTTTCTGCATTCAATTGATAAATATTTGTTTTAGCATGGAATTGCGAAGGTACGAAGTAAATGAATGAGGCTATTCGGTATGATAATGAAGATAGACAGGAAATAAAGATAAGGTATTGGCCGCATACTGATTTTAGGTTAACTTTTGACATATTAAAGGTTTCTAATGCCTTTTTAGCCATCCAAGCCATTACATAGCTTTATTTTTGCATATCTGTATTTGTAAAGTTTATGAAATTGGAGGGAGATAGCCTGCCCAGTTAGGGATAATTTGAATGGTAATGAATATTAGATTATTAATAATCCTGTT